>JAAIGF010142153.1_pt1 | contig 57462 bp, 53 predicted proteins | sample 6487441 | NCBI WGS metagenome assembly JAAIGF01 (sample SAMN13974129, study PRJNA590717) | phyllosphere metagenome | biome: pepper field; feature: multiple bacterial spot infested pepper fields; material: pepper leaves; isolation source: leaves from pepper fields | host: Capsicum annuum ...
ACGGAGCAATGCCGGAGCGAGGGAACCCCGGCTTGCCGGGGCCGAACCGGAGCCCATGGTTTCCCCCCTTTGCCGAAACAAAGGGGGCCGCCGTAAAGGCGGAACCGGTAGAACCAGCACATACCGATAATGGATATGTCCACCGAAGTGCGTTTTACCCCATGAAAAAAACTTTTTAATTCATGGTCTTGTGTCTTTTTTGATGAGAGGGAGCAATTACTTCCCGATCCCGTACTTGCGCAGCCGGTGCGCTATCGCGGTATGGGAGGTATTCAGCCGTGCGGCCAGTTGCCGGGTCGAGGGATGATCGGCATAGAGCTTCTGCAATAACTCCCGCTCGAAATCCTCGACGGCCTGTTCAAGACTGCCGACTTCGCCATCGCTGTGGCGGGCCACTGCGGTGCCTGCGATATCCAGATCGCCAATGTCCACCACCGTGCTTTCACTGATGGCCGCAGCGCGGAAGATCACGTTCTGTAACTGGCGCACATTGCCCGGCCAGCGGTTGCCCAGCAGGGCGGGATAGGTGCCGGTTGCCAGGCGGCATACCGGTCGCTGGATCTGGGTGCAGGCCTGTTCCATGAAGTAACGGGCCAGCAGCAGAATGTCCTGCCCGCGCTCGCGTAGCGGCGGGACTTCCAGATTCAGCACATTCAGGCGATAGAACAGGTCTTCACGGAAGGTGCCTTCGCTGACCATCTTTTCCAGATCGCGATGGGTGGCGCTGAGGATGCGCACGTTGACCCTGACTTCCCGGTCCCCGCCAACCCGTCTGAAGCTGCCGTCGTTGAGAAAGCGCAGCAGCTTGGCTTGCAGGTACGGCGACATTTCGCCGATTTCATCCAGAAAAACGGTGCCCTGGTTGGCCAGTTCCATCAGCCCGGGTTTACCGCCGCGCTGAGCGCCGGTGAACGCGCCGGGGGCATAACCGAACAGCTCGCTTTCAGCCAGGTTTTCCGGGAGCGCCGCACAGTTGAGCGCCAGAAAGGGCTCACCATGACGAGCGCTGCTGGCATGACAGGCGCGGGCGACCAGTTCCTTGCCGGTGCCGGTTTCGCCCTGAATCAGCAGGGGCGCATCCAGTGCGGCGACCCGTTGGGCGCGGGCCTTGAGGATGCGGATTGCGGGGGATTCTCCCAGTAGCGCATCGAAGCCTTCGGCATGGTCGTGATGCAGGGCCGACAAGCGCTCACCGATCCGGCTGGGCAGGTACAGCGTCAGCAGGGCCCCGGCTTCGGTGATGGGCGTGGCGTCCAGCAGCAGGGCTTCGCCATTGAGGGTGACTTCGCGCATGGGCAGGCGAAAACCGTTTTCCAGCAGCGTGGTTTGCAGGCTCGGATCGGCAAACAGTTCGCCTATGGGTTCACCTTCGGGCTCGCGGCCGATCAGGGCAATCAGCGCCGGGTTGGCCAGCAGCACGTGCCCGGCACTGTCCAGCGCCAGCACCGGGTCGGTCATGGCGGCAAGCAGGGCATCGAGTTGCAGATGACGGCGCTGGCCGGGGAGGATATCGACCACGGTGATGGCCTCTACACCACGCACCCGGAACAGCGCATCCTTGAGCTCTTCGAGCATCTGATGGCTCAGGGTCGGCGCATCGATGTAAACGTTGGGAGGTACCATTTCCACGGCATCGAGATTCAGATTGCGTCCACCCAGGATGGCCAGCACTTCCTGGGTGATACCGACGCGGTCGATGAAGCAGACATGGATACGCATGGGACGTTATGGGTTCTGGGCTGCGAGGGTGGCAAGTATGCCTTGCCGGGGTGTTTGTTGATACGTCGTCGCGGCCAGGGCCCCTCCCACAAGGCGTTTACTCCAGATGTTCGGGCTTCACGGGCTCGCCGGATCTGGCATGCAGCTTTTCGCGGATGTCGTTGAACATCCTGTCGTAATCCTTGTGCAGGTCGATGGGCATGGCGGCACGATTGGGCAGGCCGTATTTGATACCGATGCGGCCCGCATCGTGAGCGAAGTTGAAAGCCAGATCCCGTGGCAGGCTGAATTCTTCAGTGAAGCTCTTGCCGTTGATCTCGCCTTGCATGGTGAAGTGCATGGAAGTGCCTTCCTTCGGGTCTTCCTGTACTTCGTAATGGATGTGGATGTCGTAGCTGAAACCCGTGCCCTGCAGGGCGGCATGGGTGATGTGCAGATGACCTGGCTCGAACATGGCGGTCGCTCCGTCGGAGAAGGGAAGTGTACGGGTAGACCCCGGCCCATAGGCCGGGGTTCAGCACCATTGACAGGCACCCGACAGCATAGCCCTGCGATACATTTGCGTTACTGATTCAGATCACGGGCCGGCTCGGGCCTGGACCAGAGCCACAGATTGCCCATTGCCATGCCCGCAATTGCCAGATAGAGCCACCACACATGATTGAGCAGGCTCAGCATCAGGATGGCGCATACCAGCATGCTGATGGTCGCGCTGATCTTGGCGCTGCGCGTGACCAGCCGGCCATTGCGCCAGTTACGCAGCAGCGGGCCGAACACGCGATGGTTTTCCAGCCAGGCATTGAGGCGCGGCGAGCTGCGAGTCGCGGCCCAGGCGGCCAGCAGAATGAACTCGGTGGTCGGCAGGCCGGGGATGAATATGGCGGCAATGCCTATCCCCAGGCTGACATACGCGAGGATGCCAAACAGAAAGCGGGAAAGTCTGGAGCCGGGCGGTTTATAGGTCATGGTCACTACAGGCAGGTTCATAGAGCCCGGCCAGCTTAACAGCACCGGGCGCTTTTTCATGCCTGAACCTGTTCGAGTCGTGGCGCATGGGTGTAAGCGTGCTGCAGCAGAACCGAGAAGCGCTCGAAGGCCGCGATGGCACCCCGATCCAGCTGGGCTTCTTCTTCGGCACTGAAGGCCAGGCCGTCCAGAGTACGGATAAAGGTTTTCCAGCCTTCGGCACGGCCACCGGCAGGTTCACCCAGGTGTCGGGCACCAAAGCTTTCGCTGAGGTTCAGGGCGACGGCGCGCTTGATCAGGAAGGCCGCACCCAGTTTCGAGCCTTCGGAGACGAACAGCCAGCCCAGTGCTTCGGCCCTGGCCGGATTCTGCACGGCACCGGCGACGGGTCGAGGAATGTCGGTGTTCAGGTCCGCGAGGTCGGCCCTGGCTTGTTCGGCCCGGCAGCGGGCGGGCAGGTCGGTGATGATCTGGATCAGCGCCGGGTCGTTGTAGAGGCTTTGCAGTTCTGCCTGGAAAAGGTACTGGGCGACGACGAAACGCTTGTAGCTTTCCAGGGTTTCAAAAGGCGCATGGGCCTTGACCGCCTTGTCGAGCTGCTCGTGAGGCGCATGGGTAATCTGGTTGAGACGCTGGGAGCGCAGGGCAGGGCGAATCTGCTCGATTGTCATCAGGTTCTTCCTTGCAAAATGAGAGGGCGTTGTTGAATAGACGAATGGCCAGCCTCCATAGCGTAAAAAAACACGCCGCCGATCAGGCTCGATGGCGTGTTTTCCACTGGGGGCCGGTCGCGACCGGAATCAGATGTCCCAGACCAGATTGACGCTGAAGTTGCGGCCCGGCTGGGTCAGGCGATCCAGGTTGGCCGGCGCGGTCGCACCTGCCTCACCGACACCGTCGTAGCCGCGAACGTCATCCCAGAGCCAGTATTTCTTGTCGGTCAGGTTGTAGAGGCCGGCATTGACGGTGACGTCGTTCGTGACCTTGTAATAGCCGGTCAGATCCAGAATGCCGAAACCCGGTGTGCGGAACTGAGAGGTCGAGCCGTCCGGCTCGTGGAATTCGCTGTCATCCACACGGTTCTTGCGTTTGACCAGTGTCCAGTTCAGCAGGCCTCCGTAGTTGTCCTGCTCGTAGCCCAGGCCGAATACAGCGGTCAGCGGGTTGACGCTGTTGAGCGGTTCGCCTGTGTCGTTGTTGCGGCCCTGGGCGTAGGCAATCGAGCCTTGGGTGTACAGGCCTTGCGGCACCCCGAAACTGTCCAGATTCAGACGGCCCTTGACCTCGGCACCTTTGATGGTGGCGTGCTTGATGTTGTAGGACTGGAAGGTGAGTTCGTCGTAACCGGCAGCCAGACCGTCTTCGTTGATGAAGTCGCGGTACTTGTTATAGAACACGGCGACATCGAACGAACCGGACTCGAAGCGGCCACGCAGCCCGGTTTCATAGCTTTTGCTCTTTTCCGGTTCCAGGTTCGGGTTGGGCTCGACCACATAACCGGTCGTGGTGTTTTCGAAGCTGCCGTACAAGGCCTTGGCCGACGGTGTGCGGAAACCTTCGGCGTACTGGCCGTACCAGGTGTATTCGTCGCTCAGGGCATAAGTCACGCCGAATTTGGGCGATACCCGGTCCCAGGTCCGGTCCTTGTTATTGCCGCCGCTTGGATCGTCCAGGCCTTCGGAGTTGAGGAATTCCTCAGTCATCTTCGGCTTCAGGCGGGTGTAGTCGTAACGCAGGCCAGGCATGAAGGTCCAGTCGTTCCAGCTGATCTGGTCCTGGGCGAACAGCGCATAGCTGGTGATGGTCGGGTCCGGGAAGTCGCTGGTCGGCACCGGGTTGTCGCTGGCCACGGGGCTGGTGGCTCCGGCCACGGTACAGGCGCCGAGCACCCGCGCACAGATGGCGCTGCCGGTCCGCAGCCCGTTGACTTTCTGTTGCTTGAGCGTGGTGCCGTAAGTCAGTTCATGATGGGTATCGGCAATCGCGAAGGCCTTGTCGAACTGAGCATCGAAGATCCACTGTTTTTCCTGATAGAGCGTGTCGCGAGTGCGCAACAGGTCACGGCTGAACGGGAAGTAGCGTTCTTCGGTGTTCTGCTCGGTCTTGGCGTTCTGGTAGTTCAGACTCCATTTGGCCTGGTCGGCCAGCAGGCTGTCGAGGGCGAAAGTGTGTTCGATGCCAAAGCGCTCGCGGGTGATGGTGTCGTTGGTGGCGCGACCGCGGTACATGCCAACCCCGACGCCGTTGCCGAACGGCCCGCCGACCGCGCTGAGCTGGTTGGTGTCGCGATCATCCTTGTACTTTTCGTAGGTCAGCGCCAGGCGCGAGTCGTCGGCGTAGTTCCAGCCAAACTTGGCCAGCACATTCTTTGCGCGCTGGTCTTCCGGGTTGGCTTCGGTACGGGTTAGCCCGGTGCCGCTGGTGCTGCCGTAGGATTCGGTTTCATGGCCTTCGCGCTGGCTCAGGTGCAGCAGCGCATCGAAATCACCCTGGCGACCGGCGACGGTGCTCGAGGTCAGCCAGCTTTCATCGGCCGAGCTGTAGCCGGTTTTCAGGCGCGCGCCGACGTCTTTGCCGGGTTTGATGATGTCTTCCGGGTCCAGGGTGTAGTAACTGACCACGCCACCGATGGCGCTGCTGCCGTACAGCGCCGAAGCCGGGCCACGCAGGATTTCGACGCGCTTGACGATTTCCGGGTCCACGTAATTGCGGCGGGTCTGGGCGAAGGGACCGGTGAAGAAACTGTCCGGCACTTCGACGCCATCGACCTGGGTCAGGACCCGGTTTCCGTCGATGCCACGAATGTTGTAGCCGGTGGTGCCGCCACGCTGACCTGCGCCGCCCACCGAAACACCCGGTTCGTTGCGTACCAGATCGCGAATGTCATTGACGTTCTGGCGGTCCAGTTCGGCGCGGGTGTGCACGCTGACGGTGTTGGGAACCGAGGCGATGTCCTGCTCCTGACGCGTGGCGCTGACGGTGGTCTGCTCAAGGGCGATGACACCGGAGACGCGCTTTTCCAGCACGACAGTGTTGTCGCCCAGGTTGCGATAGCTCAGTTGGCTACCCGACAGCAGGCGTTCCAGAGCCTGGGCGGGCTGCAGATTGCCATTGACGCCAGGGGAGACGACATTCTGCGCCAGGTCCGACGACATGCCGACCTGCCAGCCGGTGACACGGCTGAACTCATTGAGCGCCGCGACCAGCGGTTGTCGTGCAATCGAGAACGTATACGTACCGGCAGCCCGTGCCTGTGACGCGTTTTCGGTCGCGGCGACGGCGGGCATCGCCTGCATGCCGGCGCTGAAAACCGCCACGGTCAGCAGCGAAAGTGCGAACCGCTTGCGCGTGTGAGTGAACGAGGATGACATCTGTGGCGCTCCCTGACGTACTGCTGGTTATAGTGTTGTGCGCCTGATTGTTAATACGAATCAGTTGCATCGGCTATGACTAGACGAACGAGGGAGGACGAGTGCGTAAAAAAAGTTTTGCCGATCAGTTGATGAGCACGACCGATGGCAACTCATGCACGCTGGCTGAGGTGATGTGCGCCAGTGAGCGCACCACGTTCAGAGGATTATCCAGCTTGTAGTTGCCGGTGACGGTAATGCGATCCAGTGCCGGGTTGGTGTTGATGATCCAGCCGGGGTAATAGCGTCGCAGTTCTGCCAGCACTTCACCGAGGGGGCTGTTATCGAAAATCAGGCGGCCCTGAACCCAGGCCAGATCTCTGGACGGATCGAGTCTTTCCCGGTGGGCAAAGCCCGACGGGCCTACGCGCACACTGTCGCCCGCACCAAGGCTGACCCGGGAGTCGCCGCGTATGGCGCTGACGTCCAGCGCACCACGCTGGACCTGAACCCGCGCCTCGCCATTGAGGTAGCGCACCGAAAACTCGGTGCTGTTGGCGCTCATGCGGATCGGGCCGGCTTCGATCTCCATCGGCACGTTCGGGTCAAGGGCCACGTTGAAGTAGGCTTCCCCTCGATAAAGGTGGGCCACACGCTGGCTGCCGTCCAGATGGCTGGAAAAGGCCGAGTCGGTATTGAGCAGGACTTTCGAGCCGTCGGCCAGTTCCAGGCGCTGGCGCTCGCCGACCACCGTCAGGTGATCGGCCTGGATGCGCAGCGGCAGGTCGCTGAAGTTGAACAGCCCCAACAGCAGCACGGCGGCCATGGCCAGAGGTTTCCAGTGTGGCCGGAGTCGCTGCCATCCCGAAGGCTTGCGCGGTGACTGCAAAGTCGCCGCCGCGTGTTGCACCGTTTGCGAGTTCCAGATCGTCTGCGCCTTCTCGAAGGCCTGGGCATGGGCAGGATCGGCCAGCAGCCAGGCCTCGAAACGCTCCTGCTGCTGAGGGTCTGCGCCTTCCAGTTCGATCAGCCAGGTCAGGGCTTGATCCATTGCGCTGTCACTCAGCACATCCTGGGCAAGCGACTGCGGACGTTCTGTTCTAAAGGCCACGGTGTTCCTCGGCAACTTCGGTTCGATCATGTGCATCAATGGGGATAGCAGCCTGCGGCAGCATTCAGGCCCGGTCAAGCCAGCTCCAGTCTTGCCACGACTCCCACGCAGATCGCCATGATCAGTTTCAGTTCTTTTTGTACGGTGCTCGCGGAGATGTCCAGTTGTTCGGCGATCTCCAGATAGCTGCAGCCGTTGAGGCGACTCAGCGTGAATATTTTCTGCTGGCGCGGGCTGAGTTTACCCACAGTGGCACTGAGGCTTTCAAGCAGGCGTTTGGCGTGGGTGGCATCTTCGGGCGTGCTGAGTTGCGCGATGACACTTTCGACCTGCTCGGCGGGGGCATCTTCGACCAGAGTGCGGCCATGGATGCGACGCGAGCGCAGATGATCCAGCGCCAGGTTGCGGGCCGTCTGATAGACGAAGGGTTCCAGATGATCGATCGGGCGTTCGGTCAGGGCGCGGGAGACACGCAGCCAGGTTTCCTGCAGCAGGTCTTCGGCGGTACTGTGATTGCCCACCATGCCTTGCAAGGTTCGCAACAGCACCTCGCGTTGAGCGACAAATATGTCATTGAAGTGCGATTGCGACACGAACGTATCCGACCGGGAAAATCAGTGGATGATAATGCTTATCATCCACATATTCGGTCAAGTCGGCTTTCTGTATTTTTCTTAATACTTGGCGGTCACTGGGCGTTATGCAGCGCCAGGCAGTTATCGAGCATGCGGTTGGAGAATGCCCACTCGTTGTCGTACCAGGCCAGCACCTTGAGCAGCTTGCCGCTGACCTTGGTGTGGTTGGCGTCGAAGATCGACGACAGCGGGTTGTGGTTGAAGTCGTGGGAAACCAGCGGCAGGGTGTTGTAGCCCAGAATCCTGGAGTGCTGGCTGGCTTCCTTGAGCAGCGCGTTGACTTCTTCGACGGTGGTTTCGCGCTTGATATTGACGGTCAGGTCCACCAGCGAAACGTTGATCACCGGTACGCGCACCGCCATGCCGGTCAGTTTGCCCGCCAGTTCCGGCAGGACCAGGCCCACGGCTTCGGCTGCGCCGGTCTTGCTCGGGATCATCGAGTGAGTGGCCGAACGGGCGCGATACGGATCGGTGTGGTACACGTCGATCAGGTTCTGGTCATTGGTGTAGGCGTGAATGGTGGTCATCAGGCCGCTTTCGATGCCCAGCTCGCGATGCAGTACCTGAGCGACCGGTGCCAGGCAGTTGGTGGTGCAGGAGGCGCTGGAGATGATCTGGTGCGACTGGCGCAGGGTGTCGTGGTTGACGCCGTATACGATGGTGGCGTCCGCGCCTTTGGCGGGAGCCGAGATAATCACTTTCCTGGCCCCGGCGCTGATGTGCGCGGCGGCTTTTTCGCGGTCGGTGAACAGACCGGTGCATTCAAAGACGACATCGATGTTCTGGGCTTTCCATGGCAACTCGGCAGGGTTGCGGATAGCGCTGACAGCGATACGGTCACCATTGACTGTCAGACTTTCGCTGTCGCATTCGACGGTGCCGCCGAACGGGCCGTGCACTGTGTCGAAACGCAGCAGATGAGCGTTCATCTCGCTATTGCCCAGATCGTTGATGGCGACGACCTGCAGGTCTTGCCGGTAGCCTTGGGTATAGAGTGCGCGCAGGACGTTGCGGCCGATCCGGCCAAAACCGTTGATTGCAATGCGAATAGTCATACAGTCGTCCTTCAAGAATTGTTGTTGGAATTACAAGATTATTCTCATAAAAATAGAAAACAAGCATTTTTAGTGGCAATATTTTGTTTTATCTACAACTACAAGCCTGGAAGGCTGCTTCAGTTGATCGAGATCAGGTTTTTTGCGCGCTGGCGCAGCATCCCGATAGCTGGCATGGTCTTTACGGGTGACCATAGACGTTAGCCTGGAGTTCATCACATGCATCCCCGCATTCTTGAGGTAACCGAGCGTCTTATCGCTCGCAGTCGCGAAACCCGTCAGCGCTACCTTCAACTGATTCGCGGCGCAGCGAGCGACGGCCCGATGCGCGGCAAGCTGCAGTGCGCCAACTTCGCACACGGTGTGGCTGGATGCGGTGCCGAGGACAAGCAGAGCCTGCGCATGATGAACGCCGCCAACGTCGCAATTGTTTCTTCATATAACGACATGCTCTCGGCGCATCAGCCGTACGAAGCCTTTCCTGCCGTGATCAAACAGGCGTTGCGTGACATTGGTTCGGTCGGGCAGTTCGCGGGCGGTGTGCCGGCCATGTGCGATGGTGTCACCCAGGGCGAGCCGGGCATGGAACTGGCCATCGCCAGTCGCGAAGTGATCGCCATGTCTACGGCCGTGGCGCTGTCCCACAACATGTTCGATGCCGCCTTGATGCTCGGTATCTGCGACAAGATCGTGCCGGGCCTGATGATGGGCGCGTTGCGTTTCGGCCATCTGCCGACCATTTTCGTCCCCGGCGGGCCGATGGTGTCGGGCATCTCCAACAAGGAAAAGGCCGATGTGCGCCAGCGCTATGCCGAAGGCAAGGCGACCCGCGAGCAACTGCTGGACTCGGAAATGAAGTCCTACCACGGCCCGGGCACCTGCACGTTCTACGGCACCGCCAATACCAACCAGTTGCTGATGGAAGTCATGGGCCTGCATCTGCCGGGCGCGTCGTTCGTCAACCCGGGCACGCCGTTGCGCGATGCGCTGACCGTCGAAGCCGCACAGCAGGTCACACGTCTGACCAAGCAGAGTGGCGAGTTCATGCCCATCGGCGAAATCGTCGATGAGCGGGTGCTGGTCAACTCGATCGTAGCCCTGCACGCCACGGGCGGCTCGACCAATCACACCCTGCACATGCCGGCCATTGCCCAGGCTGCCGGTATCCAGCTGACCTGGCAGGACATGGCCGACCTGTCGGAAGTCGTGCCGACCCTGAGCCACGTCTATCCCAACGGCAAGGCCGACATCAACCATTTCCAGGCAGCGGGCGGCATGTCGTTCCTGATTCGCGAGCTGCTGGCGGCCGGTCTGCTTCACGAAGACGTCAACACCGTGGCAGGTCATGGCCTGAGCCGCTATACCAAGGAGCCTTTCCTGGAGGATGGCAAGCTGGTCTGGCGCGAAGGTCCGTTGCAGAGTCTGGACGAAAGCATCCTGCGTCCGGTGGCGCGTCCGTTTTCTCCCGAAGGCGGCCTGCGGGTCATGCAGGGCAATCTGGGGCGTGGCGTGATGAAGGTTTCCGCCGTGGCACCCGAGCATCAGATCGTCGAAGCCCCGGCCAGGGTTTTCCAGGATCAGCAGGATCTGGCCGACGCCTTCAAGGCCGGCGAGCTGGAGCGGGATTTCGTTGCGGTGATGCGCTTCCAGGGACCGCGCTCCAACGGCATGCCTGAGCTGCACAAGATGACGCCGTTCCTGGGCGTGCTTCAGGATCGCGGGTTCAAGGTGGCCCTGGTGACTGACGGGCGGATGTCCGGTGCCTCGGGCAAGATCCCGGCGGCGATTCATGTCTGCCCGGAAGCCTTTGATGGTGGCCCTTTGGCTCTTGTGCAGGATGGTGACGTGATTCGCGTCGATGGCGTGAAAGGCACGTTGCAAGTTCTGGTCGAGGCGTCAGAATTGGGAGCCAGACAACCGGCCGTCTCTCAGCTCGACAGCGGTGTCGGTTGCGGTCGTGAACTGTTCGGTTTCATGCGCATGGCCTTCAGCTCGGCGGAGCAGGGCGCCAGCGCCTTTACTTCTACTCTGGAGACGCTCAAGTGAAATTGGCTCTGGTCGGTGATATTGGCGGCACCAATGCACGTTTTGCCATTTGGGAAGAAGACAAACTGCATTCGATCCGGGTATTCCCCACCGCCGATTACGCCGGGCCGGAACAAGCCATCGAAATCTACCTGCAGGATCTTGACCTGCAACGTGGCGATGTCGGCTTTGTCTGTCTGGCCGTGGCCGGCCCCGTGGATGGCGATGAATTCTATTTCACCAACAGCAACTGGCAACTGAGTCGCTCGAAGTTCTGCGCCGACCTGAAGGTCGATGAGTTGTTGCTGATCAACGACTTCACGGCCATGGCCCTGGGCATGACCCGCCTGCGTGATGATGAATACCTGACCATCTGCCACGGTATCGGCAAGCCGGATCGTCCGCGTGTGGTGGTCGGGCCGGGAACCGGGCTGGGAGTCGGGACCCTGATCTGTACCGGCGAAGGCCGCTGGATGGCCCTGCCCGGCGAGGGCGGTCATGTGGACCTGCCGATCGGTACGGCCCGTGAAGCCCTGTTGTGGACGCGGCTGATGGCCGAGCACGAACATGTCAGCGCCGAGACGGTACTGAGCGGTGCGGGCCTGTTGCAGTTGTATCAGGTCAGCTGTGCGCTGGACGATATCGAGCCGGTACTCAAGTCGCCTGCTGCCATTACCTCGGCAGCGCTGTCGGGTGATCCGGTGGCGGCAGGGGTTCTGGATCAGTTCTGTGTGTTTCTGGGCCGGGTGGTAGGTAACAATGTGCTCACGCTGGGCGGCCTGGGTGGGGTATATATCGTGGGTGGCGTGGTGCCACGCTTCGTCGACTTCTTCAGCAACAGCGGCTTCAAGCGCGCACTCGCTGAAAAAGGCGTGATGAGCGATTATTTCAAGGGCCTGCCGGTGTGGCTGGTCACTGCCGAGTACCCCGGCCTGATGGGCGCGGGCGTCGCATTGCAGCAGGCGTTCGGGAAGGATCTCTGATCCGCTTTCCTGACGCGTATGTCACGGATGGCAACTCAATAACAACAACGTCACTGTCAACAAGGACGATTCAATTTGAGCTCAGTCAGTAAATCGATTCTGTTGGTCGATGATGACCAGGAGATCCGTGAATTGCTGGATACCTACCTCAGTCGTGCCGGTTTTCAGGTGCGTACTGTGGGAGACGGCGCGGATTTTCGCCAGGCGTTCAACGAAGCGCCCAGCGACCTGCTGATCCTCGACGTCATGCTGCCCGATGAAGACGGCTTCAGCCTGTGCCGTTGGGTGCGTCAGCATCCGCGCCAGCCTCATGTGCCGATCATCATGCTCACCGCCAGTTCCGACGAGGCCGACCGTGTCATCGGTCTGGAACTTGGGGCTGACGATTACCTGGGCAAACCTTTCAGCCCCCGCGAATTGCAGGCCCGCATCAAGGCCTTGCTGCGTCGTGCGCAGTTCGGTCATGAGCGCACCGGCAACGATGTGATGGTGTTCGATGAGTGGCGTCTGGATATGGTCAGTCATCGGCTGTTCCATAGCGATGGCGAGGAAGTGATCCTCTCCGGTGCGGACTTCGCGCTGCTCAAGCTGTTCCTCGACAATCCTCAGCAGATCCTGGACCGCGACACCATCGGTAACGCCACTCGCGGACGTGAGCTGATGCCGCTGGAGCGAATCGTCGACATGGCCGTCAGCCGTCTTCGTCAGCGTCTGCGCGATACCGGCAAGGCACCACGGCTGATACGCACCGTGCGCGGCAGTGGTTACCTTCTGGCGACGAACGTCAGCGTACACGCCAGCAATGGCTACTGAGCAAACCGGTTTCAGGTTGCCGAGTCTCAGACTGCCCCGTTCGCTGCTGGGGCGGATGCTGTTGCTGACGCTGCTGGCCGTATTGATGGCCCAGGCATTGTCCAGCGTCATCTGGCTGTCCCAGTTGCGCGCCACGCAGATGGTCGGTCTGGTGACCAGTGCCCGCAGCCTGGCGTACTCCATGGCCGCCAGTGTCAGTTACTTTCGCTCGTTGCCCCTGGCCTATCGCCCGCTGGTGCTGGATCAATTGCGCAGCATGGGCGGTACGCGGTTTGTCGTGTCGCTCAACGACCGTCCGCTGGATATGCAGATACTGCCGCCGACACCGCGCAAGCAGGCGGTCCTGCAGGTGGTCGATGAAGTCTTGCGCGAACACCTGGGCAAAGATCCCGATATCGCCGTATGGTTCGTGCGCCCCGATGATCTGCGGATTTTCAACAGCGGCCTGAAACTCGATGAACTGCCCCGTTCATGGGCGCATTACGCCCTGACCCTGGAACCGCTGAACCCGCCCGTGCTGGTGACCCAGATTGAACTGGCACCCGGCGAATGGCTGTATATCGCCTCGCTGCTGCCTGAGCCCTATACCTCGCTGGAAGAACAGGAACTGCCTTTGCAGCAGGTCTGGTTCATTGCCCTGACCAGTATTTTCCTGCTGGTCTTCATCGGTCTGCTGGTGCATTGGCAAAGCCGTCCGCTCAAGCGTCTGGCGCGTGCGGCGCGGGACATGTCCCTGGGCGCGGATGTCGAGCCGGTGGTCGAGGGCGGCGGCAGTGAGGTGGTGGAAGTCAGTCGGGCCTTCAATGCCATGCGTAACCGGATCAGCCGTTACCTGACCGAGCGCGGCCAGTTGTTCAGTGCCATTTCCCATGACCTGCGCACGCCCATCACCCGCCTGCGGTTGCGGGTCGAGCTTCTGGAAGACGAGGCATTGCAGACCAAGTTCAGCCGCGATCTCGATGAGCTGGAACTGTTGGTCAAGGGCGCATTGCAATGCGTGAAGGACACCGACATTCACGAGAATATCGAGCAGGTGGATCTCAATCACTTGCTCGAATGCCTGATCGAGCCCTATCTGCGCGATGGCCGGGTTACACAGAAGGGCGTTGCAGAAGCGGCTTATCCAGGCAAGCCACTGGCACTCAGACGCTGCATTGGTAACCTGATCGACAATGCGATCAAGTACGGGCATCGGGCGCATCTGAAAGTCGAAGACAACGAGCTGGCTTTTGTCCTGCATGTCGACGACGAAGGGCCGGGTGTACCGGAAAAGCGGCTCGAACATGTCTTCGAGCCGCATTTTCGTCTGGCCGGCAGTCAGCAGCAGGGCTATGGCCTGGGCCTGGGCATAGCCCGAAATATTGCCCACAGCCACGGTGGTGAAGTGAGCCTGCAGAATCTGCGTGACGGCGGATTGCGGGTGACGCTGTTTCTGCCCAGGTCGAGCGAGTGAAGCGAATGTAACCAACTTGTGACCTTTGCACATCCCTTCGTTACCGTGCTCGAAAACCCCTTGGTTACACTGCTTCGAGCGCAAGCACAGACTTGCTCATGCATAACAACAAGAAAGGTTAAATCGATGAATTCAATCTCACGTCTCGCCGCTGTCATTTCTCTCGCCTCGTTGTTCCCTCTGAGCGTTACTGCTGCCGATTCCAAAGGCACTATCGAAGTCGTGCACTGGTGGACGTCCGGCGGTGAAAAGGCCGCTGTCGATGTTCTGAAAGCGCAGGTTGAAAAAGACGGTTTTACCTGGAAGGACGGCGCGATTGCCGGCGGTGGCGGCGCAACGGCCATGACCGTGCTCAAAAGCCGTGCCGTCGCAGGTAACCCGCCTGGCGTAGCCCAGATCAAAGGTCCTGACATCCAGGAGTGGGGCGCCACCGGCCTGCTCGATACCGATGCGTTGAAGGACGTTGCCAAGCAAGAGAACTGGGATTCTCTTCTGGACAAGAAAGTCTCCGACACCGTGAAGTACGACGGTGATTACGTGGCCGTGCCGGTGAACATCCACCGCGTCAACTGGCTGTGGATCAACCCGGAAGTCTTCAAGAAAGCCGGTATTGCCAAGGCCCCGACCACCCTCGAAGAATTCTACGCCGCAGGCGACAAGCTCAAGGCAGCCGGTTTCATCCCGCTGGCTCATGGTGGTCAGCCATGGCAGGACAGCACCGTGTTCGAAGCTGTAGTGCTTTCGGTCATGGGCGCCGAAGGTTACAAGAAGGCCCTCGTCGATCTGGATCAGAAAACCCTGACCGGTCCGGAAATGACCAAGTCTTTCGCCGAACTCAAGAAAGTCGCCAGCTACATGGATGCCAACCGCGCCGGTCGTGACTGGAACATCGCGGCAGCCAGCGTCATCAATGGCAAGGCCGGCATGCAGATCATGGGTGACTGGGCCAAGAGCGAGTGGACTGCTGCCAAGAAAGTCGCAGGCAAGGATTACGAGTGCGTAGCCTTCCCGGGCACTGACAAGGCGTTCACCTACAACATCGATTCGATGGCCGTGTTCAAGCAGAAGGACAAGGGCACCACCGCTGCGCAACAGGACCTGGCCAAGGTCGCGCTGGGTGAGAACTTCCAGCAGGTCTTCAGCATCAACAAAGGCTCCATCCCGGTTCGTAACGACATGCTGGCCAGCATGGAGAAGCACGGTTTCGACTCCTGCGCCCAGGCAGCCGCGAAAGACTTCCTGGCTGACTCGAAAACCGGCGGTCTGCAGCCAAGCATGGCGCACAACATGGCGACTACGCTGGCGGTACAAGGCGCATTCTTCGATGTCGTGACCAACTACATCAACGATAAGGATGCCGACCCGGCTGCAGCGGCCAGGAAACTGGGCGCGGCAATCAAGTCCGCCCAGTAATTATCGTTACCTGAACCCCAGCCGCAGTTCGTGCTGATGAAACCATCCCCCGGTTTCACACACGTCTGTGGCCTGGATTCGATATTCCGGATTGGATACTCCCGATGAGCTCTGTCGCTGTGTTCAGCAAAGCTTCGCCTCTGGATGCGCTGCAACGCTGGCTGCCCAAGTTGGTGCTGGCGCCCAGCATGTTCATCGTGCTGGTTGGTTTTTACGGTTACATCCTGTGGACGTTCATCCTCTCATTCACCAACTCGACTTTCCTGCCGACCTACAAATGGGTCGGGCTGGCGCAATACATGCGCCTGATGGACAACGATCGCTGGTGGGTGGCGAGCAAGAACCTCATGGTGTTCGGCGGCATGTTCATCGCCATCAGTCTGGTGGTGGGCGTGGTGCTGGCGGTGCTGCTGGATCAGCGCATTCGTCGTGAAGGTGCGATTCGCACCATTTATCTCTATCCGATGGCGCTCTCGATGATCGTCACCGGTACGGCCTGGAAATGGCTGCTCAACCCCGGCCTGGGCCTGGACAAGATGCTGCGCGACTGGGGCTGGGAAGGCTTTCGCCTGGACTGGCTGGTCGACCCGGACCGGGTTGTGTATTGCCTGGTCATCGCGGCGGTCTGGCAGTCTTCCGGGTTTGTGATGGCGCTGTTTCTGGCAGGCCTGCGGGGTGTCGATCAATCGATCATCCGCGCTGCGCAGATGGATGGCGCAAGCCTGCCGCTCATCTACTGGCGCGTGATCCTGCCCAGCCTGCGTCCGGTGTTCTTCAGTGCCGTGATGATTCTGGCGCACATCGCCATCAAGAGCTTCGATCTGGTGGCGGCGATGACAGCCGGTGGTCCCGGTTATTCGTCCGATCTTCCGGCGATGTTCATGTATTCCTTCACCTTCAGCCGCGGCCAGATGGGCATGGGCTCGGCCAGTGCGATTCTGATGCTTGGCGCGATCCTGGCGATTCTGGTGCCGTATCTGTATTCCGAGCTGAGGACAAAACGCCATGACTAGTCAAGTTGGCAAACCTTCCATCAGCTTCAGCCGGATTCTGATTCATGCCGTGTTGCTGCTGGCGTGTCTGGTGTATCTGGTGCCGCTGGTGGTCATGCTCCTGACCAGCTTCAAGTCCCCCGAAGACATCGGCAGCGGCAACCTGCTGAGCTGGCCGAGCGTGGTTACGGCCATCGGCTGGATCAAGGCCTGGGATATCGTCGATGGCTACTTCTGGAACTCGATCAAGATCACCATCCCGGCAGTGTTCATTTCCACAGCCATTGGTGCCTTGAACGGCTATGTGCTGTCGATGTGGCGCTTCCGCGGTTCGCAACTGTTCTTCGGTTTGCTGCTGTTCGGTTGCTTCCTGCCGTTCCAGACCGTGCTGCTGCCGGCGTCTTTCACTCTCGGCAAGATGGGGCTGGCCAGCACCACCACGGGGCTTGTGTTCGTGCATGTGGTCTACGGTCTGGCATTCACCACGCTGTTCTTCCGCAACTACTACGTCAGCATTCCGGATGCGCTGGTCAGGGCGGCACGTCTTGACGGTGCGGGCTTCTTCACGATTTTCTGGCGGATCATCCTGCCGATGTCCACGCCCATCGTCATGGTCTGCCTGATCTGGCAGTTCACCCAGATCTGGAACGACTTCCTGTTTGGCGTGGTGTTTTCCAGTGGCGAATCCCAGCCCGTTACCGTGGCGCTGAACAACCTGGTGAACACCAGCACCGGGGCCAAGGAATACAACGTTGACATGGCGGCGGCGATGATCGCCGGGCTGCCGACACTGCTGGTCTACGTACTGGCTGGCAAGTATTTCCTGCGTGGGCTCACGGCCGGCGCGGTCAAGGGGTAATCATGGCGACTCTCGAACTACGTAACGTAAACAAGACCTACGGCGCTAACCTGCCGGACACGCTCAAGAACATCGAGCTGAAGATCAACGATGGCGAGTTCCTGATCCTGGTCGGCCCGTCCGGTTGCGGCAAGTCGACACTGATGAACTGCATCGCCGGTCTTGAAAGCATCAGCGGCGGCGCGATTCTGATCGACGATGAAGACGTCAGCGGTACCAGCCCGAAGGATCGTGACATCGCGATGGTGTTCCAGTCCTACGCGCTCTATCCGACCATGAATGTGCGGGAGAACATCGAGTTCGGCCTGAAAATCCGCAAGATGCCCCAGGCTGCCATCGATGAAGAAGTGAGTCGGGTCGCCAAGCTGCTGCAGATCGAACATCTGCTCAATCGCAAGCCGGGCCAGTTGTCCGGTGGTCAGCAGCAGCGTGTTGCCATGGGGCGTGCCCTGGCGCGGCGGCCGAAGATCTACCTGTTCGACGAACCGCTGTCCAACCTCGACGCCAAGCTGCGGGTCGAGATGCGCACCGAAATGAAACTGATGCACCAGCGTCTGAAAACCACCACTGTCTACGTCACCCACGATCAGATCGAGGCCATGACTCTGGGCGACAAGGTCGCGGTCATGAAGGACGGTATCGTCCAGCAGTTCGGTACGCCCAAGCAGATCTACAACGATCCGGCCAACCTGTTCGTCGCCAGCTTCATCGGCTCGCCGCCCATGAACTTCATTCCGTTGCGCCTGCAACGCAAGGAGGGTCGCCTGCTGGCGGTGCTCGACAGCGGTCAGGCCCGTTGCGAATTGCCGCTGGGCCTGAGTGATGCAGGTCTGGAAGATCGCGAAGTGATTCTGGGGATTCGCCCGGAGCAGATCACCCTGGCCTCGGGCGAGCCCAACGGGCTGCCGACCATTCGCGCCGAGGTGCAGGTCACCGAGCCGACCGGCCCGGACACTCTGGTTTTCGTCACGCTGAATCAGAGCAAGGTCTGCTGCCGCCTGGCACCGGATGTCGCGCCTCAGGTGGGCGAAAGCCTGACCCTGCAATTCGACCCGGCCCGGGTCCTGCTTTTCGACGCCCAGAGCGGCGAGCGCCTGGGTGTTCTGGGAAAGCAGCAAACGGCTGAACGCGTGGGTAATGTCACGCAAATGATTCGTTAAGCGTTACCGAGCACAGCTGTCGGGTCGAGCGCTGCCATATCGCACGACCCGCCAGTGAACACGAAGCAGTAAGAAAAACGTGCACCAAAGCTAATAACAATAAAACGAGGATTGATGGGATGAAGAAGATCAAGGCTAAATCGCTTTCCCGGTTCCAGTTGGTACGCAAACTGTCGGTTGTGGGTGCGATGAGTCTGGCGGGCAGCGTACATGCTGCCGATGCGTTCGACGCCAACTCACCGTGGATGACGGGTGACTGGGGTGGCACACGCACCGAGTTGCTCGACAAGGGGTATGACTTCTCTCTGGAGTACGTCTCCGAGATGGCCAGTAACCTCAAGGGTGGCTTTAACGACGACACCACCGGTCGTTACAGTGACCAGTTCGCTTTCGGCTTGAAAGTCGACCTGCAGAAAGCCTTTGGCTGGCAGGATGCAGAATTCAAGCTGGCCATTACCGAACGTAGTGGTCGCAACATCTCCAATGACCGGATCGGCGATCCTCGTGCGGGTACGCTCAGCTCCTCTCAGGAAGTCTGGGGCCGTGGCCAGACCTGGCGTCTGACGCAGTTGTGGGTCAAGCAGAAGTATTTCGATGGTGCTCTGGACGTCAAGGCTGGTCGCTTCGGGCCGGGCGAAGACTTCAACTCCTTCCCGTGCGACTTCCAGAACCTGTCGTTCTGCGGCTCGCAGGTGGGTAACTACGTCAACACCTGGTACAACTGGCCAATCAGCCAGTGGGCCTTGCGTATCAAGTACAACATCACGCCTGAGGTCTATGCCCAGGTCGGTGTGTACGAGCAGAACCCGTCCAACCTCGAAACCGGCAACGGCTTCAAGCTCAGCGGTAGTGGCACCAAGGGCATGATCCTGCCGGTCGAACTGGTCTGGACCCCGACCGTCAACTCGCTACCCGGCGAATACCGTGTCGGTTTCTACAAGAGCACGCCAAGTGCCGACGACGTTTATGAAGGTGCCGACGGTCAGGCTCAGCCGATCTCCGGCGGTGCGTTCAAGTCTCACAGCAGCAAGCATGGCTGGTGGATCGTGGCTCAGCAGCAGTTGACGGCCCACAACGGCGATTCGTCTCGTGGTCTGAGCATCTTTGCCAACGCCACCGTGCATGACAAGGAAACCAACTTCGTCGACAACTACCAGCAGATCGGTCTGACCTACAAAGGTCCGTTCGATTCGCGTCCGAAGGATGACATCGGTATCGGTATCGCCCGTATCCACGTCAACGACGATGTACAGGACCGTGTCCGTCTGCAAAACCAGCTTAACGGCATCAACGACTACGACAATCCGGGCTACCTGCCGGTACAGGACACCGAGTACAACTCGGAAATCTACTACGGCTTCCATGTCACCAACTGGCTGACCGTGCGTCCTAACCTGCAATACATCAAGCATCCCGGCGGCGTGAGCCAGGTCGACGATGCCATTGTTGCGGGTCTGAAAATTCAGTCGAAGTTCTGATTTCATAAAACCGCTCAAGGTCGTGTGTGCTTTGCGGGCAGCCTGGCTGCCCGTTTTTTTTACGGTCATGAATCCCTTTATTTTCAGAGGTGCGGTTGGCGATGTCTCTCACGAACGCGCAGATGCACGAGCACCCCTTACAACGTTTTTTCACCTCCCGACGGGTCAGGCCGACCTTCGAGTGGGAGCGCTATCAACTGCGCGATGTGCTGGTGATCGATCATCCACGGTGTCAGGCCGTGTTCAGCCGTCAGGGCGGGCAGTTGTTGCATTTTCAGCCTCGCGGCCAGAAACCCTGGCTCTGGTGTGCTGCGCAATGGCCGCAGGTCGGTGCCATTCGTGGTGGCGTGCCGGTCTGCTGGCCCTGGTATGGCCGTCATCCCAGTGAAAGCGGCTGGCCTGCCCATGGCTGGGCGCGCCTGCTCAACTGGAAACTGATCGACAGCACCGAGAGCGAGGCGGGCGTGAGCCTGCACTGGCAATTGCAGCTCTGGGACTGGCAGGTGGATCTGCATGCCGAACTGGGGCAGGGCATGGAACTGCGCCTCAGTACCCGGCATGAAGACAGTGAGCCCTGCCACTTCAGCCACGGGCTGCATGCCTATTGGCGCATCAGCGACGTGGAAGGTGTGGCGCTGGAAGGGCTCGATGGCGCGCAGGGCTATGACAAGCTCAGCCGGCAGGTCTGTCAGCAGGAAGGCGAGTTGCGGGTGGCGGGCGGTTGCCAGCGCGTGTTCGAGCATACCGGGGCTTTGCAGCTTCAGGATCGCGCCTGGCAGCGGCGTCTGCACATCGACACCAGCGACAGCCCCAGCACGGTGGTCTGGCATCCCGGCAGCAGGCCGTTACTGGGTGTGTGTGGCAGCGAGGCTACAGGATTCGTGCGGGTCGAAGCTGCTTCGGGCGAGGGCGAGCCAGGCAGTCTGTTACCGGGAGAGAAAGCCCAGATCAGGTTGCAGGCTTGTCTGGCGTAAGGATGTGATATGTGCACGCCTGTGGGAAGGGGCATGTAAGGGCGATGAATTTTCTCTGATTCACAGCCCCGTCGCGAACAAGCTCCCTCCAGCAATAGACTTTTTCAGCCCTGATCTTCCGCCGGATAGCGGCTGTCATTCAGGCTTTCCTTGATCTTGCGCAAATGCGGCTGGAAGTCCACGCCGCGACGCAGGGTCATGCCGGTGGCCAGTACGTCGAGGACGGTCAGCTGGATGATCCGGGAGGTCATCGGCATGTAGATGTCGGTGTCTTCAGGCAGCGGAATATTCAGGCTCACGGTGCTGGCCTTGGCCAGGGGAGAACCTGCGGCGGTGAGGCCCAGTACCGAAGCACCGTTGGCCCGCGCAATGCGCGCCACTTCCACCAGTTCACGGGTGCGCCCGGTGTAGGAAATGATCACGAACAACTCACCGGTATGCGCCACCGAGGCGATCATGCGTTGCATCAGCACATCCGCATGGGCGGTGACCGCCAGATTGAAGCGGAAGAACTTGTGCTGGGCATCCAGCGCCACGGGGGCCGAGGCGCCCAGGCCGAAGAAGTGGATCTGGCGGGCCTGGATCAGCATGTCCACCGACTTGCTGATCAGCGTCGGGTCCAGTTGCTGGCAGGCGCTGTCCAGTGACGCAATGGCGCTGCCGAAAATCTTCTGGGTGTAGGCCTCGGGGTTGTCGTCGGCTTCCACTGCGCGGCTGACATAGGCCGCACCGCTGGCCAGGCTTTGTGCCAGTTGCAGTTTCAGTTCGGGATAACCGCTGACGTTGAACGAACGGCAAAAACGATTGACCGTCGGCTCGCTGACTTTCGCTGCCTGGGCAAGCGCCGCAATGCTGAGCCGCGTGGCCATCTGCGGGTTGAGCAGGATCACCTCGGCGACCTTGCGTTCAGCCTTGTTCAGCTCTTCGAGCCGGACCTGGATCTGCTCCAGGAGATTTTTTGCGCGGTCCATTCAAAGTCCTTGTCGCGGCTGATTGCCAACGGTTTTGTATTAGCTCTTTAGCCTGTAGCAAAGGTGGCCTATCGTACTGGTGGCCTGTGTCGATCACCACTGGAATATGGTTTTAGACAAAATGTTGTGGTTATTACTACATATGGCCTTGAGTAACGCCTTTAAAAAAGGTATTTGTAGCCTAACTTGATAAAAGAACCAACATTATGCCCTCGATTACGGTTGAACCGTGCACTTTTGCCTTGTTTGGCGCCTTGGGCGACCTGGCGGTGCGCAAGCTGTTCCCGGCTCTTTACCAACTCGACCGCGCCGGATTGCTGCATGAAGACACCCGGATTCTTGCCCTGGCGCGCGAGCCTGGCACCGAGCAGTCGCATCTGGCGTACATCGAAAAATCCATGCGTCGCTTCATCCCCGAGGCTGAACTGGAAGCGGACAACGTTGAGCGTTTCAAGGCGCGCCTGAGCTATCTGCACGTGGACTTCCTCAAGGCAGAGGATTACGTCGCGCTGGCCGAGCGTGTCGGCGATGCCGAAACCCTGATCGCTTATTTCGCCACACCGGCATCGGTCTATGGCGCCATCTGCGAGAACCTGGCTTCGGTCGGTTTGGCCGATCGCACTCGTGCCGTGCTGGAAAAACCCATTGGTCATGACCTGGCGTCCTCGCGACGGGTCAACGATGCCGTGGCGCAGTTCTTTCCGGAAAACCGCGTCTACCGGATCGATCACTATCTGGGCAAGGACACGGTACAGAACCTCATTGCCCTGCGTTTCGCCAACAGCCTGTTCGAGACCCAGTGGAACCAGAACCACATCTCCCACGTGGAAATCACCGTGGCCGAGAAGGTGGGCATCGAAGGTCGCTGGGGGTATTTCGATCAGGCCGGCCAGTTGCGCGACATGATTCAGAACCACTTGCTGCAACTGCTCTGCCTGATCGCCATGGACCCGCCCAGCGACCTGTCGGCCGACAGTATCCGTGACGAGAAGGTCAAGGTGCTCAAGGCGCTGGCACCATTCACTCCCGAACGTCTGGCGACTCAGGTGGTACGCGGTCAGTACACCGCCGGTTACAGCGAAGGCAAGTCGGTCCCCGGCTATCTGGAGGAAGAAAACTCCAATACCCAGAGCGACACCGAAACCTTCGTGGCCCTGCGCGCCGACATCCGCAACTGGCGCTGGTCGGGTACGCCGTTCTATCTGCGTACCGGCAAGCGCATGCCGCAGAAGCTGTCGCAGATCGTGATCCACTTCAAAGAGCCGCCGCACTACATCTTTGCGCCCGAGCAGCGTCTGCAGATCAGCAACCGACTGATCATCCGCCTGCAGCCCGACGAGGGCATTTCCCTGCAAGTGATGACCAAGGATCAGGGCCTGGACAAAGGCATGCAGTTGCGCAGCGGCCCGTTGCAACTGAATTTTTCCGACACCTACCGCAGCGCCCGGGTCCCGGATGCCTATGAGCGGTTGTTGCTGGAAGTGATGCGCGGCAATCAGAACCTGTTTGTTCGCAAAGATGAAATCGAGTACGCGTGGCAGTGGTGCGATCAGTTGATCGCCGGCTGGAAGAAGGCAGGCGATGCGCCCAAGCCTTACGCCGCCGGTTCCTGGGGCCCCATGAGCTCCATTGCCCTGATTACTCGTGATGGGAGGTCGTGGTATGGCGATATGTGATCTGGAGCTGCCAGCAGGGCTGGTGGCACGCGAATTCGATAACCCGCAACAGCTGGCCGGTGCGCTGGCTGGCAATGTGGCCGAGCGCCTGAATGCCGCCATCGCCGCAAATGGCGTGGCGACCCTGGTGGTGTCCGGTGGACGCAGCCCGGTGGCGTTTTTCCAGAGTCTGGTCGAACAGCCGGTGGACTGGTCCCGGGTGGTCATCAGCCTGGCTGACGAGCGCTGGGTGCCGGTCGAGCATGCCGACAGCAATGCCGGCCTGTTACAGCGCCACTTGCTGCAAGGCCCTGTGGCCGAGGCGAAGTTCATCGGCCTGTATACCCCGGCAGAGAGCCTGGAACAGGCGGCTCTGGCAGCGGACGAGATTCTGGCGCAGTTGCCGACCATCGATGTGCTGATTCTGGGCATGGGCGACGACGGGCATACCGCGTCCCTGTTCCCCGGCAGTCCGAACCTCGAACAGGCGCTGAGCCTGGATGACGAGCGCCGCTGCCTGCCGATGCTGGCCCCCAGCGTGCCTCATCAGCGGCTGACCCTGACTCGTCGTCTGCTGGCTTCGGCGCGTCATCCGATTCTTTCCGTGTCCGGCCAGGCCAAGCTCGACACATTGCGCACGGCGCTGGCGGGCGACGATATCGCTCAACTGCCGATCCGTGCCTTCCTCAACTCAACACTTGAGATTTACTGGTGCCCATAAGCAAAGGATCCGTCGCCATGACAACGAACGAAAATAATCAGCCGCGAAACAGCATGGCGAACAAGATTGCCCAGATCGACGAACTCTGCGCCAAGGCCAGAATCCTGCCGGTCATTACCATTGCCCGCGACGAGGATGTCCTGCCACTGGCCGATGCCCTGGCAGCCGGTGGTCTGACGGCTCTGGAAATCACCTTGCGTTCGGCCTTTGGCCTGAGTGCGATCCGTATCCTGCGCGAGCAGCGCCCCGAATTGTGCGTGGGTGCGGGCACCGTGCTGGATCGCAAGATGCTGGCCGATGCCGAAGCGGCCGGTTCGCAATTCATCGTGACACCCGGCAGCACCCACGATCTGCTGCAGGCAGCGGTGGACAGCCCGCTGCCGATGCTGCCCGGCATCAGCAGCGCTTCGGAAATCATGATCGGTTATGCCCTGGGCTATCGTCGCTTCAAGCTGTTCCCGGCTGAAATCAGCGGCGGCGTGGCGGCAATCAAGGCCTTGGGCGGTCCGTTCAATGAGGTGCGTTTCTGCCCCACTGGCGGCGTGAATGCCGAGAACCTCAAGAGCTATATCGCTCAGCCCAACGTGATGTGCGTGGGTGGCACCTGGATGATCGACAACGCCTGGGTCAAGAATGGCGACTGGGGTCGCATCCAGGAAGCCACTGCCGAGGCGCTGGCGCTGTTCGACTGAACATTCGGCTTCGGGCATCAGGCCCGGAGCCTTCAAAGAAGTTGTTGTTGGTTTGTATGGCTTTGCGGTGCTCCCTGGTCCGGAGCGCCGTTTTTTTTTGCCTGTAATGAAGCTGTCGCGAGCAAGCTCCTTCTCACAGAATGAGCACAATCCTTGTGGGAGGGGGCTTGCTCGCGACGGGCAAGACGGTATCTACAGGCTGGATATGAGCCAATTCATTCGCGAAGAGGTTGCCGAGGCTTTGTACGCAGCGGATCCAGCAATCCGCTCAGGCCGTTGTGATCGATTTCCTGCATCAAGGCCAACAGGCCACCCAATTCGCCCTGAGGGAAGCCTTCCCGGGCGAACCAGTTCAGATAATGGCCGGGCAGGTCGGCAATCAATCGGCCTTTGTACTTGCCGAAAGGCATTTCACGGGTGACCAGCAGTTTGAGTTTTTCCGGGTTCATGTGTAAGCCATCGGTAACGTAATGCAAATGAGAACATGCCTGCATTCTGCATGCAGGCAAAACGACAGTTCATGCAGAAAGAGCGGGTGGTCGGTCCTTGCTGTTTCTATAAGTCATTGAAAATTATAGATAAAAATCAATAAAACAAGCTGGCATGGGGACTGCAATCAAGTAAGTCAGCAACAAGACTTTTTCCACACTGCCTAGTAAGGATATTGAAATGACCGACGTCAATAAAGAATCCATTGACCTGCTCAACGATCTGATCGAAACCAGCAAAGACGGTCAAAAGGGCTTTGAAACCAGCGCCGAGGATCTGAAGAATCCTGCGCTCAAGAGCTTCTTCCAGACCCGTGCCAGCGAGTGCCGCACTGCAGTGAGCGAGCTGCAGAATGAAGTCCGCTCTCTGGGCGGTGATCCGGAAACCGGTTCCAGCGCTGCTGGCGCTCTGCACCGTGCCTGGGTCGACCTCAAGTCTGTGCTGACCGGCAAGAGCGATGAAGCGATTCTCAATGAAGTGGAGCGTGGCGAGGATCACGCACTGAAGGCTTACAAGGAGGCTCTGCAGAAGGCTCAGGAAAAACACCTGCCTGACCGCGTGGTTGCCCTGGTGCGTAAGCAACTGGATGGCACCCAGAGCAATCATGATCGCGTGAAGATCCTGCGTGATCAGGTGCGCCAAGCGTCCTGATCATCTGGCAGCACTGCTGCAAGCCTGAAGAAAAACGCCAGCCAGTCTGGCGTTTTTTGCGTTCAGTCCCTGGCAAACACCCTTTGCTCCACTCGATTGCGCCCGTTGTTCTTGGCCTGATACAGCGCCTTGTCTGCCTGACCGAACAGCGCTTCCAGTTTGTTGCCCTGATGAACGATCTGCGAGGCGACGCCAATGCTTACCGTGACCCTTTGTTCGTCGACAGTGAACACAGGCACGGCTTCGACCGACTTGCGGATCGATTCGGCCAGGGCCATGGCTCCTGGCAGGTCAGTTTCCGGCAACACCACGACAAACTCCTCGCCACCATAACGGGCCGCAATATCGCCCGGGCGGCGGATATTGCGTGAAATGGTCCAGGCGACCTTGCGCAATGCTTCATCGCCACCCTGATGACCATGGCATTCGTTGAAGGCCTTGAAGTGGTCCACGTCTATCATCAGCAGCGATAAAGGCTTGCCGGAACGCAGTGCCCGCGCCCATTCGATGTCCATTGCATCATCGAGCTGACGCCGGTTGGCCAGCCCGGTCAGGCCGTCGGTGGCGGCCAGGCTTGCCAGTTGGTCTTCGGCCTGGTGACGGCGGCGCAGTTCGCGGCACAGCAGAAAGGTCAGCCACATGATCCCGATGCACAGTACACCGGTAGCGCTGCCCACCAGCCAGGCATTGCGCCTCCAGACGGTATAGACCTCCTCTTCGGCCTGACCGATCACGACAATCAGGGGCAAGTCGCCGACCCGGGAAAAGGTATAGAAACGCATGGACTTGAGCTGGGAGGACATGGCCGTGAAGCTGCCGGTGCCTTCCTGCACGATACGTTTGAAGTTATCCGAGGCACTGTAATCCTTGCCGGTCAGATCCTGGCCTTCGACATCGGGGTAGCGAACCAGCATGGTGCCTTGCGCTGTGATCAGGCTGATACTGCTGCCCTTGTCCAGGACCTGGCTTTTGAACAGTTCCCTGAAATACACCAGACGCATGACGCCACTGGCGACGCCTTCAAACTCGCCATTGGGGCCGGACATGCGACGGCTGAGGCTGATGCACCAGTCCGGATTGCCCCAGCGGGTCTTGAATGGGCCATTGACGTGCAGATCCGGGGAGGTGTTTTTCAGGTGGTACTGGAAATATTCACGATCTGAAAAGTTATCGTTGCGTGGAATGACCGACAGCGAGTCGGCAATAATCTTTCCGTCTTTATCCAGCAGAACCATATCGCCTTTGAAGGGCGCTATTGTAGAGCGGTCGAACAGGACAAGTTGTCGCAGCTCCGCTGAAATGTCCGGCAGGTCAGGGCGTTTCCATGACTTGAGAATGCCTTGCAATGAAGTGTCATACAGCTCGGCATTGCGCATGACATCGGCATTGATCAATTGAACGATATTGGACGCTGTACGGGCCGCAGACGATGTTGCGTCGGCACGTTCGCGAGCCAGCAGGAACGCGACAATGAGCAGAATGGCAAGCATCGACAGCGAACTGCCGCCGATCAGCACTTTTTCGGAACGCGTCCATTTATAGGGTGCAGGTTGCACGGTTACAGGAGAATTCATCGCAGCCGTTGTACTTCCGGAACAGAGCGGTCGAGGCCCGGATATATATCACGCTCTTTATGAAAAGATAGAAATTAATTCAAGTAAGGGCGGCTTTTCCGGGGCGAAATCCGAATAAGCGTAGTTTCTCTATGTGCTGTTTGTTGACGTGATTTTTATGACGCCGCAGTTAGAGCGGTAAATGGATTCCGAATGTATTGAAACCCTGTTCGCTTCTCACAAAGACCGTACCGCCATGCATCAGGGCAATGGCTTTGACGATTGCCAGGCCCAGCCCGTGATTCGCTCCGCTGTTGCTGCGTGAAGCGTCTACCCGATAGAAACGCTCGAACAGCCTGGGCAGATGCTCTTGCGCTATTGGCGGTCCGGGGTTGGCGATGCCGATGCTGACATGTTCGCTGCCTGGCTGAATATCTACACGTATCACCTGACCGGGCCCGGTGTGTTGCACTGCATTGTGCAGCAGATTGATCAGGGCACGACGCAAGTGGGCTTTCTCGATGGGAACGCTGGCATCACCTTGTACTTCGACTGTGACCTGAGCGTCTTCCAGAATGAAATCCAGATAATCGAGGGTGGTGGCGACTTCCTCGGCAAGAGAGGCGCAGGTCAGCTCCGTGGCTTTGCTGCCCTGGTCGGCGCTGGCCAGGAACAGCATGTCGTTGATGATCGAGCGCAGCCGCTCCAGTTCTTCGAGATTCGATTGCAGCACCTCGAAGTAATGCTCGGCCGAACGACCCCGGGTCAGGGCCACCTGGGTCTGGCCGATGAGGTTGGTAAGCGGCGAACGCAGTTCATGGGCCACATCGGCGTTGAAGGATTCCAGCCGTGAATAGGCCTGCTCGACACGTTCCAGGGTCGAGTTGAAAGAGGTGACGAACTGTTCCAGCTCCGGGGGCAGTGGTGACAGGCGCAGACGACCGGACAAGTGAGGCGGCGACAGCTTGCTGGCCTCCCAGGAGAGACTGGCCAGTGGTCGCAGGCCAATGCGCGCCACCCAGTAACCCAGAACCGAAGCCAGCACGACACCGACCACTGCCAGGCTGATGAGGGCAATCAGCAGCGAGTGCTGGGTATGCCAGAACGTCTCTGTGTCGATGGCCGTCATGAAGCGCAATGTGGGGCGCTGGTCCTTGGCCGGGAACTCGCTGACCAGCACCTTGAAAGGGTACGGATGATCGGCCAGCCTGAAGTCGTGCATGCCCAATGTGCCGTGGGCCAGACGGCGGATCTGGGCATCGGGATTGCCGTATTCGTAGAGCGGATTGTCGCTGACCACCCAGAAACGGATACGCTTGTCTTCCTCGCTCAGCAGGCTGAGCTTGTTCTTGATCTTGCCCCAGTGCTCGGGGTTGCCGAAGCGACTGACCGCAGACTCCAGCACGCTGTAGCGCGCATCCACCTCGGCTTTGGGCAGCAGATCCAGGCCCTTGTCGACCTGCAGATACAAGACCCAGCCGATCAGCAGAAACACCCCGAAGGCAACCAGCGCGAACAGGCCGCTCAGGCGCAGGGCGATGGAATCAGTCCGCACTGCGGTTCTCCAGCACATAGCCCATGCCGCGAATGGTATGCAGCAGTTTGTGTTCGTGAGGGCCATCGAGCTTGGCGCGCAGGCGTTTGATCGCGACTTCGACGACATTGGCGTCGCTGTCGAAATTGATGTCCCAGACCATCTCGGCAATCGAGGTCTTGGAGAGGATTTCCCCCTGACGCCGGGCCAGCACACTGAGCAGCGAAAACTCCTTGGCAGTCAGTTCCAGGCGCACACCGGCGCGGGTGGCCTTGCGGCTGATAAGGTCGATCCACAGATCGGCGATGCTGATCTGTACCGGCTCATGACCGCCGCTGCGCCGGGTCAGGGCTTGCAGGCGGGCGACCAGTTCCAGAAAGGAAAAGGGTTTGCCCAGATAATCGTCGGCCCCTTCGCGCAGGCCGCGAATCCGGTCATCCACCTGCTCGCGTGCGGTCAGCATGATCACCGGCGTCTGCTTTTTCGCCCGCAGGGCGCGCAGCACGCCAAAGCCATCGAGGCCCGGCAGCATCACGTCGAGAATGATGACCGCGTATTCGTTTTCCAGGGCCAGGTGCAGCCCTTCGATGCCGTCCCGTGCCAGGTCCACGGTATAGCCTTGCTCGGTCAGACCGCGATGCAGGTAATCCGCTGTTTTCTCTTCGTCTTCGATAATCAGCACGCGCATGGGACGACTCTCACTTGTGGATGGCCAGCGCTGGCGCAGGTTCTGGCTGGCGGCGATGGAACAGCCGTTCCAGTTGCAGATAAATGACCGGCGTGGTGAACAGCGTCAGCATCTGGCTGACCAGCAGACCACCGACCACCGCAATCCCCAGCGGCTGGCGCAGTTCGGCACCGACCCCGAAACCGAGCATCAGCGGCAGGGCTCCGAGCAGGGCGGCGAGGGTGGTCATGATAATCGGTCGGAAGCGCGTCAGGCAGGCTTCGTAGATCGCCTCCCGTGGCGTCATGCCTTGTTCGCGCTGGGCTTCGAGCGCGAAGTCCACCAGCAGGATGCCGTTTTTCTTGACGATGCCTATCAGCAGTACCACGCCTATCAGCGCCATGATCGAAAAGTCCTGGCCCATCAGCCACAGCAGCAACAGCGCACCGATGCCCGCCGAGGGCAGGGTGGAAATGATGGTCAGCGGGTGGACGAAACTCTCGTAGAGCACGCCCAGAATGATGTACACCGCCACCAGCGCCGCGAGAATCAGCCAGGGCTGGTTGGCCAGCGAACTCTGGAAAGCCTGGGCTGCACCCTGGAAGTTGCCGATGATTGCCGCCGGCATGCCGATGTCTTTCTTGGCCTCATCCAGCATGCGTACCGCATCGCCCAGCGCCACGCCCGAGGCCAGGTTGAATGACAGGTTGGCGGCCGGGAACATGCCGTCATGGCTGATGGACAACGGACCCATGGTCGGCGGGCTGACTCTGGCCACTGCCGACAGCGGCACCATCTCGTTGGTCAGGGGCGAGCGCAGATAGAAATAGTTCAGGCTTTCGGCCTTGCCGCGCTGTTGCGCATCCAGTTCCAGCACGACCTTGTACTGGTTGACCTCGGTCTGGAATTCACTGATCTGCCGCTGGCCGAAGGCGTCGTAGAGTGCCTGATCGACATCGGCGGTGGTCAGCCCGAAACGTGAGGCGGCGCTGCGGTCGATTTCGATATGGGTCACGCTGCCGCCCAGTTGCAGGTCGTTGGACAGGTCGCGGAAGGCCGGGTTGCTACGCAGTTTTTCGGTCAGGCGCTGGGTCCAGGTATTGAGCAGGTCGCCATCGTTGCTCTTGAGCACGTATTGATACTGGCTGCGGCTGGGGCCGGAACTGAGGTTGATGTCCTGTCCGGCACGCAGATAAAGCACGATGCCGGGCACCTTGGCCAGTTTCGGTCGAAGGCGGTCGATGAACTCATTGACCGATACGTCCCGCTGCGCTCGTGGCTTGAGAGAAATCCAGAAGCGGCCGTTGGCGATGGTCTGGTTGCTGCCGCTGACGCCCACCGAATGCGAGAACGCCAGCACCGCCGGGTCTGCGCCGACGATCTTGGCCAGTTCCAGATGTTTCTTCACCATGTCCGGATAGGAGATATCGGCTGCCGCTTCGGTGGTGCCAAGGGCGAAAGCAGTGTCCTGGACCGGGAAGAAGCCTTTGGGGATCGCCACATAGCCGACAACGGCCAGCACCAGGGTCAGGCCGAATACGCCGAGTGTCAGGCGCTGATGAGCCAGTGCCTTGCGCAAGCCGCGCTCATAGAGTGCCAGCAGTCGTTCGCCAAACCCGGGTTTCTGGTGCTGGTCGTGCTTGGGAGCACGCATGAACATGGCGGCGAGCGTCGGGGCCAGGGTCAGGGACACCACGACAGAAATCAGAATGGTCGCCGTGGCTGTCAGGGCAAACTCCTTGAACAGTCGCCCGACCACGCCGCCCATGAACAGCAGCGGAATGAAGGCAGCCACCAGAGAGAAACTGATCGACACCACCGTGAAGCCGATTTCCCCCGAACCCTTGATCGCCGCCTCGCGCATGCTCTGGCCCGCTTCAAGGTGGCGATGGATGTTCTCCACCACCACGATGGCGTCGTCGACCACGAAGCCGACGGCCACCACAATCGCCACCAGGGTCAGGTTGTTGAGGCTGAAACCCATGACGTACATCATCGCGAAGCTGGCAATCAGCGATACGCCCAGGACGCTGCTGACGATCAGGGTGGCGGACAACTGGCGCAGGAACAGCGCCATGACTGCGATCACCAGCAAGACGGCGATCAGCAGGGTCAGTTCGACTTCATGCAGCGAGGCACGGATGGTGCGGGTCCGGTCGTTGAGCACTGAAACGTCTACCGATGCCGGCAGCATTTCCCGCAGTCGCGGCAGCTCGCGCTGAACGCGGTCCACGGTATCGACGATGTTGGCACCCGGCTGGCGGAAGATCGCGATATTGACGCCCTGCTGGTCACCGGACCAGGTCTTGACGTAGGCGTTTTCCGAGCCGTTGATGACCCGCGCCACATCCTTGAGGTGCACGGGAGCGCCGTCCTTGTAAGAGACGATCAACTGCGCGTAGTCTTGGGGTTTGAACAACTGGTCGTTGGCCGACAGCGTGGAAATACTGTCCTTGCCATACAAGGCACCCTTGGCCAGGTTCAGGCTGGTCTGCTGTACGGACTGGCGTATATCGGCCAGGGTCAGGCCCAGTGCAGCGAGTTTTTCCGGTGCCGCCTGGATGCGAATCGCCGGGCGTTGCTGCCCTGCGATTGCCACTTGGCCAACGCCTTCTATCTGACTGATCTGTCTGGCCAGCAGGGTTTCGGTGATGTCGCTCAGTTCGGTGCCGGGCATCAGACTGGAACTGACACTCAGGATCAATACCGGGCTGTCGGCCGGGTTGACCTTGCGCCAGGTCGGCAGATTGGGCAGATCGGCGGGCAAGCGCCCTGCGGCGGTGTTGATGGCGGCCTGGACTTCCTGGGCGGCGGTATCCATGCTTTTGTTGAGGGTGAATTGCAGGGTCAGGTTGGTCGAGCCCAGCGCACTGCTGGACGTCATCTGGGTCATGCCCGGTATGGCGCTGAACTGCACTTCAAGGGGCGTGGCCACCGAGGATGCCATGGTTTCCGGGCTGGCACCGGGAAGCTGGGCGCTGACCTGGATGGTCGGAAACTCTGCTTCCGGCAACGGCGCGATGGGCAGGCGCGGAAAGGCAATGGCTCCCAGCAATACCAGGGCAAACGTCAGCAGCAGCGTGGCGACCGGATGATCGATGCACCAGGCCGAGATCGAGCCGCGACCTTTCATTGCGCGCTCCCCACCTTGAGCAAGGCCGGCTGTGGCGATTCTCTCACCACCTCGATCCGTGTCCCCGGCCTGAGTCGCGACTGCCCGTCGCTGACCAGTACGTCACCAACCTTCGGCCCGCTGATCAGGGTCAGGTCACTGTCCTGATAAAGCACAGTGACGGGCACCACTTCGACTTTCTGTTCATCCGTGACCCGATACACATAATGCTGGTCGATGCCACGCTGCACGACTTGCGGCGGGACCTTGAGCGAGTTGCGTTCGATGCCGGTCTGGATCTTTACCGTGACCAGTTGTCCGGGCCAGAGTTTTTCGTCGCGGTTGTCGAACTGCGCCTTGGCGCGAATGGTGCCAGTGGTGGGCGATACCTGATTGTCGATCAGCGACAGTTTGCCTTCCCCCAGCAGCGTGCCGTTGGCACCGTCGCCCAGGTAAGCCTTGACTGCCGCCGCAGCAGGGTTGGCGGTCAGTGTCTGCAGGGTCGGCAACATTTGCTGTGGCAGGGAGAACTCCACCGCAACCGGGTCTATCTGAGTGACGGAAAACATTCCGGTGGCATCGCTGACACGCAGAAAGTTGCCTTCGTCCACATTGCGAATACCGACCCGACCCGTCACCGGCGAGCGAATCTGGGTGTGGGAAAGCTGTACCTGGGCGGCATTGATGTTTGCCTGGTTACCGAGCACGGTGGCCGTGAGCTGGCGCACCAGGGCCTGTTGCTGATCGAAGGTCTGCCTGGAAATGCCGTTGTCGTCAGTGAGCTGGCGATAGCGCTTGAGGTCCACCTGCGCCACATCCAGTTGCGCCTGGCTCTGGGCCAGTTGTGCGCGGGCCTGTTCGAGGGTGGCACGAATCGAGCGGTCATCCAGAGTTGCCAGCAGGTCGCCAGCTTTTACCGATTGTCCTTCCTTGACCAGCAGCCGGGTCAGGATGCCGTCCACCTGCGGGCGAATCACCACGCTCTGCAGCGACAGCACCGAACCTATTCCGGTCACGAAGCGTGGCACATCCTCGGCAGTGACATTGATCACCTTGACCGGAACGGCGACCGGCGTGTTTGTCTTGATCGCAGCAGGACGCGTCAGGTTCCAGGCAGCAATCGCGGCAAGCGTTGCGAGGGTGGCCACAGCAAGGACGATTCTGGTCTGTTTACGCATGTGAAGAAGGCGCCGGGAGGGTCAAGTGAGAAACCATGATGTCTGGTGCTCCTTATAGCGGGTAAACCCGGTCAGTAGAATGACTTTTAGCTGTCAGAATTGTCAGCTAGCGTCCTGTAGCGAGGCGCAGCATCAAGAACGACCCGTTTCGGGCGATAGCTATTTCAGGTTGCATTGGAAGACGCTTGAAATACTCATGGTCCTGATGCATGAAGTTATTGCATATCTATTTTCAGAAACTTCGTGCTATCTATGAGAAAAGTCCTACAGGTAATGTACGATTTTTCTGGCGGTTAATCCTTTTGTCGACTTAACTCAAATCTGTCGGTTGATCAAACGGAGTAGTGCCATGAAGCGCGAGGCGTCGGTGTGGAGAAAGTTTCTCGAGGCTGTACCCAGCGCTCGAAAACTGGCTGCTTTTATGGGAACTTCTGTAATGCTTTTATCTGCGTCCGGTATGGCGCAAAGCGACGCACTGAAGTTTACTGGGCAACTGGTCAATACCGGCTGTCATGTTGCACAGGCTTCCGCCGGCGTGACAGATAATGAAGTTCGTTACTTGCAGATTTCCGGTGTCAGGGTACAGATCAGTGCCGCACGCGATGCCTGCGCAGAGAAGGACATTCCGTTTACCCTGCAATATGAAGCATTGCCTGTTGCCTTGCAGACAGGCATACAGAATCCGGACAAAAGTCAGACAGGATTGATCATAGTGACGTATCAATAATCTCGTTTTTTCATGAACCGTCATGCATGAAAGCATGACGGTTTTTTTAGTGCCGAAGAAAAACCGAACAGGATTGCCTAAATACAATCTTTGGTTGACCGTTTTACTCTGTCTTTCTATGCAGGCCTCGCTTTATAAGGTCTGTAGGGCATTTTTAATATTTCCTACAGAAAAGTCCTGCAATTCAAGTTGGCCTATCTCATATTTCAAAGTCATTAGCCTGACAGCGGCTAAAAAGTCCGGGACCTATAGTGCTCGCCGTCCGATAGTGGGCACACACGAAATAACACAAGGAATGTCGTTGGTATGAAAAAGCTGTCTCTCACATTAGCTGTAATGGGCGTTCTGGGGTTGGGTACTACGGGCATGGCTAACGCCGCCAACAACGGTAAGTTGATATTCAATGGAACGCTGACCAATATTTCCTGTGATGTCGCTCCAGGCACGGGTGTCAGTCCGGGTACCAATCCTGGTGAAATCAATGTCGATCTTGGAAATGTTTCGTTTTCCGATATCGGCCTTTCGAGCGAAAGCAAACTCGAAACGGCGATGCCTATTCAGCTACTGGTCAACTGCAGTGCCGGTGCCGATCAGTACAACATGGTGAAAATGCGCTTTACCGCCCGTAATGGCAGTGGTCTGGATAACAATGATCCGAAACTGTTGCGCACCACCGGTGCTGCCGACGGTGTCGGTATCGGTCTGCTTAACGCATCCAATGTACTCATGGACCTGAGCGGTAACGAAACCATCGACAACACCCTGATCAAGGATGGTGCGGGTGGTGCGACGGCAGAAATCAACTTCGGTGCCGTTTATGTTCTCAATGGCACACCGACCAATCCGGGTAATGCCGATGGTTTCATGCCTTTCGTGCTGGACTACGAGTAATGAAACGGCAGGGTGAGCATCGCTCGCCCTGCCTCATGCCGAACTCAATGCGAATGTCACCCATGTTATTTACTTCTTTTCGCTCTGCCATCGTTCTGGCGGTCGGGTTGTGGATGTCGGCCGTCGAGGCGGGCATTGTGCTCAATACCACGCGGGTCATTTATCAGGGCGGTGACAAGGAAGCCAGTTTTGGCGTGCACAACAGTGGCGGCGGGGAAATTCTTCTGCAGTCCTGGCTGGAAGCGCCGAGCAGCGGAGACAAGGTCGCTGCGAACCTGCCTTTTGTCGTGGCTCCGGCTCTAGCCCGCATGGCAGGCGGCAGCCGGCAACTGTTGCGCATCATTTATGCCGGGACCGGTTTGCCGCAAGACCGGGAGTCGGTGCTCTGGCTCAACGTGCAGGAAATTCCCCAGACCGCCTCGGAAAATACCCTGCAGATTGCGATACGTCAGCGCATCAAGGTGTTCTTTCGGCCTCAGGGGCTGAAGGAGGATCCGGCGCAGGCCCCGGAAATGTTGCGCTGGCGTCTGCTCAAGGGCGATGTACTGGAGGTCGAGAATCCAGGCCCTTATCACGTCTCGATGCTCAAGCTGTCCACCCGTCAGGGCGGCAAGGAACTGGCGAGTCTCGAAAGCCATATGCTTTCGCCGGGCCAGAGTCTGCGCCTGACGCTGATGCACAAGTCCGGCAACGGGCCTGTGGCGTTGAGTTTCATCAGCATCAATGACTTCGGTGGGCAGGTGCCTTATCAAGCGACCCTCAAGGGCGAGCAAGTCACTTTGGCCAGTAAAACCCGATAGCGATAACTCTCAAATATTAGCCTGGACGCTTTTATTGATTCTCAACCCTTTGAGTACTGACGATAACAGTGACTCGGTAGTCGTGCGCCTGCGTGAAAGGATTCCGCTGCACGTAAGATCTGCGAAGTAGAGTGAAAACAGCTAATGGAATGGCACCACCAGAAGAACAAGAAAGTCCTGACAGACCCGGGTCTGCATGGCAGAGCAAACTGGATCAAAGGCAATTCCCGACGGTCATGGCTGCGATGTCGGCTGGCGATTGCGGGGGTGAGCCTGTGCATGACGGCGTTCACCGTGGTATCGGCAGAGAGGCAAGGCGCACAGCCGGTCAGGTTCAATACGGCTTTCATTCAAGGCAGTGACCAGCCCCCCGATCTTCAGGAGTTTCTGCGCTCCAACAGTGTATTACCCGGTACCTACCGGGTGGATGTGTATGTCAACCGCACGCTGAGCGGTCGCCGGGATATCACATTCAGCCGCAACGAAACCTCCGGTCTTGTCGAGCCCTGTCTTGACCCGGACATGTTGCAGAGTTTCGGGCTGGACCCGCAGCGTTTGATGGTGACCGACGGGCAGGAATGTTTCGATCTGGCGAGCAACATCGAATTCGCCCGCGTCGATTACCGGCCTGATGCCCTGCGTCTCGATATCAGTGTTCCGCAGGCTGCCATGGCGCGCAGCAGGCGGGGTTATGTGTCACCGGAACTCTGGGATCAGGGAGAGACAGCCGGTTTCATCAATTACAACTTCAATGGCTCAAGGCGCGGTCAACGTGGGCAGCGCTCGGACCAGTATTACCTCGGGCTGCGCAATGGCTTCAATCTCGGCGCCTGGCGACTGCGCAACGAGTCCTCGCTGGTGCATGGCGATGATCGGCCCAGTCGCTTTCGCAGCAACCGCACTTTCGCGCAACGCGATATCACGGCACTCAAGAGCCAGCTCACGCTGGGGGAAACCTTTACCGATTCTCAGGTCTTCGACAGTGTGCGTTTCAAGGGCGCCACGATGGCGTCCGATGACGGGATGCTCTCCGATAGCGAGCGCACCTATGCACCGGTGATTCGTGGCACTGCCGAAACCAACGCCACGGTCGAGGTCCGGCAGAACGGTTTCATGCTTTACAGCGGCAATGTTTCGCCCGGCCCGTTCGAGATCACCGACATTTACCCGAGCGGTTCCAATGGCGATCTGCTGGTGACCATCATCGAGGCCGACGGGCGACGCCGTAGCTTTACCCAGGCGTATGCCTCCTTGCCGATCATGGTGCCGGCCGGCTCGTTTCGCTACAGCCTCGCCGCCGGTCAGGTGGACAGCAACGACGATCATCAGGCCTCGCCGAACTTCACCAGCGCCGCTGTCATTTACGGTCTTTCCGAACGGGTTACCGGCTTTGGCGGCCTGCAAGTGGCTGAAGACTACAACGCCGCCAATATCGGGACCGGGGTCAATACCGGTCTGGGAGCCGTGTCTTTCGATATCACCCATTCCAACAGCGAACTGAAGCGACAGACCCGCAGCGGCCAGAGTATGCGGGTGCGTTATGCCAACACGCTGGATGTCACCAGCACCACACTGGCAGTGGCCGGTTATCGTTATTCCACCGAGCAATACCGGACCCTCAACCAGCATGTCAGTGAAACGGACGAGCGACCGGGCCTGCTTGCCAATGGCCGGGCCCGGGACCGCCTCGAGCTTAACGTCACTCAGGTCCTGCCCAGCCAGACCGGTTCGCTGAGCCTGACCGCTTCCGAGCAGCGCTACTGGAATCTGTCCGGCAAGACCCGTCAGTTGTATCTGTCCTACAACGCGGCCTGGCGTACCTTGAATTACAGCCTGTCGGTGGAGCGCAATCAGACATCCGGCACCCAGGGCAGAAGTGAAAACGACAACCGTCTGGCTTTGAGCATGACCTTGCCGCTGGGAGACAAGCCAGGTTCTTCGCGTCTTTCGTTCAATGCCGTGCGCGACGACAACGGTGAATACAACCTGCAGAGCGGAGTCAACGGTCAGGTGCTGGACCGGCGCGACCTGTTCTACTCGTTACAGGCCGGGCATGACAGCACCTCCGGCAACTTCGGTGCCGGCAAGCTCAATGTCACGACGTCTTACGGGCGTTTCGAGACGGGCTACAGCCGGGGGCGTGATTACGATGCCTTGACCCTGGCCGCATCGGGTTCGCTGGTGGCTCATGGTGGCGGGATCAACCTGGGGCAGCCGCTGGGAGAAACCTTCGCCCTGGTTCAGGTACCGGAGGTGGGAGGTGCCCGACTGAAGTCCTACAGCAATGTGGAAACCTCGGACAATGGCTATGCGGTCTTGCCATACGCCCAGCCTTATCGTACCAACTGGGTTTCGCTGGACACCCGGCAATTGGGTGCCGATATCGAACTGGAAAACGCGATCAGCCAGATCGTGCCGCGTCGTGGCGCAATACCTCTGGTGAGTTTCAAGGCATCTCAGGGCCGACGTGTGCAGTTCGAGCTGGTACGTGCCGACGCCAGCCAGATTCCTCTGGGGGCCAGTGTCGAGGATGAACAGGGCAGGAGTCTGGCCATTGTCGATCCCCACAGTCAGGCACTGGTGCTCAGCGAGAAAGACAGTGGCGTATTGCAGGTGCAATGGTCGGGGCAGAGCTGTCGGGCTCCGTTCACTCTTCCACCCAGAAACCCCGCGCATGCCTATGAGCGGCTCAGGGTGGTTTGCCAATGAGCCGGGCATTGCGTCGCATGATATTTGCGCTGTTCTGCTGGGCGAGCGGCAATGCGCAGGCGGTGGTTTCGCTGGCGGGTACGCGACTGATTTTTGAAGGTGCCTTTCGCGAAGCCAGTATCCAGGCCAGCAATCCCGGTGAACATGATGTGCTCATCCAGGTCTGGCTGAGCGCTCCCCGGGACAGTGACGAAACCGCCAGGGAGCAGCGAACGGTTCTGCCCTTTGTCGTCACTCCGCATTTTTCCCGTCTGCCAGCAGGCGCAAGGCAGGAATTGCGGGTGCTGTATCAGGGCACAGGCATGCCCGAAGATCGCGAATCATTGCTGCACCTGTACGTTCTGGAGGTGCCGCGGCGGCGTGAGGGTATCAATCAGCTCAATATCGCCGTGCGTCAGCGTATCAATGTGTTCTACCGACCTTCCGGCCTGCCGGGCGACCCGGCTGAAACCGTCGGGCGTCTGGGCTGGAGCCTGACGGATGACGCTGTTCGCGTCAGTAACCCCACGCCTTATCACGCCACCCTCCAAGCGGTGAAGCTCGATGACTTTCTGCTCAGCGATTACCTGCTGCTGGAGCCGGGCGCTCGTCTCGAGTTGCCGATGCCGCGCCGGGCCCGGCCACAAGTCTTTTCCTTCAAGGGGCTGACCGACTATGGCGGTCAGCGCTCCTATTGCACGCGGTTGAACGGGCGAATGCCGTTCACTGACACCATCCCACTTCAGGAAGAATGCTGATATGACCTGTTTTCCGGCCAGTCGCTGGTTGAAACCCCTCGTTCTTGTAGCGGCACTGAGTCCGGCCACCGGTTTTGCTCTGGTGTGCAAGACCCAGGGCTCGGGTGAGTCCGCCATTCATGGCGACTTGAGCAGCACGGTCGCCATACCTGCCTCGGTTCCCAACGGCGAAGTGATCTGGCGCTCCGAGCGACTCGATATTCAGGTCGAATGTGCCAGGGAAGGGCAGCAGTCGGTGGCGCAGGAAATCTTCATCTACCTCAACCCGGACAACAAGATGATCGGCCAGGGCATTCGTGTCGGTCTGACCATCGATGGCGTGGATTACCTGCAGACCGGCGGGCGCATCGGTATCCGGCAGTCCGTTCCGGTCTGTCATGAAGGGGATTCCAATATCGGTGCGTGCCCCAAGGCCCGTTTCAATCTGGCCTTTTCAGTGTTCGTGCAAAAGTACGGGCCGACTCCGCCTTCGGGAGTGGCCAGCGACCTGATCGATTACCGCGTCTTCCAGCTCGATGGCGCAGACGATCTGGACCCGGTTCCGGGACGCAACCTCAGTTATGTCATCAACAACCTCAATGGCCTGCGCTTTATCGCCTGTGAAGCACAACTGCAGGTGATGCCTGAAACACTGGAGTTCGGCTCCATCGGCATTCAGCGGGTCGAGGTGGGAAGGGTATTTGCCAGACGTCCGTTTTCACTGCTGACCAGTCGCAGTTGCGAATCACCGTTCAGCCTCAATGCGCGCTTCAGGCCAGTGACGGGGCACCTTGCCGGAGATGTACTGGTGCCGGGCAACAACAGTTCGCTGGGGATTCGTATCGTGAGCGAGAGAAGCAACTTGCCATTGCGTTATAACGAACTGTTTCATCTGGCCGACCTGCTGGGCGATAGCCAGACGGCACGCGCGGATTTCAATGCCGAACTGCTGTGGCAGACAACCCGGCCCAAGGCGGGGCCGTTCGAAGCCGAGGTGATGGTGGATCTGTTCTACAAGTGACGCCAGACCGTGGGCGATGTCTGGTCGGGCACGCGTTAAACGATTGAGGTATGCTGCGCGCCCACGGGCATGTGCCCGGCCATTTCGACTTTTGGTGTCGCCATGACCACCCCCGAACAAACACCAGCTCCAGAAGCCGTCACCGACGTAGCGCCGCAGACGGAAAAGAAAACCACGATTGCCCCGTTCAGCTTTCCGTTCAAACCTTCCGAGTTCGCGCAGGCCAAAAAGGACCAGGCCTGGTATCAGAAGTCGAACAAGTCTTCGCACCACAAGACTCCCGGTGCCGCCCCTGCCGGAACCCGTCGTTCGATGGGCAAGCGCTGACCGGCATCAGGCCGACTGCAAGGGAATGAACATGTAGGACGTCGGGTCGCAGGTCGTCACCTCGGCCCCGGCCATCTCCAGTGTGTGGATGACCTCTTGCCCGGCCACATGAAACTCCCAGCCCGCATCGGACGAAACCGGCTCCGTGCGGGTGGTGACCTGCTCGATGGCTGCCGCAAAAGCCTGCATGTCCGGCAGATAAGCCACAAACCCGTTGCCCTTGAGCGCGGTGGTACGAATCCCCAATAGCTGGCAGATCGACTGCTTGGTCGCGATCTCGTCCCGGTCGGCCTGACGCGATTGTTCGATCAACTCCATCAGTTGAGTGTCCACCAGCCTGTTGCCCACGATCAGATCCGGACCCTGTTCCCAGGAGTGCGGCGGGCAGTCCTTGGCTTCAGGGCGCAGGGGAATGTGCGGATTGATCTCCATCGGATAGATGCGGCATACCAGCGGCCGACGCTCGTAGATGCGGCAGAGGTTTTCTGCGTCAAGATTCCGGCAACGCCCCACGTTGTAGGCGGCGAAAGTGATTGCTACGTAAGCTTGCGCAGAACCGCTGTTCACCACCGTCGAACGGCGGGTGGCGTGGGTCAGTTGCTCGTGGGGAACGCCATAGCCATCACTCAGAAACGCTTCGGTCAACACGATCACCGTACCGCCGTCAGCCGCCCACTGCGTGGCTTCGAGCAGCGTCAGGGGAACATGGTGATCGGTGCAGCAACTGCCGCAACCTACGCAGGAAAACCGAGTGTTCATTGTTTCTGTAACCCGTTCAGGATAGGTGCCAGGACCGCCAGCGAGTTGCTGTCAGCCACGACCTGGACAGGTCACGAAGCAAATTGTGCGCCAGCGCGTGTTACTTGAGGGGGATGCTGTCCCATTCGGTCACGCTGGCCTGTCGGCTTTTGCGGTTGTACAGGCACAGTTCGGTGCCCTTGCGGTTGTTCATGTGCTTCTGGGGATAGCGACCTTGCAACAGCAGGGCGCTGTAGCCGATCCGGTCATCGAACAGGGCGTTGCTGCCGACGGGTTTGCTGTCCTTGAGCTGGCTGGCCTTGAGGCAACTGTCGAGCATGGCCTTGTCCAGAGCGTTCCAGGCTTGCGGGGTGGCCGCGCTGGCCTGGCCGACAATTGCCCAGAGGATTATCGGCAGTGCGATAAGTGATTTCATGATTGGCCTCCACACTATCGGGAGTCGATTATGCCAGATCAGGTTTCTTCGATTGCCGAACGCCTGACGTAGGACATTTCCGTTTTTTCGTACAACTGCCGCGCCATCAGATTGTTTTCCATGACCAGCAGGTCGACCCGGGGTTCGCCGCGTTGACGCAAGTGGTTGAACAGCAGCGTCAGCAATGCCATGGCCACACCTTGGCGTCGGGCACGTGGGTGAACCACCAGATCCTTGATGAAAGCGCTGGTCCAGCAGGTAATCACGCCCACCGGTCCTTGATCGTCCACGGCGACGAAGCACAGCCCGGCATTGAATTCCGGATCATGTTCGAAAGCGTTCAGCCATTGGCGATAGTCCGGCACGCTTCCGCTGCCGTCCCGATAACCCAGAGTGAGCAGGCGGTGAATCGCTGGCGCTTGATCGAGAGTGAAGGGGAGCGGGCGGATAGCGGCAGGCCAGTGGGGTTCAGGCACTGGCTGGCCGAGGTCCCGACGCATCAACCAGTAATGCCGGGTCGAGGCGTCGGTCCTTGAGGGGGCTGTGGCCCGGGACGTGCTGCGGATCAGTTGTCCTGGGCCATGACTGTGTGTGCCGCCTCGATCAGACATTTGGTCAACTCGGGGGACGAGAACTTGGTCAGAACGGCATTGGCACCGGCCAGCTTGGCCTTTTCGCCGTTCATGGCGCTGTCCAGGGAAGTGTGCAGCAGGATGTACAGGTCCTGGAAGTCCGGCGTCTCGCGCAAGGTCCGGGTCAGGGCATAGCCATCCATTTCGGACATTTCGATGTCGGATACCACAATGTTGATCTGCGCCGGGGTGCCTTGCAGTTCCAGCAGGACATCGATGGCTTCCTTGGCGCTGCGGGCCGTGTGGCATTCCAGGCCAAGATTGCGCAAGGTGATGATCGACTGCTGCAACGCGACCTGGCTGTCGTCGACCACCAGAATTCGCGCCTGGGCCAGAGCCATGACGTCTTCGGCAGGCAGTTCGTCGGACTGGACGACGATTTGTGCCGGTGCGATACCGTGAATCACTTTCTCGATATCCAGCACCTGAACCAGAACGTCATCGACCTGAGTGACGCCGGTGATGAACGACCGGCCGCTCGAACCGAAGGGCGGTGGACGGATATCGGTCGTCAGGCAGTGGACGATCTTGCTCACCGCCTGCACATGCAGACCCTGCTTGGAGCGGCTGACATCAGTGACGATCAGGCAGCCGCCATCGGGATCGGCCAGAGGCCGCTCGCCAATTGCCCGGCTGAGGTCGATCACCGACAGAGAGGCGCCACGCAAGGTTGCGACACCTTTGACGTGCGGGTGGGACTCGGGCAGGTGAGTCAGGGGCGGGCAGGGAATGATTTCACTGACCTTGAGCAGATTGATCGCCATCAGCTTGCCGCTACGTAACGTGAACAGCAGCAGCGAAAGTGAATCTGCTCGGACGTTCTTGGGTGACATAAAAACCTTCTGGCTATAGGTGTTCGTCGCTGAGAGGCGCAAAACAACTTTCAGTGACAGGCCGGCTGTCGGCTTACGAGCCGCAGCACGGGGAAGCCTGTGTTCGCTCACTCTTCTTGAAAAGTGATTTTCACTTCATGCAGGATTGTTTTCGGCCGCAAGAGCGGGGGTCGCAATACTGGCAGTTTGATTTGTTTGACGTCAAACGGTTGATTGCGTCACAGAACGAAAGAGAATTACCGATTGTGTCTTTTGTGGGCCGCCCGCTGTGTCCCGGGATTGCCCTGCGGTAAACTGTCGCACTTCTCCTTCCGGGTGCCTGGGTGCGACAAAAAGACGCATCCTTCTATATATAAGGAAGAGATCTGTTTTTTGCGCCTCTGTGCTCCAACCCTGTCTCGGGCCGAAGGAACCATCCGGCTGGCAAATCCATCCGTATGGCGGACAGGCGCTTGAGTTGCCCGGGGCGAGAGACGAATATCGCGCACCATCCGCCAGCGGGTATTTACTCGCGATCAATCCCTGACAGGTGCCAGTGCTGGTCCGGTGCACCTGCACACCATTTCGATAAGGTATGTGAATGAGCGACAACACGTTGTACCTGAGGCGCGAAAAGCGTTTTCTGGTCTTGCTGGGAATCATCTGCCTGTCCCTGATCGGCGGCGCCCTGTACATGCAGATCGTGCTGGGTGAGGCACCTTGCCCGCTGTGCATCCTGCAGCGCTATGCCTTGCTGTTCATCGCCATCTTCGCGTTCATCGGTGCCGCCATGCCGGGCCGCCGCAGCATCACGGCGATGGAAGCTCTGGTGACCGTCAGTGCCCTGGGCGGCATCGCGGCTGCCGGCCATCATGTCTACACCCTGGCGCATCCGGCAGTCAGCTGCGGCATCGATACCCTGCAGCCCATCGTCGACGGTCTGCCCCTGGCGTCGCTTTTCCCGCTGGTATTTCAGGTCAGCGGTTTCTGCTCCACACCCTATCCGCCCGTCTTGGGGTTGTCATTGGCCCAGTGGGCTCTGATAGCATTCGTTCTGACCGCTGTTCTGGTCCCGGTTGGCGTCATTCGCAATCGCCGTAGACCTTACTGAACGCAAGGGCTTTGATGGAAAAATGCCTCGTTTTCACGAGGCATTTTTTCTGGCCATAGAGATCAATGATTTGCGATTGTTGCAAGTTTTGATATTAACTGTTACAAAATTAGGCATAGTCAATAAAAATTTACATATCTACAATCGCCAGCACTCATCGTCCAGCCAGGCTTGGCGATCAGCAATTTTGAGGCTCGGAGCGCCCTGTGCAGGCTAAACAGGCAGCGCAATGCTGGCCTCTGAGCGCGCAGAAATGGCCGCGCGCAAGGCGATTGGTCTGCAAAGGCAGGACAGTTTCCGGCGACTCAAAATAAGAATTCATAGCAAAACCACCGGATTTGTCGTTTCGCAACAGAGCGTTCCGGCAGGTCCTTGTTCAATTTAAAAAAAGATGCCGGCACTGGCAGGGTAAAGTGTTGGCGGTCGAAACCCACTGCACCGCGCAAGCTGCTTTTAGAGGTCGTGAGATGAGTAAAACAAGGTACCCCAGGTTTTTTGGCTACTTGGCCCTGTTCAGCATGCTGTTGCTCAGCGGCTGTGACGGCGTTCCTCTGCTCGATCCGAAAGGGCAGGTGGGTATCGAACAACGTAACCTGATCATCATCGCCACGCTGCTGATGCTGATCGTGGTGATCCCGGTCATTGTCCTGACCTTCGTCTTCGCCTGGAAGTATCGCGCGTCCAACAAGGCCGCCAAGTACACGCCCGACTGGTCGCACTCGACCAAGATCGAAGTAGCGGTCTGGGGTATCCCGATGATCCTGCTGGTCTTCCTGGGCTACTTCACCTACATCTCCACTCACTCGCTGGACCCGTACCGTCCGCTTGAGTCCGACGTCAAGCCCGTGACCATCCAGGTCGTCGCGCTGGACTGGAAATGGGTGTTCATCTATCCGGAGCAAGGCATCGCCACGGTCAACAAGATCGTCTTCCCTGCCAATACCCCGATCAATTTCCAGGTTACATCCGACTCTGTAATGAACTCGTTCTTCATTCCAGGCCTGGGTGGCCAGATCTATGCAATGGCTGGCATGCACACCAAGCTGCATCTGATCGCCAACGAAAACCACGAGTTCAACGGTATCTCGGCCAACTACAGTGGCGCGGGTTTCACCGGCATGAAGTTCAAGGCTATCGCCACCAGCCAGGCTGATTTCGATGCCTGGATCAACGAAGTCAAGAGTTCACCTAAACAGCTTGGTGCTGCTGAATACGCTGAACTGGCCAAACCTAGCGAACGCAATCCCGTCGAGCTTTATTCCACGGTTACTCCGAACCTGTTCCAGATCATCATCGACAAGTATGAAGGTATGAATCCAGGCAAGAAGCTTATCCCTGGTGAGAAAGAAGTCGCTGGTGCCGAAGGTGCGGAAAAGGGCAAAAATTCAGCTGCTGGGGCAGAGGAGTAAACGATGTTAGGCAAATTAAGTTGGGAATCGGTACCGTTCCACGAGCCGATAGTCATGGTGACACTCGCCATTGTCGCGCTCGGTGGTCTGGGTGTGGTCGGGGCTATCACTTACTTCAAGAAGTGGTCCTACCTGTGGACTGAGTGGCTGACATCCGTCGACCACAAGAAAATCGGCGTGATGTACATCATCGTTGCCATGGTCATGCTGCTGCGCGGCTTTGCCGACGCGATCATGATGCGTGCACAACTGGCCATGGCCCAGAACGGTGCCGAAGGCTTCCTGCCGCCTGAACACTATGACCAGATCTTCACCGCTCACGGTGTGATCATGATCATCTTCATGGCGATGCCGTTCTTCACCGGCCTGATGAACATCGTTCTTCCTCTGCAGATCGGTGCTCGTGACGTTGCCTTCCCGTTCCTGAACTCCCTCAGCTTCTGGCTGCTGGTAGCGGGCATGCTGCTGATCAACATCTCCCTGGGTGTCGGCGAATTCGCCAAGACCGGCTGGGTTGCGTATCCGCCGCTGTCGGGTCTGCAATACAGTCCTGGAGTGGGTGTCGATTACTACATCTGGGCGCTACAGCTATCAGGGTTGGGTACGACACTTACGGGCGTCAACTTCCTGGTTACCGTGCTGAAGATGCGTACTCCCGGCATGAAACTGATGGACATGCCGATCTTCACCTGGACCTGCACCTGGGCAAACATCCTGATCGTGGCTTCGTTCCCGATCCTGACTGCCTGTCTGGCGCTGCTGACCCTCGACCGTTACCTGGACTTCCACATTTTCACGAACGAAATGGGCGGTAACCCCATGATGTACGTGAACCTGTTCTGGGCATGGGGTCACCCTGAGGTTTACATCCTGATTCTGCCTGCGTTCGGTGTCTTCTCCGAAGTCATCTCGACGTTCTCGGGCAAGCGTCTGTTCGGCCACAAGTCGATGATCTTCGCTTCCGGCGCGATCTGTGTACTGGGCTTCATGGTATGGCTGCACCACTTCTTCACCATGGGTGCGGGCGCGAACGTCAACGCCTTCTTCGGTCTGGCGACGATGCTCATCGCGATTCCGACGGGTGTGAAGCTGTTCAACTGGCTGTTCACCATCTACCAGGGCCGTCTGCGCTTCACCGCGCCAGTACTCTGGACCCTGGGCTTCATGGTTACCTTCTCGATCGGCGGCATGACCGGCGTTCTGCTGGCCATCCCGGGTGCTGACTTCGTACTGCACAACAGCCTGTTCGTAATCGCTCACTTCCACAACGTCATCATCGGCGGTGCGGTATTCGGTTACATCGCCGGCTTCGCGTTCTGGTTCCCTAAAGCGTTCGGTTTCACCCTGAACGAGAAGTGGGGCAAGGCAGCGTTCTGGTTCTGGATCAGCGGTTTCTTCGTTGCATTCATGCCTCTGTACGCGCTGGGCTTCCTGGGCATGACCCGTCGCCTGAACGCTACCGACATGCCTGAGTGGAACATCTACCTGAACGTCGCTCTGTTCGGTGCGTTCCTGATCGCAGCCGGTATCGCTTCGCAACTGATCCAGTTGTTCGTCAGTGTCCGTGACCGCAACAAGAACCGTGACCTGACTGGTGACCCATGGAATGGCCACACCCTGGAGTGGTCCACTTCTTCGCCACCACCGTTCTACAACTTTGCCGAGCTGCCTGAGGCAAAAGACATCGACGCATTCACGGACGCCAAGCGCGCAGGTACCGCCTACAAGGTTCCGGCTCACTACTCGGCGATCCACATGCCCAACAACACGCCTACCGGCATGTACATGGGTCTGCTGTTGACCGTCTTCGGCTTCGCATTCATCTGGCACATCTGGTGGCTGGTTGGTGCAAGTCTGGTAGCGACCATCGCTGTCTTCGTTGCTCACGCTGCACGTGACGACCAGGGCTACATGGTGCCGGCTGCAGACGTAGCGCGTATTGAAGGTGAGCATCACAAGGTCCTGGCGGCCAACGGTGCATACACTCCTGTCAAGTCCTCGCTGGAACAGGTTTAAACATGTCGAATATTGCTATCAACTCCGGAGCCCACGGTCATGACGCTCATGACCATGGGCATGACGATCACCACGACAGCGGTGGGATGACGGTCTACGGCTTCTGGCTGTACCTGATGACCGACTGCGTGTTGTTCGCCTCGTTCTTCGCGGTCTATGCCGTGATGGTCAACAGTGTCGCGGGTGGCCCGTCGGGCCAGGACATCTTCCTGCTGCCTTTCGTGGCTGTGGAAACCGCGTTCCTGCTGGTCAGTAGTATCACTTACGGCTTCGCCATGCTTGCGCTGTACAAAGGCAAGAAGAGCCAGGTCCTGGGCTGGCTGGCCCTGACCTTCCTGTGCGGTGCTGCGTTTATCGCCATGGAAGTCTATGAGTTCCATCACCTGATCCACGAAGGCTACGGTCCTAGCCGCAGCGGCTTCCTGTCGGCGTTCTTCGCCCTGGTCGGCCTGCACGGTCTGCACGTAACCAGCGGTCTGATCTGGATGGGCATCATGATGTATCAGGTCCAGAAAAAGGGCCTGACCAACACCAACAAGACCCGCCTGAGCTGCCTGAGCCTGTTCTGGCACTTCCTGGACGTGGTCTGGATCGGTGTGTTCACTATCGTCTATCTGATGGGAGCCCTGTAAATGGCGAATTCACATCATCCAGCTGAAGACCATAGCCACGGTTCCGTGAAGTCCTACATCATCGGTTTCGTGCTGTCGATCATCCTGACTGCCATCCCGTTCGCCCTGGTCATGTCTCCGGTTCTGCCTAAAGACCTGACCATCGCGATCATCCTGGCCTTTGCGGTCGTTCAGATCCTGGTGCACCTGCATTACTTCCTGCACCTGGACTTCACGAGCGCGCAACGTAACAACGTGATGGCGTTTGCTTTCACCACGCTGGTTATCGTTCTGCTGGTCGGCCTGTCGCTGTGGATCATTTTCAGTATCCATCGCGAAATGATGGCGCATTGAGGAATACCAGATGTCCCTGAAGCACTTTATCCAAATCACCAAGCCGGGGATCATTTTCGGTAACGTGCTTTCGGTGGCAGGTGGCTTTTTTCTGGCTTCCAAGGGTGATATCGATTTCATCGTGTTTCTTGCGGCGGTAATCGGTACCTCCCTGGTCGTAGCGTCAGGTTGCGTATTCAACAACTGCATCGATCGTGATATCGACCAGCGCATGGAGCGGACTCGCAACCGTGTGCTGGTGCAGGGGCTGGTGTCCATCAAGCTTGCACTGCTGTATGCCACGATTCTCGGCATCGCCGGTGTCAGCCTGCTGTACACCTACGCCAACCCTCTGGCTGCCTTGCTGGGTGTGATCGGCTTTGTGATCTACGTGGGCCTCTACAGCCTGTACTTCAAGCGTAAATCCGTGCACGGCACCCTGATCGGCAGCCTGTCGGGGGCCATGCCTCCGGTGATTGGCTACTGCGCCGTAAGCAACAGCTTCGATTTCGCGGCATGGACGCTACTGGTGATGTTCAGCCTGTGGCAGATGCCGCACTCGTATGCGATCGCGATCTTTCGTTTCAACGACTATCGTGCAGCGAAGATTCCGGTTCTGCCGGTCAAGCGCGGCATTCTGGTCACCAAGCGTCACATCCTGCTCTACATCCTGGCGTTCCTCGTGGCGACCCTGATGTTGACGTTCGGCGGTTACGCGGGTCTGAACTACCTCGCTGTTGCAGCGGGCATGGGCATGTACTGGCTGTACATGGCCTGGAAGGGCTACAAGGCTGCAGACGATACTGTCTGGGCACGCAAGCTGTTCGTGTTCTCCATCTTCACCATCACTGCCCTGAGCGTGATGATGTCGGTGGACTTTCAGGTAACGAAAGAGTTGTTGGTGACCTACGCCTTCTGACTTGCACCTGAACCCGAAAAACAAAAACCCTGTCCCGAAAGGCACAGGGTTTTTTATTGGATGCTCACTTCACGTCGAATGATCTGGCAGAATAAGCCATTGGCCTGACTCATCCAGGCAGCGGCTAAACGAAAGAGGGCGTTATGAGTCAAGAAAGCATCAACTGGGAAACCCTGGGTTTCGATTACATCAAAACCGACAAGCGCTACCTCTCTCATTGGCGTAATGGTGCCTGGGATCAGGGTTCCCTGACCGAAGACAACATTCTGCATATCAGCGAAGGTTCTACCGCGCTGCATTACGGTCAGCAGTGCTTTGAGGGCTTGAAGGCCTATCGTTGCAAGGATGGCTCGATCAACCTGTTCCGCCCTGACCAGAACGCCCAGCGCATGCAGCGCAGCTGTTCCCGTCTGTTGATGCCTCACGTACCGACCGATGTGTTCATCGAAGCATGCAAGCAGGTCGTCAAGGCCAACGAACGCTTCATCCCGCCATATGGTTCGGGCGGTGCCCTGTACCTGCGTCCGTTCGTGATCGGTGTCGGCGACAACATCGGCGTGCGTACCGCGCCCGAGTTCATCTTCTCGATCTTCTGTATTCCGGTTGGTGCCTACTTCAAGGGCGGCTTGAAGCCGAACAACTTCGTGATCTCGGGCTACGACCGTGCCGCCCCGAACGGCACCGGTGCTGCCAAGGTCGGTGGCAACTATGCTGCCAGCCTGATGCCAGGCTCCGAAGCCAAGAAACACAGCTTCGCCGACTGCATCTACCTGGATCCGCAAACCCATTCCAAGATCGAAGAAGTCGGTTCGGCCAACTTCTTTGCAATCACCGCCAACAATGAGTTCGTCACTCCCAAGTCGCCTTCCGTGCTGCCGGGTATCACCCGTCTGTCGCTGATGGAACTGGCGCAAAGTCGTCTGGGCCTGACGGTTATCGAAGGTGATGTGCTGATCGACAAGATCGGTGAGTTCAAGGAAGCGGGCGCCTGCGGCACCGCGGCTGTCATCACGCCCATCGGCGGGATTTCCTACAAGGACAAACTGCACGTCTTCCACAGCGAAACCGAGGTCGGTCCGGTTACCCGCAAGCTGTACGCGGAACTCACCGGCGTACAGTCCGGCGATGTCGAAGCGCCTGCCGGCTGGATCGTGAAAGTCTGATTTCACGCGCCCCGCAGGAGCGAATTCATTCGCGAAGCATTTCGCGGATAAATCCGCTCCTGCGGATTCAGCAAGGCCATAAATGACGTTGTAGAAGGCAGCCTGGCGACTGCAGGTTGGTTTTTTGCCTCACTCCTTCGCAGGCCCCAGCACAATCGCCAGATGCCGCAAGTCGTCGACTTCGACGCTGAAGCTTTTCCCCGACGGGCTTTTGACGACATTCCCCAGCGCATAGACCGTAAAGAACTTCACTTCATCGGCATGGCTTAACAGTTCGGCGATGTACCGACTCGAGCGATAGGCCTGCATCTGCGCCGGTGATACGTACAGCGTCACCAGCTTGCCTTCAAGCCGGTCGAAGAACTTGAACTTGAAGCCCAACCCATAACGCTCCACCAGCCCACCGCCATACAGCACCCGGCCATTGTCGCCAGCCTGTGCGTATTTGATGTGGCGAAAATACGAGCGCAGAGACTGTTCACCCTGACCGGGAATCCGCAGGGTCAACAACTTGAACTCATCGGGCGACAACTGCGCTTTGGCCTGACGGTAACTGTCCACCAGACGCTCAAGATTATTGGTGCGCGTTTCACTGTAACGCGGTGCTGCGGGTGTCGACGCTTCTGCTGCTGGAGAGTCGCTCGCAGGCTTTGGTGCGCGAGGGCCAGACTTGTCGGGGCCGGCCTTTTCCTTGACCGGGTCTTTGATCACCGGATCGAAAACATCGATGTAGTCATCCAGCTTGCGCTTGACCTTGCGAATGCGTGCCTGGGGATCTGTTTCTTCGACTTCGGGCTCTTCTCTGGTTTCCCCGGCGTCTTCCTCGACCCACTCGCAGGAGGGGTGATGCTCGTAATGAGGATTGGCGCGAAAGTGAGCGGCCACGAAGGTCGGATTGTCCTGAGGCTTCACGTCATAACGAACGCCCGTCACCTTGGCACCCAGCGCCCGGCAGGCTTCGCTCGAACACAGAAACTCGAAGCGCGAGCGCGGTGGCTCCTGAGAGAAGTATTCACGCCGGGCTGCCGTGATCGACAGTTCCTGCTGCAACTCGACGCAGAACGCGCGAGTGATGGTTTTGCTGGGCTTCATGCTCGTGTAGCGCCTTCCAGTCGTTGGTCTTGCAACAACCTATTTCAGCCGCACACAGCTTGCAACCATTGCCGGGCGGGAATCTGTCAGTGATTCCCGCCCGGCTCCGTGGCAGCTTACTGGCCCGGCACCGCCAGCCACTCGCTCAGCGCCTGCTGATAGGCACCTGTGGCTTTGCTCAGGTGCAACCACTGGTCGACATAGCCTTTCCAGGTCACATCGTCGCGGGGCAGCAGGTAGGCTTTTTCACCGTATTGCATGTAACGGGTCGGGTTGACCGCGCACAGGCCGGGCATGCGCTTCTGCTGGTACAGCGCTTCGGAGGCGTCGGTGATCATCACATCGGCCTTCTTGTCCAGCAACTCCTGGAAGATGGTCTTGTTGTCGTGGAAAGCAATCGGTGCTTTGGGCAGGTAGGCGCGGGCGAAGGCCTCGTTGGTGCCACCGGCCGGCTCGATCAGGCGCACGGATGGCTGATTGATCTGCTCGATGGTCTGGTACAGGGCCTGGTCTTCGCAACGGACCAGCGGGATCTTGCCGTCTACATCCAGCGTGTTACTGAAGAACGCTTTCTTCTGCCGTTCCAGCGTGACGGAAATGCCGCCCATGCCGATGTCGCACTTGCCGGCGACCATATCCGGCATCAGGGTCTTCCAGGTGGTCGGTACCCATTCGACCTTGACGCCCAGGCTCTTGGCCAGCGAGCGTGCCATGGTGATATCGATGCCTTCGTACTCGCCGTCTTCGCGCAGGAAGGTGTAAGGCTTGTAGTCGCCGGTGGTGCACACCGACAACTGACCAGCCTGAATCACCTTGTCCAGATGCGAAGCCGGTTCCGTGGCCTGAGCCATGTTTGCAAGCCCCAGCAGCAAAGCGGTCAGAGCGCTGTATTTCAGGTTCATCATGGGGCGGGGTGCTCGCGGTCAATGGGGGAGCGACAGAGCATGCTAAAAAACCGGGCCGTGCTCAATAGATCGATTTCCAATCGGTGCTTGAACATTTCGTAAAAAGGCGTAATGTTGTTGCCCATGATTCTTGAACAACTCAAAGCGGTCGGCAATGACACTCGCATGATGATCATGGAGTGGCTTAAAGACCCTCAGGCCCATTTCCCTCCCCAGGACCACGGTGATCCGGCGATAGGGGTGTGCATGTCGCATATCCAGGCAAAGGCCTGCCTTTCGGCATCCAGCGCTTCGGCGCATCTGGCCATCCTGCTGCGTGCCGGTCTGGTGCAGACCACCCGGATAGGCAAATGGACCTACTTCCGTCGCGATGAACAGGCCATCGACCAGTTTGCGGACCGGCTCAAGAACGAGCTTTGAGCTTTGGGTTTTAAGTATTCATTTCGTCATTTCGCATAATGTTGAATCGATAGGAGATTTACCATGAGCAATAAAACCATTTACGTACAGGCCGGTGGTGGCTACGACCGAGTGATCGTTGGCGACAGCGAAGTACTGGCACCCAAGGCCGGTGAAATCACCGTGCGCCTGCACGCCAACTCCCTCAACTATCACGACTTCGCGGTGGTCAGCGGCATGTGGGGGCCCAGCGAGTCGCGCATTCCCATGGCCGACGGTGCGGGCGTGGTCACTGCGGTGGGCGAGGGCGTCGACGAGTTCAAGGTCGGCGATTCGGTGGTCAGCACCTTCTTCCCGGACTGGATCAGCGGCGAGCCTCTGGTTGAAGGCTTCGTGACCGTTCCGGGCGATGGCATCGATGGCTATGCCCGCGAACAGGTCACGGCACGCGCCACGTCCTTCACTCACGCGCCGATCGGCTATACCCACGCCGAAGCCTCGACCCTGACCACCGCCGGTCTGACCGCCTGGCGTGCGCTGATGGTCGATGGCGGTCTCAAGGCTGGCGATACCGTACTGGTTCAAGGCACTGGCGGCGTATCGATCTTTGCCCTGCAGTTCGCCAAGATGGCCGGTGCCACCGTGATCGCCACTTCCTCCAGCGACGAGAAACTCGAGCGTCTGCGCGAACTGGGCGCCGATCACCTGATCAACTATCGCAAGGACACAAATTGGGGTGAAACCGCTCGCGCACTGACCGGTGGCCGTGGCGTCGATCACATCATCGAAGTCGGCGGTCCTTCGACTCTGGAGCAGTCGATGAACGCTGCGCGGGTCGGTGGCCATATTTCGGTGATCGGCATCCTGACCGGCGTAACCGGGGAGCTGGCAATTGTCCCGGCGCTGGTCAAGCAACTGCGTCTGCAAGGCGTACTGGTGGGCAGCCGTAGTCAGCAGCAAGACATGATTCGAGCGATCAACGCCAACGGCATGCGTCCGGTCATGGACCGCTCGTTCCCGTTGACCGATATCGTCGAAGCATTCCGCTATCAGGAAACCAACCAGCACTTCGGCAAGATCACCCTGGACATCTGATCGGCCCGCACAGGAAGAGGCCTCAGGCGTAGGTCTCTTCCAGGGCGCTGAGCTGTTCTTCGATGGTCGCCATGATGGTTTCCCAGTCGGCCTGGGTTCTCTGCCAGGTTTCTCCCTGATGCACATAGAGAAAGTCCACGACGGAATACGTCATCTTGCCCTTGCCCACGGCTCCGAATGCTTCGGCACTCAGCGCCCGGGCCAGCATCTCGAGTTCGGCGGCATGGTTCAGCCAGCGCCAGTGATTCTTGATCACCACCTTGTCCAGCAGAATGCACTGCTTCTTGAACGCTTTCAGCGCCTGCCCCAATGGACTGGCACTGAGCAATGAATCGATCTGGCGCGGGTCATTACCGGCTTTCAGCTCGGCATTCGGGCCGAAGAACCATTCGTTGAACCCGATCTCGATCTCCCGGAACGCCACACTGGCATCCCAGATGACCCCTAACGCCTTGTGCTGACGCACATCCCGCTTCCAGGCCCCATAAGCCTTGAACGCCACCCCGGCAATTCCGATGATCGCCAGCGTCTCCACCAGAGAAGAAGCCGAATAAATCACAAACCAGGCATCCACGGCCCGCACAGGACTGGCACCGGAAGCCGCACTGTAATAAGTCGCCGCAACCACCACCATCAATGCAAAACAGGCACTGTAGAACCCGAAGGCATAAGGGTCTTTCATTATTATTCTTGTCCCCATCAGTCAAGTTGGTCAGAGCATCAACCGCTTAAATGATGGGTTTGAGGGTAGTTGAGAGTGGGGGTGTTTGCTGCTGAGAGAGCGGGGAGAGGAGCGGATTTATCCGCGAGACGTCATTGAAGGCAATGCATTTTGTACGACGAAAGGCTCATCCCGCACAACCTTGTGGGAGGGGCCTTGGCCGCGACAGCTTTACACGGGATATGTCAGGAAATGGAGCTTTTCCGGGCTGTCATGTCGCTGGGGACAACATCAGAAAGTACAGCGATGTCCCACAGCTTGCGAATATCTATCCAGCGGCCAGAAATGAACCCTTTCTTGACCCTCTTTTTTCGCCTCAGATTCGTCCTTTAAAAATCAATGACTTACAAAGCACGATAAAAAAGGGGTAAAACGGCTGCTGAGGCATATTTTTCTTTGAAAACGGAGAGTTATCGAGCAGAGTGTCTACTTCACTGCCGTGTAGGCAGCTCAGAAAAAGACCTTTTTCGAGTTGAGCGATGACACGCTCTTCACTGCCGTGTAGGCAGCTCAGAAAGCTTCGGATAGCTGGCCCGGCTTGCCACTGGCCTTCACTGCCGTGTAGGCAGCTCAGAAAAACAGAGCCCGTCAGCTTCATTGCTGTGGCGTCTTCACTGCCGTGTAGGCAGCTCAGAAATACAACATGGACTTCGAGAATGGCTGGCTCAACTTCACTGCCGTGTAGGCAGCTCAGAAACGACAAGCCACGCATGTTCAGCCTTGATCGTCCTTCACTGCCGTGTAGGCAGCTCAGAAATATAAGACCGCCAAGCGATGTCAGCCCAAGTTCTTCACTGCCGTGTAGGCAGCTCAGAAATTCGACCTTCACGCGTAAAATTACTTCGACAGTCTTCACTGCCGTGTAGGCAGCTCAGAAACAGAAACCGTATTCGGCGTCGGTCCAAGCGAACTTCACTGCCGTATAGGCAGCCCAAAAAAACCAAAGCCCTTGTAGTCCCACCTCACCTACAAGGGCTTCAGTTCATCGCCAACAGAACATCAGAACCAGGGAACAGTAGCCGTAGCACTCAACCCATAGCTATTGAAGGTCCCTTCCTGGGCGCTGCTCTGTATCGGTCCATGCCGGATGAACAGCAGGAAGGTCTGGCCACTGGTACGGCTGCGCATCTGGACAAAGGGCAGGTTGCAGCGTTTTGCAGCGCTGTCGGGGATGCGTTCGCGGGCCTGTTCTTCCGTGAGGCCGTGGCGTTTGATCAGGCGTCGTCTTGTGCGCTCCGGGTTGCTGTCCACTTGCACGCGGTTGACGCGCCGATGTTGCGCATCAGTGGGCACCGGGCTCAGTTCGCCTACTCGCACATGGTCGCGCATGCCCGTCAGCCAGCTCTGGGCCATCAGAGCATCCAGCGCTTGTGCACTGCCATGCAGGCGCAGGCGGTCGCCCAGGCCCTTAGTCTTGCCTATAGCCGGGAAGCTGATACCTATGTCATCGCGGCGCAAGTCATGCAAAACGCGATGCAGCTTGGACATCAGTGCGCTCATCAGTTGCGTGGCTGCAAACTCCGGATCGGGCAGCAATTGCAGGTCGAGGTAGTGATCCATGGCTTAGCCCGCCTCACCGAATACGCCGCCACGGATCAGGGTCGCGATAACGAAATGCTGCTGATCCAGCGCCGGCACCTTGTCCTTGAGCACCCAGCCGTCGAGCAGGG
>JAAIGF010046396.1_pt1 | contig 57298 bp, 44 predicted proteins | sample 6487441 | NCBI WGS metagenome assembly JAAIGF01 (sample SAMN13974129, study PRJNA590717) | phyllosphere metagenome | biome: pepper field; feature: multiple bacterial spot infested pepper fields; material: pepper leaves; isolation source: leaves from pepper fields | host: Capsicum annuum ...
CCACGCCCGTAGAACGGCACGCCCAGCACCAGCTTGTCGGCCGGCACGCCGTGTTCGCGGTAGTACTGCACGGCGCCGGCCACGTTGTTCCAGCGCCGCAGTTCCGGCGCCAGCGGGTCGGCCGGCACTTCATGCAGCGGCGCATTGAAGGTCGACACCGCCGAGAAGCCGGTGCCCATGTCATAGCTCATCAGGTTGATGAAATCGAACACCTTGGCCAGCGCCGGCAGGTCGTAGCTGGCCGCCGGGTCATAGGGTCCGTCGGTCTGCAGGCGGCCGGCCGCGAGCGCGGCGGTCAGCAGCATCGGTTGGCCGCGCTTGCGGCCACGCGCATCCAGCGCCACGCGGAAGGCCTGCGCGAGCTTCGTCATGTTCGCGCGGTCCTGCGGGCGATGGGCCAGTTCGCTCGGCCCGCCACTGACCGGGAATTCCCAGTCGATGTCCACGCCGTCGAAGCTGCCTGCGTACTTCTCGAAGAACAGCGCCATGCAGGAATCAACCAGGCGCTTGCGGCTGGCCTCGGTCAGCGCGGCATCGGAGAAGCCGCCTGCGCCCCAGCCGCCGATGGAGATCAGCGTGCGCAGGTGCGGGTGCGCCTTCTTCAGCTCGGCCAGCGCGGCGAAGTTTGACGGCGCTTCGGCGCCCACCGTGCAGCGCCCTGCTTCGATGGTGGAGAACGCGTAGAACAGGTGGGTGAGGCGATCGGCTGGAATGCGCGACACCGGGTAGCGCTCGGCCGAACCGCCGGGATAGTAGGCACCGTAGATTGGCGGCTGCGCCGCATGGCTGGCGGCAGGAACGGCGGTGGCGAACAGCAGGGCAAGCCCGGCCAGGGTCTGGCGCAACATGGAAACTCCCGGTTGGTAGCGTCGAGCGTGATCGACTGTACACGTCGGGGAGCCCGTAGCGTCGAGCTTGCTCGACGGCGCTGCATCCAAGCAGTCGAGCAAGCTCGACGCTACGAAAGGCGCGGAATCGCAGGCAAAGAAAAAGCGGGCCGAAGCCCGCTCTTTCGTTTTCGAAAGCGTGAGGACCAACGGTCCTCACCTACCGTCATCGACCGGAGGTCGATTACTCGGCGCTGGCGCCTTCGCCTTCTTCGACGGCCTTCATCGACAGGCGGATACGGCCCTGCTTGTCGACTTCCAGGACCTTGACCTTGACCACATCGCCTTCCTTCAGCACGTCGCCGACCTTCTCGACGCGATCGCTGGAGATCTGCGACACGTGGACCAGACCGTCCTTGCCCGGCAGGATCGTGACGAACGCACCGAAGTCCATGATCTTGGCGACCTTGCCTTCGTAGATGCGGCCCGGCTCGACGTCCGAGGTGATCTGCTCGATGCGGGCCTTGGCGGCCTGGGCAGCGATGGCGTTGACCGAAGCGATGACGATGGTGCCGTCATCCTGGATGTCGATCTGGGTGCCGGTTTCCTTGGTGATGGCCTGGATGGTGGAACCACCCTTGCCGATCACTTCGCGGATCTTGTCCGGGTGGATCTTGATGGTCAGCAGGCGCGGCGCGTAGTCCGACAGCTCTTCACGCGGAGCGGTCAGGCCGTGGGCCATTTCGCCCAGGATGTGCAGACGGCCAGCCTTGGCCTGCTGCAGAGCCTGCTTCATGATCTCTTCGGTGATGCCTTCGATCTTGATGTCCATCTGCAGGGCGGAGATGCCCTCAGCGGTACCGGCAACCTTGAAGTCCATGTCGCCCAGGTGATCTTCGTCACCCAGGATGTCGGACAGGACGACGAAGCGATCGCCTTCCTTGACCAGGCCCATGGCGATACCGGCAACCGGTGCCTTCACCGGCACGCCGGCGTCCATCAGGGCCAGCGACGAACCGCAGACCGAGGCCATCGACGAGGAACCGTTCGACTCGGTGATTTCCGAGACGACGCGGATGGTGTACGGGAAGGATTCCAGCGACGGCATGACAGCCAGCACGCCGCGCTTGGCGAGGCGACCGTGGCCGATTTCGCGACGCTTCGGGCCCATCATGCGGCCGGTCTCACCCACCGAGTACGGGGGGAAGTTGTAGTGGAACAGGAAGTTTTCCTTGTACTCACCGGACACGGCATCGATGACCTGGCCATCACGGGCGGTGCCCAGGGTGATGGTCACGATGGCCTGCGTTTCACCGCGGGTGAACAGCGAGGAACCGTGGGTACGCGGCAGGATGCCGGTCTGCACGGCGATCGGGCGAACGGTGTCCAGCTGACGGCCGTCGATGCGGACCTTGGTGTCCAGCACCGAGTTGCGCATGGTGCTGTATTCCAGCTCGCCGAATTCCTTCGACAGCTCGGCCGGGTTCCAGCCTTCAGCGGCCACGCGGCCAGCCAGGGTTTCGACCACGTCCTTCTTGATCGCCGAGATGGCGTCACGGCGCTGAAGCTTGTCGCGCACCTGGAAGGCTTCGCCCAGGCGCGGGCCGATGGCTTCCTGCAGGGCGCTGATCAGCGCGTCGTTCTTGGCCGGGGCCACCCAGGTCGACGGCTTGGTGCCGGCTTCCACGGTCAGCTCGTTGATCGCGTTGATGACCTTCTGCATTTCGCGGTGACCGAAGGTCACGGCGCCCAGCATCACGTCTTCGGACAGCAGCGCGGCTTCGGACTCAACCATCAGCACGGCGTTGGCGGTACCGGCAACGACCAGCTCCAGCTCCGATTCCTTCAGCTCCGACACGGTCGGGTTGAGGATGTATTGGCCGTTCTTGTAACCGACCTTGGCGGCGGCGATCGGACCCTTGAACGGGGTACCGGCCAGCGACAGGGCAGCCGAGGCACCGATCAGGGCCGGGATGTCACCGTCGATTTCCGGGTTCAGCGACATCACCGTGGCGATGATCTGGACTTCGTTCTTGTAGTCTTCCGGGAACAGCGGACGGATCGGACGGTCGATCAGACGCGAGATCAGGGTTTCCTTCTCGGTCGCGCGGCCTTCGCGCTTGAAGAAGCCACCCGGGATACGGCCACCTGCGTAGAACTTCTCCTGATAGTCACAGGTCAGGGGGAAGAAATCCTGGCCTTCGCGCGCGCTCTTGGCGGCAACGGCGGAGACCAGCAGCACGGTGTCGTCGAACTTGACGATGACGGCGCCACCGGCCTGACGGGCGATTTCGCCGGTTTCAAGCGTGACGGTGTGCTTGCCGTACTGGAAGGTTTTGGTGATTTTTGCCACGGAGGGTGTCCTTGGGGATGCTGTCTGCGAATTTGGACCGTCGGCGACCCTTGCCGCCAGCGGGTGACCGGATCGTTCCGGTCTGAATCGGTATTTGGGTGCTACAAAACAAAACCGCGGCGCATCGCTGCGCCGCGGGGGATTCTTTGCTTAGCGACGCAGGCCAAGCTTTTCGATCAGGGCCTTGTAACGCTCGACGTCCTTCTTCTTCAGGTAGTCGAGCAGGCTGCGACGGCGGTTGACCATCTGCAGCAGGCCGCGGCGGCTGTGGTGGTCCTTCTTGTGGGTCTTGAAGTGGCCGGTCAGCAGTTCGATGCGGGCGGTCAGCAGGGCAACCTGGACTTCCGGGGAGCCGGTGTCAGCCGAGCTGCGCTTGTTGTCTTCAATGACCTTCTGGGTGTCGATCGACATTTTCTTTTTTCTCTGTGATGCGTGGCCGGCAGGAACGCGCTTCGCGCACCGCCAGGCTCGCCGTGGACTACGAGGATGAAACCTGCGCGAGGCAGGTTGCCGGAAAACGGCCGCGAAATTGTAACGGTCAGGGGCTCCGGGAACAAGGACCGGGGCTGAACCGGCCGGGTCCCGTCAGAGGTTGAAGCGGCGCTGCGGGGCCAGCAGGCCACTGTCGTCGACCTGCCCCAGGCCCTGGACAGCATCGTCCGGCCCGTACACCGCCACCAGGCCGCGCGGCCAGGAGGCGTCGCGCTGGCGCTGGCCGACACAGAAGCGGTGCGCCTGTTCAGCGTCGAGGTCGACCCGCGGGTATTCGGCCAGGCCGGCTGCCAGCGGCAGCAGCAGCGCCTCCATGCCCGCCTCGTCGCCGGCCTCGACCATCGCCCGCAGCTGGTCCAGGGTGACCATGGCCGGGGCGTGGAAGGGCTCGACCCACAGCCGGCGCAGCGCGCTGATGTGGGCGCCACAGCCCAGCGCCTCGCCGAGGTCACGGGCCAGGCTGCGGATGTAGGTGCCCGAACCGCAGGTCACCCGCAGCCGCAGGCGCTCGGCCTGCTGCTCGAGCACCTCGATGGCATGCACCTGCACCTCGCGCTCGGGCGCCTCGATGACGTCACCGCGGCGCGCCTTAACATACAGCGGCTCGCCGCCCTGCTTCAGCGCCGAATAGATCGGGGCGCGCTGCAGGATGCTGCCGGTCAGCGGTGCCAGTGCGGCCTGCAGGGCCTCGGCGCTGATCGCCGGGACCGGGCGCTGCAGCAGCACCTGGCCTTCGGAATCATCGGTGTCGGTGGTCTGGCCGAGCTGGATCTCGGCGTCATAGGCCTTGGCCGAGCCCAGCAGCAGGCCGGCAATCTTGGTTGCCTCGCCGAAGCACAGCGGCAGCAGGCCGGTGGCCAGCGGGTCGAGGCTGCCGGTGTGGCCGCCCTTTTCGGCACGGAACAAGCGGCGGGCCACCTGCAGGGCGGCGTTGGAGCTCATGCCGGTCGACTTGTCGAGCAGCAGGATGCCATCCAGGCGGCGGAACTGAATTCGGGTCATGTCAAATACGGGTAGCGCCGGGCCATGCCCGGCGAGCTTGACTGCCGAAGCGCGGCCAGCGTCCGGCCTCGCACGGTCAGAATGAAAAACGCCGGGCATCACCCGGCGCATGCTTATTCTTCGTCGCTCTCGCGACGCTTCTCCGCGGCCAGCGTATCGGGCAGGTCGCGCAGGATGTTGTCGATGTGCTCACCACGGTCGACCGAGTCGTCGTAGTGGAAATGCAGCTCCGGCACATGGCGCAGCTTCATCGCGCGGGCCAGGTCCATGCGCAGGCGGTAGCCCAGCTCCTTCAGGCCAGCCACGGCTTCGGCCGAACGTTCCGGCATCAGCGCGGTGACGAACACCTTGGCATGGGCCATGTCGCGGGTGATTTCCACGTCGGACACGCTCACCGAGGGCAACCCGTGCTCGCGCACGGCGTTGTGCACCAGGGTGCCGAGTTCACGGCGCAGCTGGGCGGAGACACGGTCGGTTCGATGGAAAGTCTTGGGCACGAGCAGCTCTTGGTTCAGTTGTCGCCCGACCAACGGTCGGGCGCTACCTTTGATTCGATTGTCGCCCGACCAACGGTCGGGCGCTACCTTTGATTCGATTGTCGCCCGACCAACGGTCGGGCGCTACAGGTACATGGTAGGGCCCGACCGTTGGTCGGGCCACCTTGCAGCATTACAGGGTGCGCGGCACTTCGATACGCTCGAAGCACTCGATCTGGTCACCCGGCTTGACGTCGTTGTAGGCCTTCACCGCGATACCGCATTCGGTACCGTTGCGGACTTCCTCGACGTTTTCCTTGAAGCGACGCAGCGATTCCAGCTCGCCCTCGAAGATCACCACGCTGTCGCGCAGCACGCGGATCGGTTTGTTGCGCTTGACCACGCCCTCGATGACCATCGAGCCGGCAACCGCACCCAGCTTGGAGCTGCGGAAGACGTCGCGGACCTCGGCAATACCGATGATCTCTTCGCGGATCTCCACGCCCAGCAGACCGGATGCCACCTGCTTCACCTGGTCGATCACGTCATAGATGATCGAGAAGTAACGCAGGTCCACGCCGTTGGATTCGATGATGCGACGGGCCGAAGCGTCCGCACGCACGTTGAAGCCGATGACGGTGGCCTTCGAAGCGGCAGCCGAATTGGCGTCCGACTCGGTGATGCCGCCCACGCCGGAGTGGATCACGTTGATGCGGATGTCTTCGTTGGACAGCGCGACCAGTGCCTGGCTCAGGGCCTGCACCGAACCCTGCACGTCGGCCTTGATGACCAGGTTGAGGACCTGCTGGCCCTCGCCCTTGCCCAGGGTCGCCATGATGTCTTCCATGCGGCTGCCAGCGGTGGCGACCAGGCGCGATTCGCGGCGCTTGGTCTCACGCTGCTGGGCAACGTCCTTGGCCAGGCGCTCGTCCTCGACAACCACGAAGTCGTCACCGGCTTCCGGCACGCCGGACAGGCCCAGGACCTGCACCGGGATGGACGGACCGGCGAACTCCGGCTGCTTGCCGGTTTCGTCGAACAGCGCACGCACGCGGCCGTACTGGATGCCGCACACCAGGTAGTCGCCCTTCTTCAGGCGGCCCTGCTGCACCAGCACGGTGGCGACCGGGCCACGGCCCTTGTCCAGCGAGGATTCGATGACCACGCCTGCGGCGCGGCCTTCGTCGACGGCCTTCAGCTCCAGCAGTTCCGCCTGGACCGAGACGGCGTCCAGCAGGTCGTCGATGCCCAGGCCGGTCTTGGCCGAGATCTCCACCATCTGGATGTCACCGCCGAAGTCTTCGGCCACGACCTGCTCGGAGAGCAGCTCGTTCTTGACCCGCATCGGGTCGGCGCCGGACTTGTCGATCTTGTTGATGGCCACGATCAGCGGCACACCCGCCGAACGGGCGTGCTGGATCGCTTCCTTGGTCTGCGGCATGACGCCGTCGTCGGCGGCAACCACCAGGACCACGATGTCGGTCAGCTTGGCACCGCGGGCACGCATCGAGGTGAACGCGGCGTGGCCCGGGGTATCCAGGAAGCTGATGACGCCCTTCGGCGTATCAACGTGGTACGCACCGATGTGCTGGGTGATGCCACCGGCTTCGCCGTGGGCGACCTTGGTGCGGCGGATGTAATCCAGCAGCGAGGTCTTGCCGTGGTCGACGTGGCCCATGATGGTGACCACCGGCGGACGCTGCACGGCTTCGCCCTGGCTTTCACCGGTCGAGGCCAGCAGTGCGTCTTCGGCGTCGTTGTCATTGGCACGGATCGCCTTGTGGCCGAGTTCTTCGGTCACCAGCGCGGCGGTGTCGTGGTCGATGGACTGGGTAATGGTGGCCATCACGCCCATCTTGAACAGCGCCTTCACCACCTCGCCGCCCTTCAGCGCGAGCTTCTGCGCCAGGTCGGCCACGGTGATGGTTTCGCCGATCGCCACTTCACGCACGACCGGTGCGGTCGGACGCTCGAAGGCGTGCGGACCGGCGTTGTTGCCACCACGCGACATGTCGCGACGGCCGCCACTCTGGTTGCGACCACCCGGACGACCACGGTTGTTGCTGTTGTTGCTGTTGCCACGACGTGCACGGTCGGCAGCCGACAGGTGCATCTGGCCGGCGAAACGATCGCCCGGGCCACGCTCGCTGCGCGGCGCGCTGCGGTTGTTGCGGTCGTCGTTGCGCGGCGGTGCCGGTGGTGCACCACGCGGTGCGGCCGGAGCGGCAGCCGGGGTACGCGGCGGGCGCGGTGCGGTTTCGTCGATCGGAGCGCGCTTGGGCTTGGTGGCAGCCAGGGCCTCGGCGGCCTTGGCGGCAGCTGCAGCTTCCTCGGCAGCCTTCTTCTCGGCCTCGGCACGTTCCTTGGCGGCAACTTCTTCCTCACGGGCACGGACGATGGCTTCGTCGCGCAGACGATCCTTCTCGGCCAGGGCCTGCTGTTCGGCGAGGTTGCGGGCGCGCGACTCTTCCAGCTTGCGCAGGATGTCGGCACGCTCTTCGTCCGGCGTCATGGCACGCGCACCATCCTTGACGTAGGTACGCTTCTGGCGCACCTCGACATTCACGGTCGTCTTGCTGCGACCGGAATTGACCGTCACTTCCTGCTGTTTCCGGCGGTTGAGCGTGATCTTCTTTGCAGACTGATCAGTCTCTTCCGGGGCCTGCTCGGGCTTGCCGTGCGAACGACGAAGGAAGCCCAGGAGCTTCACCTTCTCGGTGCTGGTCACGACCTGGTCGGGACCACTGAACTTCATGCCGGCACCGGCCAGCTGTTCCAGCAGTTTCTCGACCGGCGTGTTGACCAGTTCGGCAAGCTTGCGGATGGTGGTTTGCTGCGACATTCGGATCCTATGATCTTGTGGGCGCCCCCCCGCAGATGGAGGTGGCGCGGATTCTACGCCCTGATCGGCTCAGGGCCCTGTTCATTGCCGGCTCATTCGCCGCGTTCCAGTCGGGCGATCTCCTCGGCACGCGCGGCCAGGATCAGCGCCGCGGCGCGCTCCTGGTCCAGCCCTTCGATGCCGAAGTCCATGACCTCGTCGGCGGCCAGGTCGGAAAGCTCCTCGCTGGTGCGCACGCCGTGGCCGGCCAGCGCGTACGCGGTGGCTTCGTCCATGCCCTCAAGGGACAGCAGGTCCTGCGCCGGCTGGCCGTCTTCAAGGCCTTCCTCGACTGCCAGGGCCTCATTGAGCAGCGCATCGCGGGCACGAGCGCGCAGCTCTTCGACGATGTCCTCGTCGAAACCTTCCACGGCCAGCAGTTCGCCGACCGGGACATAAGCAATTTCTTCAACCGTGCCGAAGCCTTCGCTGACCAGGATGCCGGCGATTTCCTCGTCCACTTCCAGCTTGTCCATGAACAGCTGGCGGGCCGACGACTGCTCGGCTTCCGACTTGGCGGTGACCTGGTCCTGGGTCATCACGTTCAGCTGCCAACCGGTCAGGCGGCTGGCCAGGCGCACGTTCTGGCCGCCCTTGCCGATGGCCTGGGCCAGGCGGTCTTCGGCCACGGCCAGATCCATCGAGTGCTTGTCTTCATCGACGATGATCGACTGCACTTCGGCCGGTGCCATCGCGTTGATGACGAAGTTGGCCGGGCTGTCGTTCCACAGCACGATGTCCACGCGCTCGCCATTGAGCTCGTTGGACACGGCCTGCACGCGCGAACCGCGCATGCCGATGCAGGCACCGATCGGATCGGTACGGGTATCGTGGGCCAGCACGGCGATCTTGGCGCGATCGCCCGGATCGCGGGCACAGGCCTTGATTTCCACCAGGCCCTGGCCGACTTCCGGCACTTCGAGCTTGAACAGCTCGATCATGAATTCCGGGGCGGCGCGGCTGATGAACAGCTGCGGGCCACGCGGTTCCGAACGCACTTCGGCCAGGTAGCCGCGCACGCGGTCACCGGCGCGCAGCACGTCGCGCGGGATGCCCTTGTCCTTCGGGATGAAACCTTCGGCGTTGCCGCCCAGGTCCACGTAGATGTTGCCGCGCTCGGCACGCTTGACCACACCGGTGATCAGCTCACCAACACGGTCCTTCCACGCATCGACGACCTGCTGGCGCTCGGCTTCGCGCACGCGCTGCACGATGACCTGCTTGGCGGCCTGGGCAGCGATGCGGCCGAAATCGGGGTTTTCGATCTGTTCTTCGATGTAGTCGCCGACGTCCACGCCTTCGGCCTCGTCGACGGCGTCCATCAGGCGGATCTGGCGGTCCGGCGATTCCATGACCACGTCATCGGCCACCACTTCCCAGCGGCGGTAGGTTTCGTAGCTGCCATCCTTGTGGTCGATGACCACGCGGGTCAGCACTTCCTCGTCGGCATAGCGCTTCTTCGCTGCGGACGCCAGGGCGGCCTCGATCGCATCGAAGATCACTTCACGCGGCACGCCCTTCTCGTTGGCGACCGCGTCCACTACCAGCAACAGTTCCTTGCTCATTGGCTCACTCCGCGCGCGGCTTCTTTGCCGCCGGCTCGTTGGAAGAAGAATTCTTGTCCGGCTTCGGACGCTTCGGCGCCGGGCCGGTCGGCTTGCTCGGGGCCAGGCCCAGGGCAACCCAGTCCGGCATGATCCGGGCCTTGTCGATGTTGTCGGCCGACACCACCACTTCGGTCTTGTCGACGATGAAGGTGATGGTGTCCGCAGCCTCGTCGGTCGCTTCGATGCGGCCCTGCAGGCGACGACGGTTGTCCTGCGGCAGCTTCAGCGTGACCTTGGCCATTTCGCCCAGGTGACGGCCGAACTGCTCCAGGTTGAACAGCGGACGGTCGACGCCCGGCGAAGACACTTCCAGCGTGTAGTTGCCGCTGATCGGGTCTTCGACGTCCATCTGCGCGGACACTTCGCGGCTGACACGCTCGCAGTCGTCCACGTTGATGATGCGCTCGGGCTGTTCAGCCAGCGGCACGTCGATGTAAAGGCGCAGGGTCGCACCGCCGGGGGCCGGCAGATACTCAACGCCCAGCAGCTCCAGGCCCAGCGACACAACGGTCGGGCCGAGCAGATTCGCGATGTCGGTTGCCTTGTCGCTCACAGCCTGCCTTGATCTCTTGGTTGGGTGCCGGCCACGGCCGGCGGGGAAAACATGACGCCCCGGAAACGACAAAGGGCCCGCTGGGCCCCTTTTTCCGGAAAGACTCCGGTGACTGGATTCCGGTTGCAACGCGCTGCGTAAGCGTGTTGCGAGCCCTCCTTCCGGACCGGGTCTCCCGTGGGGAGGCCGCCTTCAGGGGTACTGCCTAGGCCGCTGATGATAGCGGCTGCACCGCACTGGTGCAAGGCTTGGACCGCCTTGCAACCGGCCGCTGCGCTCGCCGGGCATGGCCCGGCGCTACCGGGACCACGCGCGGTGGTAGCGCCGGGCCATGCCCAGCGGATCCAGCGTACACCCAAAGAAAAACGCCTTCGAAGCAGGACTTCGAAGGCGATCTCTTTACTTGGTAGCGGGGGCAGGATTTGAACCTGCGACCTTCGGGTTATGAGCCCGACGAGCTGCCAGACTGCTCCACCCCGCATCAGAAGCGGAATTATGAGTGATAACTTCAAAACATGCAAGCTTTCCCTCATTCATCAAACCGGTTGGCGCCGATCTGAAGCTTGGTAGCGGGGGCAGGATTTGAACCTGCGACCTTCGGGTTATGAGCCCGACGAGCTGCCAGACTGCTCCACCCCGCACCGGAAGTGTTTGAACTGCTGCCCCGCTCTTTCGAAGAGGGCTACCGCAACGATGTTCTGGCTGAACCGCTGCAGTGACAACTCAGGCTGCGCATATTACACGAATCGCGCAGCTTTGTGTCAACTTTTATGCAAGATGCGCAAATGCCTGCTGGCACCAGACCATGATCGGGTTCCAGGCCAGGCCCAGGGCCAGCAGCGCCAGGGCATTCACGCCCAGCACCACGCCCAGCACGCGGTCGTTGTTGCGCGGCATGGCCTCGCCCACCGGCTCATCGAAGTACATGACCTTGATGACGCGCAGGTAGTAGAAGCAGCCGACCACGGCACACAGGACGCCGAGGATGGCCAGCCACAGCAGGCCGCCGTTGACGGCAGCGCCGAGCACGGCCAGCTTGGTCCAGAAGCCCAGGAACGGCGGGATGCCGGCCAGCGACGCCATGATGCACAGCACCAGGCCGGCCATCCACGGGTTGCGGGCGTTCAGGCCCTTGAAGTCCTCGATGTTCTCGGCTTCAAAGCCGGCGCGCGACAGGGCGATGATCGCACCGAAGGCGGCGGTGGACATGATGGCATAGGCCAGTGCGTAGAACAGCGCGGCGGCATAGCCCTGAGCGCCGCCACCGGCGATGCCCATCAGCAGGAAGCCGATGTGCGACACGGTGGAGAACGCCAGCATGCGCTTGAGGTTGCTCTGCGCGATGGCCATCAGGTTGCCGATGACCAGCGACACGGCGGCCAGGCCGGCGATCAGCAGCTGCAGTTCGGTCGACAGCGGGCCCACGCCCATCTCCAGCAGGCGGTAGGCCATGCCGAAGGCGGCCAGCTTCGGTGCCGAGCTGATGAACAGCGCGATCGGCGCCGGGGCACCCTGGTACACGTCGGGCAGCCACATGTGGAACGGAGCGGCACCCAGCTTGAAGGCCACGCCGGCGATCATGAAGACCGCACCGGTGATCAGCAGCACGCGCTCATCCGAATGCGGGATGGCGGCCTGGATGGCATCCAGGTGCAGGCTGCCGGTGGCGCCGTAGATCAGCGACATGCCGTACAGCAGCAGGCCCGAGGCCAGCGAACCGAGGACGATGTACTTCATCGCCGCTTCCGAGGCCAAGCCGCTGTCGCGGTTGCTGGCGACCAGTGCGTACGAGCACAGGGCCAGCAGTTCCAGGCCCAGGTAGACCATCAGCAGGCTGCCGGCCGAGACCAGGATCATCATGCCGGCGGTGCCGAACAGGATCAGCACCGGGATCTCGCCCTGGAACAGGTTGCGGTCGCGCAGGTAGCGCCAGCCGTAGACCAGGGTCAGGCCGCTGAGCAGCACGATCCCGGTCTTCATCACGTCCGCCGCGGTATCGCGCACGAACATGCCGTGGAAGACCTCACCCTGCCCGCCCACGCCGGTGGCGAGCATGAACAGCACCACGGCCAGTGCAGCGACCGAGAACAGGTGGGTGACGATCTTGTTCCGGTTGCTGACGAACAGGTCGAGGATCATCAGGGCGAAGGCGCTGCCGATCAGCACCAGCTCGGGAGCGAGCGGTGGCAGGTCAGCGGCGGTCAATGGCAGCAGCGGCGAGGTGGTCATCATCAAATCCTGGAATTACAGCAGCTTGCTGGATGCGATCTGCATCGCCAGCTTCGCGATCGAGGGCTCCATCAGGTCGGTCAGCGGCTTGGGGTAGATGCCAAGCGCCAGCACGCCGATGGCGAACACGCTCAGCAGCGCCCATTCGCGGCCGTTGATGTCCTTCAGTTCGGCCACGTGGCTGTTGGCCACTTCGCCGAAGAAGATGCGCTTGTACAGCCACAGGGTGTAAGCCGCACCGATGATCAGGGTGGTGGCGGCGCCCAGGGCGATCCACGGATTGCGCTGGAACGCAGCCAGGATGACCATGAATTCACCGGCGAAACCACTGGTGCCCGGCAGGCCGGCATTGGCCATGAAGAACAGCATGGCGAAGGTGGCGAACCACGGCATCACGTTGACCACGCCGCCGTAATCGGCGATGCGGCGGCTGTGCATGCGGTCGTACAGCACGCCGACGCAGGAGAACATCGCACCGGACACGAAGCCGTGCGAGATCATCTGCACCATGGCGCCCTGCAGGCCCAGGCGGGCTGCATCGGCGTTGCCGGCTTCACGTACCAGCCACAGGGCGATGAAGGTACCCAGGGTGACGAAGCCCATGTGCGCGATCGACGAATAGGCGATCAGCTTCTTCATGTCGTCCTGCACCAGGGCGACCAGGCCGACGTAGATCACCGCGATCAGCGACAGGGCGATCACCAGCCAGGCCCATTCGTTGGACGCATCCGGAACGATCGGCAGGTTGAAGCGCAGGAAGCCGTAGCCACCGATCTTCAGGGCGATGGCGGCCAGGATCACCGAACCGGCGGTCGGCGCTTCCACGTGGGCGTCCGGCAGCCAGGTGTGCACCGGGAACATCGGCACCTTGACCGCGAAGGCGATCAGGAAGGCGAAGAAGATCCAGGTCTGTTCCTTGGCGCTCAGCGGCAGCGCGTACAGGTCGGCCAGCTGGAAGCTGCCACCCTTCATGTACAGGTAGATCAGCGCCACCAGCATCAGCACCGAGCCGAGGAAGGTGTACAGGAAGAACTTCATCGCGGCGTAGATGCGGCGCGGGCCGCCCCAGACACCGATGATGAGGAACATCGGGATCAGCATCGCCTCGAAGAACACGTAGAACAGCATCGCGTCCGTGGCCGAGAAGATGCCGACGGTGACGCCTTCCAGGATCAGGAAGGCCGCCACGTACTGGTTCACGCGCTTGTCGATCGCGCTCCAGGCACCCAGCAGGGCCAGCACGCCGACCAGGGTGGTCAGCAGGATCAGCGCGATGGCGATGCCATCCACGCCCAGGTTGTAGCCGATCTTGTACGCCGGGATCCACGCATGGGTCTCGACGAACTGCATGCCATCGGCAGCCGGGTTGTAGCCGCCGAGCAGCGAGAGACTCGCAACGAAGGTCAGCAGCGCCACGCCGATCGACGCCCAGCGGGCGGTCTGCGCATCACGGATCGCAAGGATCAGGGCACCGCCGAGGATCGGCAGCCAGATGAGGACACTGAGTAGGGGCCAGTTCGACACGTCTTCTTATTCCGTACAGGTCATCAACGCAGGTAATGCATCAGCACGCCCAGGAGGGCAATCAGGCCGATGATCATCGCGAAGGCGTAGTGATAGAGGAAACCGGATTGGGTACGACGCAGCACGCCGGCCGCGACGTCCACAACACGTGCCGAGAGATTGACCACGCCGTCGACGATGTTGCTGTCGATCCAGCGAGCGACCTTGCCGAGCTTGACGCTGCCACCGGCAAAACCGTCGATCCACAGCTTGTCGAAGCCGTACTTGTTTTCCAGCACCGAGACCAGCGGAGCGAAGCCCTTGCGGGCCTTGCCCGACAGGTCCGGCTTCCACAGGTAGAACAGCGCGGCCAGCAGGAAGCCCGCCAGGGTCAGCCAGAACGGCGGCAGCATCATGCCGTGCAGGGCGAACTTGACCGGACCATGGAACTCCTCGCCGAGGAAGGCCACGGTGTTCTTGGCCGGATCGTAGAAATCGACGATGCCGGTGAAGAACGTGGTCGCCTGGCCCTTGATCGCCTCGTGGGCGTGGTGGCCGGCCCAGTCGGTGCCGTGCAGCATCGGACCGATGCTGAAGAAACCGATGGCGATAGAGGGGATGGCCAGCAGGATCAGCGGCAGGGTCACCACCCACGGGGTCTCGTGCGGCTCATGCGGACCGTGGCCATGGCCGTGGTCGTCATGGGCATCGCCGTGGTGCGCATCGGCGTGATGGGCATCGGCGGCATGATGGTCGTCATGGCCGTGGTCATCGTGGTGCGCGTCACGGAAGCGCTCCGGACCATGGAAAGTCAGGAACAGCAGGCGGAAGCTGTAGAAGCTGGTCACCAGCACGCCACCCAGCACTGCCCAGTAGCCATAGGTGGCCACCCAGGTGTTCTGCATGTGGGCGTGGATCTCGGCGGCCTCGATGATGGTGTCCTTCGAGTAGAAGCCGGAGAAGAACGGCGTACCGACCAGGGCCAGGGTACCGATCCACATGGTGATGAAGGTGATCGGCATGTACTTGCGCAGGCCGCCCATCTTGCGCATGTCCTGCTCGTGGTGCATCGCGATGATGACCGAGCCGGCACCCAAGAACAGCAGCGCCTTGAAGAAGGCGTGGGTCATCAGGTGGAACACGGCGGCCGAGTAGGCCGACACGCCCAGCGCCACGGTCATGTAGCCGAGCTGGGACAGCGTCGAGTACGCGACCACTCGCTTGATGTCGTTCTGCACGATGCCGATCAGGCCGGTGAAGAACGCGGTGGTGGCACCGATGAAGAGAATGAAGTTCAGCGCGGTCTGCGACAGCTCGAACAGCGGCGACATGCGGGTGACCATGAAGATACCGGCGGTCACCATCGTCGCGGCGTGGATCAGTGCCGAGATCGGGGTCGGGCCTTCCATCGAATCCGGCAGCCACACGTGCAGCGGGACCTGGGCCGACTTGCCCATGGCGCCGATGAACAGGCAGATGCAGATGACGGTGGCGATCGACCAGACGACCGGGTCGCTCAGCAGCTGCATGCCGAACACGGTGCCGTCCCAGATCTGCATCTTGGCTTCCGGGCTGGCCAGGGCGCCTGCCTGCGAGAAGACCTGCGAGTAGTCCAGGGTGCCGAACACCCACAGCACGCCGGCGATGCCCAGCAGGAAGCCGAAGTCACCGACGCGGTTGACCAGGAACGCCTTCATGTTGGCGAAGATCGCGGTCGGGCGCTTGAACCAGAACCCGATCAGCAGGTACGACACCAGGCCCACCGCTTCCCAGCCGAAGAACAGCTGCAGGAAGTTGTTGCTCATCACCAGGGTGAGCATCGAGAAGGTGAACAGCGAGATGTAGCTGAAGAAGCGCTGGTAGCCCGGGTCTTCTTCCATGTAGCCGATGGTGTAGATGTGGACCAGCAGCGACACGAAGGTCACCACCACCATCATCATCGCGGTCAGCTTGTCGACCATGAAGCCGACATGGGCCGAGTACTGGCCGACTTCGAAGAAGGTGTACAGGTTCTGGTTGAACGGCTGTGCACCGCCCCAGACCAGCTGGTACAGCGTGTACATCGACAGGGCGCAGCTGATGGCCACGCCGAGGATGGTGACGGTCTGGGCGCCGAAGCGCTTGACCTGGCGACCGAACAGGCCGGCGATGATGCTGCCGAACAGCGGTGCAAGCACCACTGCGATCAACAGACTCTTGGAGAGAGTGATTTCCATCTGTGGATCAGCCCTTCAGCGAATCGACTTCGCCGACATTGATTGTGCGGCGTGTACGGAACAGGGTCACCAGGATCGCCAGGCCGATGGCGGCCTCGGCTGCGGCGACGGTCAGGATGAAGAACACGAACAGCTGGCCGGACGGATCGCCGAGCTGGCGCGAGAACCCGACGAAGTTGATGTTCACCGACAGCAGCATCAACTCGATGGACATCAGCAGGACGATGATGTTCTTGCGGTTGAGGAAGATGCCGGCAAGGCTGATGCAGAACAGCACCGCGCCCAGCGCCAGGATGTGGCCGAGAGTGATCATGCCTGGGTCTCCTCGTCGCCCGCGACCGGCTTGGTGTTGGTGTGGACCAGCGGCTGTTCGGCATCCATCTTGACCACGCGCAGACGCTGCGAGGCCTTGACCATGGTCTGGTCGCCCGGGTTCTGGCTCTTCACGCCGGTACGGCGACGCAGGGTCAGCATGACGGCGGCGACCACGGCCACGGTCAGGATGACGGCGGCGAACTCGAACGGCAGCAGGAACTCGGTGAACAGGCTGCGTGCCAGCCAGGTGATGTTGGACGTGTCCGCGGCCAGGGCCGCAGCGTTGTCCGCCGGGAAGGCGTTGACCGCCCTGCCCTTCACCCCGATCAGGATCAGCATCTGCACCAGCATGGCCACGGCCACGATCAGGCCGACCGGCAGGTAGCGCACCCAGCCCTCACGCAGGTTCGTGGGGTCGATGTCGAGCATCATCACCACGAACAGGAACAGCACCATCACCGCGCCGACGTAGACCAGCACCAGGGCGACACCGAGGAACTCGGCACCGACCAGCAGCCACACGCAGGCAATGGAGAAGAAGGTCAGCACCAGGCAGAGCACGGCGTGAACCGGGTTGCGCACGCTGATCACCGCACCGGCCGAAACCGTTGCCGCGATGGCGAACACCCAGAAAGCGATATTTACCCAATCCATCTCTCGACCTCAGCGGTAAGCGGCATCGGCGGCACGACGCTCGGCGATCTCGTTTTCGAGACGATCGCCAAGGGCCAGCAGCTGCGGCTTGGTAACGATGTTTTCGCCACGGTTCTCGAAGTGGTACTCGAGGATGTGGGTTTCGACGATCGAGTCCACCGGGCAGCTTTCTTCGCAGAAGCCGCAGAAGATGCACTTGAACAGATCGATGTCGTAGCGGGTGGTACGGCGGGTGCCGTCCTCGCGCTTGGCCGAGTCGATGGTGATGGCCAGTGCCGGGCACACCGCTTCGCACAGCTTGCAGGCGATGCAGCGCTCTTCACCGTTGGGATAACGGCGCAGGGCGTGCAGGCCACGGAAGCGCGGCGACTGCGGGAACTTCTCCATCGGGTACATCATCGTGTACTTCGGCTTGAAGCTGTACTTCAGCGTCAGCCAGAGACCGGCCAGCAGTTCGAGCAGCAGCAGGCTCTTGAAGTAATGGGTAATCCTGTTCATCACTTAGACGCCCTTTTGAATCACGCCGAAGAACACCATGACGGCGGTAACCGCGATCCACAGAATGGCCAGCGGGATGAAGACCTTCCAGCCCAGGCGCATGATCTGGTCATAGCGGAAGCGCGGGAAGCTGGCACGGAACCAGATGTAGGCACTGGCGAAGAAGAACACCTTGACGAACAGCCACGGTGCACCGCCCTTCCAGATCCAGTCGACCAGCGGCGAGACATCACCGAAGTCCGCCCAGCCCTGGATCGGGCTCAGCCAGCCGCCGAGGAAGAAGATCGAGATCAGGAAGCTGATCAGGATCATGTTCGCGTACTCGGCCAGGAAGAACAGGGCGAAGGCACCGCCGGAGTATTCGACCATGTGGCCGGCGACGATTTCCGATTCGCCTTCCACCACGTCGAACGGCGCGCGGTTGGTTTCAGCCACGCCCGACACCCAGTAGATGACGAACAGCGGGAACAGCGGCAGCAGGAACCAGTCGAAGAAGCCGGAACTGCCGGCCTGGGCCATCACGATGCTGCTCAGGTTCAGGCTGCCCGAAGCGATCATCACGCCGACCAGGGCGAAGCCCATCGCGATTTCGTAGCTGATCATCTGCGCCGAGGCGCGCATGGCACCCAGGAACGCGTACTTCGAGTTGGATGCCCAACCGGCCAGGATGATGCCGTAGATGCCCAGCGAGGTCATCGCCAGCAGGTACAGCAGGCCGGCGTTGGCGTTGGACAGCACGATCTGCGAGTCGAAGGGCACCACCGACCAGGCGGCAAACGCCGGGGCCAGGGTGATCAGCGGGGCCAGCAGGTAGATCGCCTTGTTGGCGCTGCTGGGCTGGACCACTTCCTTGAACAGAAGCTTGAAGACGTCGGCGAAGGCCTGGAAGATGCCCATGCCCACGTACATCGGGCCGTGGCGGACGTGCATCCAGCCGATCAGCTTGCGTTCCCAGACCACGTAGAAGGCCACCGCGACGATCACCGGCACGGTAATCACCAGGATCTTCAGGATGATCCAGATCAGCGCGCCGATGTCACCGAGGGCAAGCAGCCACTGGTGCAGCGGGTCGACCGCGTTCAACAGCAATTCGTTCATGCAGCCACCACCGATACGCGAGCGGCACCCAGCGGCGCGGTCGCGCCGTGGCCCGATTCAATCCAGACCGAACCCGCAGCGACGCGGGCGTCGACCACCACCGGCAGGGTGGCCTTGCCGGCATCGGTGCCGACCTTGGCCATCTGCCCTTCCTGCAGCTGCAGGCGCGCGGCATCGTCGGCGTTCAGCACGATGCGCGGGGCGTTGTTCAGCGGATGCGACTGCAGCGCCGGCGCGCGACGGACCACCGCATCGGTGCGGTAGATCGCAGCGGTCGAAGCCACTTCCAGGCCTTCGCCGGCAACGGCCGGCTGGGCCGAGGCCGCCACGGCAACCGACACCGGCGCCAGGCTGGCACGCAGGCCGGCCAGGTCGGTGAAGTCGAAACCGGCCAGCGCCATCTCGCCGCCCAGTGCGCGCAGCACGCGCCAGCCCTCGCGGGCCTCGCCCGGCAGCTTGCCGCCGGCACGGGCCGACTGCTCGCGACCATCGAGGTTGGTCAGGGTGGCGTCGATTTCCGGCAGCGCGCCGATCGGCAGGATGACGTCGGCAACGTCGCGGGTGGAGACGCAGGCGAACTGGCTGAAGGCCACCACCTTGGCACCGACCAGCGCCTTGCGCGCGGCCGGGGCATCGGCGAAGTCCAGGCCCGGCTCGAGGCCGTACACCACGTAGGCCTGGCGCGGCTGCGCCAGCATGGTGGCCACGTCCTTGCCGGCCGGCAGCACGCCGGCGCGGGTCAGGCCCACGGCATTGGCGCCCTGCGGGATGCGGCACAGCTTGGCACCGGTGGCGGCAGCGAAGTCACGCGCAGCGGCGCGGATCGCGGCGGCCTGCGGGTGGTTCTCGGCAATGCCACCGACGATCAGCACGGTGTTGGTACCGCCCTGCACTGCCGAACGCAGTTCTTCGCTGGCCAGCGCGTCGACGAACTTCGACGGGGCGACGATCTGCCTGCCGGCGATGCTGAAGGCGAAGTCGAAGTCCACCGGGTTGACGACGTGGATCTTCGCGCCCCTGGTGGTCTGCGCCTTGCGCAGGCGGGCGTGCAGCAGCGGCAGTTCGTGGCGGATGTTGCTGCCCAGAACGACGATGCGGTCGGCGCCTTCGATTTCGGCCAGCGGCAGGCCGAACACTTCGGCGGTTGCGGCGTCGGAGAAATCGCGGTTGTTGATGCGGTGGTCGATGTTGTTCGAGCCCAGGCCCTTGGCCAGGCGGGCCAGCAGCGCGCCTTCCTCGTTGGAGGTCGACGGGTGCACCAGCACGCCCAGGTGGTCACCCTGGTGGGCCTTGAGGATCTCGGCGGCCGCAGCCAGGCCTTCGGCCCAGCTCACTTCCTTCCACTCGCCGTTGACCTTGCGCAGCGGCTTGACCGCACGGTCTTCGCTGTACAGGCCCTGGTGCGAGTAGCGGTCACGATCGGACAGCCAGCACTCGTTCACGGCTTCGTTGTCGCGCGGCACGGTACGCAGCACTTCGCCGCGACGCACGTGCAGGAACAGGTTCGAACCCATGGCGTCGTGGTAGCCCAGCGATTCGCGCGCGGTCAGTTCCCACGGACGGGCGCGGAACTGGAACACCTTGTTGGTCAGCGCGCCGACCGGGCAGACGTCGACGACGTTGCCGGACAGCTCGGTGGTCAGCGGCTTGCCGTCGTAGGTACCGATCTGCAGGTTCTCGCCGCGGTACATGCCACCCAGTTCATAGGTGCCTGCCACGTCGGCGGTGAAGCGCACGCAGCGGGTGCACTGGATGCAGCGGGTCATCTCGGTGGCGACCAGCGGCCCCATGTCCTCGTCGGGCACCACGCGCTTGCGCTCGTTGAAGCGGCTGACCGAACGGCCATAGCCCAGCGAAACGTCCTGCAGCTCGCACTCGCCGCCCTGGTCGCAGATCGGGCAGTCCAGCGGGTGGTTGATGAGCAGGAACTCCATCACCGAACGCTGGAACTTGAGCGCCTTCTCACTGCGGGTGGCGACCTTCATGCCGTCCATCACCGGGGTGGCGCAGGCCGGCGCCGGCTTCGGCGACTTCTCCACGTCCACCAGGCACATGCGGCAGTTGGCGGCGATCGGCAGCTTCTCGTGGTAGCAGAAGCGCGGAATGGAGATGCCGGCCTTGTCGGCGGCCTGGATGATCATCGAGCCCTTGGGCACGACCAGCGACTTGCCATCGATCTCGATGGTGACGTGATCGGGTGGGACGCTCGGATTTACGGGTTGCGCGCTCATGCAGCGGCTGCCTCCACCTTCTTGCCGTCAACCATCGAATGACCGTTGACGATGTAGTACTCGAACTCGTCCCAGAACTGGCGCAGGAAGCCCTGGATGGGCCATGCAGCCGCTTCGCCGAACGCACAGATGGTGTGGCCTTCGATCTGGCCGGCCACCGCCTTCAGCTGGTGCAGGTCTTCCATCGTGGCCTTGCCGGCGACGATGCGCTCCAGCACGCGGTGCATCCAGCCGGTGCCTTCACGGCACGGGGTGCACTGGCCGCAGGATTCCTTGTGGAAGAACTGGCTGATACGGCAGGCGAACTTGACGCAGCAGACGCTGTCATCCAGCACCACGACGGCGCCCGAACCCAGGCCGGAGCCCAGTGCACGGATGGTGTCGTAGTCCATCGGCAGGCCCTTCAGCTCGGCCGCGGTCAGCACCGGCATCGACACGCCGCCCGGGATCGCGCCCTTCAGGGTGCGGCCCGGACGCAGGCCACCGGCCATTTCCAGCAGGTCGTCGAAGGTGGTGCCCAACGGCACTTCGAAGTTGCCGCCGTTCTGCACGCAGCCGGAGACCGAGAAGCACTTCGGGCCACCGTTGCCGGTCAGGCTCAGGCCTTTGAACCACTCCGGACCGTTGCGGATGATCGCCGGCACCGAACCGTAGGTCTCGGTGTTGTTGATCGTCGACGGCTTGCCGTAGAGGCCGAAGTTCGCCGGGAACGGCGGCTTGTAGCGCGGCTGGCCCTTCTTGCCTTCCAGCGATTCCATCAGCGCGGTTTCTTCGCCGCAGATGTAGGCGCCGGCGCCCAGGGCACCGTAGATGTCGATGTCCACGCCCGAGCCCATCACGTTCTTGCCCAGCCAGCCATTTGCATAGGCATCGGCCAGGGCCTGTTCGAAGTTCTCGAACGGCTCGTGGTGGAACTCACCGCGCAGGTAGTTGTAGCCCACGGTCGAGCCGGTGGCGTAGCAGGCGATCGCCATGCCTTCCACGACCGAATGCGGGTTGTAGCGCAGGATGTCGCGGTCCTTGCAGGTGCCCGGCTCGGATTCATCCGAGTTGCAGAGGATGTACTTCTGCATGTTGCCCTTGGGCATGAAGGACCACTTCAGGCCGGTCGGGAAGCCAGCGCCACCGCGGCCGCGCAGGCCCGAGGCCTTGACCATCTCGATGACCTGCTCCGGCGGGATCTTCTCTTCGAGGATCTTGCGCAGGGCCGCGTAGCCACCGGTCTTCAGGTAGCTTTCGTACGACCACGGGGTGTCGTAATGCAGGGTGGTGTAGACCACCTGGTGCGGCAGCGGCGCGGGGCCGACCGGACCCTTGGATTCGTGGTGATGTGCCATGCCCTTACTCCAGCCCGTCCAGCAGCTCGTCGACCTTTTCCAGGGTCAGACGCTCATGGTAATGACCGTTGATGACCATCATCGGTGCACCACCGCAGCCTGCCAGGCACTCTTCCTCGCGCTTGAGGTAGACCCGGCCGTCCGGGGTGGACTGGCCGTGCTTGATGCCCAGCTTCTTCTCGCAATGGCGCACGATGTCCTCGGCGCCATTGAGCCAGCAGCTGATGTTGGTGCAGATGGCCACGTTGTTGCGGCCCACCTTCTCGGTCTCGAACATCGAGTAGAAGCTGGCGACCTCGTAGGCCCACACCGGCGGCAGATCCAGGTACTTGGCCACGCCGGCGATCAGCTCGTCGGTCAGCCAGCCCTGGTTCTGCTCCTGGGCCGCATGCAGGCCCTGCAGCACGGCGGAGCGCTTGCGGTCCGGCGGGAACTTGGACAGCCAGTGATCGATGTGAGCGCGCGTCTTGTCGCTCAACACCACCATCGGGTCGACGTCGCGCGCCGTCTCGAAATTACCTGTCGCCTTCATCGGCCGACCTCAGCGAAATGCATAACGTGAAATTGCAGAAACTGCGGCGCCGGCTTGCGCCGGCTGCCTGCAGCAGGCGTTGGCTTGGCAGACGTCATTACCGGTCAACCTCGCCGAACACCAGATCGTAGGTGCCGATCATCGCCACCACGTCGGCCAGCATGTGGCCGCGCACGATCGAATCGATCGAGGACAGGTGGGCGAAGCCCGGCGCGCGCAGGTGCACGCGGAAAGGCTTGTTGGCGCCATCGGAGACCAGGTAGCAGCCGAACTCACCCTTCGGGGCTTCCACCGCCGAATAGGTTTCGCCGGCCGGCACGCAGTAGCCTTCGCTGAACAGCTTGAAGTGATGGATCAGCGCTTCCATGTCGTCCTTCATGTCCTCGCGGCTGGGCGGCGCGACCTTGAAGTTCTTCACCATCACCGGGCCCGGGTTGGCCTTCAGCCACGCCACGCACTGCTTGATGATGCGGTTGGACTCACGCATTTCCGCCACGCGGCACAGGTAGCGGTCGTAGCAGTCGCCTTCCTTGCCCAGCGGGATGTCGAAATCGACGGCATCGTACTTGGCGTACGGACGCTTCTTGCGCAGATCCCAGGCAACGCCCGAGCCGCGCAGCATCACGCCGGTCATGCCCCACTGGTGGGCCAGCTCCGGGCTGACCACGCCGATGCCGACCGTACGCTGCTTCCAGATACGGTTGTCGGTCAGCAGGGTTTCGTATTCGTCGACGCGACCCGGGAACTCGTTGGTGAAGTTCTCCAGGAAGTCCAGCAGCGAGCCTTCACGCGAAGCATTGAGCTGCTTCAGCGCCTTGCCCTTGTGCCAGCGCGATTCCTTGTACTTCGGCATGTGGTCCGGCAGGTCGCGGTAGACGCCGCCCGGACGGTAGTAGGCCGCGTGCATGCGCGCGCCGGAGACTGCTTCGTAGCAGTCCATCAGCTCTTCGCGCTCACGGAAGGCGTACAGCATGACCGCCATCGCACCCAGATCGAGGGCGTTGGAGCCCAGCCACATCAGGTGGTTCAGGATGCGGGTGATTTCGTCGTACATCGTGCGGATGTACTGCGCGCGTTCCGGCGCCTCGATCCCCATCAGGGTCTCGATCGAGCGCACGTAGGCGTGCTCGTTGCACATCATCGACACGTAGTCCAGGCGATCCATGTAGCCGATCGACTGGTTGAAAGGCTTGGACTCGGCCAGCTTTTCGGTACCACGGTGCAGCAGGCCGACGTGCGGGTCGGCGCGCATGATGGTTTCGCCGTCCATTTCCAGGATCAGGCGCAGCACACCATGGGCGGCCGGATGCTGCGGGCCGAAGTTCATGGTGTAGTTGCGGATTTCCTGCCGGCTTTCGGCGGCGTTGCTGGCGAAGGCTTCGCCGGCCTGGTGAACATGCCTACTCATTTCCGGGCTCACTTCACTGCCTCCTGCGCGCGCTCACCTTCTGCGGTCTGCAGACGGGCGTCGTCGCGGATCACGCGCGGCACGCCGACGCGCGGCTCCACCGAGGTGACCGGTTCGTAGATCACGCGCTTCTTTTCTTCGTCGTAGCGGACTTCGACGTTGCCGATCAGCGGGAAGTCCTTGCGGAACGGATGGCCGACGAAACCGTAGTCGGTCAGGATCCGGCGCAGGTCCGGGTGACCTTCGAAGATCACGCCGTACAGGTCGAACGCTTCGCGCTCGAACCAGTTCAGGCCCGGCCAGATGCCGGTCAGCGAGGACACCACCGGCAGTGCTTCGTCAGGGGCGAAGCAGCGCAGGTGCAACATCAGGTTGTGCTGGTAGGAGCGCAGTTGGGCGACCACGGCGAAACGCTGGGTCGGCATGTGCTGCGGGCTCGCGCCGTCGGCACCGTTTTCCTCGGTGGGGAACTCGCCCCACGCGAAACGGCCCTGGGCCTTGCCCTCGACGCCACGGCTGAAGCCCTGCGAGGACACGTCAGCGGTGTCCCATTCGTCGGAGCCATAACCGAGGTAATCGACGCCGCAGAGATCCACGGCCTGCTCGAAACCAAACTCGTCACGCAGCGCCAGCGCGGTGGCATGCCACTCGGCGGCAGGCACCTCCAGCGTCACTTCGCCGCGGGGTTCGACCACGATGACCTTCGCACCAGCGAAACGTGCGGAGAGTCGGTCGATGAAGGATGCTTGCTCTGCCATGGGGGCTTGGCGCGCTCTTGTAGTGTGGAAGGGTCAGCGGGCGATGGTCTGTGTACGCCAGATCTTCTTCTGCAGCTGCAGGATCCCGTACACCAGCGCCTCGGCGGTCGGCGGGCAGCCCGGGACGTAGACGTCCACCGGCACCACCCGATCACAGCCGCGCACGACAGAATAGGAGTAATGGTAGTAGCCGCCGCCGTTGGCGCAGCTGCCCATCGAGATGACCCACTTCGGGTCCGGCATCTGGTCGTAGACCTTGCGCAGCGCCGGGGCCATCTTGTTGACCAGGGTACCGGCCACGATCATCACGTCGGACTGACGCGGCGACGGGCGGAACACCACGCCGTAGCGGTCAAGATCCAGGCGCGCGGCGCCGGCGTGCATCATCTCGACCGCGCAGCAGGCCAGACCGAAGGTCATCGGCCACATCGAGCCGGTGCGCGCCCAGTTCAGCAGTGCGTCGACGCTGGTGGTGACGAAGCCCTTTTCCAGCAGCGGGTTGTCGCCCTCCGGCCGCAGGATGTCATCAACCCGCCCTTCCGGGACCGGATTGTTCATGAGGCCATCGAGAGTCTGAATCACTCCCATTCCAGCGCTCCCTTCTTCCAGACGTAAATGAAACCGAGGAACAGCATGCCGACGAACAGGCCCATGGTGACGAGCGAACGGGCGCCCAGCTCCATGAAGACCTGGGTCCACGGCACGATGAAGATGATTTCCAGGTCGAAGACGATGAACTGGATCGCGATCAGGTAGTAGCGCACGTCGAACTTCATGCGCGCGTCTTCGAAGGCCTCGAAGCCGCACTCGTACGGCGAGAGCTTTTCCAGATCGGGGCGGCGGGGACCGAGGAATCGACCGATCAGCATCAGCGTGATGCCGATACCGGTCGCGACGATCAGAAACAGCAGAGACGGCAAATATTCGGCCAGCACAGCGATTCTCTCTTGCCTCTGCCGCCGCGCCTGCAGGCGCTTTGGCATGGGGGAGTGGACGGGAAACGGCTGGCGCATTGCGCGCCAGGAGAACCCGCTTTACTTACAAATGGTGCCCAAGAGGGGACTCGAACCCCTACGACCTAAGTCGCTACCACCTCAAGGTAGTGCGTCTACCAATTCCGCCACCTGGGCAAACGATCACATCAGTCAGATAACCCGATGCGCCGCATATTGTAACCGTCTTCAGTCTTTCTGGGAGCCTTCCGAAGGCTTTTCTTCACCAGAAACCGAAGATTCCGCCTGAGCCGGCACATTCGCGGCCGGAACCGGGGCGGCCGGGACCGCATCGGCCTTCGGAACGGCCGGAAGTTCACCTGCCGGAGCGACCGGAGCGCTGGCCGCCGGGGCGGACATCAGGCCCAGGTCCTGGTCGGCCGCCGGACGGCTGCCGTGGCCGGCATACCAGGCCATGAAGAGGCTGATGCCGAAGAACACGACGGCCAGCCACTTGGTCGACTTGGACAGGAAGTTGGACGCGCCACGCGCGCCGAACACGGTGCCCGAGGCGCCAGCGCCGAAGCCCGAACCAGCCGCCGCACCCGAACCACGCTGCATCAGGATGAGCGCGATCATGGCCACGGCCACGAGCACGTAGACGACATTGAGGATCAACATCAGCATTGGGAATCCGCCCTCGGACAATACTTACAAGGATTAGTTCGCGACCGCCGCCTCCGCGATGGCCAGGAAGTCCGCGGCCACCAGGGAGGCGCCACCGACCAGCCCACCATCGACATCCGGCTGCGCGAACAGTTCCCCGGCATTGTCGGGCTTCACGCTGCCGCCGTAAAGAATGGGCAGTGAATCAGCGATTCTAGCATCGATGCGCGCCACTTCGCCACGGATGAACGCGTGGACCTGCTGCGCCTGTTCCTTGCTGGCGGTCTTGCCGGTACCGATGGCCCAGACCGGCTCGTAGGCGACCACGGCAGTGGCGAAGCCTTCGCCCCCGACCAGGGCCAGCACCGGGGCCAGCTGGCCGGTGATGACCGCCTCGGTCTGCCCGGCCTCGCGCTGTTCTAGGGTCTCGCCGACGCACAGCACCGGCACCAGGCCGGCATGCAGGGCGGCGGCGAACTTGCGCGCGACCAGCTCGCTGCTTTCATTATGGTACTGGCGGCGCTCGGAGTGACCGACCAGGCCGTAGCGGGCACCGACCTCGTGCAGCATGGCGGCGCAGACCTCACCGGTATAGGCGCCCTTCTCGTTGCTGCTGACGTCCTGGGCACCGAACACCAGGCCGGTCTCGCCGAAGTCCTCGACCAGCTCACCCAGGTAGGGCAGCGGCGGCAGGATCACCACCTCGACCCCGGCCTTGGGCAGCCCCGCAGCCACCTGGCCCAGCAGGTCAGTGGCGAATTGACGGCTGCCGTGCAGCTTCCAGTTTCCGGCGACGATCTTGCGGCGCATGAGCGGGTGGCTCCTGTATGAAGTCAGCCGCCCATGATACCCGTTACGGCAAAAACCCGTTTGCTTGTAAGCGGTTACATGGATTTTCAGCGAACGGCGCAGCCCCTCGTGGCGGGTGGGCTGGGTTGAGTGGGGTTGGGTTGGTTGCGAACAGCCCGGTTGGATTTGTTGGCTTGGCCGGGCGCGACAGGGGCGCGGGACACGCCGTGAACCCATCCATGGTGGCTCGTAGGCGCCATCCATGGCGCCTGCGGTCCCGCACCCCTGCCCCGCCCGGCCTCTGACACATTCCGGCGGTTCCGGCCGCCACGGAAAGAAAGAGAAGAGCAAGGGCAAAAGCAGAAGCAGCGTTCCGCCCGGTTCCGGGGTCAGAGCCCTCCCCGCAGGAAAAGGGATCTGACCCCTACCCCACGTCGATTTGACAGATGTGTCGACCAAGGTCGACACCTACCAGGAGCCGCCCGTACCCACCGTCACCAGGAAACTGTCGGGGGTGGGGCGGTGTGGGTTGGCAGGACCGTTGGCGCCATGGATGGCGCCATCGAGCCCCTAGGGATGGGTTCACGGCGTGTCCTGCCAACCCACACCGCCCCGCCCAACCAGCAGAAACCCAGAGCCGCTTTGGCTTTGGCTTTGGCTTTCGCTCTGGCCTTGGCCTCTGCGGGTGCAGGGCGCAGCCCTGCCGAACACCCTCCGCTGCGCTCGCCGGGCATGGCCCGGCGCTACCCGTAATGAAAAAGCCGCCTTTCGGCGGCTTCTTCATTACTTCAGCTTGATCTCGCGCAGGCGTTCCTCGAGGAAGCCGTGGGCGGTGATCGGCTCCGGGTACCGGCTCGGGTTTTCCGGGGTGATGCACGAGGGCAGCACGTCGATCAGGAAATCCGGGTTCGGGTGCAGGAAGAACGGCACCGAGTAGCGCGGCTGACGGGCCAGCTCACCCGGGGGATTGACCACGCGGTGGATGGTCGACGGGTACACGTGGTTGGTCAGGCGCTGCAGCATGTCGCCGATGTTGACCACGATGGTGTCGGCATCGGAGGTGAACGGCACCCACTTGCCATCATGCGACTGCACTTCCAGGCCCGCGGCGCTGGCGCCGACCAGCAGGGTGATGAAGTTGATGTCGCCATGTGCACCGGCACGCACGTTCGGGATGTCGTCGGTGGTGATCGGCGGGTAGTGGATCGGACGCAGGATCGAGTTGCCGAAGTTGGTCTTGTCGGCGAAGAAGTCTTCCGGCAGGCCGATGTGCAGGGCCAGCGCCGACAGCACGCGCGAGCCCAGGTTGTCCAGCGCCTGGTACAGGCCGTAGCCGCGCTCACGGAAGCCCTCGACCTCGGACGGCCACAGGTTCGGCGCCATCACGTCGCGGTACTTCGAATCGTCGGCGATCTCGCGGCCGATGTGCCAGAACTCCTTCAGGTCGAAGTGCTTGGAGCCCTTGGCGGTTTCAACGCCGAACGGGGTGTAGCCGCGGGCGCCGCCGCTGCCGGCCACGTGGTACTGGCGCTTGACCTCGTCCGGCAGGGCGAAGAAGGCCTTGAACACATCGTAGGCCGCGTCGATGTCGGCCTGCGGGATGCCGTGGTTGCGGATGCCCGCGAATCCCCATTGGCGGTAGGCCGCGCCCAGCTCGGCCACGAAGGCCTCGCGGTCGCTGTCAAAACGGGTGATGTCGAGGGTCGGGATCTGGCTCACAGCGGTTCCTGGCTTGTCGTTGGGTCAAAGGGCCGGCAGCTGTCTGCCGGCCAGCCTGAACATTGTGACAGATCGGCCGAAGTACGCCATCGGTACAATGAAACAAACCGATACAATGCGCCACCCGCGCGCGCAGGCGGCGCCTCCGGGCGCCCATGCAGCACGTCCCCTGCCCCTGCCCGCCTGTTCCTGCTCCATGTCCGCCGCCCTGCCCGAGTCCGCCCCTGCCACGCTTTCCACAGCCGACCGCCGCTGGCGGCGGCTGGCGTGGTGGTCGCTTTTCGTCGCCGCCAACGCAGCGCTGGCCCTGCTGATCACGCTGGGCAACGTGCCGCTGGGCGACAACCCCGGCGGCGGCCTCGGTATGGCCTACCTGGCGGTCGCCCTGCCCGGCCACCTGCTGGCCATGGGCGCGCTGGCCGGCGCGCTGCCGCTGGTGATCGGCCTGTGGCCGCGCAGCGCGCGCACATTGACGCTTTCAGCCATCACGGTGCAGGGCCTGTGGCTCTGCCTGCTGCTGGTCGATGCCAAGGTGTTCGCCCTGTACCGGTTCCACCTCAATGCGATGGTCGCCAACATGGTGTTCGGCGGCGCGCTGCACGACCAGGTCAGCCTGTCCTGGAAGACCTGGCTGCAGGCGGGCGGCCTGGTGGCGGCCATCTTCGCCGCGCAGGCGCTGCTGGCTTGGGGCTGCTGGAAGCTGCTGTCGCCCGCACCGCACCGCCGCCGCGTGCTGCAGGCGTGGACGGCCATCGCCCTGATGATGGGCGGCGGCCAGGTCGCCACCGTCTACTACGATGCGCTCGGCGAGCGCGCCGTGATCAGCCAGTGGAACTACCTGCCCTGGGCGCAGCCGATCACCGCCAAAAGCTTCATGCGCCGGCTCGGCGTGCACAGCCAGCAGCAGGCCGGCCTGCCCGACCCGCGTCACGCCCAGCTGCAGTACCCGCTGCAGCCGCTGCGCTGCCAGAGCCATCGCCGGCCGAACGTGCTGATGGTGGTGCTGGAATCGCTGCGTCACGACGCGCTGACCCCGCAGTACATGCCACATACCGCGGCGCTGGCGGACTCGGCGCGCGTTTACGACCATCATTTCAGCACCGGCAACGCGACCCGTTACGGCCTGTTCGGCCTGTTGTACGGCCTGCCCGGTGGCTACTGGCCGAGCATGCTCGATGAGCAGCGCGGATCGCAACTGTTCAAGGTGCTGCAGCAGCAGGGCTACGACCTGCACCTCCATGGCAGCGCACCGCTGTACAGCCCTGAATTTGACCGCACCGTGTTTGCCGACGTACGCGACCAGCTGCACCAGGGCCCTCCGGAACTGGATTCGGCCGGGCGCGACCGCAGCATCGTTGCCTCGCTGCAGCAGGACATCACCCGCAGCCAGGACGCGCAGCGCCCGTGGTTCGGCTTCGTGTTCCTCGATTCCACCCACTCGCCGTACCACATGCCGGCCGGCTACCCGCCGGTAGCCACGCCGATGGCGGCCGGAATCGACGTCCTCAAATTCGGCCCGGACCATGACCCGACACCGGAGCTCAACCGCTACCACACCGCCGTGCACTACGCCGACAGCCTGGTTGGCGAGCTGCTTGACCAGCTGCGCGCGCAAGGCCTGGAGCAGGACACCATCGTGCTGGTCACCGGTGACCACGCCGAGGAATTCAACGACCTCAAGCTCAACTACTGGGGCCACAACGGCAACTTCTCCAACCACCAGCTGCAGGTGCCGTTCGTGCTGCGCTGGCCGGGCGAAGGCAGCGGCCACGACGCGCGCACCAGTTCCCACGAGGATTGGGTGCCGACGCTGATGCGGCATGCCCTGGGCTGCGAGAACGCGCTGGGCGATTTCAGCACCGGCCAGGACCTGCTGGCCGTGCCGCAGGGCCCGCGCTCGCTGGTGGTGGAGAGCTGGTCGCAGCGCGCGGTCCGCCACGGCGATGCGATCTACGTGTTCGACAAGTTCGGCAACGCGACCGCACTGGACCAGAACTACCTGCCCCTTCCGCAGCAGGCGCCGGACCCGGCCAGCCTGCGTACCGCGTGGGATGCCCTTACCCGCTTCCGCAACCGTTGAATTACAGGACTGATTCGCGATGAACCGCCCGCTGCGCATTCTCCACACCGAAGCCGCCAAAGGAATGGGCGGCCAGGAGATCTACATCCTTCGCCACATGCAGGTGATGCGTGCGCGCGGCCACGAGGTCGCGCTGCTGTGCCAGCCCGACGCGCGGCTGGGCACGCTGGCCCGCGATGATGGCTTCACCGTGCACACCCTGCGCATGGGCGGCATGGCGCGGCTGATGCGCGGTATCTGGTCGGTGTCGCGGCTGGTGCGCCGCGAGCGCTACGACGTGGTCAACACCACCAGCCGCCGCGACACGCTGATCGCCGCGGCCGGTGCACGCCTGGGCGGCACGCCGCTGGTGGTGCGCTCGCGCCACCTGATGAGTCCGGTCAACTCGCTGCTGACCTACACCGGCCTGCCGCACCGGGTGATCACCGTGAGCCGCTTCGTGAAGCAGCTGCTGGCCGAGCGCGGCATCGCCAGCGACACCATCGGCATCGTGCCGCCCATCGCGGTACCGCCGCGCTGGACCGACATCCGCAAGGATGACCCGTGGCAGTGCCTGCAGGACGTCCGCGCCGAGGTCCGCGCCGAGCTGGGCTTCAGCGACGAGGACATCGTGGTCGGCTGCGTGGCGGTGCTGCGCGAGCCGAAGGGCCATGCCGACCTGCTGCGTGCGATCGCGCCGCTGTGCAAGGCCAACCCGCGCCTGCACCTGGTGGTGGTCGGCAACGGCGAGGCCGTCATGCAGCGCCTGCTGGCGATGCGCGAGGAACATGGCCTGCAGCAGCAGGTGCACCTGCTCGGCTACCATGACAACGCCTGCCGGCTGATGACCGGCTTCGACATCTTCGCCCTCGCCTCGCACAAGGAAGCCGCCGGCACCGTGTTCCTGGAGGCGGCTTACGTGGGCGTGCCCGTAGTGGCCACCCGGGTGGGCGGCGTGCCGGAGATGGTGGTCGAAGGCAGCAATGCCATCCTCACCCGCTTGGGCGACAATGGCGCGCTGACCGCCGCCCTGCGCCTGCTGGTGGATGATCCGCAGCGCCGGCAGATGATGGGCCGCGCCGGCTGGGACTGGATGCGCAGTGCGCACGACTTCAGCCCGGCCGGGCATGGCGAAACCACCGAATCCTATTACCACCAGTGGCTGAAGGAGCTGGGACATGGCTGATGCGCGAACCGTTCCGGTGCTGATGCACCACCACGTCAGCCCCTCGCCGGGGATGATCACCGTCTCGCCGGAAAACTTCGAGAGCCAGATCGCCTGGCTGGCCGACAACGGCTGGACCTCGCTCACCCTGGACCAGTACGCCGGCTTCCTGGCCGGCAAGCCGGTGCCGCGGCGGTCCATCGTCATCACCTTCGATGATGGCTACCTGGACAACTGGGTGTACGCGCACCCGATCCTGCAGAAGTACGGCATGCATGCGGTGGTGTTCGTGGTGACCGGCTGGATGGGTGAAGGCGAGGTGCGCCCGCACGCGGGTATCGCCGGCGCGGCGCTGCCTGCGACGCCGGACCACCGTGGCTGCGAAGCGGCGATCTTCGAGGACGACCGCAGCGACACGGTGATGATGCGCTGGAGCGAAGCGCGCGCAGCCATCGAGGCCGGCACCTTCGAAGTGCACTGCCACACCCACACCCACACCCGCTGGCTGCGCCGTGATGACCTGGACCGCGCACAGCGCCGTGCCGGCATCAGCCAGGACCTGGCGATCTCGCGGCAGGTGCTGCAGGACAAGCTGGGCGAAGTGTCCGACACCCTGTGCTGGCCCTACGGGGATTTCGACCAGGATCATGTCGAGGTGGCCCGCGAGCACGGCTTCCGTTACCTGCACACCACCCACCCGTTCGGCCGCAACGTGGTCGGCGGCGATCCGGAACGCATCTACCGCTTTGCGATCCGCAACCGTCCGGCCAGCTGGCTGCGCAAGCGCATCGCGCAGAGCTACAACCCGCTGATCGCGCCGTTCTTCAACGGCTTCAAGGCGCGCCAGAAGAAGATGGTGCCGGGGCCCTGAGCGGCCCAGGCCGTCACCCCATCGCTGCGGAACAAAAAACGCCCCGGTCTCCCGGGGCGTTTTCAGTCTGGCCCGGCGGCAGGTGGCTCAGGCAGAGGCTGCCGCCTTCACCGCAGCGGACAGGCGATCCAGCGTGTCCTGCATCAGCGTGGCTTCGTCGGCCTCGACAGTGACGCGCACCACCGGCTCGGTGCCGGACGGACGCAGGAACGCGCGGCCGCGGCCGGCCACGGCCTGCTGTGCGTCAGCCAGCGCCGACTGCACGCTGTCGGCCTGCACCGTGGCCTTGGCCGAGACATCGCCCAGGCGCACATTGACGGTCTTCTGCGGCACCTTGGCCAGCGGCTGCAGCGCCTGCCGCAGGCTCTGGCCCGTGCGGCGCAGTGCCACCAGCACCTGCAGGGCGCTGACGATGCCATCGCCGGTGGTCGCCCGGTCCAGGCACAGCAGGTGGCCGGAGGCTTCGCCGCCTAGCACGCCGCCGCCTTCGATCAGCGCCTGGTGGACGTAGCGATCGCCCACGTTGCTGCGCACGAACGGAATCTGCAGTTCGCCCAGGGCCTTTTCCAGGCCGTAGTTGCTCATCAGCGTGCCGACCACCGGGCCGCGCAGGCGGCCGTCGGCCTGCCACGCACGGGCCAGGATGTAGAGCAGGTCGTCGCCGTCGACCGGGTTGCCCTGGTCGTCGGCCATCAGCACGCGGTCGCCGTCGCCGTCGAAGGCGATGCCGAGGTCGGCACCGGTCTCGCGCACCTTGGCGGCCAGGTTGTCGATGTGGGTCGAGCCCACGCCATCATTGATGTTGACGCCGTTGGGCTCGGCACCGATGCCGATCACTTCGGCACCCAGCTCACGGAACAGCAGCGGTGCGATCTGGTAGGTGGCACCGTGCGCACAGTCGAGCACCAGGCGCACGCCGCGCAGGTCGAAGGTGCGCGGCACGCTGGCCTTGCAGAATTCGATGTAGCGGCCGACCGCTTCGCGCGCACGCGCGGCCTTGCCCAGCTTTTCCGATTCGGCCGTCACGAACGGCACGTCCAGCGCGGCTTCCAGCGCCAGTTCGGTGGCATCGTCGAGCTTCTCGCCCTGGGCGGAGAAGAACTTGATGCCGTTGTCGTAGTGCGGGTTGTGCGAGGCACTGATGACGACGCCGGCATCCACGCCCAGGGTGCGGGTGAGGAAGGCCACCGCCGGGGTCGGCATCGGCCCCAGCAGCTGCACGTCGGCACCGGCGGCCACCAGGCCGGCTTCCAGTGCGGCTTCGAACATGTAGCCGGAAATACGCGTGTCCTTGCCGATCACCACGATCGGGCGGCGGCCACCGGGGCCGCGCTGGTCGACCAGCACGCGGCCCAGCGCATTGCCCAGGCGCAGCACGAAGTCGGCCGAGATCGGGCTCTGCCCGACGCGGCCGCGGATGCCGTCAGTACCGAAGTACTTGCGGCCCGCCATCACGCCACCTCCGGCGCCGGCTGGCGGCCGAGCATGGCCAGCAGGTCGGACAGGCGATCACGCATTTCACGGCGGTCACAGATCTGGTCGATGGCACCGTGCTCCAGCAGGAACTCGGAGCGCTGGAAGCCTTCAGGCAGCTTCTCGCGCACGGTCTGCTCGATCACGCGCGGGCCGGCGAAGCCGATCAGCGCCTGCGGCTCGGCGATGTTGATGTCACCCAGCATGGCGAACGAGGCCGACACGCCACCGGTGGTCGGATGGGTCAGCACCGAGATGTACGGCAGGCCGGCTTCGCGCAGCTTGCCCAGCGCGGCCGAGGTCTTGGCCATCTGCATCAGCGAGAACAGGCCTTCCTGCATGCGCGCGCCGCCACTGGCGGAGAAGCACACGTAGGGTGCACCGATCTCGACGGCGGTTTCAGCAGCCAGCGCGAAGCGCTCACCGACCACCGAACCCATCGAGCCGCCCATGAAGGCGAAATCGAAGGACGAGGCGACCAGCGGACGACCCTTGAGCAGGCCGCGCATGGCGATCAGCGCGTCGTACTCACCGGTGTTCTTCTGCGCGATCTTGATGCGCTCGCTGTACTTCTTCTGGTCCTTGAACTTCAGCAGGTCGGTCGGGCCCAGGCGGGCACCGATCTCGGTGGTGCTGTCGGCGTCGAACAGGGCCGCCAGGCGCGCGCGGGCGCGGATCGCCATGTGGTGACCGCACTTCGGGCAGACCTCCAGGTTCTCTTCCAGCTCGGGGCGGTACAGCGCGCTGCCGCAGCTGCTGCACTTTTCCCACAGGCCCTCGGGGACGCTGCGCTTCTTGCTGGGGGTGTTGTCGGTGCGGATGCCAGACGGCATCAACTTGCTGAGCCAACTCATGCGGGAGGACACTTCCGTTCAGGGCGGCCCGGGGGCCGCAAAGGCGGACAGTCTAGCTCTGCTGCGCCCGCCCGTGCACCCCTCGCGGGGCACGAGCCGGCAGGAAAAAACCATGCTGGGACGTACGTTTAGCGTCGGTAGCGCATTACCGGTAGTGCCGGCCGCTGGCCGGCAACCCTTTGCGCATACGCGGGCCAAACGTATGCCGGCCAGCGGCCGGCACTACCGTTACGCGTCCAGCGCCTGCCGCAGCGGGGCCAGGAAGGCACCGGCACGCTGGGCGGCCTCCTCGGCCGAGCCGGCATCGGCCAGCGCCGCCACCAGGGCGCTGCCGACCACCACGCCATCGGCCTGGCGGGCCATGGCCGCGGCACTGGCCGCATCCTTGATGCCGAAGCCGGCCACCACCGGCACGCTGGCGCGTGCACGCAGGGCCTGCAGGCGTGCGCTGGCGGCATCGCTGTCCAGGCGCTCGGAGGCACCGGTGACGCCGGCGAAGCTGACGTAGTAGAGGTAACCGCGGGCCAGCGCGAGCAGCTTGTCGGCGCGTGCTTCGCTGGTGGTCGGCGAGGCCAGCAGGACCAGCGCAAGGCCGGCCGCATCGAAGGCCTGCTGGGCTTCACCGGCTTCTTCCGGCGGCAGGTCCACCAGCAGCACGCCGTCCACGCCGGCACCCACGGCAGCCTCGGCGAAGGCCGCGTAGCCGTGGATCTCCACCGGGTTGAGGTAGCCCATCAGCACCACCGGGGTCTGCGCATCGCGCTGGCGGAACTGCGCCACCGCCTGCAGCACGTAGCGGCTGCCGGCACCGCGGCCCAGCGCACGCTCGGAACTGCGCTGGATGGTCGGGCCATCGGCCATCGGATCGGAGAACGGCACGCCCAGTTCGATCACATCGGCACCGGCCTCGACCAGCGCATGCATGACCGGCACGGTGGCCTCCAGCGACGGGTCGCCGGCGGTGATGAAGGGGATCAGCGCCTTGCGCTGCTGCTCGCGCAGGCGCTGGAAACAGGCATCGAGTCGGGATACGGACATGTCAGGTACATCCTTCGATCAGGTCAACGGCGCCGCTGGCGCCCCAGTACATTCGGGAAACGGTGCCGTCGACGATCTCCACGCGGATCGCCAGGTCGGAACCGGGGTCCTGCCAGAGCAGGGTCTCGCCGGACTCGGCATCTTCGCCATAAGGCCGCGCGAGGGCGCCCCGTGGCAGCAGCTGCAGGGCCTGCGCACGCGGCATGTCCAGGCGCAGGCCGAACGGACCGGGCTGCACCACCACCTGGCCCGAATCGTCGATGGGGGTCAGGTCGAAGCGCACCACGTCGCCGTCCTGCACCATCATCGCCACGCCTTCGGGCAGCGTGCCGCGCTCGTAATACTCACAGCGCCCGGCCGTGGCCTCGCCCAGCCCGGCCGAGTGCCACTGCGCCTCACCCTCCAGCTCGCTGAAGGGCTGGCCGATCAGCACGTCGCCGGCATGGTCCAGCGCCACCGACACCACTGCCGGGGCGGTTTCATCCTCGGCGCTGTCGGCGGTGGTGGCTACCGGCGCATCCTCGATCGGGCGATGCGCGGCGTCATCATCATTGCTGGCCAGCTGGCGTGCCGGAGCGATCGCTGCGGGGGACGCCGGCGCGGGTGCCAGCACCGGCGGATCCGGCGGCGTGCAGCCGCCCAGACCGACGGCCAGCACCAGCGCGCCACCGTGGCGCAGCACGTAGTTCACAGCACCAGGCCTTCGCGCGCGGCGATGGTGTGCACGTCCTTGTCGCCACGGCCGGACAGGTTGCACAGCACCATCTGGTCGCGCGGGCGCTCACGGGCCAGCTTGATGGCCTGGGCCAGCGCGTGGCTGGATTCCAGCGCCGGCAGGATGCCCTCGACGTGCGCCAGCAGGTGGAACGCCTGCAGCGCCTCCTCATCGGTGATGCCGAGGTAGGTGGCACGACCGCTGTCGGACAGGAAGGCGTGTTCCGGACCGACGCCGGGGTAGTCCAGGCCGGCCGACACCGAGTGGGTCTCGATGATCTGGCCATCGTCATCGCACAGCACGTAGGTGCGGTTGCCGTGCAGCACGCCGGGGCGGCCGGCGGCGATCGAGGCGGCGTGGCGACCGGTGTGGATGCCGTCGCCGGCCGCTTCGGCGCCGAAGATCTCGACCTCGCGGTCGTTGAGGAAGGCATGGAACAGGCCGATGGCGTTGCTGCCGCCGCCGACGCAGGCGGTGATCGCATCGGGCAGGCGGCCGTACTCGGCCAGCATCTGCTCGCGCGCTTCGCGGCCTACGATGGCGTTGAAGTCACGCACCATGCGCGGGTACGGGTCCGGGCCGGCCACGGTGCCGATGATGTAGAAGGTGTCCTGCACGTTGGTCACCCAGTCGCGCATCGCTTCGTTGAGCGCGTCCTTCAGGGTGGCCGAGCCGGAGGTGACCGGCACCACCGTCGCGCCCAGCAGCTTCATGCGGTAGACGTTGATCTTCTGCCGCTCGATGTCGGTGGCGCCCATGTAGACAACGCATTCCAGGCCCAGGCGCGCGGCGACGGTGGCACTGGCCACGCCGTGCTGGCCGGCGCCGGTCTCGGCGATGATGCGCTTCTTGCCCATCCGCGCGGCCAGCAGGGCCTGGCCGATGGTGTTGTTGATCTTGTGCGCGCCGGTGTGGTTCAGGTCCTCGCGCTTGAGCAGGATCTGCGCACCGCCGACATGGTCGCTCAGGCGTTGGGCGTGATAGATCGGGCTCGGCCGGCCGACGTAATGGGCCAGGTCCTTGTCGTAGGCCAGCTGGAACGCCGGGTCCTGGCGGGCCTGGTCATAGGCCTGGGCCAGTTCCTGCAGCGGGCCGACCAGGGTTTCGGCGACGAAACTGCCGCCGTAGCGGCCGAAGTGGCCCTGGGCGTCCGGGAAGGCGTGGTAGTCGGCAATGGGGGAGGCAGACATGGAAGCGACCGCTGGTTCGAGACAGGGGGATACTCTAGCGCACGGATCCTGACCGGAATATCGATATTATCTGGCGCATATCGTCAGGAAATCTCACATGAGCACCTCCCTGCTGCCACCGCTCAACGCCCTGCGTGCCTTCGAGGCCACCGCCCGCCTGGGGGGCGTGGGCCGCGCCGCGCAGGCCCTGCACGTGACCCATGGTGCGGTGAGCCGGCAGCTGAAGCTGCTGGAGGACCATCTTGGGTTGCCGCTGTTCCAGCGTGCCGGCCGCGGGCTGCGCCTGACCGAGGCCGGGCAGCGCCTGCACGTGGCCTGCGGCGAAGCCTTCGCCAGCATCGAGGCCTGCGTGCGCGAACTGCGCCAGCCGGCGCGTTCCCCGGCGCTGGTGCTGGGCTGCAGCGGCAGCGTGCTGGCGCGCTGGATGATTCCGCGACTGCCCGCGCTGCAGGCCGCCCTGCCCGGGGTGAACCTGCAATGGTCGGCGCTGGATGGCGCCTTCACCGAGGCACAGGCGGCGCTGGATGCGGTGCTGCTGCTGGCGCAGGGGCCGTGGCCGCGCGGCTGGCAGGTGCGCGAGCTGGCACCGGAACGGGTGGGCGTGGTGGTGGCGCCCTCGCATCCTGCCGCGCAGCGCCTGCGCCATGTACCGCCGGACGCGCTGCTGCAGGAGACGCTGCTGCACACCAGCTCGCGGCCACAGGCGTGGCCGGCATGGGCGCAGGCGCACGGGCTGGACCCGGCACGGTTGCAGCTGGGCACCGGCTTCGAGCACCTGTACTACCTGCTGGAAGCGGCCGTTGCCGGACTGGGGCCGGCCATCGCGCCGGAGCCGCTGGTGGCCGAGGACCTGGCCGCCGGGCGCCTGGTCGCGCCGTGGGGCTTCACCGCGACCGGCGGCTTCTGGGTGCTGGCGCGGCCAGATGGCCCGGCCGACCCGCGCGTGGACGCGTTGGCCGACTGGGCCACGGCACGACTACGCGGCGGGTGATGCCGACCGCCATCGCGGCCGGCACCGTCACGGCCCGGGCTCAGCGTGCGCCGACCGCGATCTTCTGCTGCTCGTCCTGCACCTGCTGCTGGCGCGGCTGGTCATCCAGCAGCTTCGCGCTGGTCTGTTCCAGCGACGGCGGCGGCTGATTCAGGTCCACCGCCGCGCGGAAGCCCGGCGTCGTCCCCATCACGAAGGCCTTTCCGTCCTGCAGGGTGATGCTCTGCAGTTTTTCCGGCGAGTCGATGCCGTTCTGCTTGGCCTGCTGGGTGATGTGGGCCGCGGCGTCCTCGGAGATCATGCTGGGCAGCTTGCCGCGAACCGCGTTGTGCAGCGGGTTGTCCGGGTGCGAGGCATCGTTGAGTGATGGCCCCTTGGCTGCTGCGGCCGGTGCCTCATGGCGCGGGGTCTGTTCGGCCGCCAGCGCGGTGCGCGTATGGCGTCCGACGATGCCGTCGGCGGCGAGGCCCTGCTGCTTCTGGAAGGCGATCACCGCTTCGCGGGTGTGATCGCCGAAGCGGCCGTCCTCGGCCAGGCGATTGCCGTTGCCATCGCGCACACCCAGCTGGTTGAGGCTGTGCTGCAGCGCCTGCACATCGGTGCCGCGCTGGCCATGCTTGAGCAGATCGGCCGACACCGCCGGTGCTGCCGCCGCCGCCGCGGGTGCCGGCTGTGAGGCCGTGCGCGCGGGTGCGGGCTCGGCACCGCCATGCAACGGCGCGCGCACCTGGAATTCGGGCTTCGGTGTCAGTGCGCCGACGATCCGCGTGCTGCCGCCATCCCAGTAGCCGCCCGGGCGGATGGTCACTTCGGCCGGACCCGTGCTGCCCTGCGAACCGATGAACTGGATGTTGCCCTGCGCGTCGTAGCCCTTGAAGATGCCGACGTGCTGGCCCTGCGACGAAGAGAACATCAGGATGTCGCCCTGCTTCAACGAGCCGTTCGGCTTGCGCGCTTCGGCCGCCGACGTCACGTCGAAGTGCTCGCGTGCGTACGCCGTGGTGTTGGCGCCGTTGAACAGCGTGGACGTGGTGAAGGCCGCAGCGTTCTCGCCGCGCACGTCATAGCCGGCGTTTTTCAGGCCGCGCCAGACGAAGGCGGAGCAGTCCACGCCGAGGCGCCCGTCACCATCGAGGTCGCGCTCCAGCCGGCTGCTGTCGCGGCCCGGACGCGGGTGATCCGGGCGGCCGTACTCGTACTGCCGGCCCGACGCCATGAAGTGCTGGTAGGCCTCGTTGTAGACGGCGGCACTACCGGTGGCGGCCGCGGCCGCGGAAGGTGCCGTCGCAGTGGCGGCCGGAGCCTGTGACGGCGTCTGGGTCTGCACGGGTGCCGCCGCCTGGGTGCGCGTCGGCGCCTGCTGCGTCGTGACCTCGCCAGGGTTCCAGCCTTCGAAACGGCGGATGCCATCGGCCAGGACTTCGCGCTCGCGCACGCTCATCTCGCCGACCTTCTTCGAGCGCAGATCGACACCGTTGCGATCACCCTCGGCATAGATGGCGGCGGCCTGTTCCCTGTGATGGGTGCTGCCGCTGTAATCGGCCTTGGAATAGCTCGGCAGCATCTCCTCGACGGTCTTGTCGCCGAACCGACGTTCGAGCAGCTGGATCTTTGCTACCCGCCCTGCTTCATAGCTTTCGAATACGGCATTGCCCCACTGGTCCAGGCCGACGACGCCGTCATAGCGCCCCTGTGCGGATTCCAGTGCCTGTTCGCGGGTACGGGTATTGGTGACGGTCTTGTCCGCGCTGCCCGCGAACTCGAACTTGAGATTGCCTGGATTGTTGTTGCGCCATGAGACGCTGCCGCCGGAGCGTTCGATGATGCTGCCATCATCCATTTCCAGCGTACGCGTCGTGCCGACGCTGCTGACCAGGCGGGTGACCTTGGGGTCGGACATGAGCTGTTCCTTTGCCGATGGTTGATTGGGCCGCTGCGTTGGCGGTGCTTACATTCCGTTGGAGAACACGTCGAGCACGTCGGCGCTGACCCAGCCGCGTGCGCAGTTGCCGGCATACTGCCCCGGCGCTGCCGCGTGGCAGGCTTCGCCACCGGTGGCCAGGCCAGTGATCGGACGGTCGCCGTAGGTGTCACACAACGCGTTGCCCTTGCACTTGTCGACCGTCGCTGCGGGAACGGCGACGACGTAATAGAACATCGGGTTCTGCCCTGCGCGGCCGATGCCCTGCACGCACACCAGCTGCCCCTTCGACAAGCGCGCGGTGGCCGCGGCCTTGCTGCCGGTGGTCGGCACGGTGTCCAGGGTTTCCGCGCCCTTGGCATCAGCGACACCGGCGAAGAAGCCCTGGTCGCCACAGCCCGGCGACAGTTCCACATCGTAGAAATCACCGCTGTCGACATCGCCGGCGGTGCAGCCACGGCCCGCGCTGGCGTCGGTGCACGTCACGCCACTGGATTGGATCAGTGCTGCCAGACCGTCACCGGCCGCAGCGGTCGGCGTCGTTGCCGCTGGTGCGGAGGCAGCCATGGCAGGCGGTGCGGTGGCAGCCGGCGCAGCGGCCGGTGCGGCCGGACTCGATGAATCACCTGCCGCACAGGCGCCCAAGGCAAGCAGCAGGCCCGGAATGATCGCGAGGGCGGTCATGCGCGTGCGGCGGGAAGAGAAATGGGGCATATCCGTTGCGTCCTCGTTGATAGATTGAACGTACCTGCAGGAGTCCATCGACGGCGGGCGCGCACAGCAAAGCGCCCAGCCATGGTCCGGCTGGGCGCATTGTCGTTGATCAGATGTTGCGCCGATGTCGACTCGACGCTGACGGGTTCAGAAGCGCACCAAACCAAGACATTCGTCACATTCAGCTATCACCTCGCCTTCACGGGGAAGACGTCGCCGTGTCGATCAGGGCGCGGTGGGTGCGGCCAGGCGTTGCTGCAGGTCCTCGCGCAGGCGCGACAGTTCGACTTCGGCCTGCTGCCGCTGCTGCATGCCCTCGCGATGGATGCTGCGCACTTCTTCGACCGTGGCGATCAGCTGGTCGTGCACGTGGCGCAGCGTGGCCACGTCGATCACGCCGCGCTGGTTGCTGCGCGCGGTATCCACCGAGGCCTGGCGCAGCAGGTCGGCATTGCGGCGCATCATCTCGTTGGTGGCATCGTCGATGGCAGTGGACAGTTCGACCGCGGCCTTCTGCTCGCCCAGCGACAGCTGGATGGCGAACTGGCGCTTCCACGACGGGATGGTGATCTCGCGCACCGTGTTGAACTTCTCGATCAGCTGCAGCGCATTGGCCTGGATCAGGCGGATCATCGGCAGCGACTGGTCGGCGGCATGCTGCATCAACTGCAGGTCGGACACGCGCTTCTCGATCAGGCGGATCGCATTGTCGACCTCGCTCTGGCGGATGCGCTGCTGCGGGTCATCACTGCCCTGCCCCGCCAGCTGCTCGGCCTGCAGTTCGGCCAGGCGCTGCTTGCCGGCGGCGGCATACAGGCCCAGCGCGTGGCGCTCCTCGCGCACGATCTCGTGCATGCGGTCGAACTCGCCCACCCGCTTGCCCATCAGCGCCTGCTGCACGCCGACGTCGCCCAGCAGCTGCTCGATCTGCGCATTGGTATCGCTGAATTTCTGCACCAGCTCGCCCTTGGACACGCGCAGGCGGTCGATCAGGCCGCCGATGACCGGCACCTTGGAACGCTGGGCGAAGCCATCCAGCTTCAGGCTGCGCGCGATGCGCACCACTTCGCCGAGCTTGTCGCCGCTGGCATCGAGGTCACGGTTGCGCACCTGGTCCAGCAGCTGGCTGGAAAACGCGGCGGTGCGCGATGCGGCTTCGCGGCCGAACACCTGCAGGTTGCCCGGGCGCAGGTCGTCCAGTTCCTGGCGGATCTCGGCGATACGGGGAAGATCCTCGCGGACCAGGCCCAGGGACTGCAGCGCGCCCTCGTCCAGTGCGGAAGGGATGGCCGGGGTGGGCACGAGGGTGCCGGGGTGCTGGCTGTCCTGGGTCATCGGGCAGTCTCCTTGCAGGTGGGTTAGCGGCAGCGGCGGCCGGCTCAGCGCAGTCTAGCCTGAGCCGCCGCGACCTCGTCATCGATCTGTGCGTGCAGCGTAGCCGCCTGCCCGGCGCGGACCGCGCCGGTGGCGGCCTGCGCGGCCAGTGCAGCCTGCCGCCATGCCGGCAGCAGGACATCGTGGATGCGGGCGAAGCGCTGCAGCAGCACCGCGTCCTGTTCCTGCAGCAGCTGCCATTGGCCGGCTTCGATGCGGCGCAGTGCCGCCAGCCGCTGCAGGTGGTCGATGCGCGGCGCCAGCGCGGCGCGGCCGGAGGCGTCCAGCGTCGGCCGCCACGCGGCGCCGGCATCCGCCCAGGCCTCCAGCGCTTCGGCGGCCTGGCCTGCGGCGCTGATCGCGGCAGCCCGCAGGTCCATGTGCTGCTGCAGCTGCTGGGCCTGTTCGCGTGCCTGCAGGGCAAGGACGCCGAGCCGCGACTGCAGCCCGCGGCCCTCGGCTTCGCGCTCGACATCACGGCCGAGAAGCCGGCCCCACCAGCTTTCCTGCCGACGCAGGCGCGCCGGGTCGGTCGACTGCAGGGCCAGCGCGATGCGTGCCAGCGCCGCCACCAGGCCGTCGCCGGCCGTCGCCGGCAGCGCAGCTTCGCGTGCGGCCAGCGCCTGCAGCAACGGCGCGCCGTACTCGCCCACGCGCGCGACATCGGCCGTGTCCGGCCGCTGCGGCGTTGGCAGGGGCGCAGCGTCGGTCACGGCAGCGGCGGCGGCATCGGTGTGCCGTCAGCGGCATCGGCGGGCAGCGACTCGCCATAGAAGTGGCGCATCAGCGCCTCATCCAGTGCGCGTTCCTCCGGCGTGGTGGCGCGGCGCACGCGCGGACGGCGCACCGCCGCGGCGTTGCTGCCCGCCGCGCCCTCGACCTGCTGCCGGGCCCACCCGGCGAATGCGGCCAGGGTCTGCGACACCTGTTCCTGCCGTGCCTGCGAAGCGACCAGGAGCTGCACCAGCGGCGCCAGCCCGGCCTGCAGGTCATCAGCCAGCGGCGTGGCTGGAGCGCTGGGCGCAACGATCTGCACCGGCTCCGTTGGCGCCGTGGGTGCGGGCTCTGACGGTGCGGGCCCTGAAGGTGCATGTTCTGCCGGGCGCACCTCGGCCAGGCGCTGCAGCGCCTCCAGCAGTGCCGGCCACGGCGCCGGCTCCGCGGCCAGCACCGGCGCGGCCGGCGGCAGCTGCAGGGCACTGGCGATGTCGGCCAGCTGCGCGACCACGCGTCCGCCGACATCACTGTCGTCGGCGCCCATGGCCTTGTTGCGCAGGAAGTCACGCTTGATCTGCGCCCAGCGCTGCACCTGCGCCTCATCCAGCACGCCACGCAGCTCGCCCAGCTTCAGCAGGTTCTCTTCGGCACCGGTGGTCAGCAGCTGCGCCTCGCCCAGGTAGTGGTCGGAGATCAGCTGCTGCAGCTCGTCCTCGTTCATCACCGGCGAGATCTTCTCGGCCAGCTTGTTCATGTTGCGGTAGCTGCCCTGCAGGCGGAACGGCGGCTCGGTGCGGTAGCGGTCATCCTGCGCGGCGCTGGCGATGTACTGCTGGTTGACCCGGTAGACCACGTCGCGCACGCGCAGCATGCGCTGCAGGGTGGCGGTGATTTCGTTGACCTCCGCGCCGCTGTAGGCATGGCTGAGCCCGTTGGTCGACACGTCCTTGCCCATCGCGCGGTCGACCAGCAGGTACAGGTCGGCCATGTCACGGGTGGCCAGCGGTGCCAGCACCGGATTGGAAGTCAGGCTGTTCTCGATGTAGCTGAGGGTGAACGCCGCTTCCATGCCGCCCAGCACATCGCCGAGGTTGTAGATGTCGGCACGGTTGGCCAGCATGTCCGGAATCTTGAACACCTCGCCCGACTCGGTGTACGGGTTGCCGGCCATGACCACGCAGAACTTCTTGCCACGCATGTCGTAGGTGCGCGTGCGGCCACGCCACACGCCTTCGATGCGGCGGGTGCCATCGCACAGCGAGATGAATTTCTGCAGGAACTCGGGATGGGTGTGCTGGATGTCATCGACATACAGCATGGTGTTGTTGCCCATCTCAAGGGCCAGGTTGAGCTTTTCCAGCTCCTGCCGCGAGGTCGCGTCGGGCGCCTGTTCCGGGTCCAGCGAGCGCACCTCGTGGCCCAGCGCCGGGCCGTTGATCTTCATGAAGACCAGGCCGAGCCGGTGCGCCACGTATTCCATCAGCGTGGTCTTACCGTAGCCCGGCGGCGAGATCATCATCAGCAGGCCCATCAGGTCGCTGCGCTTGTTCTCGCCCACCGTGCCCATCTGCTTGGCCAGGTTGTCGCCGATCACGCCCAGGTAGACATCGTTGATGAGCTTGTTGCGCACGAACGAGGACAGCGGCCGCGCCTTGAATTCGGACAGGCGCAGGGTTTGCCGTTCGCGGTTGATGATGCCCTGGCGTACCGCCTGGTAAGCGTGGAAATCGGGCACGAAACGCTTCAGGTGGTGCTGCAGGCGTGCCAGGAAATCATCCAGTGACAGCGACAGCGTGCCGCCGTGGATGCGCGGGTGTTCGCCCAGCAGGCCCGCCACGTCGACCCGCAGCGGTGCGTCGCTGCCGCGCGTGCGCAGCTGGCGCTGCACCAGCAGCAGTGCCGCGGCCTCGTCGGCATAGCCGGCATGTGCGGCCTGGGCAGGCAGACCGGCCAGCGCGCGCAGCCATTGCCCGGCCAGCGCCCAGCGCGCGGCCAGCGGCTCCTGTGCACGCTGCAGCGCACGCTCCAGCGCCTCGCGCTGCCCGGCCTGTTCCAGCTGCTGGGCCAGCGCATCCAGCAGCGCCTGCGCGTGCCGGCTGGTGCTGAACACCGGCTCGCCGTTGATCAGTTCCTCGCCCAGGTAGGCGGCCGCCGCCTCGGCGGCTTCATCGTCGAACGGCAAGGCTTCGGCCTGCGCGAACGTGGCGATGGCTGCCGCCATTTGCGTGCGCAGGGCGCTGCGTCCTTCGTCGGAGCCGAACAGACGGGCGATGGTCTCCGCACCGGCCTGGCGACTGGGCCACTGCTTCACCGCGTCCTCGCGCTGCTGCGCCGCCCAGAACAGCAGGGCCAGTGCGCGCACGCGAGGTGCGTGTCGCAGCGCGCCTGCCGACTGCTGCAGCGGCAGCAGCGCGCGCAGGATCAGCGCGGCGTCATGGTCGTGGATGCCACGCTCGTAACCTTCGCGGTATCGCGGTGCGGCAAACGTGCGCACGCACTGGTCCAGCGCCTCGGGGCTGGCGACGTCGTGCTGCAGCTGGGCCAGGTCCAGGCCGTCGCGGCCGGCCTGCGCGGCCAGCAGCAGGCTGCCGGCGAGGTATTCGCCGCGGTAGATCGCATCGGATTCCGAATCCAGGGTCACCGGCCAGAACGGCTTCAGCGCATCCAGTTCCGGATCGTGCAGGGTTTCCAGGAAATCGGTGCCGGTGAGGTGGATGGCCAGCGTGTCGCCACGTGGCAGCAGGGTCAGGTCCAGCGCCTGCGTGTTGACGCTGAAACGGTGGCGCGGACCGAGCCGGACCACGTTGCCACCGGCCTCGTACAGGTCACTGCGGTCGCGCAGCTGGCGCACCGCCTGGTCGCGCACGCCCTTCAGGCGCGCCTCGATGTCATCGGCCTTGACGTTGTCGCGCAGCGCACGCAGGCGCTCGGCCAGTTCGCGCAGCTTGAGGATCAGCGGATCGCCGGCGAAGAACGCATTGAGTTCATCGGCCGTGGCGAAGCGCTCGGTACGCTTGGCCAGGCCATCGAGAATGCGGTTGGCCGCGTCGAGCACCGAACGCGCCTTGCGCTGGCGGTCATCCAGCAGCGCCTGCTTGTGCGTCTCGAAGGCCTCGACCAGCTCCTCGCGCTTGCTGAGGATGTCGCCGAGGAACTGCTCGTGCTCGCCGAACTGGCTTTCCAGTTCTTCCAGCTGCACCAGCAGGCGCGACAGCTGCTCGTCGGCCTTTTCCGGGTCGCTGGCCATCGCCAGCGCACTGGTGATGGACTGCGAGAACAGGGCGAACTGCGCGGCGAACTGGGCCACGGCCTCGGCCGAACCGAGGGTGCGGCGTCGCTGCTCGGCGCGCGTGCGCGCCTGGTTCAGGCGCCCGTACAGCGCGGAAATCGATTCGACCACGCGGGTACGCGCGGTAGCATCGTCCACCTTCAGCCCGGCCATCAGTTCGGACAGCATGTCCAGATCGCTGGCCATGCCGCGCATGCCGTCCAGCTGCTCGTCCAGCTGGCGCGCACTGGCTGCCTGCTGGGCGGCTTCGTCCAGCACCTGCAGGCGGCTGCCCAGCGGCGCCAGCGCGGCATCGCCGGCAAGGAATTCGCCGGTGGCGGCGCCGACCCGGTCCTGCGCCTGTACCAGTTCGGCGGCCATCGCTTCGATGCGCGCGGTGTCGATGTAACGCAGCTCGCGGATGGTCAGCAGGCGCCCGCGCAGCGCGGTGATCTCGTTCAGTGCCTCGACAAAGGCCTGTACCTCGTTCCAGTTCTGCGGCTGCAGCCGGCCCAGCAGACCCTTGAAGCTGGCCTCCGCCTCGACCATCGCCTGCGCCGACTGCTCGCGGATGGACTGGACCTTCTCGTATTCGTCCAGCACCGATTCGCCGGTGGCGCTGATCTGCCGCAGCAGCGCCTCGGCGCCGTCGCAGGCCTCGTCGCCCAGCCAGTGGTGGGCGTCGAACAGGCGGCGGGTGTCGGCCACCAGGCGCTGGTAACGCTGCACCGAGACATCCTGGCCGTCGATCTCGCGGGCCAGGTTGAACAGGTTGGAGATGCCGCGCACCAGCTCGGCATTGCCGATGCGGCCCATGAAGGTGTTGCCGGGCGGACAGCTGGCGGCGAACTCGTCGCTGCTGAACGGCGTCTGCCAGACCTGCATCGGGTGGATGCGCGTGGGCTCGGTGCCCTCGGCATGGAACAGCACCATGCGCCCATCCTGCATGAACGCATAGCCGTGGCCGAACACGGGGTTCTGCAGCACGCGCTGGATGGTGTTGTAGACGAACAGCGCCGAGCGCCCGCCTTCGCGCTCATAGAAGATGTACAGCACGTCCTCGCCATTGGGCGAACGGATGCTGCGCTTGAACTGCATGCCGGCCATCGAGGCATCGAAGGCCTTGTGCTCGCCGCCCTGCAGGTAATAGCCGCCGGGGAAGATCACGCCGTGGTCTTCGGGCAGCTGCACACAGGCCTGGACGATGGCGTCGTTGCGCACGATGTCGCCGGTGAGCGTGTTGTAGATCAGCCCGCGCCAGACGGTCTCGCGGTACGGCAGCACCTTCAGCAGCAGCAGCGAGCCGACACGGGCGAACTCGAACTGGGCGTCGTCCAGCGACTGCGTGCTGTCCTCCACCGGTTCGCTGTAGATGCCCTGCCCGGTCTCGGTGTTGTTCTCGACCTTGATGGTCAGGTCGCCACCGGTGGTCTCCACGAACAGGGTGTCGAGGATGTTCAGGTGCGAATGGCGGCCGTTGACCGCGAGGTCGCGGGTAGCCTTGGTCCATTCGAAATCGAACGGCGGCGGCAGCGCGATATCGCGTTCGCCGCGCGCATCGAGATAGGTCAGCTCGCCTTCGCGCGACAGCGCCCAGCGGAACACGCGCACGTCGCTGCTGCGCTCGCCGATCTGGAACGAGGCCAGCAGCTTGTCGCCGACCACGATCAGCTGCAGCAGGCGCGCGTGCTTGTAGTAGGAATACAGCTCGTTGAAGTCGTGCACGAAACCGGGCTGGTCGAGGAAGCTGCCCTTCAGCTCCAGCGAAGCCACGTCGTAGCCATCCTTGCCCTGCACCAGCCGGTACAGGCCGAACACATCCTCGATGCGGGTGTGGGTCTTCAGCCCGATGTAGACGTTGTAGCCGAACAGCAGGCGGTCGGGCCCGACCTGGACGATATCCCGGCCAACGCAGTTGTTCTCGCTGCGGATGCGGAAGCGGCCGATCACCTCCAGGCGGCTGTCGCCGAATTCGGCCAGGCGCTGGCGGTTGAGGGTCTCGGCCAGGGCCTGCAGGCGCTGGCCCTGCTCGCTGAGGCGGCGGCGCAGGACTTCGTAGGCACCGCCCTGGGCGACGGCCTGGTCGACGGTGTTGCCGCCGGCCTCCGGCGCGGGGGTTTCGGCGGACGGATGGGTTTCAGACATCAGCAGGCTTCCGGCTCACGGACGGCCGGCCGTGGTCGCGGCCGGCGCGGGCGGGCGATGGCCGCAGCAGCCATCGCCCGGTGCATCAACGGGCGCTGTCGACCACGGCGGCCGACACGGTCGGTGCCACCTCGGCGTCCCCGGCGATCTGCCGCGGTGCCGGTTCGGCCACGGCCACGCCCAGGTAGCGCTGCATCAGCTCCTGCACGATCGGGCTCTTGCCGGCGAAGCCTTCGATCGACTTGCCCAGCGACACCGCCTTGACCAGGTTCTCGAACATGCCACCGTCGCCACCGACCAGGTCGATGTCGGCGTTGCGCAGTGCGCTGGCGATGACGTTGGCGTTCTCGCGCGAGACTTCCTTGCCTGCTTCGATGGAGGCCAGCGCCTGCTTCAGGCTGTTGTCCAGCATCATGCGGAACTCTTCGTGGCCACGCGCCTGGTCGCTCAGCGACGCAATGGCTTCGAACTTGCGCACCAGGCCCTCGGCTTCGGCCAGCAGCTTCTTCTGCACAACGCCGGCTTCGGCGTTGCCCAGCGATTCGGTGGCGGTGGCACGGGCCAGGCCCATCTTCTCCTCGCCCTGGGCCTGCGCCTGCAGGGTCTCGGCCAGCACGCGGGCCTCGTTGCTGCCCTGCTTCAGGTTGGCTTCGGCCTTGGCTTCGATCACGCGGGCTTCGGCGATGCCGACCTTCTCGATGGCCAGCGCGGAGGCTTCACGCACCTGCGCTTCGGCCAGGCCCGGCGCCGCCTGTTCGGCACGGAATGCGTCGGCCAGCAGGCGCTTGGCTTCGGCCTGCTTGCCGGCCGCTTCGTGCTCGGCCTGGGCCAGGGTGGTCAGTTCCACCGCGCGGTGCTTGGAGGCGGTCTCGCGTGCCTGCGCTTCCTTCACTTCGCGCACCAGCGATTCCTGCGCCTTGGCTTCGGCTTCCAGGATCAGCACCTGCTTCTGGCGGTCGGCCTCGGAGACCTCGCGCACTTCCTTGATGCGCTCTTCTTCCTGGGCCACGGTCTTGTCGATGGAGATGCGTTCGCGGGTGATGTTGGCCACGTCCATCTTGCCCTGCTCGACCACCTTGTCACGCTCCACGCCCTGCAGCTGCACTTCGCGGTCCGTTGTGACCTGCTCCAGCTGGCGCGCACGCTCCACGCGCTCGGCTTCGATGGCCACCGCACGCTGGCGGTTCTGTTCGGCCACTTCCACTTCGCGCAGGCGGTTCTGGTCGCGGATCTCGATCAGCTGCTGTGCTTCGATGCGCGCGTTCTCGGACAGCTGGCGCTGCTCTTCCTGCACCTTGGCGGTCTCGGCTTCCTCGCGTGCGCGGATTGTCTCGATCTCGCGCTTCTGCCGCGCCTCGGCCTCGGCCTGCTGGCGTTCCAGGGCCAGCAGGGCTTCGCGCGCTTCCACGTTCTTCTTGGTGATGGCGAGCTTCTCGTTCTGCTCCAGCTCGTTGGTCACCACGTTCTGCGCGGCGGTCAGCTCGGTGATCTTGCGGATGCCCTGCGCGTCGAGGATGTTGAACTGGTCCAGCAGCGACTTCGGGGTCTGCTCCAGGTAATCGATGGCCACGTCTTCGAGCACATAGCCGTTCAGATCGTTGCCGATGACCGCGATGATCTCGTCGCGGAATTCCTGGCGCTTCTCGAACAGCTCGGTGAAGTCGAACTTCTTGCCGACCGTCTTCAGCGCCTCGGAGAACTTGGCGTTGAACAGCTCATCGACGGCGTGCTTGTCCGACGCACGGTCGGCACCGATGGCCTTGGCCACGCGCAGCACGTCGGCCTGGGTTTCGTTCACCCGCAGGTAGAACGCCACGGCAATGTCGGCGCGCATATTATCGCGGCAGATCAGGCCTTCCTTGCCGCGGCGGTCGATCTGCAGGGTGATCAGGCTGATGCGCATCAGCTCGGCGCGGTACAGCACCGGGATGATCAGCGCACCGGTGAAGTGCACCTTGGGCGTGGCACTCATGTCGTTGACGATCAGGGCCACGCCCTGGTCGACCTTGCGGTAGAACGCCTTGAACAGTCCGGCCAGGCCCAGCAGCAGGCCTACGACGACGATGATCCCGATCAGGAAGGGGGCCGCGCCAGCGAAACTCATCAGTGATTCTCCTTGTTGCCCGGAAGCAGGTTGTCCTGGAAATCGAGGGCGACCGCGTCGGCGCGGACCACCCGGTAGTAGTGCTGTTCGGCCACGTGCTCGACCAGCACGATGCGCTCGCCACGCTGCAGTTCGATGTCGCTGCGCACCTGCAGGATCAGCCCGGCGCCGCCATCATCGACATTGGCATGGCCGCTGCGGGCGTCCACCCGCGGCGAGGCGACCACGCCGACCCGGCCCAGCAGGGAGGCCTGCGCAACCGGCTGCAGGCGCTGCAGGAAACTGCGGATGGGGCGCAGCAGCAGTGCCGTGATCGGCACGGCCGGCAGCGGCGCGAGCACGGCCACCAGCGTGCCGAAGCCCCAGCGCAGCACGTCCGGCAGCGGCAGCAGGATGAAAAGATGGATGAAATAGGTCAACGCCCAGCCGAAGAACCCCAGCAGGGTGACCACGACCATGACCGGCACGCCGCCCAGCCCGAACCGCTGCAACAGGGCCGACAGGCCACTGAGGTCGGTGCCGCCGTCCAGCGCACCATCGGCGCCGAGATCGCCGAAGCCATCATCGACCAGGCCAAAAGCGGCAAGTCCCCAATAGACCAGCGAGACCGCCAGCAGGACGCTGTACGGCAGGGTCGGGTAACCGAACACGACGGTGAGGAATTCCTGCATCGCTTTGCCTTCCCGGGCTGTGGGCGCGTGACGCCCCGTTCGGAATCCGCCGGGGGGCGGTTCCGTCGATCCCACCACGGCCCTCATGGCCATGGCTTCCCCTTCATCCTATGTGAAGAGGGTGTGCAGGGACAAATGTGAAGGCGCGTGCCGCCCGCAGGCGGTCACGCGCGGGGCCCGCGCCGGGATTACTCCAGCACGGTGCAGTCGGCGCTGCGCACTTCCTCGACGAACGTGCGCATCTTGTAGCCGTCCTTGATGCCTGGCTCGACCTCGATGCCGCTGGACACATCCACGCCCCACGGCAGGGTGGCGAGGATGGCGTCCTTGACGTTTTCCGGGTTGAGCCCGCCGGCCAGCAGGAACGGGCGGTGCAGGCCGGTGGGAATGCGCGCCCAGTCGAAGGCCACGCCGGTGCCGCCACCGCCGCCCGGGGCGTGGCTGTCGAACAGGAAGCCGGCCGCGCTCGGGTAACGCAGCTGCAGCGTGCGTGCGTTGACGTCCTCGCGACCGCCCATGGCGATGGCTTTCAGGTAAGGCATGTTGAAGCTGCGGCAGAAGCTCTCGTCTTCCTCACCATGGAACTGCAGCAGGGTCGGACGCACGGTGCGCAGCACTTCACGCACCTCTTCCTTGCTGTTGTTGCGGAACAGCGCCACCACGTCGACCATCGGTGCGATGGCCTGGCGCATCGCCCGGGCTTCGGCCGGGGCCACCCGGCGGCTGCTTTCACGGGCAAAGATGAAACCCACCGCGTCCACGCCCAGTTCGCCGGCCAGGCGCACATCGCCGGCGCGGGTCATGCCACAGAACTTGATGCGGGTACGGTAGTAGGAGCGGCTCATAAGGTGACCTCGGCAGGCAGTTGCCAGTTGTCGGGGTACAGCGGCCCCAGGAACACCAGCCCCTGCGGCGGTGCGGTAGGGCCGGCAACGGTGCGATCACGGCCGGCCAGCAGCTCGGCGATCCACTCCACCGGTTTCTCGCCGCTGCCGACCATGATCAGCGAACCGACGATATTGCGGACCATGTGATGAAGGAATGCATTGCCACGCACCGCCACCTCGATCACCTCGCCCTGGCGGCTGACCTGCAGGGACTGCAGTTCACGCCGCGCATGCAGGGCCTGGCACTGCACCGAGCGGAACGCACTGAAGTCGTTCTCGCCGAGCAGGGCCTGGCCGGCGGCATGCATGAGGGTCTCGTCCAGCGCCCGCCGTTCCCAGCTCAGGGTCTGCCGGTCCAGCGCCGGGCGCACCTCGCGGTTGAGCAGGCGGTAGCGGTAGCGGCGCGCACGCGCCGAGAAGCGGGCGTGGAAATCATCGGCCACCGGCACGCACCAGCGCACCGCGATCGAACGCGGCAGGCGCGTGGTGGTGCCCAGCATCCAGGCGCGCGGATCGCGAGCCACGTCGGTATCGAAATGCACGACCTGGCACTGGCCGTGCACGCCCGCATCGGTGCGGCCGGCACAGACCACCTGCAGCGGCGCGTCGGCCACCGAGGACAGGGCCTTCTCCAGGCTGGCCTGGACGCTGGGTCCGCCCTCGCCCAGGTTCTGCCAGCCCCTGAAATCGCTGCCGTCGTACTCGACGCCGAGCGCGTAACGCATGTGCTGCTACCTCGATGTTGCGGGTGGAGCGGCGCTCAGGCCGGGTCGCGTTCGGACCAGACCGCCAGTTCGTTGCCACCGGGCTCGACGAACTGGAAGCGGCTGCCACCGGGGAAAGAGAAAACGGATCGGACGACGAGCCCACCGGCCGCGCGCACCGCGGCTTCGACCGGTGCCAGCAGGTCGGCATACAGCACCAGCAGCGGTGCGCCGGCCTCGGCACGCTGCGGCTGGCCGCGGAAGAAGCCGCCCTGCAGGCGGCCATCGTCGAAGGCGGTGTAGTCCTCGCCGTAGTCGACGAACGACCAGCCGAACACGGCCTCGAAGAAGGCACGGCTGGCGGCCGGGTCGGCCGAGGCGAACTCAACGTAGTCGATGCGGTTTTCGCGGCTCATGGGTGGCCCTGTGGTCCAGTGGTCAGTCCAGGCGGGCGAGCAGTTCGCGCGCCTGGGCCTGGCAGTGCACGTCGCCATCGGTGGCGACTTCTTCCAGCAGGCTCCGCGCGGTCTGCGAATCGCCGAGGTCCAGGTAGGCGATGGCCAGTTCCAGGCGCTCCTGGCCCGCGCGCGGGGCCCAGTCGTTGCTGCTGGATCCAGCGGCCGGGTCCAGGTCTTCGCTGGCCGCCTGCACGGGCTGCGCCTGCTCGCTCTGCTCGGCCGGCAGATCGAACACGCCGCGGAATTCCGGCTGCTGCTCGGCGTGCAGGGCGTAGTCGGGCACACCGATTTCATCGGCGGGCACGGCGGCCACGTCAGCCGGTTCCGACGCCACTGCCTCGGGTTCGTCCCAGCGCGGTGCGTCGCTCACCGCCGGCGGCAGCTGGTCGCCCTCGTCGGTGACCAGCGCCCCCACCTGCCAGGATGCTTCGACATCGGCAGCGGGCTGCGCCACCGGTTCGTCTTCCGGCTCGACCAGTGCAGACGGCGCCTCATCGGCCAGCTCGTCATGCGCGTGCGCGTCATGCGCGTGGACGACATGATCCTCTTCGATCGCCCAGGCCGGCATCGACGGTTCCTGGCGGCCGTCCTCTTCGTGGCCGGTGACCCAGGACGATTGTTCGGCCAGCGAATCCAGCGCGGCACCGGCGGGCACCGCAGCGGCCAGCGCCACGGCGTCGCCCTCCTCGCGCAGCGGCGGCAGCGGCGACGGCTTGCGCCGACGCAGCAGCCAGGCGGCGCCGGCCACCAGCAACAGCAGCGGCAGGCCCAGCCAGTACCACGGCGTGCCACCGGCGGGTGCGCCGGGCGGCGACGCCAGGCGCTGCTGGGCGGCAGCCAGGTCGTTGTCCTTCATCGCGATCAACGACTGCTGCTGCTCCTTCAGCTTTTCCAGCTCGGCCACACGCTGCTTCAGCTCACCGATCTCGGCATCGCGGGTGGCAACGTCTTCCCTGGCCTGCCGCAGTTGTTCATTGCCCAGCATGTCACCCTCGCTGCCGGCACCGGTGCCGGTGGTTGTGCCCGCGTGCGTGGCATCGGACGCCAGCGCCGGAGCGATCTCAAGACGTGCCCCGGCCGTGGCGGCAGCGGCGGTGGCTGCGGCAGCCACGGGTGCGGCCGGCGTCGGCGCACCGGCCGGCTGCGGCACGGTGCGCGCCTGCCGCCACTGCGCGGCATGCTCGCGGACCAGCGCGGTGGCTTCGTTGCCATCGATCGCGGCCAGGGCCTCGCTGCCTGGCACGCGCAGCACCGCGCCCTGCTTGAGCAGGTTCACGTTGCCGCGGATGAAGGCCTCGGGGTTGGCGCGCAGCAGGGCGATCATCGCCCGGTCGCGGCTGATCTGGTTGCTACGGGCCAGCTCACCGGCAATCTGCGAAAGGGTCTGGCCCTGCTGCACGGTGATGCTGCCATCGGCGGCGGCCGGCGCAGCGGCACGCGGGCGCGGCGCGGCCGGACGGGCGGCGCTGGCGGGTGCGGCCGGTGCTGCGGTGGCTGCAGCCTGTGCGGCCGGTTTGGCAGGCGTGTCGCGGGTGATCGTGTTGCCCAGCACACCGGCCGGGGCGACGATCTCCGGCTCGGCCACGGCCAGCGCACTGGCCGGCGTATCGACCAGCGCGGAGTATTCGCGGACCAGGCGGCCCTGGCCCCAGTCGGCCTCGATCAGGAAGCTCAGCGACGGGGTTTCCACCGGCGCCTGCGAGGTCACCCGCACCACCGCCCTGCCCTGGCTGTTGGTGGTCAGCTCGAACTGCAGTTCGCTGACCAGGCCGGTCGGCCGCTGCAGGCCGACCCGCTCGAAGGTGACGGCCGAGGCCAGCGCCACGCGCAGGTTCTGTAGTTCGGAAGGATCGGCCGACACCACCGGGATTTCGGCCAGAAGCGGCTGACCGGGGCGCGACAGCACGCGGATGTCACCCAGGCCCAGGGCCATGGCCGAACTGCTGGCCAGTGCCAGCAGCGCGGCAGAGAGATAGAGGAGCGGGCGCGAGGCGCCCTTGGCCCGTTTATTCATGGGCGACACTATAAAGCGAGCGGACCACGGTCCGCACCCACCCAGGGGGCAGCGCCCGGTAGAGTCGAGCTTGCTCGACTGCCTTCAAAACAGTCGAGCAAGCTCGACTCTACGAGGGACAGAAGCAGTCGAGCATGGCTCGACTCTACACAGCGAGGGATCAGCGCTGTTCGGCGGCGACCAGCTCGGCCAGCTGCACGGCATTCAATGCCGCGCCCTTGCGCACGTTGTCCGAGACGATCCACAGGTTCAGGCCGCGCGGGTGCGACAGGTCTTCGCGGATGCGGCCGACGTACACCGCATCGGTGCCCGAGGCGTGGGTGACCGGGGTCGGGTAGCCACCGGCTTCATGGCGGTCCACCACTTCCACGCCCGGCGACTGTTCCAGCAGCGCGCGCGCTTCGGCGACGGTCACCTTGTCACGGGTCTCGATCGCCACCGATTCGGAGTGGCCGTAGAACACCGGCACGCGCACCGCGGTCGGGTTCACCAGGATGCTCTCGTCGCCGAGGATCTTGCGGGTTTCCCAGACCAGCTTCATCTCTTCCTTGGTGAAGCCGTTGTCCTGGAAGTCGTCGATGTGCGGGATCAGGTTGAAGGCGATCTGCACCGGGAAGCGCTGCGGATCGATCTCCTGGAAGCTCAGCAGCTGGCCGGTCTGCTTGCCCAGCTCTTCCATCGCCGAACGGCCGCCGCCGGACACCGACTGGTAGGTGGAGACGTTGATGCGCTCGATGCCGTACTTGCGGTGCAGCGGCGCCAGCGCCACCAGCATCTGCATGGTCGAGCAGTTCGGGTTGGCGATGATGCCGCGCGGACGGTTGCCGACCTGGTCCGGGTTGACCTCGGACACCACCAGCGGCACGTCATCGTCGTAACGGAAGGCCGA
>JAAIGF010001634.1_pt1 | contig 57196 bp, 45 predicted proteins | sample 6487441 | NCBI WGS metagenome assembly JAAIGF01 (sample SAMN13974129, study PRJNA590717) | phyllosphere metagenome | biome: pepper field; feature: multiple bacterial spot infested pepper fields; material: pepper leaves; isolation source: leaves from pepper fields | host: Capsicum annuum ...
CCGGGCATGGCCCGGCGCTACCGGGGCGGCTGGCCGCTGCGCTCGCCGGGCATGGCCCGGCGCTACCGGGGCGGCTGGCCGCTGCGCTCGCCGGGCATGGCCCGGCGCTACCGGGGCGGCTGGCCGCTGCGCTCGCCGGGCATGGCCCGGCGCTACCGGGGTGCGCGGCGGCGTCAACGGTTCCCGGTGGCATCGTTCTGGTAGCGCCGGGCCATGCCCGTCGGAACGCATCACCGTGCGGCCACCGGCGGGGCGTCCTGCCAGCCCAGGCCCAGGCTCTTCTGCAGGGCCACGTAGCGCACCAGCAGCTGCAGGCGGGCCTGGGCGGCGGCATCCTGGGCCTGCAGGCGCTGGCGCTGCACGTCCAGCAGGTCGATCTGCGAGGTGGCACCGGCCTGCCGGCGCTGCTGCATCAGGGCCAGCGAGCGGTCGGCCGAGGCCTCGGCGCGCAGGCTGGCCTGCAGCTGCTGGCGGGCGGCGCCGAACCGGGCCAGCGCCGTGTTGGCATCCTGCAGCGCGGCCAGCACCGTGCCCTCATAGGCCGCCAGCCGCGCCTCGTTGCCGGCCCGGGCCTGCGCCACGCGTGCCTTGTTCACCCCGAAGTCGAACAGCGACCAGCGCAGGAACGGGGCGACGATGGTCGCCGCCGAATCCGGCCCAAGATCGGAAATAGAGGTGGCACCGGCACCGATGCTGCCCAGCAGGGTCACCTGCGGGAAGTAGGCCGAGATCGCCTGGCCGATCTGCGCCGAGGAGGCCGCCAGCTCGCGCTCGGCCTTTCGCACATCCGGCCGGCGCTGGATCAGCGCGCCCGCATCATCCACCGGCACACTGGCCGGCAACACCGGCAACGGCTGGTCGGCGGCCAGCCGCGCATCCAGCGCACCGGGCTCGCGGCCGACCATCAGCGCCAGCACGTCACGCGCCTCGTCCGCCTGTGCCCGCAGCGGCGGCAGCGCGGCCTGCTGCTGCTGACGCTGGGCCTGCGCGCGTTCGACCTGCAGGTCCGAATCGGCACCGCGCTCGCGTCGTTGTCGGGTCAGCTGCAGGCTATCATCGGCGGCGCGCAGATTGACCTCGGCCAACGCGATGCGCTCGCGGCTGCTGCGGTAGCCCAGGTAGACCTGCGCCAGCTCGGCCGCCAGCTGCACCTGCGCATCGGCCAGCGCCGCGGCATTGGCCTCGGCTTCGGCGGCGGCCTGCTCGGCTGCGCGACGACGGCGACCAAACAGGTCCAGCTCCCAGCTGGCATCGAAGCCGGCCACGTACAGCTCGGTGTCCAGGTCGATGTCCGCGAACTGCTGGCGCAGCTGCGCCGCCTCCTGCGGGCGGCCATTGGCCTCGGCCACGCCGGCGATGTTCTCGCCGAGGCCGCGCACGCTGTCTTCAAGCGCATCGGGCGCCTTGACATTGGCATAGCCGGCGACGGCGCCCACGCTGGGCAGCTGCTCGGCGCGTCGCTGGCGCTGCAGCGCGCGCGAGGCCAGCAGCTTGGCCTGGGCGGCACGCAGGTTGGGGCTGTTGCGCAGGGCTTCGTCCACCAGCTGGTCCAGCAGCGGATCATTCAGCGCGCGCCACCACTGGCTGGGCGGCGTGGCCGGCTGCACGTCGGCCTGCGCGGCGCGTGGCAGCCGTGCCTGCGCGGTGGCGTTGCCAGCCACCTCCGGCTTCACATAATCCGGGCCCAGCATGCAGCCGGCCAGCAGCAGCGGCAGCGTGGCCGGCCACAGGCGGCGCAGGCGGACGGACCGGTCCAAGGAAAGGGTCGAGGTCGTCGAAGTCATCAGTGCATTGCCAATGGAACGCCCTTGGGCAGGGGCTTGAGCAGGAACACCAGCGGCAGGGTCGCCACCACGATCAGGCCGAAGATCCAGAACAGGTCGTTGTAGGCCATCACCATCGCCTGCATCTGCACCGTCTGCGCCAGCACCGCCATCGCCTGCGTGGCATCACCCAGCTGCTGGCCATAGGCATGCAGCGCGTCCTGGGCGATGGTTGAATTGGCGGTGACGCTGCTGCCGATCGCATCGATGTGCAGGGTCGCGCGGCGTTCCTGGAACGTGGAAATGATCGCCAGGCCGATCGAGCCGCCAAGGTTGCGAGCGGCGTTGAACAGGCCCGAGGCATCACTGGTGTATTCGCGCGGCACCGAGGTGATGGCCGCCTGGTTCAGCGCCATCATCGCCAGCGCCAGGCCGCAGCCCTGCAGCAGCTGGCCGATGACGAAGTGCGGGCCGATGCTGTCCGGGGTCAGCCCGAGGTTGACGAAGCAGGCGGCGGCGAAGCACAGCATGCCGCCGAACACCATGATGCGCACGTCCACCGTTTCCAGCATCTTCGGCATCATGGGCATCAGCAGGATGGTCGGCAGGCCCGCCAGCAGCAGCACGTAGCCGGCCTGCTCGGTGTTGTAGCCGGCGATGATCGCCAGGAACTGCGGGATCATGTACATGACCCCGAACAGGATCATGCCCACCGCCATCACCATCACGAACACCGCGCCGAAACTGCGCTGGAAAAGGATGTTGAGGCGGATGACCGGTGCCTTGCTGGTGAACTGCGAAAGCGCGAGCAGCACAAAGCCGAGCAGCGAGACAAGGCTGAGCACTACGATCATCGTCGATTCGAACCAGCGCTCGCGCTGGCCGTCTTCCAGCACCACGGTCAGCGCGGACAGGCCGGCGGTCATGCCGATGATGCCCAGCCAGTCGGCACGCAGCAGCCCGCCCCAGTCCGATTTCTCATGTGGCAGGCCCAGCAGCAGCAACGCGACCAGGCCGGCGCAGATCGGTACGTTGATGAAGAAGGCGTAATGCCAGCTGACGTTCTCCGTCAGCCAGCCACCCAGCAGCGGGCCGATCACCGGCCCGAGAATGACGGTCATGCCGAACAGCGCGGTGCCCAGCGGCTGCTGCTTCGGTGGCAGCCGTGTGCCGACGATGGTCAGCGCGGTGGGAATCAGCGCACCGCCGGCAAAGCCCTGCCCTACCCGGCCGGCGATCATCATCGGCAGCGAATCGGCCAGGCCACACATCACCGAGAACGCGGTGAACAGCGTGGCGCAGATCAGCAGGAAGGTGCGCAGGCCCAGCGTGCGCACGAACCAGCCGGTCAGCGGAATCATCACGATTTCCGAGACCAGGAAGGCGGTGGAGATCCAGGTGCCTTCGGTGCCGCTGGCGCCGACCTCGCCCTGGATGGTGGGCAGCGCCGCGTTGACGATGGAGATGTCCAGCGTGGCCATGAACGAGCCGATGGTGCCGGCCGCTACGGCCAGCCAGGCACCGGCATCGGCCTTGCCCTCGGCGGCGGGCGCTGCAGGGGCGGTGGTGGCGTTCATCGCGCCGGCGCGGCCGTGGCCTCGGCCTCGTCTTTCGTGCGCTCGCGCGCGTCCTTGGCATTGCGCGTATCGACGGTCACTTCCACCGACATGCCCGGCACCAGCACCTTGCGCGCCTCGGCACCGGCGTCCACGCGGATGCGCACCGGCACGCGCTGCACGACCTTGGTGAAGTTGCCGGTGGCGTTCTGCGGCGGCAGCAGCGCGAACTGCGAGCCGGTGCCCGGCGAGATGCTTTCCACCGTGCCATGCAGGGTGGTGCCCGGCAGCGCGTCGACCTTGATCTCGGCCGGCTGCCCGGCGCGCATCAGGCCGACCTGGGTTTCCTTGAAGTTGGCGCTCAGGTACAGCGATTCGACCGGCACGATGGTCATGGTGCGGGTGCCGGCGGCGACGAACTGGCCGACCTGCACGGTCTTGTTGCCGACACGGCCGTCGATGCGCGCGCGCAGCTCGGTGTCCTCGAAGGCGACCCGCGCCTGCGCGGCATCGGCCTGGGCCTGCTTCAGGCCGGCTTGGGCCTGTTCCAGCTGCGCCTGGCTGGCCTCGATCTGGCTCTGCGCACCCTGGATCTGCGCCTTGGCCGCATCGTACTGGGCCTGCGCGCGTTCGACGTCGTGGCGCAGGCTTTCCACGTGTTCGTGGGTGTCGGCGCCGCTGGCGGCCAGCGGGGTGAAGCGGGCCAGCTCGGCCTTGCCGAAGCGCAGCGAGGCGGTGGCGGCGGTGAACTGGGTGCGCGCCTGCAGCAGGCTGGACTGCTGGCCCTGCACGCCGGCGGCGGCGGCGGCGATGTCGGCTTCGCGTACGGCGATGACCGCCTCGGCCTGGTCCAGGGTGGCGCGGTAGGTGCGCGGGTCGATGCGCAGCAGTGGTTCGCCGGCCTTGACCCATTGGTTGTCCTGCACCAGCACTTCGGTGACGTAGCCGTTGATGCGCGGGGCGACGGCGACGGCGTCGGCCTGCAGGTAGGCGTTGTTGGTGTCCTGCAGGTAGCGGCCGACCAGCAGGTGGTAGATGAGCCAGGCGACCAGGGCGATGACCACGACGGCGCCGATGATGGCCAGGGTCCAGCGGACCTTGGGGTTCTTCAGCGGCGAAGGCTTGTCCTCGTGGGTGGAGGGGGCTTCGTCGGTGGGGGCGTCGGTGCGCGGGGGGTGGTCGGTCATTGTCTCGTCGTGGCGGTGGTCGGTGCCATACGGGACGGTAGGGGAAGGGGTGAGGAGGTGAGGTGAAAGCGTTTGTCGCGTGAGTCAGGTGTTCGTTTGTTGCAGCGGATGGGGCCGGGGGCTGAGGCAGGACACGCCGTAAACCCCCCTCCGGGGTCCGGCCCAGCCGCTGGCGGCTGTGCGTTCGGGCGCTTGCGAAGCAGTGCTTCGCAAGCAAAGCGCCCTCACCCATGGGGGCTCGTAGGCGCCATCCATGGCGCCTGCGGTCCTTCCTCAGCCCCCGGCCCCATCCGCTGCCCTACCGTTCCGTGCTCGCGGACAGGAGGTCAACGGCAGAGCAGAAGCAGAAGCAAAAAAAACGGAGGCCGTTGGCCTCCGCTTTTCTGCCTGGTGGAGGCCGACCGTTGGTCGGCCCTACCAGAAAGCGTGCCGACCAACGGTCGGCACCTACTTGCCGGTCTTCACTTCGGTCCACAGGCGGGTGTAGAGCTTGTCGGTTTCCGGGGTGTTGATCGAGTAGGTGAACATCTTCTCGGCGACGTCAGCCGGCGGGTAGATGGTCGGGTCGGTGCGGATCGCTTCGTCCACCAGCGGGGTCGCGGTCGGCACCGGGTTGGCGTAGTGGATGAAGTTGGTGTTGGCCGCGGCGACCTTCGGTTCCAGCAGGTAGTTGATGAACGTGTAGGCCGCTTCCGGGTGCTTGGCATCCTTCGGGATCGCCAGCATATCGAACCACTGCGGGGCGCCTTCCTTCGGGATCGAGTAGGCCACGTGCACGCCGTTGCTGGCTTCCTCGGCGCGGTCGCGGGCCTGGATGATGTCACCCGACCAGCCCACCACCAGGCAGGTGCCGCCGTTGGCCAGCGAACCCACGTACTGCGAGGAGTGGAAGTTCTGCACGTACGGGCGGATCGACTTCAGCAGGTCGGCCGCCTTCTGCAGCTCGGCCGGGTCGCCGCTGTGCGGGTCCAGGCCCAGGTAATGCAGGGCGATCGGGATCATGTCGGCCGGCGTGTCCAGGATGGTCACGCCGCAGTCCTTCATCTTCGCGATGTTTTCCGGCTTGAAGACCAGGTCCCAGCTGTTGGCAATGTCGGCGCTGCCGCCGAAACGTTCCTTCAGCATGTCCACGTTGTAGCCGATGCCGGTGGTGCCGATCATGTACGGCACGCCGTACTTGTTGTCCGGGTCCTGGGTGGCGATGCGCTTCATCACCGACGGGTCCAGGTTGGCCAGGTTCGGGATCTTGCTCTTGTCCAGCGGCAGGAACACGCCGGCCTGGATCTGGCGGCCGAAGAAGTTCAGCGTCGGCACCACCACGTCGTAGCCGCTGTTGCCGGCCAGCAGCTTGGTCTCGACCATCTCGTCGCTGTCGAACACATCGTAGGTCACCTTGATCCCGCTCTCCTTCTCGAAGGTCGGGATGGTGTCCTCGGCGATGTAATCGCTGTAGTTGTAGACGTTCAGGACCTGGCTGTCCTGCGCGCCGCCGTTGCCACCGCCACAGGCGGCAAGCATGGCGGAGGCCAGGCCGAGCGTGAGGATACGCAGCTTCATCGGGTGCTCCAGAATGCGGAATGGGGGGAGGCCGGGGGGGCCGGCGACGGGTGCCAGCCTACCCCCCGGCGGCTCATTCATCAATTGCAGGCCTTCACACGTTCAACAGCAGGAACTCGCGCTCCCACGAGCTGATGACGCGGAAGAAGGTCTCGTATTCCTTGCGCTTGACCGAGATGTAGGCCCGGCAGAAGCGTTCGCCCAGCAGGGCCTGCAGTTCGGCGCACTGTTCCAGCCCGTCCAGCGCCTCGCCCAGCGAACGCGGCAGGTTGTAGCCCAGCTCCTTGGCGCTGCCGGTCACCGGCGCGTCCGGGGCCAGCCGCTCGCGGATGCCGAGCAGGCCGCAGGCCAGGGTCGCGGCCATCGCCAGGTACGGGTTGGCATCGGAACCGGCAAAGCGGCTTTCCACCCGCATGTTCTCCGGCGTGTCCAGCGGCACGCGCAGGCCGCAGGTGCGGTTGTCATAGCCCCAGTGCACGTTGCTCGGCGAGACCTCGCCGAACACCAGGCGCCGGTAGGAATTGACGTTCGGCGCGAAGAAAGCCATCGCCTGCGGCACGTACTTCTGCAGGCCGCCCAGGTAATGGCCGAACACCGGGCTGAACTCGCCCTCGCCATGGGTCTCGCCGGTGAACACGTTGCTGCCGTCGCTCACCCGCACCAGGCTCTGGTGGATGTGCATGGCGCTGCCCGGCTCGTTCTCCATCGGCTTGGCCAGGAAGGTGGCGTACACGCCGTGGCGCATCGCCGCCTCGCGCATGGTGCGCTTGAACAGGAACACCTGGTCGGCCAGGTCCATCGCATCGGCGTGGGTGAAGTTGACTTCCAGCTGCGCCGCGCCGGATTCGTGGATCAGCGTGTCCACGTCCAGCTTCATCGCATCGGCGTAGTCGTACATCAGGTCGAGGATGGGATCGAACTCGTTGACCGCATCGATCGAGTACGACTGCCGCGCCGTTTCCGGGCGCCCGGAGCGGCCGGCTGGCGGCAGCAGCGGGAAATCCGGGTCGGTGTTCTTCTGCACCAGGAAGAACTCCAGCTCCGGTGCGACCACCGGGCGCAGGCCCAGTTCGGCATAGGCAGCCAGCACGCGGCGGAGCACGTTGCGCGGGGCCAGTTCGTGCGGCTCGCCGGTCTTGGTGTAGCAGTCATGGATGACCTGTGCGGTGGCGTCGGCCGCCCACGGCACCATGCGCACGGTGTCCGGGTCGGGCCGCAGCATCATGTCCGAGTCCGACGGCGAGGTCAGGTCGTAGTAATCGTCGGGGAATTCACCGGTGACCGTGGTGGCGAAGATGCCTTCGGGCAGGCGCGTGCCGTAGTCGTGCGAGAACTTGTCGGCCGGGATGATCTTGCCGCGTGCGTTGCCGGTGATGTCCGGCACCAGGCATTCGACCTCGGTGATGCGCCGCTCCTTCAGCCAGCGCAGCAGGCTGCTTTCCTGCGGTGCGGGGGGCGTTGCCGTCTTGCGCGGGCGAGGTCGGGAACTCATCGGGAATCCAGTTGGTTCTGTTGGTACTGCCGGCAAGCTTGGCCGAAAGCACGGAAAATAGCGTGATAGAACGGCGCCTGCATGACACGCCACTCCGGGTGCCACTGTACGCCGAGCACGAAACGATGGTGGCGGCTGCGTGCGGCTTCGACCAGGCCATCGCCGGCCCATGCCTCTGCCTGCAGGCCATCGGCCAGCCGTGCGATGCCCTGCCCGTGCACGGAATTGACCTGTGCCTGGTCGCTGCCGTGCCAGTGCGCGAGCCAGCCATCGCCCGCCAGGGTGACCGCATGCGCCGGCCCATACTGCACGTCCACAGGTGCCTGCGGATCCTCGCGATGGTCGGCCAGCCCCGGCACTGCATGCACCTGCGGATGCAGGCTGCCGCCGAGGGCCACGTTCAATTCCTGGAAACCGCGACAGATCGCCAGCACCGGCAGGTCCAGCGCCAGCGCGGCCTGCAGCAGGGCGAAGGCGTTGGCATCACGCGCGGGGTCATGCAGGTTGCCCGGCCAGCTGCGGCCCCCTTCATAGTGCTGCGGCTCGATGTTGCTGACCGCGCCGGTCAACAGCAGTCCATCGAGGCCCTGCAGCCACTCCTCGGCCGGCAGGGGCGGCTGCAGGCTGGGCAGCACCAGCGGGGTGACCTCGGCCGCGTCGACCAGCGCGCGCACGTACTTTTCGCCGGCCACCGCGAAACGGTGATGGCCGAGCACGGTGCTGTCGGTGGGCAGGCCCACCCAGGGCAGGCGGCGCATGGGAAAACTCCTTGGCGTGGGCATCCTTGGCCTGGGCCTCAAAGTAACCGCCGGTGCGCGCGGGCGGCAAGTCGTCGCCGTCACACACCCGGCTGCGTGCATCGGCCAGACTATGCCGGTGAACAGTGATCGCCCGCCCCCGCCCTACCCCTTCATGCCGTGCCCGCGAGGCCCACGGTGAGCGCGGATTTCCCGCCCAGCTGGTACGCCGACAGCCTGCCCGAACCGGCCGCGCTGCCGCCGCTGCGCGGTGATGTACAGGCCGACGTGGCGGTGCTCGGTGCCGGATACACCGGCCTGACCGCCGCGCTGGAACTGGCCCTGCGCGGCTACCGCGTTGTGCTGCTGGAAGCGCAGCGCATCGGCTGGGGGGCGTCCGGACGCAACGGCGGCCAGGCGCTGGTGGGCTACGGCTGCGAGGTGGATGCGCTGGAACGCCAGCTCGGCCGCGACGACGCCCGCCATCTGTTCGACTGGTCGCGCGAGGCGGTGCAGTCGATGCGCCAGCGCATCGCGCGCCACGGCATCGACTGCCACTGGGTGGAGGGCCATGCCAGCGTCGCGATCCGTGCACGCCACGAACGCGACCTGCGCGCCGGCTGCGAGCACCTGCAGCGCCATTACGACTATCCGATGCAGTGGTGGGAGCGCGACGTCCTGCACGCGCAGCTGGACAGCCCGCGCTACCGCGCCGCGATGTTCGATCCGCTCAGTGCGCACCTGCACCCGCTGGCCTATGCGCGCGGCCTGGCCGATGCCGCCCGTGCGGCCGGCGTGGTCATCCACGAGCATTCGCCGGTCACCCGCGTGCAGCGTGGCGCGCAGGCCACATTGCAGACCGCGCAGGGCAGCGTGCGTGCCGCGCACTTGGTGGTGGCCGGCAATGCCTGGCTGCAGGGGCTGCTGCCGGAACTGGAGCGCCGCATCATGCCGGTCGGCACCTACATCGGCGCCAGCGCGCCGCTGGGCGCCGAGCGGGCGCGGCAGCTGATCCGCAACAACATGGCGGTGGCCGACACCGCCTGGGCGCTGGACTACTTCCGCCTCAGCCATGACCACCGCCTGTTGTTCGGCGGCCGTGCCAGCTACTCGGCGCTGCCGCCGCCGGGGCTTCGCGGGCTGATGCAGCGGCGCATGCACCAGGTGTTCCCGCAGCTGGCCGACGTGGCCGTGGAACAGGTCTGGGGCGGCTACGTGGACATCACCCGCAACCGTGCCCCGCACTGGGGCCGGCTCGATGGCAACCTGTATTTCGCCCAGGGTTTTTCCGGGCACGGCGTGGCCGCCGCCGGCCTGGCCGGCGATGTGATCGCCGCGGCCATCGATGGCCAGAGCGCGCGGCTGGATGTGTTCCAGCGTCTGCAGCACGCGCCGTTCCCCGGCGGCCGGCTGCTGCGCACGCCGCTGCTGGTGGCGGCGATGTCCTGGTACAAGCTGCGCGATGCGCTGTGGTAGCACGGCCAAGGTTGGATTATCCCGGCACACGCACCAATCAGAACCGCCTCATTATCAAAGGGCTGCCGCGTTCGCGCTGAAGGGTGATTTAGGGAAATCACACCATTGGCGTGATGACTTTCTCACTTGTGGAGTTCCAGCGCGCGGCGATTGCATATTCGGGCGCCTGCCGATACCGTCGGTCCAACCGGGGCCCACGGCGAATGGAAGCTGACAGGGTACACAGACAGGAAGGGGAAGTACGATTGAACTGGTGGAATGAAGGCCTGCAGTTGAAGTTGCGCATCCATCCGGCAGGCCTTGCCTTGGCTGCGCTGTATGCGATTGCATGCTGGGGCGCACGGCAGCTTTCCCTTGATCAGTTCTACCTTCCTGCCGGGGTCCGCGTCGCGGCGGTTCTTCTTTGCCCCCCGCGGCTATGGCCTTATCTGCTGCTGGGTGAGTACGCCTATTTCGCGCAGATGCGCTTGCCCATGATCGAAAAGTATGGACCGGCCTGGGTAGTGCTGGGTTCGACCTTGCTGATGCCCGCCGTCATGCTGATCGTGCATCTGCACAGAAAGTTCATGACCGCCAGCAGGAACACGTGGCTTATCTCGGTTGCCGCCTCATGTGCCGTAGCGGTCACGTCACTCAACCTGGTGCTGGCACACCTGCTATGGCCGGTGCCTCCGGCGATGCCCGTACTGGCGAGCATCGCACGTCTTGTGGTCGGCGATTTCATCGGCATCCTGACTCTCGCACCTTTGGCACTGCTGTGGATACGCCGAAGCACCCATCCTGCCTGGACCCGGGGCTTCGTCCTTCAGGCAGGGGCGGCGCTTACCGTGATGATCGTGCTGGGACTCTACGCGGCACAGCTGCCATTGGACGAGGTGAATGCCAAAACGTCCATGCAGTTGATGATGGTGATACCCGTCGTGGTGATGACCTGCCTGTATGGCTGGCGTGGTGCTGCCATCGGCGTTCCATCCCTCAACCTGATCATTGGGCTTTCCACTCCTGGCACTTACACCGGCGCCTTTGATTCAGCCGCCTTCGCAACCCAGCAGGTCATGGCCACCACCGGTGTCGCATTGCTGGTGCTGGGATCGCGCATCTCCCATTACTATCACCGTTCCCGGCTGGGTGAAGTCGGCGAACGAGATGCGCTCAAGCATGCGCGCAATTCTCTTGTCGCAAGCGAGCTGGACCTTCGCGAACGTGCACGACACCTCAGGAAGTTGGGCGATGGGATTGATACCTCGCTTGGTGAAGTCGCGAACTGGCTGAGCGCGCAGGGACACCTAACTGTCGCAAACAGCCTGTTACACATGGCTTCGGTCCATTCACGACAGTTCCGCGAACAGACAAGCATGGTGTATCCCGCAGCGCTGGAACATCTGGGTCTATACGTTGCCCTTCAGGCAGGCGGCGTTCGCGAAGCCTGGGACCTGAGCAATCGAGTCCTGCGTCCGCGCCTTCTCGGTGACCCTTGCCAGCTCAGCACTGGACTGCAGCTGGCCGCCTACCGCGCTCTCAACGACGCGGTTTCGTTGCTGCTCATCCACGAAACTGGCCAGATCCAGGTCCGTGCGCGGTGCGGCGGTGTCGGCTCACGTCGCGGCATACTGGTGTCCGTCGCACTGCTTGACGGCTACCGCGCGTTGTCAGCGGAAACCCGCGAGGCGGCCATCGAACGTTTGGCTGGCCGCGCGCTGGCGTATGGCGGCTCGGTGCAGTCGCAACGCAACCGAATCAGAATTGCGTTGATCGAGACAGGAGCACCGGCGCCTCTCCCTTCGTTTCATCCGGCAGATCGTAGTGCCTCCTTCGACGGGGAACACTCCCAGACCCGGGCCTGAAAACAGGGCGGCGCCGTGAAGCCCGGCGCCGCCCGGCCTGACTCATCTGAAGCTCATGGAGCTTCCACCGACCAGACCACCTCGTCGCCACTGCGGTAACGGACCAGAGAGAAGTCGCTTGCCTGGTAGATCTGCGAGCGAACGGCTCCGGCGGGCACGCCGATACGCTGCTCGGGCAGCGACACCTTCGCCGGATTGCTCCCGGCGGGTAGCACGAAGTAGGTGCCACCGGCATTGCCGATGATCAACTGCACGTTACCCGTCAGGTCATTGACCTGCAGGTACATGACACCGTCGCGCTGGAATCCATACAGCAACCACGCCGGATCCTGACTCAGGTTGACAGCCAGCGGCACGGACTGTCCCAGCCCGGCCGTGGCCAGCGGCTTTCCGTGAAAATCCGATGGGCCTCCAGCATAGGCGGGCGCTACGGCCAGCAACATGATTCCACCAGCTGCACCAGAACGTAGGAATCGCACAATGACCTCCAGGTCGAAGTTGATGTCGGGAACCTCAGCGCGATACTAACCGCTTCGCAGCAGGCGTATGGCACCTGACGGAAACTTGCTCCCCATTTCCCTAAAGTTTCTTCCGCAACCGCCGCTATCCTTCCCGAGCGCCCCTCCCTCACGTGAGCCTCCGCACCATGCCCGTCCTCCCGCAGGTCGTTGTCGATGGCGACCTGGCAGACCCCCTTCCGCAGCGGATCCTGCTAGTGGAAAACTCCCGCGCGTTCACCGGAATGCTGCGCGAAGCCATTGAACAACGCCTGGAACTGCCGGTGGTGGTGGCTTCCACGCTGGTCGAGGCGGACCGCCTGCTGCGTGATGAAGGTGGCTGGTTCCTGGTGCTGACCGGGCTGGTGCTGGCCGACGGTGACCGCGATGCGGTCGTCGAATTCTTCCTCAAGCGCGACCTGCCCACCGTGGTGGTCAGTAGCGTGTACGACGAAGACCTGCGCAAGCGCGTGCTGCAGCAGCAGATCATCGACTACGTGCTGAAGAACACGCCCGGCAGCATCGATTACCTGGTGTGGCTGGTGCAGCGACTGGAACGCAACCGCCGCATCGCCGCGCTGGTGGTGGATGACTCACCCTCGGCCCGAGGTTACGCCGCGGCGCTGCTGCGCATGTACGGCCATGAAGTGTTCGAGGCCGCCGACGGTGCCGAAGGCCTGGCCGCGATCGAAGCGCACCCGGCCATCCGCCTGGCCGTGGTCGACCAGGAAATGCCCGGCATGCAGGGCGTGGAATTCACCCGTCGCCTGCGCACCCTGCGCTCGCGCGACAAGGTGGCGGTGATCGGCATTTCTGGCAACACCGACGCTTCGCTGATCCCGCGCTTCCTGAAGAACGGCGCCAATGACTTCCTGCGGAAGCCCTTTTCGCGCGAGGAATTCTTCTGCCGTGTCTCGCAGAACGTCGACCAGCTGGAGCTGATCGGCACCCTGCAGGACCTGGCCACCCGCGATTTCCTCACCGGCCTGCCCAACCGCCGCTGCTTCCTGGAACAGAGCCAGCGCCAGCTGCCGCAGCTGCAGCTGCATGGCCAGTGCGTGGCGGTGGCGATGATCGACATCGACCACTTCAAGCACATCAACGACACCCATGGCCACGAAGCCGGCGACGATGCGCTGCGCGCGGTGGCCCGCGCGGTGGGCGACCACGCACGCAGCCAGGACCTGATCGCACGCTTCGGCGGCGAGGAATTCTGCCTGCTGGTGCCGGAGATGGAGCAGGACGAAGCCATCGTCTACTTTGAGGAACTGCGCCAGCGCATCGCCGCGTTGGAAGTGGACATCGGCACCGCCATCCTGCGCATGACCGTCAGCATCGGCCTGTGCTGCCTGCACCCGCAGCGCGACTCGCTGCACAAGCTGATTTCCGAGGCCGACCGCCAGCTGTACCTGGCCAAAGCGGCCGGCCGCAACCGGGTCAGCTGCGCGACCGTGGCCAACCCGCTGCGCCCACGCGAAGCGGCGATGGCCGCCGCGCTTTGATCCAGATCAACGCCGCCTGAGCGCGGCGACCCTACAGTCAGCCCCGACATGAACATGAAGGGGAGCCGGGGATGGCACTACTGGTCTGGCAGGACGATCTGAACATCGGCATCGATGTGATCGATCAGCAACACCGACGCATCGTCGACATGCTCAACCACCTGCACGTGGCCCAGGCCGGGCTGCAGACGGCGGTGGTGGCCGAGGTGATCGACGAGGTGGTGGACTACACCATGTCGCACTTCGCGTTCGAGGAAGAGCTGATGGAGGAAGCGGGCTATCCGTTCTGTGCCGCGCACAAGCGCGTGCATGAGATCTTCATCAAGCGCGTGGCCGAGTACCGCCTGCGTTTCCAGGCCGGCGAAGACGTGACCGACGAACTGCGCACGATGCTCTCGCGCTGGCTGTTCAACCACATCCGCGGCGATGACCAGGCCTACGCCGAACAGGTCAAGGCGCACCTCAACCAGTTCGCCCGCGAGCACCAGAGCGGCGGCTGGCTGGGCCGCACGCTCAAGCGTTTCTTTGGCTGAGCTGCGCGCGCCGCTGCAGGGCCAGCAGCGCGCACAACGTCGCCACGGCGGTCAGGCACAGGTAGTAACCCACCGCGACCAGGCCGAAGCGCTCGGCCAGCCAGGTCGCCAGGTACGGCGCCGGCGCTGCACCCAGGATGCCGGCCAGGTTGAACGACAGCGATGCGCCGGTGTAGCGCACTTCCACCGGATAGATCTCGGCCAGGAAGGTGCCGCACGGGCCGTAGGTCAGGCCCATCAGGAACAGGCCCAGGCACAGGAACGTCAACACCAGCCACGGACTGTTCGCTTGGAACAGCGGTGCGAACAGCACGCCGAAGCCGAGGATCAGCAGGCTGGCGAAGACCATCGTGCGGCGCGTGCCCCAGCGGTCGCCATAACGCGCCGACAGCGGAATGCCCGCCGCGAAGAACAGCATCGCGCCCATCTGCATCAGCAGGAACTGCTCGCGGCTGTAGCCCAGCACGGACGTGCCGTGGCCGAGGCTGAACACCGTCATCAGGTAGAACAGCACGAAGGTGGCGAACGCGCCCAGCGTGCCCAGCAGCATCGGCAGCCAGTGGTCACGCAGCACCGTCCACATCGGCAGCCGCACCGGCGCCTTGCGCTCCAGCGCCTGCTGGAAATCGGGGGTCTCGTGGATGTTCAGGCGCACCCACAGACCCAGGCCGACCAGCAGCGCGCTGGCCACGAACGGAATGCGCCAGCCCCACTGCAGGAAGTCCTGCTGGCCCAGGCAGCGGCCCAGCAGCAGGAAGATGCCGGCCGACAGCAGGAAGCCCAGCGGCGCGCCCAGCTGCGGGAACATGCCGTACCACGCGCGCTTGCCAGGCGGTGCGTTCTCGGTGGCCAGCAGCACCGCGCCACCCCATTCACCGCCCAGCCCCAGGCCCTGGCCGAAGCGGCACAGCGCCAGCAGTGCCGGCGCCCACAGGCCGATCTGCGCGTGCGTGGGCAGCAGGCCGATGGCCACGGTGGACAGGCCCATGGTCAGCAGCGCCGCCACCAGCGTGGCCTTGCGGCCGATGCGGTCGCCGAAGTGGCCGAACACCGCCGATCCCACCGGGCGTGCGATGAAGGCCACCGCGAAGGTCGCCAGCGACTGCAGCAGGGCCGCCTGGTCGCTGCTTTCCGGGAAGAACAGGTGCGGGAACACCAGCACCGCCGCCGTGGCATAGATGTAGAAATCGAAGAACTCGATGGTGGTGCCGATGAGGCTGGCCAGCAGGACGCGGCTGGGGGAATTCACGGGCGGAGCGGCAGCGGTGATCGAGGACATCGGCAAGGCGTGGAAGGTGGATCGACCGATTCTGCCACGCGCGGGCGGCCTGACGGGACGATGGTTTCAGCCGACACCGATGCCAACGGAATTTTTCTGGACACTGGTTAGGCTGCGCCACCGGTCCCTGCATGGATGCTTCGCCGATGGCCCCTGTGGTTGCGTTGCGCTGGTCCGATTCACCGCAGCTGCCGCGCACCGTGGCCTGGCTGGTCGTGGTGCTGCTGCATGCCCTGCTGGGCGCGTGGCTGTGGCAGAGCGGCCGGCTGGGCCCAGCGCGGGAGGCCGAAGAACGCATCAGCCTGCGCTGGCTGCCACCGCCGCTGCAGCCGCCCGCGCCGCGCGACGTGCCCGCTGCAGCATCGGCGTCACCGACGTCGGCCCGCCCCTTGCGGCGGATTGCGCCTGTACCGCTGCCGCCGGCAGATGTGGAAAGCGACAGTGCGCCGACACGGGTGCCCCTCATGCTGGGCCTGCCGGCCGGCAGCATCGACGGCGGTGATGGCATTACGGCGGCGGGGGTGGCGCCACGATTGATCGGCCGCCGCGAGGTGCATGCGGCGTTCGCGCCGCGGCGGAACTACTTCCGCATCCGCAGGACGATGACGCCGGAGCAGATCGTGCACGGCGTGGCACAGCTGCTCGGCCTGTGGCCACCCGGGTACATCGTCGACCCGTGCCAGCTGGGAAAGCAGGACGTGGACTATTTCCAGGGGGCGGTGGAGGAAATGGACCGGCAGGCGCTGCGTGACGCGGTGCTGGTGGTGAGCGCGCGGTGCCGGTAGAGTCCAGCTTGCTCGAATTCGCTCTCTCTGTAGAGTCGAGCCATGCCCAGCGGCCCAACGCTACAGCTGGATCCCGGTCGCCTTGATCTGGCTGTGCTTGTCGAGCGTACGCCGCGACGCGCGATGCGCGCCGCCCGGTCACGCGTCCACAGTTCTGCCGCCAGGCCGACTCCTGGCAGCAAATGCGTCGTTCATAACACCGTAGCCGTGATGCCCCTTTCTGCCGCCATCACTACCGCCACGATGACATGCCTGCGCTACAGTCGGTGCATCGGACCCGACGGAGGCGGCATGAAGAACCCCGCGATCGACCCGCACGCACTGGCCACCCAGCGCCCCGAATCGCTGGATGCGTACTGGATGCCGTTCACCGCCAACCGCCAGTTCAAGGGCGCGCCGCGCATGCTGGTGCGTGCCGAGGGCATGCACTACGAGGACATCGACGGGCGCAGCATCCTCGACGGCGCCGCCGGTCTGTGGTGCTGCAACGCCGGCCACGCGCGTCCGCGCATCGTCCAGGCCATCGCCGAACAGGCGGCCACCCTCGATTACTCGCCGGCCTTCCAGATGGGATCGCCGCCCGCGTTTGCCCTGGCCCAGCGGCTGGCCGCGCTGGCACCGGCCGGGCTCAACCATGTGTTCTTCACCAGCTCCGGCTCGGAGGCGGTGGATACCGCGATGAAGATCGTGCTGGCCCACCATCGCCTGCGTGGCGAGGGCCAGCGCACCCGCTTCATCAGCCGCGAAAAGGCCTACCACGGGGTCGGCTTCGGCGGCATGGCACTGGGCGGCCTGCCCAACAACCGCCGGCAGTTCGGCCTGCAGCTGGGCGGCGTCGACTATCTGCGCCACACCCTGGACCTGGAGCGCAACGCGTTCAGCAAGGGACTGCCGCGCCACGGCGCCGAACTGGCCGACGATCTGGAACGCCTGATCGCGCTGCACGATGCGTCCACGATCGCCGCCGTGTTCGTCGAGCCCGTAGCTGGCTCGGCGGGGGTGATCCTGCCCTCCCCCGGCTACCTGCAGCGGCTGCGCGAGATCTGCGACCAGCACGGCATCCTGCTGGTGTTCGACGAGGTCATCACCGGCTTCGGCCGGGTCGGCATGCCCTTCGCCGCGCAGCGCTTCGGGGTCACCCCGGACCTGCTGACCTTCGCCAAGGGCGTCAGCAACGGCGCGGTGCCGCTGGGCGGCGTGCTGGTCGGCGAAGCGGTGCATGCCAGCTTCATGCAGGGCCCGGCGCAGGCCATCGAGCTGTTCCATGGCTATACCTATTCGGGCCACCCGCTGGCCTGCGCGGCCGCCTTGGCCACGCTGGACATCCACGCCGAGGAGCGCCTGTTCGAGCGCGCCATCGAGCTGGGCGAATACTGGCAGGAGCGCCTGCATGCCCTGCAGGGCCTGCCGAACGTGGTGGACATCCGCAACTTCGGCCTGGTCGGCGCGGTCGAGCTGGCGCCACGCCGCGATGCCGCCGGCGCCCGCGGCTACGAGGTGTACCGGCGCTGCTTCCACGATGGCCGCCTGCTGGTGCGCTGCACCGGCGACATCATCGCCCTGTCGCCGCCGCTGATCGTGGACAAGGCGCAGATCGACCAGATCACCGGCACCCTGGGCGAGATGATCCGGGCCACCGCCTGAGCCCGGGCCGGCGCCGGCGAGCGGGTACAATGGTCGGTTCCGCTCCTGACTGTTGCCGTGCCCATGGACATCGTCGTCAAAGAAGAACTGAAGGCCTACATCGACCCGCTGACCGCGGACGAACATGACGCGCTGGAGCGCAGCATCCTGGCCGAGGGCTGCCGCGACGCGCTGGTGCTGTGGGGTGATGTGCTGGTGGACGGCCACAACCGCTTCGGCATCTGCCAGAAGCACGGCCTGCCGTTCAACACCGTGCAGAACACCCGCTTCCAGAGCATGGAAGACGTGCACCTGTGGATGATCGAGCAGCACCTGGGCCGCCGCAGCGTGTCCGATTTCCAGCGCGGCGTGCTGGCCCTGCGCAAGCGCGACATCCTGTCCGCCCGCAAGCAGGTGGAACAGGCGCAGCTGCAGCGCGAGAGCGACGGCACCGCCGAACCGGCCGACGACGCAGGCGAAGACAGCCCGCCGTGGGAGCCCGCACCGAAGGTCAGCCGTGCCGAACTGGCCCGCGAAGCCAAGCTGAGCACCAGCCAGGTCGGCATGATCGAGCGCATCCACGCCCAGGCCGCGGCCGAGGTGGTGGAAGCGGTGAAGGCCGGCGTGATCTCGATCAGCGCGGCTGCGGCCGTGGCCGACCTGCCGGAAGAGGAGCAGCGCGCGGCCGCCGCCGGTGGCAAGGACGAGCTGAAGCAGGCAGCCAAGCGCGTGCGCGAATCCAAGCGCAAGCCGCGCGCACCGAAGCCTGAAGCGGCCGAGATGGATTTCGAGGAGCCGAGCGAGGATGAGGTCGCCAGCCGCGATGCCGAAGTGCTGTCCGCACTGGAGCAGCTGGGCGAGGACGCCCCGGCGCTGCGTCGTCGCGTGGTCGCCCTGACCCGCGAGAACGACACGCTGCGCGCGCAGCTGGCCGCGCTGCGGAAGCAGCTCGAGGCGCTGTAACCGCGCCGCCGGGCATGGCCCGGCGCTACCGATCTGTAGAGCCGAGCCCACGCTCGGCTGCTTTTGCCGCGGTGCACGGCAGCCGAGCGTGGGCTCGGCTCTACAGATCAGCGTCACCGTGCGGCAGGTAGACTCCCCCCATGACGTCTGCCATCGATCCGCGCCGCGCACAGCTGCGACGCCTGAAAGCCATCGCCCTGGGCCTGCTGCTGTTGATGCTGGCCGGGTTCGCGGTCAGCCACTGGCAGGGCGAGCGTGGTGGCTGGGCCTGGGTGTCGGCCTTCTGCGAGGCTGCCGCCGTCGGCGCGCTGGCCGACTGGTTCGCGGTGGTCGCGCTGTTCCGGCGGCCGATGGGCCTGCCCATTCCGCACACGGCGATCATCCCGCGCAGCAAGGAACGCATCGGCGACAGCCTGGCGCTGTTCGTGCGCGACCAGTTCCTGGAACCGGGCGTGCTGCTGGCCAAGCTGCAGGTGTTCGACCCCGCCAGCCGCCTTGGCAGCTGGCTGGCCGATCCGGCGCGTTCGCGGATGCTGGCCAACATGGCCCGTGGCTGGGCGCTGCAGGCCCTGGATTTCTTCGACGAAGGCGCCGTGCGCCGGCAGCTGCACAGCTTCGTCGTGCAACAGCTGCGGCAGTGGAACGCAGCGTCGACCGCCGGCGAGCTGCTGGCCCTGCTGACCGCCGATGGCCGCCACCAGCGCGTGCTGGACGAGGGCCTGCAGCGGCTCGGCCGCTGGCTGGAACAACCGGAAGTGAAGGAGCGCGCTTCGCAGTTGATCGTGCGCTACATCCAGCGCGAGTGGCCGACGCTGTCGAACACGGTGAACTGGATCAAGCCGATCGACGAGATCGGTGACAGCCTGGCCGAGCGCCTGGCGCGTGCGGTGCTGGAGGAGCTGCAGCAGGTCCTGGCCGAGCCGCAGCATCCGTTGCGACAGGATTACGAGACCTGGCTGGGCAACTACGTGCAGCGCCTGCGCGAAGACCCGGCGCTGGCCGAGCGCATCGAACAGCTGAAGCAGGAAATGATCGACCACCCGGCCCTGCAGGAGTATGTGCAGGGGCTGTGGGCGCGCATCCACGCCAGCCTGCGCGCGGACCTGCAGCGCGAGGATTCGGCGCTGGTCGGTCACCTGCAGCGCAGCCTGGCATCGCTGGGTGCGACGCTGCAGGCCGATCCGGCGCTGCGCGATGCGCTCAACCAGCATCTGCTGGAGGGTGCGCAGCGGTTGACCGAGCGCCTGCGCGAGGGGGTGACCACGCACATCGCGCAGACGGTTAAGGGTTGGGACGAGCGGCACCTGGTCGAGCAGCTGGAACTGAGCGTGGGCCGCGACCTGCAGTTCATCCGGTTCAACGGCACGCTGGTGGGTGGGTTGATCGGGGTGCTGCTGCATGCGGCGACGGTGCTGTTCAGATTCTGAGTGGGTTTTCCGGCAGGGCTGCGCCCTGCACCCGCAGAGGCAACGTCAACGTCAACGGCAAAAGCCTGCATTCCGTGGGATGGCGGGGCGGTGTGGGTGGGCAGGACACGCCGTAAACCCATCCATGGGGGCTCGATGGCGCCATCCATGGCGCCAACGGTCCTGCCCACCCACACCGCCCCGCCTCTGACAGTTTCCGGCGAGCTGTCGGGGTCGGATCCCGTTGCTGCGCAACGGGCTCTGACCCCATGTCTGGCGGAAGACGAAGGCATATTGCGCGACCGGGGTCGCACTCCTTATGCTCCCGCGCCATGCGGGCCAGGGTGGCCCTTGGGGGATCCATGCGAAGGATATGGGTGTTGCTGCCACTGCTGGCGGCGGCAGGTGATGCGTGCGCGCAGCGTGTGTACAAGTGCAACGATGGCGGTCGTAGCGTCTACCAGACGCTGCCCTGCCCGAGCGGGCAGGATACGGGCGTGACGCGGCCGATCGTGCGTGATCCCAAACTGACCTGGCAGGAATCTGAGCGGGTCGACCGCGAGCTCCGCGATGCCCGCCGTCAGCTTCAGGCCAACGCCGGCCGCAGTGCGCCGCAGGGCTCCGGCACGGTCATCGAGGCCGCCAGCAACGCCGAGGCCTGCGACAAGGCGCGGGCGCGCCGCGAGATGGCCGAGTGGTTCGGCACGCGCACGCCGCAGGGGCAGCTCAACGACGACGTCACCCGCGCCTGCGCTTCGCGCTGAAGGCGGGGGCCCAGGCCCCGGCCCCGGCCAAACCATGCTTGATTAACGAAATGCGAATGCCTATCATTTACTGATCGGTTGTACGCTCAGCCACCTGGCGCCCCCACCGCGCTTCCGCCCGTGTACATCCCCGGCTCCTCGTGCGCCGACGGCCCTGGTCGTCAGCGCGTGGCGATGGGAGATGCCTCGGGTCGCGCGATTCCGCGCAGGCGCCCGCATGCATGGATTCCATCGCTGATGTTTTTCTCCTGCATGGAATCGCACTGTATGACCCGACCGAACATCCCCGTCGTTTCACCCTTGGCGCTGGCCCTGGCCACGCTCTTGTGTGCCCCGCTGGCCCACGCCGATGCACCGTCCGCCGCCGATGCGCGCACGCTGGACACGGTGAAAGTAACCGCCGACGGCGAGATCCAGAACGGCTACACGGTGAAGAACACCCGCAGTGCGACCAAGCTGGACCTGTCCCTGCGCGAGACGCCGCAGTCGGTCACCGTCCTCACCCGCCAGCGCCTGGATGACATGGGCCTGTTCTCGCTGTCCGATGTGATGGGCCAGGTGACCGGCGTCACCGTGTCGGTCACCGACAGCGAGCGCATCAACTATGTCTCACGCGGCTACACCATCGAGAACTTCCAGATCGATGGCATGCTCAACACCTTCGGTGGTTCGATCAAGACCAACACCGACAACGTGATCTACGAGCGCATCGAAGTGATCCGCGGTGCTACCGGCCTGACCACCGGTGCCGGCGATCCGTCGGGCACCATCAGCATGGTGCGCAAGCGCCCGACCGATACGTTCCAGATGGGCGCCAACCTCACCCTGGGCCGCTGGGGCAACCAGCGCATGGAAGTGGACCTGGGCGGCCCGATCGCCTGGGACGGCCGCATCCGTGCACGCGTGGTCGCCGCCAAGCAGCAGAGCGATTCGTTCCGCGATGTCTACAAGCTGGACAAGGACGTGTTCTACGGCATCGTCCAGGCCGACCTGACCGACAGCACCCTGTTCGAACTGGGCTACGAGTACCAGTCGCCGCGCACCACCGGTGTGACCTGGGGCGTGGTGCCGTACTGGGGTGCCGATGGCAATCCGGCCAACCTGCCGCGCTCGACCAACCTGTCGGCGTCGTGGAGCAGCTGGCCGATGGTGGAAAAGACCACCTTCGCCCGCCTGGAACAGCAGCTGGGCAATGGCTGGTCGGTGAAGGGCAACGTGACCCATGCCGTGCGCGATACCGACGGCAGCGTCTGGTACGGCGCAGGCGGCAACCCACGTCCGGACGGCACCGGCGTGACTGCCTATGTCTCGCACTTCAACGAACACAGCACCATGGACGTGTTCGACGTGAATGTCGGCGGCCCGTTCCAGCTGTTCGGGCGCGAGCATGAGCTGGTGTTCGGATTGGGCCAGTCGGTGCGCAAGGGCGAATCGGAGGCCACCTCGTTCGATACCAGCGCACCGGGCTACATGCAGGTAGCCGACTGGCGCAACTGGACTGGCGACGTGCCGGTGCTGCCGGTCATCCGCTACGGCCGCCTGGCCTCGGAAAACGAGCTGCGCCAGCGCGCGGCCTACGTGGCCGCCCGCCTGCGCCTGGCAGACCCGCTGCTGGCCGTGGTCGGCGCCCGTTACGGCAGCTGGGAAACCCGCCAGTGGGCCTACGGCTACGATGCCGACGGCAACCGCAACCGCACCACCCGCACCGGCTACAAGCCCGACGACACCCTGACCCCGTACGCTGGCCTGGTCTACGACTTCAACGACATGTTCAGCGGCTATGTCAGCTATACCGACATCTTCAAGCCGCAGAACTACCGCGACCGCAATGGCAACTACCTGGAGCCGGTGGTCGGCGACATGTACGAGGCCGGCGTGAAGGCCGAGTTCTTCGGCGGCCTGCTCAATGCCTCGGCGGCGGTGTTCGAAGGCAAGCAGGACAACGTGGCTGAGATCGACGATTCGGTGCCGCTGAACTCGCTGCCCGATGGCGGCCAGGCTTACCGCTCCACCGGCAAGGGCAACAAGGTGAAGGGCTGGGAAATCGAAACCCAGGGCAGCATCGGCGAACAGTGGAACGTGTCGGCCGGCTTCGCCCATACCAAGATCCGCAACGCCGCCGGCGTACTGCAGCGGACCACCACCCCGCAGGACACCTTGCGTCTCAACGCCAGCTGGCGCCCCGGCGGTGCCGACAGCCGCTTCTGGCTGGGCGGCGGCGTGACCTGGCAGAGCAGCATCTGGAACAACAGCACCAAGCCGGTCGCCACGGGTGGCACGCAGAGCACACGCATCACCCAGGACGCGTTCTACCTGCTTAACCTGGGCGGCGGCTATCGCTTCAACGAAAACTTCAGCGCGCAGGTGAACGTCAACAACCTGCTGGACAAGAAGTATTACAACAACGTCGGTTTCTACAACGGCGTGTACTGGGGTGAACCGCGCAACGTCACCATGACCCTGCGCTGGAAGCTCTGATGCCCTGATGGATGGCGCCGGTTCTGCGACCGGCGCCCGGCCACGGATGGCCAACCCCGGCGCGCTTCGGTGCGCCGGCCTTTCTTCCAACGAACCTGCAGGACCGCCGTGGACCGCTCGCCCGAACTTGCCAGCTCCCGCCTCAGCACCTTCTTCGCCAGCGAACGCTGGGGAGTGCTGTCCCGTTCCCTGGCCGCGATCTTCGGTGGCTACGCGCTGGCTTCGATGACCAGCGTGTTCTGCGCCGTGGCCCTGCCCGCCGCGCGTGGGCAGGCCGTGCTGACCGGCATGCTGCTGGCCATCGTGGTCGCCGCCTGTGCCGCGCTGTGGGCCTTCGCCACGCGCAGCGCACTGCGCGCCTGGGTCGGCATCCTCGGCCCCACCCTGCTGCTGGCCGCCGCGTCGCGCCTGCTGGGGGCCTGGGCATGAAGAACGGATTCCGCCAGTCGATGGCCTGGCTGCACACCTGGACCGGCCTGCTGGTCGGCTGGCTGCTGCTGCTGATCTTCATGGCCGGCACCGCCAGCTACTACCGCGAGGAGATCAGCCGCTGGATGCGTCCGGAGCTGCCCAGCGCCAGGGTCAGCACCGACGTGGCCGCGCAGCGCGCCATCGATTTCCTGCAGGACAAGGCCGGCAACGCCGAGATGTGGTACGTGACGCTGCCGCAGCCGCGCAACCCGGCGATGAGCACCTTCTGGCGCGTGCCCGCCGACCAGGCCGATCCTTCCAAGGGCCGTCGCGGTGCCTTCGGCGATGCAACGCTGGACCCGAACACCGGCGGCGAACTGAAGGCGCGCGACACCCGTGGCGGTGATTTCTTCTACCGCCTGCATTTCGACCTGCACTACATCCCGGTGTACTGGGCGCGCTACCTGGTGGGCTTCTGCGCGATGTTCATGCTGGTGGCGATCATCACCGGCGTCATCACCCACAAGAAAATCTTCAAGGACTTCTTCACCTTCCGCAAGGACAAGGGCCTGCGGTCGTGGCTGGATTTCCACAACGTCAGCGCGGTGATGGCCCTGCCCTACCACGCGATGATCACCTACACCGGCATCGTCACCCTGATGATCATGTACCTGCCGTGGGGCGTGAAAGTGGCCTACCCGCAGGACGAGGACAAGTTCTTCGCCGAAGCCTTCGGTGGCATGCCCGAGGTGAGCGCACCGGCCGAGGGCCGCGCGGTGCCGATGCCGATCGCGCAGCTGCTGGACAGTGCGCGCGCGCACTGGAAGGGCGTGGAAGTGGCCGGCTTCACCGTGACCAACCCGGGCGCCGCCAACGCAGTCATCGACATCCGCCAGCGCGACGGCAAGCGGCTGTCCACCGATACCCCGGCACTGCGCTATGACATGGCCAGCGGTGCGCTGCTGCAGGAGAGCCCGCCTTCCGGCGGCGCCACCGCCACCCGTGGCGTGATGTATGGCCTGCACCTGGCCCGCTTCGCTGATTGGGGCCTGCGTGCGTTGTTCTTCCTGTCCGGCCTGACCGGCTGCCTGATGGTGGCCAGCGGCGTGGTGCTGTGGGCGGTGAAGGAACGGCCCAAGCACGCCAAGAGCGGGCGCATCGGCTTCGGCCTGCGCCTGGTCGATGCGCTGAACATCGGCGCCGTGGCCGGCCTGCCGATCGCGTTTGCCGCCTACTTCTGGGGCAACCGCCTGCTGCCGCTGGAGATGGCCGAGCGCTCCAACGCCGAGGCCAACGTGTTCTTCTACGCCTGGGGCGCCGCCCTGCTGGCTGCCTTCATCTGGCCCAAGCGGATGATGTGGGCGTGGCAGCTGTACATCGGCGCGGCCGCCTTCGCGCTGGTGCCGGTGGTCAATGCCCTGACCACCCACGCACACCTGGGCGTGACCCTGCTCAGTGGCGACTGGGTGCTGGCCGGCTTCGATCTGTCGATGCTTGCCTTCGGTGCGATGCTGGCGATGTGCGGCTGGCGCATGCAGCGCTGGACGCCGCCGCTGAGCGCGGCTGAAAAGAAAAAGCGCGCAGCGGCGGCTGCAGCCGCCAAGGCACCGGCTGCGCCTGCGGCTACCGAAGCGGAGGCCAGCGCATGATGCTGCTGGCCCTGACCCTGTCGTTCTCCGCGTTCACCGCGCTGTCGCTGGCGATGGAAAAGCACCAGCAGGACCTGCACGGCAAGGCCGCCGCGACGCCGGCACGGCGCACGCAGTGGCGCGTGCTGGGCTGGGTGTTGCTGACGGTCGCGTTCGCGCTGTGCGTGGTCGACCACGGCTGGGCGATGGGCCCGGTGCTGTGGCTGGGTGCATTGACCCTGGCCGGCGTGCCGCTGGCCTTTGGCCTGTACCCGTACCGGCAGACGTGGATCGCACCGCTGGCCATCGCGCTGCCGGTTCTCGGCCTGGTGGTGGCGTTTTTGTAACCCGGCAGCCGGGGTCGGATCCCTTGCGCATTGCGCAAGGGCTCTGACCCCATGGAGGCACCAAGCATCCACGCATGGCGTGGATCTACTACGGGCATGGCCCGCGCGGCCGGGGTCGGATCCCTTGCGCGCAGCGCAAGGGCTCTGACCCCATCCAGGCACCAAGCATCCACGCATGGCGTGGGTCTACTCCGGGCATGGCCTACCGGGCTCAGAGCCCCTGCGCTGCGCGCAGGGGATCCGACCCCGAAACTCCGGTCAGCCCAGGCGCTTCAGTTCCCACGCGCGGTGGATGCGCGCGTTGCGCTCGAAGTCCGGGCCAATCGTGCGCGCGGTGATCTCGCGGCACTGGGCGAACTCAGCAATGGCGTTTTCTTCCAGCTTGAAGCGGCGGAAGTTGTTGGAGAAATACAGCACGCCACCCGGCGCCAGGCGCGCCACGGCGGCACGCAGCATCTTCACCTGTTCGCGCTGCACGTCGAAGTCGTCGGCACGGGCCGAGTTCGAGAACGTCGGCGGATCGCAGAAGATCACGTCGTACTGGCCGCGGTCGCCTTCCAGCCACGCCATCGCATCGGCCTGCACCAGCAGGTGCTGGTTGCCGCCCTGGCCGTTCAGCGCCAGGTTGTCGTAGCACCACTGCAGGTAGGTCGCCGACAGGTCGACGCTGGTGGTGCTGGCCGCACCGGCCACCGCCGCCTGCACACTGGCCACGCCGGTGTAGCAGAACAGGTTGAGGAAACGCTTGCCACGCACCTGCTCGGCCATCATCCGGCGCAGCGGGCGGTGGTCCAGGAACAGGCCGGTATCGAGGTAGTCGAACAGGTTCACCTGCAGCAGCGCGTTGTTTTCGCGCACCACGATGAACTCGTCACGCTGCTCGAAGCGACCGTACTTGCTGCCGCCCTTGCCGCGCTCGCGCGACTTCATCGACACCTGCTCCGGCGGCACGCCGAACACTTCGCGCGCGGCGGCCAGCAGTTCGTTGCGGCGACGGCGCACGTCGTTTTCCGGAATCGCGGCCGGTGCGGCGTATTCCTGCACGTGCAGGAAGGTGCGGCGCTGGCCGCCATCTTCTTCGTAGACGTCGATGGCCGCCGCATATTCCGGCAGGTCGGCATCGTAGGCGCGGAAGCAGGTGATGTCCTCGCGCGCGCGCCAGCTCTTGAACTTCTTCAGGTTCTTGCGCAGGCGGTTGGCCACCATCTGCGCGCCTTCGCTCAGCTCGCGCGGCAGCGCCGGGTCGCGGCCCGGCACGGCGATCGGGTCGCAGACGATCAGCGCGCATTCCAGCGCACCGTTGAACATCTGGTACTTCTTGCCGGCGCGCAGGCCGGTGGCGAAAGCGAGTTCGTCATTGCCGCACAGCAGGCTGGCGCGCCATTGCGGCACGGCCTTCTGCAGGGCGTTGCCCAGCGCGCGGTACAGCGCCGGATCGGCGGCCAGGCGCTCGTCGTAGGGCGGGTTGCAGACCACCGCGCCGATTTCCTGCTCCGGTGCGGCCAGGTCGGCCACGTCCGCACGGGTGAAGCGGATGGCGTGGGCCACGCCGGCCACTTCGGCATTCTCGCGGGCGGCCTGGATGGCCACCGGGTCGATGTCGCTGCCGTGGATGACCGGCTTCAGCGCGGCCAGGCCAGCAGCTTCGCGGTCACGCGCTTCACTCTGGATGGTCTTCCAGGCGGCCTTGTCGAAGCCCAGCCAGCGGCTCGGCGGCAGGCTGCCATGGCGCATCAGGCCGGGGGCGACGTCGGCGGCCATCAGCGCGCCTTCGATCAGCAGCGTGCCGCTGCCGCACATCGGGTCCAGCAGGCCACCACCGGCGACGTGCAGGCGCGGCCACTGCGCGCGCATCAGCAGCGCGGCGGCCAGGTTTTCCTTCAGCGGCGCCTCGTGGGCAGCACCACGCCAGCCACGGCGGTGCAGCGGGCCGCCGCCGAGATCGATCGACAGCGAGGCACGGCCCTTGCGCAGCGACAGGTTAACGCGCACGTCGGGCAGGTCGGTGTTGACCGAGGGGCGTTCCAGGCCTTCATCGCGCATGCGGTCGACGATGGCGTCCTTGATCCGCTGCGCGGCGAAGCGCGCGTGGGTGATCTTGTCGCCGGACACGTGCGCGTCCACCGCCAGGGTCATTTCCGGCTTGATGTGCTCATGCCACGGCAGCGCACGCACGCCGTCGTACAGGGCCTGCTCGTCCGGGCATTCGAACTCGTCGATCGGCCACAGCACGCGGCTGGCCAGGCGCGACCACATGACGATCCGCAGCGCCTGCTCCAGTTCGCCATCGGCGTTGACGCCGGCAATGGTGGCGGTGGCCTTGCCAAGGCCCAGGGCCGACAGTTCATCGGCAAGCAGGTATTCCAGGCCCTTGGCGCAGGAGACGAAGAATTTCACGGGATCGGTTCGCAGGTGGTCGGGCGCGGCACAGGGGCCGGGCCAGTCGGAAAGGAGGGCCGTGGACACGGCCGGCAGGCCCGCGCCGGGGGCGGCGGGGCTGCCATTGTAGTCAAAGCGGGCGGGCGCGCCGTGCGCCCGGGCTTCACAGCTGGCGCAGCAGGCGCTCGAAGGCCTGCGCGGAGGCCTCCACGTGGCGTTCCAGGCGGTGGCCGTCGTCCACCAGCAGCAGCTGCGCCGAGCGCGCCTGCGCCCAGGCGATGACCCCGGCGGCCGGCACCACCTCGTCATGCCAGGCCTGGACCACGGTGGTCGGCACGGCGGCAGCGTCCAGCGCCGGCATCGGGCCCATGGTGGTGGGCGGCACCATCAGGAACAGGCCGGCCACCGGCACCTGCAGCGAGGCGATGCCGGAAATGTAGGCGCCCAGGCTGGAGCCAGCCAGCACCACCGGGCCCTGCGCGGCAGCCGCGGCGGCACGCTCGACCAGGCGCTGCAGGCGGGTGCGCACGTCGCCGACGCGGCTGATCTCGCTCATCGCGTCCAGGTCGGTGTAGTCGGGGCGCTCGTGGGTCCAGCCCAGGCGCTCGGCAACCTCGGCCAGGGCGGTGACCTTGGTGGCCTCCGGGCCGCTCTCGAAGCCGTGGGACAGGATGCAGTGGCCGCGGCTCATGCATGCGCTCCCAGGGAGCGGTTCAACGTCGATCGGGAAGGCAGGTTCATCCTGCAATGCTAGCATCGCCGCATGCCCACCCCGCTCCTGCCCGGCCTGCAGCTGCAGCCCCTGCCCTACCACGACCGCCTGCCCCTGCGTGATGCTGACAGCCTGCGGATGGTGGTGATCCACTGCACCGAGCTGCCCGACCTGGCGATGGCCCGCGAGTATGGCGAGCGCGTGCTGTATGACAGCGGCGCGGGCAACAGCGGGCATTTCTACATCGACCGCGACGGCAGCGTGGTGCAGTACGTGGCGCCGGAGCGCATCGCTCACCACGTGCGCGGCATGAACGCCGATACGGTGGGCATCGAGCTGGTCAATACCGGGCGTTACCCGCACTGGTTCGACAGCCGCCACCAGGCGATGGACGAGCCTTATACCGAGGCGCAGCTGGTGGCGCTGGAGGCGCTGCTGCTGGCGCTGGTGGCACGGTATCCGTCGCTGCAGCGCATTGCCGGGCATGACCAGCTGGATCTGGAGCAGGTGCCGGCCAGTGATGATGCGGGGCTGACGGTGGCGCGCAAGCGGGATCCGGGGCCGTTGTTTCCGTGGGCGCGGGTGCTGGCGAAGGTGCCGTTGCAGGGGTTGGGGTGATCGGCAGGGCTGCGCCCTGCACCTGCCGAGGCAAAGTCAACGGCAACGGCAACGGCAAAAGCAAAAGCCTGCATTCCGTGGGATGGCGGGGTGGGTCCGGTTGAGGGGGACGCCGTAAACCCGTCCATGGGGGCTTGGTCGCGGCATCCATGCCGCTCACACCCCCTCAACCGGACCCACCCCGCCTTCGACAGTTTTCCGCGATCTGTTGGAACCTGCTGCTGATGGTGGTGCCGACCGTTGGTCGGCACGGGGGCACATCGATCGAAATGCGATTTTGTAGAGTCGAGCCGCGCTCGACTGCGCCCTCCACGGCTACCGGGCCGATGGGGTCAGAGCCGTTTCCCGTTGGGAAACGGATCCGACCCCGCAACCAGGCCCACCATCGGGGTCGGATCCCGTTGCGGCGCAACGGGCTCTGACCCCTTCGCGAAATTCGATTCGAGCGGAATGCGCTTTTTGTAGAGTCGAGCCGCGCTCGACTGCGCCCTGCGCGACTACCCGCGCGATTGGGGTCAGAGCCGTTTCCCGCTGGGAAACGGATCCGACCCCGCGCGGCTCAGGCGCCGGTGGCGACCGGGCGGGTGCTGTCGCTGACCCAGCCGCTCCAGGAGTCGGCGTAGATGCGGGCGCCGCTCAGGCCGGCGCTTTCCATCGCCAGCAGCAGGTGGCAGGCAGTCACGCCGGATCCGCACATCAGCACGACGCGCTCGGGGTCCTGGCTGCCGATCACGCCCTGCAGTTCGGCGCGCAGTTCCTGCGGGTCGCGCAGGCGGCCGTCGAGGACGTTCAAGGCGAACGGGCGGTTGACCGCGCCGGGCACGTGGCCGGCCACCGGGTCCAGCGGCTCGACTTCGCCACGGAAGCGCTCGCCGGCGCGGGCGTCGACCAGCCAGCCCGGGGCATGCTTGAGGCGCGCGGCGATTTCGTCGGCCGAGGCCACCTGGGTGGTGTCGAAGCGGCCAGGGTAAGGCGGCTGCGCGGTCACCTCGCTGTGGCCGGTGGCCAGCGCATGGCCCGCGGCCTGCCAGGCGGCAATGCCGCCGTCGAGCACGGCCACCCGGCTGTGGCCGAGCAGCCGCAGCAGCCACCACAGGCGGGCGGCCGCCATGCTGCCGTCGCTGCCGTCGTAGACCACGACCTGGGTGTCCGGCCCGATGCCCCACTGGCCCACGCGCGCGGCGAAGGTGTCGCTGTCGGGCAGTGGATGGCGGCCATGGCCGCTGCGGCGCAGGTCGGAAAGGTCCTGGTTGAGATCGGCATGGAGCGCGCCGGGGATATGCCCGGCCGCGTACTGCCCTGCCCCGGCCTGCGGGTCAGCCAGCGCGGCGCGCGCATCCACCACGCGCACGGCGGTGCTGGCGGTAGCACGGGCATCGACCACGCGCACGTCGCCATCGAGGGCGGCGGCCAGCGTGGCGACATCGACCAGGGTGGTCCACGGCGGATTGATCGGCTTCATTGCACTTGCTCCAGACGGCGACGCAGGTTGTAGAGGATGGCAGCGGTCGCGCCCCAGATGCGCTGGCCAGGCCAGCCGTATTCGAGGACATGGCGCACGCGGCCACGATGGTTGATCTCGACCTGGCGCAGGTTGTCGGCGGCCATCAGGTAATCCAGCGGCACCTCGAACACCTCGGCCACCTCGCTGGGCTGCGGCACCGGCACGAAATCCGGATCGACCACCGCCACCACCGGGGTCACCCGGTAACCGGTGATGGTCACGAACGGATCGAGGTAGCCCAGCGCCTGCACCTGGCCCGGTGCCAGCGCGATTTCTTCCTGGCTCTCGCGCAGTGCGGCGGCCAGCGCATCGCGGTCGTCCGGTTCGGTGCGTCCGCCCGGGAAGCCGACCTGGCCACCATGGGTGCGCAGGGTCTCGGTGCGGCGGGTGAGGATGACCTGGGCACCACCGGCACGCGGCACGATACCGGCCAGCACGGCGGCTTCCACCGGCGGGCCGGGCGGCAGCAGGTCGCTCAGTTCGCTGCGGTTCCAGCCGTCGCCCTGCGGCGGTTCGGCCAGCGGATGCAGCGCGCGCAGCAGGCGCTCATGGTCGGCCAGTGATCCGCGCAGCGACTGCTGCAGCTGTTCGCGCAGGGGCTGCACGCGATGCAGGATGCGGCTGCGTTCGCGGTCGCTCATCGTCGACCACCCTGCGATTTCATCGATATGCCGCCCGCACCCGGCGCACAGCCGGTTGTGATCCAGCTTGCACACTCCAATGCAGGGGCTTGCGACAACACGCGCCGGTTCTTCCGTAGTTTGCACCCTGCAACAGTAGCGCGAATGGCTGCGATTGGGGACGATCACGACACGCGGATGGGCGGTAGAGTCGACTGTCAGTCGACTATCGCGCGCAGCGCGGTATGAGCAGTCGACCAACGGTCGACTCTACCGGGTTGGCGGACGCGTCCCGCAGCACAAACAGAAACGCGCCGGTGGAAGCCACCGGCGCGTTGTCTGCATTGCATTGATGTTGCTTCGACTTACTTGACGCTGACCAGCTTGACTTCGAACTGCACCGCCACGTTCGGCGGGAAGCCGGTGCGCGGGTCGGCACCGTAGGCCTGATCCGGCGGCAGGGTGATTTCCCACTTCGAGCCAGCCGGCATCTGCAGCAGGGTCTCGCGCATGGCCTTCATTTCGACTTCGCTGACCTTGATCGACGGAATCTGCTGGGCCGGACGGGCTTCGGTCGGACGCTGGCCGAACGGGTACGGACCGGCCACTTCCAGCTGCACGGTGTTGGCCTGGGTCGGCTTGGCACCCTTGCCGGCTTCGATCACGCGGTACTGGACGCCGCTCGGCAGGGTCTGCACGCCCGCCTTGGCCTTGTTTGCCGCAACGAACTGGTCGCTCTTGGTCTTGTTTTCGGCAGCAGCCTTTTCGTACTCGGCCTTGGCGGCCTGGGCACGGCCCTGCTCACGCTTCTGGAACGCTTCAACGGCCGGCTTCAGCTGCTCGGCGGTGATCGCCGGCTGCTTCTTGGCGTAGGCGTCCTGCAGACCCTTCACCACCGAGTTGATGTCCAGCTGCTCACCACGACCGGTCAGCTCCGCCAGGTTGTTGCCGTAGTCATAACCGAAGTAATAGCTCAGCTTGCCCTTTTCGGACGCGACGTCCTGGGCGAGGGCATTGCCCGTCAGGGCCAGGGCCGCGACGGCGACCGCGATAGAACGCAACTTCATCAAACAGTTCTCCAGGGGTGGTAACTCAGGGACGTTCTGCGCCGCCCTGAGGCGACGGGTTAGGATACCGGCCACAACGTGTAACCGCTACTGACCACGCAGGCTTTGACCCACCTGCGTTTCAAGAGTTCAATCTCACTTTTTTTTAACGTTCCAGGAGCTTTCCGTGGCCTCAGCCCCCGCCGACCAGCCCGTCGCCGTGACCGATGACGGTGCCATCCGCACCCTCACCGTGCAGCGCCCGGAAAAGCTCAATGCCCTCAATGCCGCCACCCTGCAGGCCCTGGCCGAGGCGTTCAGCGCGGCGGCGGCCGACCCGGACGTCCGCGTGGTGGTGCTGACCGGCACCGGCCCCAAGGCCTTCGTGGCCGGTGCCGACATCGCCGAGATGAACACCCTCAGCGCGGTTCAGGGACGTGATTTCTCGCTGCTCGGCCAGGCCCTGATGCGCCGGATCGAGCGCATGCCCAAGCCGGTCATCGCCCGCGTCAATGGCTTCGCGCTCGGCGGCGGGCTGGAGCTGGCCATGGCCTGCCACCTGCGCATCGCCGCCGATACCGCCAAGGTCGGCCAGCCGGAGATCAACCTGGGGCTGATCCCGGGCTTCGGCGGCAGCCAGCGCCTGCTGCGTCTGTGCGGCCGCGCCGCCACCCTGGAACTGTGCCTGCTGGGCGCCCCGATCGACGCCGACCGCGCCCTCGCGCTGGGCATCGTCAACCAAGTGGTGCCGGCAGCCGAACTCGACAACCGCGTGCAGGACGTCGCCAGGCAACTGGCACGCTCGGCGCCGCTGGCCCTGCGCGGTCTGCTCGATGCCGTGCACGTGGGCGGCGAATGCAGCCTGGAAGCCGGCCTGGAGTATGAAAGCGCGCAGTTCGGCCTGCTGTTCGCCACCGAGGACATGCGCGAAGGCACCAGCGCGTTCCTGCAGCGCCGCCCGCCGGCCTTCCAGAACCGCTGACCCCATGGCATCCCGACCCAACCCCGTGCAGCTGTTTGCCCGGGTCCAGGCAGACGATCTCGATGGCGCCCTGCAGAACGGCCTGATGGACTACATCGCCGCCGATGCCGACGCACGGCTGCTGCCCGACCAACCGGAACTTCCGCAGCGGCTGCTGCAGGCACAACATGACCTGCGCACGGCCTGGGCCGCACGCGAACGCTATCGCGCACGCGCTGTGCGCCTGGCACGCCGCGAAGCCGAACGTGATGCACGTCGCACACCGGCACCGGCGCCCGATGTGAAACCCGCGCTGCCCGCTGCGGCGGCCGCGATCCTCGCCCGGGCCAAGGCCCGCGCCGCAGGCAAGGAACAGTAGTGGCCACAGCAAAGAAGACCACGCGCGCACCTGCGCGTCGTGGCAGCGTGATGCCGCGCGCCGACGTGGTGGAAATGTTCACCCGCCTGCGCGAACTCAACCCGCACCCGAAGACCGAACTGGAATACAGCTCACCGTTCGAACTGCTGGTGGCGGTGGCACTGTCGGCGCAGGCCACGGACGTGGGCGTCAACAAAGCGACGCGACGCTTGTTTCCAGTAGCCAACACGCCGGCGAAGATCCTCGCCCTTGGTGAGGACGGCCTGAAGAAATACATCGCCACCATCGGCCTGTTCAACGCGAAGGCGAAGAACGTGATCGCCACGTGCGCGATCCTGCTGGAGAAGTACGACGGCGAAGTGCCACGTGATCGCGAAGCGCTCGAAGCCCTGCCCGGTGTCGGCCGCAAGACCGCCAACGTGGTGCTCAACACGGCGTTCGGCGAACCGGTGATGGCGGTCGACACGCACATCTTCCGCGTCTCCAACCGCACCGGGCTGGCACCGGGTAAAAATGTGCGCGAAGTGGAGGACCGCCTGGTGAAGGCGATCCCGGCCGAGTTCCTGCTCGATGCGCACCACTGGCTGATCCTGCACGGTCGCTACGTGTGCAAGGCACGCAAGCCGGATTGCCCGGGCTGCGTGATTGCCGACCTGTGTCGCTTCAAGGAAAAAACCGTCGCGTAGACAGCAGAAAACGCATCCACGCGTGGCGTGGATCTACTGCAATCCGTGCGCAACCCCAGCGTCACATGCAAGCGTTCACATCGTCAGCCCCTGACGCGACGGGGCCTGCGGCGGATCTCGGCCGCGCGCGAACTGTCACATTTACGCAATCTTTACCTTTTAGCCTGCGCGCATCTTCCCACCTGCCTGCAAGGCTCCTCTCCATGAAACTGCATCACCAACTCCTGACGGTGGCCGTGGCTGCTGCGCTGTACGTGCCGGCTGCACACGCTGAAGTCGCCATCGATGTGATCGGCGGTTCGGAAATCACCTTCGAAGGCCTGGTCCAGGCCGACGGCAACTGGTTCGACAATGACGTCGTGGACCTCAACGGCGGTGACGCCGGCAATGGCAAGGACAGCGAATTCGAACTGCGTCGCGCCGAGCTGGTGCTGAAGGGCAAGGGCCCGGGCAACGTGGAGTGGGTCGTCGGCTACGACGCCAAGGCTGACAAGTTCCTCGACACCAACGTCAAGTACAAGCTGCTGGGCAACGCCAACCACTTCATCCAGGCCGGCCAGTTCAAGCAGCCGAACAGCCTGGAAGAACTGTCCAGCACCAAGAACAACGACTTCATCTCCAAGGCTGCGGTCACCAACACCTACGCGGTCGCCCGCCGCCTCGGTGGCGCCTACAGCTACGGCCAGGACAACTGGTCGGTCACCGCCAGCGCCTTCGGCCGCGAACTGACCCGCAACCTGGCCCACGGCAGCGGCTACGGCGCACGCGGCACCTTCGCCCCGATCAACGAGAAGGGCCAGGTCCTGCACTTCGGCCTGAGCTACGTCGACTACGACGCCGACGCCGACACCCTGCGCGTGCGTGCCCGTCCGAACGCCGACCTGGCCACCGCGCGCCTGGTCGACAGCGGCAACATGACCGACACCGACCGCGTCAGCACCCTCGGCGCTGAAGCCATGTACTTCCAGGGTCCGTTCAAGGCCCAGGCCGAGTACTACAGCAGCAAGGCCAAGCGCTACGACCACGCCAACTACACCAGCGACGGCTACTACGTCAGCGGCGTGTGGAACGTGACCGGCGAGACCTGGAGCTACAAGGGCGGCACCCCGGGCACCGGCCTGCCGAACAACCCGGCTGGCGGCCAGTGGCAGCTGGGCGTGCGTTACGACCACATGGATCTGAACGACGGCAACCTGTCGGCCAACCCGGTGGCCGGTCGCCCGCCGATCGTCGATGGCGTGCTGGGCGGCAAGATGGACATCTGGACCGTCGGCGCCAACTGGTACTGGCGTTCGAACTTCAAGTTCATGGTCAACTACGTGATGGTGGACAGCAAGAAGTACAGCTCCACCGCCCGCGGCTTCGTCAATGACGATCCGAACATCCTGGAAGCCCGCGCGCAGTTCTTCTGGTAAGACCTGACGCACGCGTTGCAACGAAGGCACGGCTCCGGCCGTGCCTTCGTCGTTTCAGCGCCCGTTCGCCCCCGCCACCCGGTGGCCACACCTGCGCAGCATCGGCGCCGGAGCAGCGCCGTGGAGGCCGCCAAGCCCCATTCCCTGCCCTGTCCAGAAGGCCTTGCGGGCCCTCTGGCGCGGGTTCCGGGACATTCATGACGGGTGTCACGATTGCGTCATACGACAGACGCGGGCGTGTCACGTAACCGTTATGGAATGTGCACCGAAACGTCGGGCAGCCGCCCTTCGACCACCCCAGGAGTCTCTCCCGTGATCCACGCCTTCAAGTCGCGCGCCGCTGTCGCCATCCTGGCTGCATCGTCCGTGTTCGCCGCCAACGCCGCCGATGTCACCGGCGCGGGCGCTTCGTTCATCTACCCGGTCATGTCCAAGTGGTCGGCGGACTACAGCACCGCGACCGGCAAGAAGGTCAACTACCAGTCGATCGGTTCCGGTGGTGGTATCGCCCAGATCAAGGCGGCAACCGTGGACTTCGGTTCCTCCGATGCCCCGCTGAAGCCGGAAGAGCTGGCTGCGGCCGGCCTGGCCCAGTTCCCGTCGGTCATCGGCGGCGTGGTGCCGGTCATCAACGTGGCCGGCGTCGCCCCGGGCGCGCTGAAGCTGGACGGCCCGACCCTGGCCAACATCTTCCTGGGCAAGATCAAGACCTGGAACGACCCGGCCATCGCTGCGCTGAACAGCGGCCTGACCCTGCCGAACGCCAAGATCACCATCGTCCACCGTTCGGACGGTTCGGGCACCACCTTCAACTTCGTCAACTACCTGTCCAAGGTCAGCCCGGAGTGGAAGAGCAAGGTCGGTGAAGGCACCTCGGTCCAGTGGCCGGCCGGCATCGGCGGCAAGGGCAACGAAGGCGTCGCTGCCTACGTGAAGCAGATCAAGGGTGGCATCGGCTACGTCGAGCTGTCCTACGCCCTGCAGAACAAGATGTCCTACGCGGCGATGAAGAATGCTGCCGGCAAGATCGTGCAGCCGTCGGACGCCTCGTTCTCGGCCGCGGCCGCCAGCGCTGACTGGGCCAATGCCAAGGACTTCTACCTGGTCATGACCAACGCCCCGGGCGAGCAGGCCTGGCCGATCACCGCCACCAATTTCATCCTGGTGCGCAAGCAGCCGAAGAACGTGGCCGGCGCCAAGTCGACCCAGGAATTCTTCCGCTGGATCTACAAGAACGGCGACGCCCAGGCCAAGCAGCTGGACTACGTGCCGCTGCCGGACACCCTGGTCAAGCAGATCGAGACCTACTGGTCGCAGAACCTGAAGTACTGAGCAAGGCGTTCCCCCGCAGGAACGGGGGTCGGCGGGTCCTCTCTCCCCCGCCGATCCCAACCGGGCGCTGGACCTTCGGGTCTGGCGCCTTTCTTTTTTGGAGTCCCCGGCCCCGCCCTGCCCTTGTAGAGCCGAGCCCATGCTCGGCTGCTTTGCGCCTTTGTAGAGTCGAGCCATGCTCGACTACGGGCCGTCAGCCGAGCATGGGCTCGACTCTACAAAAGCGAAAAGCGCCCGCCCGCTGCGCGCATTCCAGCGCCCCGGGCAGCGCCGGGCAGCCCCGCCACAGGGCCGCTGACCCCGTGAAACCCTTGTCAGAACGTGATGTCCGACACCTCTGTCATGGACGTCATACGGCTGTAACAAAAACATCATTTCATAGCCGCATCCGCCGACGCCGTCGGCTCTTCCCCGCTATGGAGTGAACATGAAACTGCACTCGGCCGGCCTCGCCGCCCTTTCCCTGGCCATCGCCCTGGGCCTGTCGGCCTGCGGTGGCGACAAGCAGGCTGCGCAGCAGCCGGCTGCCGACGCAGCCGCCGCCCCGGCCGCTGCCGGTGACAAGGTGACCGCCGAGGTCTCCGGCGCTGGCGCTTCCTTCATCTTCCCGCTGGTGTCCAAGTGGTCGGCCGACTACAACACCGCCACCGGCGCCAAGATCAACTACCAGTCGATCGGTTCGGGCGGCGGTATCGCCCAGATCAAGGCCGGCACCGTTGATTTCGGTTCCTCCGACAAGCCGCTGAGCAGCGACGAGCTGGCCCAGGCCGGCCTGGCCCAGTTCCCGTCGGCCATCGGCGGCGTGGTGCCGGTCGTCAACATCGAAGGCCTGGAAGCCGGCAAGCTGCGCCTGACCGGCGCCCTGCTGGCCGACATCTTCCTGGGCAAGGTCAAGACCTGGAACGACCCGGCCATCGCCGCGGCCAACCCGGGCGTGACCCTGCCGGACGGCAAGATCACCATCGTCCACCGTTCGGACGGTTCGGGCACCACCTTCAACTTCTCCAACTACCTGTCCAAGGTCAGCCCGGAGTGGAAGACCAAGGTCGGCGAAGGCACCTCGGTGCAGTGGCCGGACGGCGTCGGTGGCAAGGGCAACGAAGGCGTTGCTTCCTACGTGAAGCAGATCAAGGGCTCCATCGGCTACGTCGAGCTGGCCTACGCCCTGCAGAACGCCATGCCGTACACCGCCCTGCAGAACGCCGCAGGCACCTGGGTGCAGCCGAACGCTGAAACCTTCGCCGCCGCTGCCGCCAGCGCCGACTGGGCCAGCGCCAAGGACTTCAACCTGGTCATCACCAACGCCCCGGGCGAGCAGGCGTGGCCGATCACCGCCACCAACTTCATGCTGATGCAGAAGAAGCCGAAGGACGCCAAGCGCAACCAGGACACCCTGGCCTTCTTCAAGTGGGCCTTCGAGAACGGCCAGACCCAGGCCAACGAGCTGCACTACGTGCCGCTGCCGGCCGAACTGACCAAGCAGATCGAGGCCTACTGGGGCACCGAGCTGAAGTGATGGACCCGACGGTGCCCGCCCCGCGCGGGCACCGTCACTTCCACGTCGTGCCGCCCCCTTTCCTGGCCCTGCCGTCCCCATGAATGCCATCGCCCAGCCTGTAGCAGCCCCGTCCACGCGCGATGCGCGTGATGCCCGCAACGACAAACTGTTCCGATGGGTGCTGGTCGGCACCGTCATCTTCGTCCTGATCGCCCTGGCCTGCGCCGCGCTGTCCATGCTGTGGGGCGGCCGCCATGCCCTGCAGATGCAGGGCCTGAGCTTCTTCTTCTCTTCCGACTGGAATCCGGTCGAAAACAAGTTCGGCGCCCTCGCCCCGATCTACGGCACCCTGGTCACCGCGTTCATCGCGATGGTCATCGCCGTGCCGGTCAGCTTCGGCATCGCCTTCTTCCTCACCGAAGTCGCGCCGCGCTGGCTGCGTGGCCCGGTCGGTACCGCCATCGAACTGCTGGCCGGCATCCCCTCGATCATCTACGGCATGTGGGGCCTGTTCGTGCTGGTGCCGGTGATGACCGAGTACGTCACCCCGTTCCTTAACGAAACCCTGGGCGAATGGCCGATCATCGGCCCGATGTTCCAGGGCCCGCCGCTGGGCATCGGCATGCTCACCGCCGGTTTCGTGCTGGCCATCATGGTCATCCCGTTCATCTCCTCGGTGATGCGCGAAGTGTTCCTGACCGTGCCGACCCGCCTGAAGGAATCGGCCTACGCGCTGGGTTCCACCAAGTGGGAAGTGAGCTGGGACATCGTCCTGCCCTACACCCGCTCGGCCGTCATCGGCGGCGTCTTCCTCGGCCTCGGCCGTGCCCTGGGCGAAACGATGGCCGTGGCCTTCGTGATCGGCAACAGCGTGCGCCTGTCGCCGTCGCTGCTGGAACCGGGCACCACCATCGCCGCGCTGATCGCCAACGATTTCGGCGAGGCCACTGAAACCTACCGCTCGGCGCTGCTGCTGCTCGGCTTCGTCCTGTTCATCGTCACCTTCGTCGTGCTGGCCATCGCCCGCCTGATGCTGATGCGCCTGTCCCGCAAGGAGGGCAACTGATGTCCACCACCGCTGACTCCCTGTACCTGCGCCGCCGCATCGGCAACGTCATCGCCATCGCGCTGTCCTGCGCCACCGCCCTGTTCGGTCTGTTCTTCCTGGGCTGGATCCTGTTCACCCTGGCCTCCAAGGGCCTGGCCGGCATCAATCTTGATCTGTTCACCAAGATGACGCCGCCGCCGATGCAGGAAGGCGGCCTGGCCAATGCCTTCTTCGGCAGCGCGGTGATGTGTGCGCTGGCCATCGGCATCGGCACCCCGCTGGGCGTGCTGGCCGGTACCTGGCTGGCCGAGTACGGCAACGCCCGCAAGGCCGGCACCGTGGTCCGCTTCGTCAACGACATCCTGTTGTCGGCACCGTCCATTGTGCTGGGCCTGTTCGTCTACACGCTGTACGTGATGCAGACCGGCGGCAACTTCTCCGCCTTCGCCGGTGCCCTGTCGCTGGCCTTCATCGTGCTGCCGGTGGTGGTGCGCACCACCGACGAGATGCTGCGCCTGGTGCCTTCGCAGATGCGCGAAGCCGCCCTGTCGCTGGGCATCCCGCAGTGGAAGGTGATCGTCCAGGTGCTGTACCGCAGTGCATCGGCCGGCATCATCACCGGCATCCTGCTGGCCCTGGCCCGCATCTCCGGCGAAACCGCACCGCTGCTGTTCACCGCCTTCGGCAACCAGTACTGGAACAACAACATCTTCCAGCCGATGGCTTCGGTGCCGGTGGTGATGAACCAGTTCGCCGGCAGCCCGTATGAATCCTGGCAGGTGCTGGCCTGGGCCGGTGCCCTGGTGCTGACTGTCTTCGTGTTGCTGGTCAGCCTTGCCGCCCGCGGCATCCTGCTGCGCAACCGTATCTCCCATGACTGACCTTTCCGTGGATAACGCCATGAACGACCTCTCCAACGCCGTGCCCATGCAGCGCATCGCGGTGCCGGCCTCGCACGAGAACCTGCACACGCCGTCGCCGGTCAAGCTGGCCGCGCGTGGTCTGGACTTCTACTACGACAAGTTCCACGCCCTGAAGGGCATCAACCTTGAGATCCCGGAAAAGCGCGTGACCGCGCTGATCGGTCCCTCCGGTTGCGGCAAGTCGACCCTGCTGCGCATCTTCAACCGCATCTACGCGCTGTACCCGAAGCTGGAAGCGCGTGGTGAGGTGCTGCTGGACGGCGAGAACATCCTGTCGCCGAAGTACCCGATGAACCGCCTGCGCAGCAAGGTCGGCATGGTGTTCCAGAAGCCGGTGCCGTTCCCGATGACCATCTTCGAGAACGTGGCCTACGGCATCCGCCACCACGAGAAGCTGAGCAAGGCCGACATGGCCGACCGGGTCGAGCAGGCGCTGCGCCAAGGCGCGCTGTGGGACGAAGTAAAGGACAAGCTGGGACAGAGCGCCCTGGGCCTGTCCGGTGGCCAGCAGCAGCGTCTGTGCATCGCCCGTGCCGTGGCCCTGCGCCCGTCGGTGCTGCTGCTGGACGAGCCGACCTCGGCGCTGGACCCGATCTCGACCAGCCGCATCGAGCAGCTGGTGGAAGAGCTCAAGCACGAGTACACCATCGTCATCGTCACCCACAACATGCAGCAGGCAGCGCGCGTGTCCGACTACACCGCCTTCATGTACCTGGGCGACCTGATCGAGCACGACCGTACCGAAGTGATCTTCTCGCAGCCCTCGCAGCGGCAGACCGAGGACTACATCACCGGTCGCTTCGGCTGAAACGGCAGTCGAGCCTGGCTCGACTCCATCGATAACGGCAGTCGAGCATGGCTCGACTCTACAGAGTGGAACAACCATGAATCTTCCCAACGACCACATCGTCAAGAGCTACGACGAAGAGCAGCAGCGCCTGGTGGCCGAAATCGTGCGCATGGGCGAGATGGCCGTCGCCCAGCTGGAGGCGTCGATGGACGTCATCGAGAAGCGCGACGAGAACGCCGCCCACCGCATCATCGCCAACGATGAAGCCATCGACCAGCTGGAGCAGCAGATCAGCCACGACGTGATGCGCCTGGCCCTGCGTGGCCCGATGGCCCGCGACCTGCGTGAGATCCTGGCTGGCCTGCGCATTCCGGCCGACATCGAGCGGATCGGCGATTACGCCGCCAACGTCGCCAAGCGCTCGATCGCGCTGGGCAAGGTGCCGCCGCTGCCGCAGATCCAGGGCCTGCGCGCACTCGGCCGCCTGGCCGCGCAGCAGGTGCGCCGCGCCATCGCCGCCTACCGCGACAATGACGCCGAGGCCGCACTGGAACTGCGCGAGGACGACGCCCGCCTGGACGCACAGTACACCGCGCTGTTCCGGGAGCTGCTGACCTACATGATGGAAGACCCACGCAACATCACCCCGTGCACCCACCTGCTGTTCATGGCCAAGAACCTGGAGCGCGTGGGCGACCACGCCACCAACATCGCCGAGAACGTGTGGTTCCTGGTGCACGGTGAGCAGCCGCTGCCGCCGCGCGAGAAGCGCGACGAGACGTCGAGCACCGACCACGTCTGATACTACGCTGCAACAGCGTAAACGCGCCCAGGGGCCCCTGTCGGCATGACAGGGGCCTTTTGTTTGCGCGCGATCCGGGCTTTCATCCACGCATGGCGTGGATCTACTGGAGAGCGGCAAACCTCACGAAAATTTGAGGTCTCGGCGAGAATTCCTTGAGTACGATCGCAGCATCATCGTTTCACCCCGGGCGCCTGCCCACCACCCAAGGAGTACGACCGATGAGCAGTTCCAACAAGACCCTCTCCCTGCTGACCGCCACCGCACTGGCCGCAGGCCTGGGCGTGACTGCCAGTGCTTCGGCCCTGAGCATGACCGACCTCGCCCAGGGCTACCTGGTGGCCGGCCAGGCGGCCAAGGCGGGTGATGCAAAGGCCGCCGACAGCAAGGCCGGTGACGCCGCCAAGCATGCCGAGGGCAAGTGCGGAGCCGACGGCAAGAGCGCCGAAGGCAAGTGTGGCGCCGACAAGGGCAAGGCCAAGGCCGGCGCGGGTGCCGAAGCCAAGGCCAAGACCGCCGGCGACAAGAAGGCCGCCGAAGGCAAGTGCGGCGAAGGCAAGTGCGGTGCCAAGCACTGACGCTGCCGCCAGCGTCGTCCACCCACGGCTGCCGCTGCCTGCGGCGGCCGTCGGGCTGGGCCTGCGGCGTGCGCTGCTGCAGGACCTGCACGACGCCCCGGCCGGCGATTTTGACTTCCTGGAATGCGCGCCGGAAAACTGGATCAACGTCGGCGGCCCGGCCGGCGATGCCTTGGAGGAACTTGCCCGGCGCCACCCCTTGAGCTGCCACGGCCTGTCACTGTCGCTCGGCGGCAGCGCCGCGCTGGATACCCAGCTGCTGCAGCAGGTCGGCCGTTTCCTCGAGCACCACCGCGTGCGGCTGTACAGCGAGCACCTGAGTTACTGCAGCGACGACGGCCAGCTGTACGACCTCCTGCCGATTCCCTTCACCGACGAAGCCGTGCGCCATACCGCCGCGCGCATCGCCCGCGTGCAGGACCTGCTGGGCCGCCGCATCGCGGTGGAGAACGTGTCCTATTACCTGGCCCCGCACCCGGCGATGGACGAACTGGCCTTCACCAACGCGGTGCTGGCCGAGGCCGACTGCGACCTGCTGCTGGACGTCAACAACGTGTACGTCAACGCCTGCAACCATGGCTACGATGCCGACGCCTTCATCGCCGGGCTGCCCGCGCAGCGCATCGTCTGCCTGCACGTGGCCGGCCACCTGGACGAGGCGCCCGACCTGAAGATCGATACCCACGGCAGTGCGGTGATCGACCCGGTGTGGGCGCTGCTGGAGCGCAGCTACGCCCGTTTCGGGCCGCGCCCGACCCTGCTGGAACGCGATTTCAACTTCCCGCCCTACGCCGAGCTGCAGGGCGAGCTGCGCACCATCCGCCGGCTGCAGGGCACACCGCGCGGGGTCGCCCATGGCTGACGCGCCCGAGCGCCTGCGCGCGCAGCAGCATGCATTCACCGCGCACCTGCGCGACCCGCAGCAGGTGCCCGCCCCCGCCGACCTCGACCCGCGGCGGGTGGCGGTCTACCAGCGCCTGCTGTCCAACAACCTGCTGGGCCTGCTCGGCAACAGTTTCCCGGTCTGCGTGCGCCTGCTCGGCGAAGCGGCGTGGGCCGATCTGGTCCGCCACTACTTCGCCCACCACCGCGCACGCACGCCGCTGTTCACCGCGGTGGCGGCCGAGTTCGTGCACTGGCTGCAGGCACAGCCCGAGCTGCCACACCCGGCGCTGGCCGAGCTGGCCCACTACGAGTGGGTGGAAACCGATCTGTACCAGCGTGCGGCCGAGCCATTGCCGCCGGCCCCGGGCATCGACCCGCTGCAGGAACCGCTGCGCTGCTCACCGCTGGCCTGGCCGCTGCTGTACGCGTGGCCGGTCCACCGCCTCGGCGCCGATGACGCACCGGTCGCCCCTCCGGCAGAACCGACCGGCCTGCTGGTCCGCCGCGACGGCGATGGCGTGGTGCGCTTCGCCCAGCTCAGCCCGTTGGCCGCGCACCTGTTGATCCTGATCGACGAGGCGCCGGGAGCCACCGGCGGGCAGCAGCTGCAGCAGCTCGCCACCCTGCACCACCTCGACGCCGATGCGTTGATCGAACCCGGCACCCAGCTGCTGCAGCAGTTTCTGCAGGCCGGTGTGATCGGCCCGCTGCCCGCCGTGGCCTGATACCCCCAACGAGGAGTTCCCCCGTGATGAACACCCTGCCCCTGGCCGCCGTGCGCGGCCAGCGGGATCGCTGCGGCCCGTGGTTGGCGCCGCTGGGCCTGCGCCTGCTGCTGGCCTGGGAATATTTCGAGTCCGGCCGCGAGAAGCTGCTGGGCGAGAACTGGTTTGCCGAACTGCAGGGCGCGTTCCCGTTCCCGTTCGACCTGCTGCCCGCCGGCGTGAACTGGCAGCTGGCGACCTGGTTCGAACTGGCCGGTGCCGCCTGCCTGCTGTTCGGGCTCGGCACCCGCTTCGCCGCGACGAGCTTGCTGGTGCTGACCGTGGTGGCCACCTATGCCGTGCACTGGCCGATGCACTGGCATTCGCTGGGTGATCTGGCGATGGGCTATGCGATCAGCGACCAGGGCTTCGGCAACTTCAAGCTGCCGGTGCTGTTCATGGCGATGCTGCTGCCGCTGCTGTTCAACGGTGCCGGGCGCCTGAGCGTGGACGCGTGGCTGGCCGGCCGGGCGATCGCGTCCCGGTAGTCGCCAACCTTGGTTGGCGGTTGTTCCGCATGCCAACCAAGGTTGGCATGCACCGGTCCGGCGGCCAGCCCGTTACACGCCGATACGCACCGAAACCGCGCAAAAGGCCTATTTAATCGCCTATTCATAAAAAAAATCCGATGCTGGATCCGTGGCCTCGATGACCACGTCCTTCCCCCGGAGTTGCCCCATGAAGCGCCTGATTGCTGCCACCCTTTCGCTGACCCTGCTGGCCACCGCCGTCTCGCCCGCGATGGCCGCTCCCTATGGCGCCGGTGGGCGCGACGACCACCACGGCCACAAGGATCACCACGACGACCGTCGCGATCCGCCCCGTCGCGGCCACAAGCTCGCCCGTGACCACCGCGGCGAGTACGTCCGCGATTACCGCCACCATGGCCTGCACGCCCCCGCCCGCGGCCAGGAATGGCGCAAGGTCGACGGCCGCTACGTGCTGATTGCCGTGGCCACCGGCGTCATCGCCGACGTGGTGCTGGCACGCCGCTGACCCGTGCACAGCGTCCCGGCCATGCGATGCGTGGCCGGGCGCTCAGGGTCGCTCTGCTAGAATCCGCGCATGACTGACCCCACCCCCGCAGCTGACGCCGCCCCTGTTTCCGTAATTCCGATGGCGCAGCGCGCGATGTCGCAACGCTTCCGCGGCTTCCTGCCGGTGGTGGTGGACGTGGAAACCGGCGGCTTCGACAGCCAGCGCAACGCGCTGCTGGAAATCGCCGCCGTGCCGATCGAGATGGACGAAAACGGCCTGCTCTACCCCGGCCAGACCGCCAGCGCCCACGTGGTCCCCGCCGAAGGGCTGGAGATCGATCCGAAGTCGCTGGAAGTGACCGGCATCATCCTCGACCATCCGTTCCGGCTGGCAAAGGAAGAAAAGGCGGCGCTGGACCACATCTTCACCCCGGTCCGCGCAGCGATGAAGAAGTACGGCTGCCAGCGCGCGATCCTGGTCGGGCACAACGCCCATTTCGACCTGGGCTTCGTCAATGCCGCCGTGGCCCGCACCGGCCACAAGCGCAACCCGTTCCATCCCTTCAGCGTGTTCGACACGGTCACCCTGGCTGGTATCGCCTATGGGCAGACGGTGCTGGCGCGCGCGGCCAATGCCGCAGGCCTGGGCTGGGATGCGAACGAGGCGCACAGCGCGGTGTATGACACCGAGCAGACCGCACGGTTGTTCTGCACCATCGCCAACGCCTGGCCGCGGTAGATCCACGCCTGCAGTGCGGACCAACGGTCCGCACCCACCAACCAAATGGCGATTACCCGATGCTGGTGCGGTCGCGGCCGTCGCTCTTGGCGCGGTACAGCGCGCGGTCGGCGCGCTGGTACAGCAGCGCCGGGGTGCGGTCGTCATTGGCCAGTTCCACCAGGCCCGCGCTGAAGGTCACCCGCAGGCCCTTCACCCCGGCCCAGTCCGGATGGTCATGGAACAGGCCGCGCAGGCGCGCGCAGACCTGCGCCGCTTCTTCCAGGCGCGTGTCATTGAGCAGCAGCGCGAACTCTTCGCCACCGGTACGCGCCGGCAGGTCCGAATCGCGGCAGGCCGCGGCGATCACTTCGGCCACTTCCTTCAGTACGAGGTCGCCGATGCTGTGGCTGTAGGTATCGTTGACGTACTTGAAGTGATCGATGTCCAGCACCACCAGGCTCAACGGATGGCCGCTGCGCTGCGAGCGGGCGAAATCGCGCGACAGCGTCTCGTCGAAGCCGCGACGGTTGGCCAGGCCGGTCAGCGCATCCTCGCGGGCCTGCCGCTCGAACGCCTCGGCCTGCCGCGCCAGGCGCTCGGCCAGCTCGGTCTTTTCCTGGTTCAACGCCTGCAGGTGCACGGTCTGCGCCTGCAGGTCGAAGGTTGCTTCATCCACCCGCCGGGCCAGGCGCAGGTTGTTGGCCTTGTACTGCTGCAGCAGGAACCGGTACAGCGCCACCAGCGCGCCCAGCAGCAGCAGGCCGATCAGCGCCTGCACGCTGTGCCGCTGCCACCAGAACGGCTGCACGGTGAAACTCCACACCGCTTCCTGCTGGCCCCAGGCACCGCCCGGGTGCGAGGCCGCCACGTGCAGGGTGTAATCCCCCGGCGGCAGGCCGACGAACTCGACGCTGCGCTGCGGGCCACGCTCGGCCCAGCCGGCGTCCAGGCCCTCCAGCCGGGTGCGGTAACGGATGCGGTCGGACATCAGGTAGCTGAGGCCGACGAAGCTCACCGCCAGCCGGCGCCCGCCGGGAATCAGGTTGCGCTCGGGCCCTTCCCAATGCACCTGCGCGCCATCGACCTGCACGTTCTCGATCGCCGCCGGCGGCGCCGGGCGTTCGCGGAAGCGCTGCAGGCGCTGCGGGTCGACCGTGCTCAGGCCTCCAGCGGTAACTACCCAGAAGCTGCCATTCTGGCGCAGGATCGCCGAGGGTCCGGAACTGCCATTGGCCTGCGCGTTGGCCATGCCGTCGATCTCGTTGTATCGCTCCACCGCCACCCGCGGCGTGCGGCCATCAGCCACGGCGTTCAAGGTCGCCATGTCGGTGCGCAGCACGCCGCGGTTGCTGCTGATCCACACATTCCCCAGCCGGTCGGGCACCAGCTGGAACACGGTATCGACCGGCATGCCCTGCTCCAGGCCGACCCGTGACAGGCGATCCTTGTACCAGCGGTACAGGCCACGGTCGCTGCTGATCCACATCGCGTCGCCGATCTGGTGGAAGCCGAACACGCTGCGGCCGCCGCCCATTGGTGCCAGATCGATGGACTGCACATGGTCGCCGCGCAGCACGCGGATGCCCTCGATGGTGCCGATCCACAGGTTGCCCTGATGATCGTGTTCCAGCGCGGTGATCAGACCGCCCGGCATGCCGGGTACGTCGGACACCTGCACGCGTTCACCCTCGATGCGTACCACGCCCTTCTGTGTGCCCGCCCAGACCACGCCGGCTGCATCGATGCTGATCGCACGGATGTTGCCGCCCGGCATGCCATCGGCCACATCGTAGTTGTGGCGCAGGCTGCCATCGACGCGCAGGCGGTACACGCCATCGCCGAAGGTGCCCACCCAGAGATCACCCTCAGGGCCTTGGGCCAGGCTGAGGACCGACGGCGCCTTGCCACCGCGGTTGTGCAGAGGCATCGGCCGGAAGCGGCCATCGGCGGTCTGCTGGTCCAGGCCGCTGGCGCTGCCCACCCACAGCCGGCGGTCGCGGTCCTCGAACACGGTGCGCACGTAGTCACCGCTCAGGCCATCGCGCTCGGTGTAGCTGCTGAACAGCGTTTCGCGCAGGCGGTACAGGCCACCGTTGGCGCCGACCCAGATGCTGCCCTCGGCGTCCTCACGCAGGCTGACCACCCGCCCGCCGGGCAGGTTCAGGCCGGCCGGCAGGCGTTCCAGGCCGTGGCTGGAGATGCGCAGCAGGCCCTGGTTTTCGGTGCCCAGCCAGAGGTCGCCGTGGCGGTCCTGCAGCATCGCGGTCATGTGCAGCTGGCCGGGCAGGCTGTGCACCAGCACCAGGCGGTCATCCTCGACCCGGTACAGGCGCTCGCCCGCCACGATCCACAGGGCGCCATCGGGTGCGCGATAGGGCCAAGTCAGGCCCTTGTCCACGCCCCACTCGGCCGGCGCACGCTTGAGCTCGCCATCGTTGTCGCGCAGCACCAGGCCGTCGAGGGTGCCGATCCAGACCCGGTCCTGGGCGTCGACCACCAGCTTGGTGAAGCTCATCGCCAGCGGCAGGTCCGGCGGCGGCGGCTGGTAGACGATGCCGGTTTCCGGGGTCAGGTAGCCGATGCCCTTGCCTTCGTACAGCAGCCACAGTCGCCCCTGGCTGTCCATCTGCATCGACTGGATCAGCACTTCCGGGGTGTTGGCCTGGTGTTCCCAGACCCGCCACTGGCCGGCGTTGCTGCGGTAGGTCACGTTGCCGCGCGAATCACTGATCCACAGCCCGCCCTGGCGGTCGACCAGCAGTGCGCCGATGCCGTTGTCGCGCAGGCCCGGCCGCGTGCTGCGGTCGAACACGGTGAAATCCAGGCCGTTGTAGCGCACCAGGCCTTCCCAGGTGGCGAACCACAGGTGGCCTTCGGGGGTCTGGGCGATGTCGCGCAGCGAGTTGTGTGGCAGGCCATTGCGCGAGGTCCACACGTCGATGGCGTAATCGCGCAGCGGCGGCGCGACGGTCTGGGCCGCCAGCGGCGACGCCAGCAGCAGCAACAGCCACAGCACACCAAGCCGCAGCAGGCGACCGATGTGGTGTTCCGGGTGGCGCCCCGCAAGGCGCCTGCCAGCCCCCTGACCGCCCATTACTGCAACGGCAGCGGCCAGGTGCGGTTGCCGCGCAGGGCGACAGGCAGGAACAGGAACAGCCGGGCGGCACTTGGCCGCGCGCCGGTGTGAACAGGCTGGCTCATCGCGGGAACTATCGGGAGATGGGGCGAATGATAGGCCAAACACCCCCCTCGGCGTCACCGCGGCGTGAAACCCGTGGTTTCAGCCGGGGTCAGAGCCCTTCCGCCGATGGCGCAAAGGATCTGACCCGGGGTCGGATCCCTCTGCGCACGCAGAGGGCTCTGACCCCAGCTATCCGGACGCCCGACTCAGCGCCCGGCCACCGGGCTGCCCGCCGGCCACTGCACCACCGCTTCCAGTCCGCCCTCAGGGCGGTTGCGCAGCCACAGCCGGGCGCCATCCTTCTCGGCTAGGGCGCGGGCGATGGTCAGGCCCAGGCCGGCGCCGCCGGTCTGCCGCGAGCGCGAGGTTTCCACCCGTACGAAGGGATCGAACACCGCTTCGAGCTGGTCATCGGCCAGCCCCGGGCCGTCGTCGGCCACCACCACGGTGATGCCGCCGCCGCTGCGGTCCACCCGCACCCGCACGCGCTCGGCATACATCACCGCGTTGTCCACCAGGTTGGAGAACAGGCGGTGCATGGCCAGCGGCCGCAGCATCAGCACCGCGCCACTGGCGCCTTCGAAGGCCACGTCGGCGCCCGCCTCGGCGGTGTCCTCGACGATGCTTTCCAGCAACGAATCCAGGTCGAGGGCGGCGCGCTGTTCGGCGCTCTCGGCGCTGCGGGCGAGTTCGAGGCCTTCGCGCACCAGGGCCTGCATCGCCGCCAGGTCGCCGATCAGGCGCTCGCGCAGGATCTCGTCAGTCACGTTTTCCAGGCGCAGGCGCAGCCGGGTCAGCGGCGTCTGCAGGTCGTGGGTGATCGCCGCCAGCATCTGCGTGCGTTCGGCCAGGTGCCGCTGCAGCCGCTGCTGCATGGCATTGAATGCCTCGGCGGCGCGCTGCACTTCGCGCGGGCCACGCAGGGGCAGCGGGTCGCGCTGCAGGTCGTCGCCCAGTTCCTCGGCGGCCGAGGCCAGTTCCTGCAGCGGCGCGCTGGCCATGCGCGAAACGACATAGGCCAGCACGGCGATCGCCAGCACCAGCAGGGTCAGGAACAGCGGGTCCACGGCCAACACGCCGTTGTGCGCCACCGCTGGCGAATCCAGCGCCAGCTTCAGCGTGGTGCCATCGCTGAGGACCACGTCCACGGCCCGGCACTTGGGCGGGATGAAGGAAGGGTCGCGTTCACGCGGCGGGCGCCGGTGGCCCGGCGGTGGCGGCGGCAGCAGTTCCTGCAGCTTGGGGATGCACGAACGGAACGAGGTGAAGTGCACATGCGCGCGCGCCACCGGTCCGGGGCGGTCATCGAGCACTTCCATCAGCGCCGTATCGACGCGGCCCAGGCGTGCGCCGGGCTGCAGCGCGCGCACGCTCGGCCCGCCCATTTCCAGCAGGCGGTCGCGCAGTTCCGGGTTGCCGTCGAGCAGGTTGACGTAGCCCTGCAGGCGGTCGGCGATGCGGTTGAGGTTCTGCCGCTCGAATTCCTGCTGGCGCTTGGACGTGGCCAGCATGGTCGCGCCGATCGCGGCCACCGACATGCCCAGCAGCAGGATCACGAACAGCCGCCCCACCATCGAGGCCAGGAAGTGGCGCAGGCGCTTGATCACGGCTTATTCCAGATTGACGGCCGAGGCCAGTACATAGCCTTCATTGCGCACAGTCTTGATCAGGCCATCGGGCCCGCCATCGTCGGCCAGCTTGTTGCGCAGCCGGCTGACCTGCAGGTCGATCGCGCGGTCCTGCGCCTCGTAGTTGCGGCCGCTGCTGAGCGCCACCAGCTGTTCGCGCGAGAGCACCTTGTTGGCGTGCGCGATGAACACCCGCAGCAGGCGGAACTCGGCGCCGGACAGCACCACCACGCGGCCATCGGGGTCGACCAGGTGGCGGTGTTCCAGATCGAAGATCCAGCGCGAGAAGCGCGCGCGGCGCACCGCGAGCGGCTCCAGGTTGGCCGGCAGGGCCTCGGTCCGGCGCAGCACGTTGCGGATGCGCGCCAGCAGTTCGCGCGGTTCGAACGGCTTGGCCAGGTAATCGTCGGCGCCCATCTCCAGACCCAGCACGCGGTCGATCGGCTCGGCGCGCGCGGTGAGCATGATCACCGGCGTGTTCGAGCGCGCGCGCAGGTCGCGGCACAGGGTCAGGCCATCCTCGCGCGGCAGGTTGAGGTCAAGCACGATCAGGTCCACGTGCTCGCGCTCCAGCAGCTGGCGCATGCTGGTGCCGTCGGCCGCGGTGCTGACCAGATAGCCGGCGCGGCCGAGCTGTTCGGCCAGCAGGGTGCGGATGTCATTGTCGTCGTCGACGATCAACAGGCGATGCATCGGGTTTTCAGTCTCCATGTCGCGATTTTCCCGTGTCGGGAGCTGAACCGCATCCTGTCCAGTGCGTACCACTGTATCCACGCCGGGGCCGGATACCTGCAGTTACGCGTTTCGGCCGACAGTGTTACACACAGACACACCCCGAGGATTGAGCCCGCCCACGCCCGATCTTCACAATGCCCACCAATGCCGCTGCGGCGGCCTGCCCGAGTGAAGCCCGTACGTGATCTCCCGCCTGTTGCCCGCGACCCGCCGGGGTCGTCTGATCGTGATTGTCCTGCTTGTCGTCGTTGCTGCCGCGTGCGCCTGGTGGCTGCTGCGCAAGCCCGCCGCCCCGGCCCTGGCCACCAGCCCGGTCAGCCGCGGCGACATCGAACAGACGGTGGAAGCCACCGGCGTGATCGATGCCTACAAGCTGGTCAGCGTCGGTGCGCAGGCCTCGGGCCAGATCAAATCGCTGAAGGTGCAGCTGGGCGATACGGTGAAGGAAGGCGACCTGATCGCCGAGATCGACGCCACCACCCAGCAGAACCAGGTGCTCAACGCCCAGGCCTCGCTGGACCAGGTGATCGCCCAGCGCGCCGTGCAGCAGGCCAGCCTGCGCCAGGCCGAACTGGACTTCGCCCGGCAGAAGGAAATGCTGGCCGCCGAGGCAACCTCGCGGCAGGAATACGATGCCGCCGAAGCCACGCTGAAGACCGCCCGCGCCCAGCTGCAGTCGTACGAAGCGCAGATCAAGGGCCGCGAGACCGAACTGGGCACCGCCCGCGCCAACCTGGCCTATACCCGCATCACCGCGCCGATGGACGGCACCGTGGTCGCGGTGGTAGCAGAGGAAGGCCGCACGGTGAACGCCAACCAGACCGCGCCGACCATCGTCATGCTGGCGCGCCTGGACGTGGTCACCGTCAACGCCGAAGTCTCCGAGGCTGACGTGGTCAAGATCAAGGCCGGCATGCCGGTGTACTTCACCACCCTGGGCGACCCGGACCGCAAGTACCACGCCACGCTGCGCCAGATCAATCCGGCGCCGTCGTCCATTGCCAACGAAAGCTCGTCCAGTTCCAGCAGCTCGTCCAGCTCCAGTTCCAGCAGCGCGGTCTACTACAACGCCCTGTTCGACGTGGAAAACCCCGATGGCACCCTGCGCATCGACATGACCGCACAGGTCTCGGTGCTGCTGCAGCAGGCCAAGGGCGCGCTTCTGGTGCCGGCCGTGGCGCTGGGCCCGAAGACGCGTGACGGCGAGCGCGTGGTGCGCGTGGTCAACGAGCAGGGCCAGCCGCAGCCGCGCAAGGTCAAGGTCGGCATCAACAACGGCGCCTCCGCGCAGATCCTGTCCGGGCTGGAGGAAGGCGAGCGCGTGGTGGTCGGCGAAGGCGGTGCGGCCGCAGCCGGCAGCGGCACCGGCAACCGCAGCGGCGGCGCGATGCGCATGGGCCCGCCCGGTGGCATGGGTCCGCGCCGATGAGCACGACAGCGCCCCTGCTGCGCCTGCGTGACCTGCGCCGCGAGTTCCCGGCCGGCGAGGATGTCATCGCCGTGCTGCGCGACGTCAACCTGGACATCCATGCCGGTGAGATGGTCGCCATCGTCGGCCAGTCCGGCTCGGGCAAATCGACGCTGATGAACATCCTCGGCTGCCTGGACCGCCCGACGCGCGGCAGCTACCAGGTGGCCGGCCGCGAAACCGGAAAGATGGAGCCGGACGAGCTGGCCGAGCTACGCCGCGGGCATTTCGGTTTCATCTTCCAGCGCTACCACCTGCTGGGCGACCTCGATGCGCGCGGCAACGTGGAAGTGCCGGCGGTGTATGCCGGCAGCCCCGGGCCGACCCGCAACGCGCGCGCCGAGCAGCTGCTGCAGCGGCTGGGCCTGCACGACCGCATGCACCACAAGCCGGGCCAGCTGTCCGGCGGCCAGCAGCAACGCGTGTCGATCGCCCGCGCCCTGATGAACGGCGGCGAGGTGATCCTGGCCGACGAACCGACCGGTGCGCTGGACACGAAATCCGGTGAGGAAGTGATGGCCATCCTCGGCGAGCTGCATGCCGAAGGCCACACCATCATCATCGTCACCCACGACATGAGCGTGGCCGAGCACGCCCAGCGCATCATCGAGATCCGCGACGGCGAGATCATCGCCGACCGCGCCAATCCGAAGGCGCCGGACTACCGTGCGCAGCGCCAGCCCAGCGCCGACGTCGCCCATGGCAGCAGCTGGCGCGCGGCCCGCGACCGCTTCACCGAAGCGTTCCGGATGGCGCTGCTGGCGATGAACGCCCATCGCCTGCGCACCTTCCTGACCATGCTCGGCATCATCATCGGCATCGCCTCGGTGGTGTCGGTGGTGGCGCTGGGGAACGGCTCGCAGCAGCAGATCCTGCAGAACATCAGCGCGCTGGGCACCAACACCATCGACGTCTACCCCGGCCGCGGCTTCGGTGACATGCGCTCGGCGCGCGTGCAGACGCTGAAGGCCACCGATGCCGATGCGCTGTCGCAGCAGAGCTACGTGGACAGCGCCACGCCCAGCGTGTCGACCTCGGTAACCGCGCGCTACCGCAACCAGTCGGCGACGGCACAGATCAGCGGCGTCGGCGAGCAGTATTTCCGGGTGAAGGGCGTGACCCTGCTCGACGGCAGCTTCTTCGACACCGATGCGATCCGCGGGCTGGCGCAGGTGGGGGTGATCGACGAGAACACGAAGACCCAGTTCTTCCCCGACAGCGACCCGATCGGCCAGGTGATCCTGCTGGGCAACGTGCCGGTGCGCGTGGTCGGCGTGGCCAAGAAGCAGAGCTTCGGCTTCGGTGGCAGCACCAGCCTGGGCGTGTTCGTGCCCTACACCACGGTGATGTCGCGCATGCTGGGGCAGAGCTACGTCTCCAGCATCACCGTGCGCGTCAATGATGAAACACCGATGGATGCCGCTCAGGAGGCCATCACCCGGCTGCTGACCCTGCGCCACGGCACCGAGGATTTCTTCCTCAGCAACAGCGCCGAGATCCGCGAGACCATCGAGCAGACCACCCGCACGATGACCCTGCTGATCGGCGCCATTGCCGCCATCGCTCTGCTGGTCGGCGGCATCGGCGTGATGAACATCATGCTGGTGTCGGTGACCGAGCGGACCCGCGAGATCGGCGTGCGCATGGCCGTGGGTGCGCGGCAGAGCGACATCCGCCAGCAGTTCCTGATCGAAGGGGTGCTGGTGTGCCTGATCGGCGGCCTGCTCGGCATCGGCCTGGCACTGCTGCTGGGCGTGCTGATCGGCCACTTCTCCAGCAATTTCCAGGTGGTGTTCTCCACTGCCTCGATCATCGCCGCGTTTGCCTGCTCGACCCTGATCGGCGTGGCGTTTGGATTCCTGCCGGCACGCAATGCCGCCCAGCTCGACCCGGTGGAGGCCCTGGCCCGCGAATGAAGATGATGACTCGACTGACCTCCCCTGCCCCTTCGCGCCTGCTGCTGGCCGGCGCGGTGCTGCTCGCCCTGTCCGGCTGCGCCTCGGTGGGCCGCTACCCGACCGAAGATCCGGCCGTGGCCGCGACCTATGGCCGCGGCGATGCCACCCTCAACGCGCCGGCCGATGACCCGCGAAGCAGCCTGGACACCCCGGGCCGCGACGTCCGCCAGGACAGCTGGTGGACCGGCTTCGGTGACGAGCGCCTGGACCGCCTGGTGGCGCAGGCCCTGGCTGCCAACAGTGACCTCGGTGCCGCCGGCCTGGCCGTGCAGCGCGCCCGCCTGCAGGCCGGCCTGGCCAGCAACGCGCTCTGGCCGCAGCCGTCCTCGTCCGGCGTCAGCGCCAGCGGCAGCCGTCCCACCGACCAGGCCGCCGACTGGAGCCGCGGCTATTCCACCGGCGTGTCGCTGTCGTGGGAGGTGGATCTGTGGGGCCGCCTTCGGACCGCGCGCGACATCGCCCGCTGGGAAGCCCAGGCCAGCGAGGAGGACCGGCAGAACACCGCCCTGCTGGTGATCGGCGATACGATCAGCCAGTACTGGACGCTGGCCTACCTCAACCAGTCCATCGCCAGCGGCGAGGCCAACCTGCAACGCCTGGAGCGCACCCGCGACCTGGTGCAGGCCCGCTTCGACGCCGGTGCGGTATCGCGGCTGGAAGTGCGCCAGGCCCTGCAGAACCTGGAATCGCAGCGTTCGGCGCAGAGCGCGCTGGAACAGCAGCGGGTGGAAGTCCGCAACGCGTTGACCGTGCTGCTGGATGGCACGCCGTGGCCGCAGCAGGACGAGCCGCAGGACCTGCAGGCCGCACGCAGCCCCGGCATCGACGAAGGCCTGCCGGCCGACCTGCTGGGCCGCCGCCCCGACCTGCGGGCGGCCGAACTGCGCCTGCGCAACAGCCTGAAGACGATCAAGGTGACCGCCACCCAGTACTACCCGGCGCTGAGCCTGACCGGCAGCCTCGGCTCCAGTGCGACCTCGCTGGGGGATGTGCTGCGCAACCCGGTGGCCACCTTGGGCGCTGGCCTGTCGCTGCCCTTCCTCAACCTGCAGCGTGCGCAGCTGGACACCGACATCGCCGGCACCGCCTACCAGATCGCCGCGACCAACTTCCGCAAGACGCTGTACACCGCGCTTTCGGAAGTGGACAACGCGCTGTCGGCGCGCGAGCAGCTGGCGCGCCAGGTGGCCGCTTCGCAGGCATCGTATGACCAGGCCGTGGAAGTGGAGCGCGCGCAGGAAGTGCGCTACCGGGTAGGCGCTACCGACCTGCGTACCTGGCTGGAAGCACAGCAGACCCGGCGCGATGCAGAGCTGTCGCTGGCGCGTGTGCGGCAGAGCCAGCTGAACAACGACGTGACCCTGTTCAAGGCGCTGGGCGGCAGCGCGGGGTAAGGCTGGTAGGTGTCGACCTTGGTCGACACGCGACCTCTGTAGAGCCGAGCCCATGCTCGGCTGCTTTCAGATCGGGACGACGCGGCCGCGCTGCGTGTGACAGCCGAGCGTGGGCTCGGCTCTACAAAACCGTCGGCCGATCAACCGCGCTGGCGCACGGCCTCGAACAGGCTGACGCCAGCGGCGACGGAGACGTTCAGGCTCTCGATCTCGCCCGGCATCGGAATCTTGACCAGGCCATCGCAGTTCTCGCGGGTCAGGCGGCGCAGGCCGTCGGCTTCGCCGCCCAGCACCAGGGCGATGTTGCCCTTCAGGTCCAGCTGGTACAGCGACGCGGTGGCTTCACCGGCCAGGCCGTAGATCCAC
>JAAIGF010170432.1_pt1 | contig 57148 bp, 50 predicted proteins | sample 6487441 | NCBI WGS metagenome assembly JAAIGF01 (sample SAMN13974129, study PRJNA590717) | phyllosphere metagenome | biome: pepper field; feature: multiple bacterial spot infested pepper fields; material: pepper leaves; isolation source: leaves from pepper fields | host: Capsicum annuum ...
AAAAGGTCAGGAGTTCGAATCTCTTAGGGCGCGCCATTTATTTTAAGTTTTTCACACTTGCCGGTGTGGCGGAATTGGCAGACGCGCGCGACTCAAAATCGTGAGGGAAACCGTGGGGGTTCGAGTCCCTTCACCGGCACTTATATCGGGATGTAGCTCAGCTTGGTAGAGCACCTGGTTTGGGACCAGGGGGTCGCATGTTCAAATCGTGTCATCCCGATACAGAAAGCCATCATTCATAAAGAATGATGGCTTTTTATTTTGCATTTAAACGAATTTGCAGGGTTGTCAGTTTTGGATATAATTCATATTAAATGAATTTTAACGTCTGATATCTGTGAACTCCAATTATCAGCTTTAATTTAGTCATAGTCAGTATACCTTTGAGCAGATACAGCACATAGGGAACTAAATGCAAAGTTATAAATATATTAAAGAGATGTCTTGTTAGATAGGCAGCTGCAATTGTATGTATGTTAAAATTACTTATAATGGAAATATAAGATACAATCTTTATTTAAACTAGAAATTATGCTTAGGAGGTAGACAGGTAATGAATGATTTTTTTACAGCTTTTCAAAAAGAACTAACTCATGCAGTACATACAGACTTTACAGAACTTGTTCAACAATTTAAGTCCGAAACGATCTATGCGATTGCATTGGTTACCGACAGTGATGCTGGAACCGTGTATATGGCAGTCAATACCGAAGAAGGCTTACAAAGAAAAATCGAACACTATAAAAATGAAGGCCATCTCGAAACGGAAACACTCAGAGCGACGTTACGCTGGGTTCCAGATGAATGGACGTACAGTGATGGGGATATAAAACCTTCTCAATTGGCAAAGGTAAGTAGAGTATTGCGGGAGCGAGAAGATTATGGTGAAGAGTCGCAGTCAGAATTTTATGAAGCAGCAACAGAAGCGCTACAACAGCTAGATCAAAAAGGATTGTTTGTAGATCATGCTTTAAGAGATCAATTGACGTTGTTCCTATCTGTAGTAGACGATGACAGAGTAGACGCTATCGAAAATTATTCAGCCAAGTTGCTGAATTCAGAAGCAGTATACGAGCGGTTTGTGAAGCGTTATGATGTAGGTTCATGAAACGATACTTGCTAGCCAAAAGAGATAGTCACATATATTTGAAATAACATTTTTCTAGGTATAGTTAGGTGTAGTAGCGTATCTTTTGCGGATACTTATTTGGAAAAGATTAAACACATCCCTCATTCCAAGCCTTGCAGCTAAGAATAAGGGACGTTTTTTTAATGAATACAGTGGGAGATAATAGTTTTATAGATTGGGCAAGTCATTTATTAGATAACGTGCAGTTTCTGTTGATTTCTACGCCATCTACGAAAAGGGATAGAGAGGAATAATCCTACATGTAGATAGTCTCATAAGTAAGAAAATTCTAAAAGGATACAATTTAATATACATCTAACTTTATGGAATAGAAGAAAATAAGGCTAAAAGAAGGGGAGAAGATACGTTATGGCTTTTTGTATTCAATTTAGGTTGCTAAGCACAAAAGGTACGCAAGCAATATATAACTACAGTGACTGTTCAGAAAACTTTGAGGGGATCTTTGAGCTTGATCTAGGAAAATTAATATCTGGGGAAATTTCTAGCGACACGGATATGAGACAGGTAGTCAAAGTGATTAAATTATGCAAAAGCGATGGGAGCAGTCAACATATGGCGAATAGAGCTTTTAGTAAGATCTACAAACATTATAAAGAGACAGGAACATATTTAGCAGAAGGTGGATATTACGCATAAATTAATCAAAACAAAAGGTTGAAGTCCATTCCTTCATACAGCTACAAGCGATTAACTGCTTTCTATACAATTCACATATACAACAGCATACTTATGATTCCGAAAAATGATATTCAAGGAGCTAATCAGATAGGAATGCTTCACATGCATAAAAAGATCTGAACTGCGCGATAAAGCTAACAGTTATAGAGTATAGCCATCGGTGGGTTCACCTTATCATAGCTCCTTGCACAGTTAAGGGAGTAAGGGATCTTACTAAACGAATATGCAGAATTGGAATAGTTAAGCGTTTAGGTAAGTAGTTCGGTATCATTAAGGGAATATGCGTTCTTTGATAAATGAATGACATTCGTTGCATAGCTAGTGCTGGACAAATTAGAGATACATAAAGTTGGTTGAGCAAGAATATAGATTCACTAAGAGTGAAGAAGAACTCGCGATGACTGCTATATAAATTTTCTGATATAATAAAAAAATGATACATATGTTCGCCTATTTCGCTTATGATAGAGAAGAAGCCTTTGCGCGGATAAGTATAATGAGTACGTTGATGTTGTATGGCGTTATGTGAAATATACGATTAGATAGTAATCTAGAGTAATGGTTCGGATCAGGGTACACGATATGAGGGAGCGATGGATTTGCGGATTATGGGAATTGACCCCGGGATCGCGATTGTAGGTTTCGGATTTATTGATAAAAATGGTAGCAAGCTGACACCTGTACAGTATGGCTGTATTCAGACGGAGGCGCATACGCCGGAGGAAGAACGTTTGCTGCATGTATATGAAGGTATGGTGCAACTGATTGAGAAGTACGAGCCGCAGATGGTGGCGTTCGAGAAGCTATTCTTTAATCGAAATGTAACGACAGCGATGTCTGTAAGCCAGGCGCGTGGAGTTGCTATTTTGGCAGCCGCGCAAAAAGGATTACCAATTGCAGAGTATACACCGATGCAGGTTAAACAGGCTGTTGTTGGTTACGGCAAAGCAGAGAAAAAGCAGGTTCAGGAAATGGTACGTATGTTTCTCAATTTGCAAAAAGTACCTAAGCCGGATGATGTAGCCGATGCACTTGCTGTGGCTGTATGTCATGCGCATTCTTATGTACTCAATTCCAAGTTAAATGAGGTATTGAAAAAATGATTGATTTCTTACGTGGACCGGTAGTGCATTTGGAGAACGAATATGTGGTGATGGACGTACATGGTGTAGGTTATCGTGTATTTTGTCCTAATCCGTTTGCGATTGCGAAGGCTGAAGGTGAAGTGATGGTATATATCCATCATCATGTACGCGAGGATGCGATCCAGTTGTTTGGTTTTCCGACTCGTGACGAACAGAAACTGTTTCGTAAGCTAATTGAAGTATCAGGTATTGGGCCTCGTGTAGCGCTTGGGATTTTGAGTGGTGGAAGTCCAGAAGGTGTGATTGGAGCGATCTATCAGGAGAATATTACATTTCTAACGAAGCTGCCGGGTATTGGTAAAAAGACCGCACAGCGTATGATCCTGGATCTTAAGGATAAACTGGACGGAATCGGTGACTCGATCATGACTACAGGTTTATTTGCAGCATCGAATACAGCACCAGCAGCATCTGGCGGAGACGTGTGGTCAGAGGTACGTGAGGCTTTGAAAGCATTAGGATATACAGACGCGGAGCTGGATCGAACCTGGCAAACGCTCAAGCATGAAGTGTTCCCAGAGGATACGGTAGATTCGGTGATGAAGCGAGCGCTGAAGATGCTGTATACTGGATAAGTACCATTTTCGGCTTAGGATAGGGTATAAGGATATGGTTTGCAGATAACGGAGAGGATGACTTAAAGGCTCATACAACATACAGGTATAGTGTCTTCATAATCTGATTGGTAATGCTACAGTTAATGAATGAACATAGTGGATGTTCTTGAAGCTGTTAGCTACGTAAAGTATAGATGAGGCTAAAATCGCACTCAGAAGCATAGTAAGTCACTATTTTTTTTAGATAAGCATAATTGTACGTAATCATAATGCGTATAATGTTGCGTAATCCATATACATGCGACAAAGTACAATCAATACGATGATTGAATGAAATGATAACTGGGCTATATGAATGAAACTTGCTACAAGCAAGAAGAGGGGAGCGATGAAGATGACGGATGACCGCATTATATCGGCTAATTTGATGATGGAAGATCAAGCGGTGGAACTCAGTCTGCGTCCCCGTTACCTTGCGGAATATATCGGACAGGGTCGGGTTAAGGAAAATCTGAAGATTTATATCGAAGCTGCGAAAATGCGCGGTGAAGCATTGGATCATGTGTTGCTATACGGCCCTCCAGGACTAGGGAAAACAACGCTTGCGAACATTATTGCCAATGAGCTTGGTGTGAACCTGCGTACTACCTCAGGACCAGCGATTGAGCGTCCGGGTGATCTGGCTGCACTGCTCACGAATTTGCAGGATGGAGATGTTTTGTTCATTGATGAGATTCATCGTTTGAATCGTTCGGTGGAAGAGGTTTTGTATCCGGCAATGGAGGATTCGGCACTCGATATTATGATCGGTAAAGGACCGAGTGCACGCTCTGTACGTCTTGATTTGCCGCCATTTACGCTTATTGGAGCAACAACTAGAGCGGGGTTATTATCTGCACCGCTCCGTGACCGTTTTGGTGTGGTAAGTCGGTTAGAATTTTATACTGTAGATGAGCTGACGTTCATTGTAAGCCGTGGGGCAGACATTCTCGGTATTGAGATTCTAGGAGATGCAGCAGAGGAGATTGCCCTGCGTGGACGAGGTACACCGCGTATTGCCAATCGTCTGCTTAAGCGTGTACGAGACTATGCACAGGTACGTGGTGATGGAATCATTACACCTGAGATTGCTCAGGAATCGCTGGATATGCTACAGGTTGATCCATGCGGACTTGATCAGATTGATCATAAAATGCTAGAAGCGATGATTCATAGCTTCCGCGGTGGACCAGTTGGTCTGGATACGATCGCGGCAACGATTGGTGAAGAGGGTCAAACGATTGAGGATGTGTATGAACCTTATTTACTTCAATTGGGCTTTTTACAGCGGACACCACGAGGTCGTGTCGTGACACCGAAGGCGTATAGTCATCTGGGTATTCCGATGCCAGAGGATTTGAAGGGAAGATAAGGGAATAGGAAGTAGATAGATGTAATGAAAGCTATAGATGCGCATAAAGATGCATCTATAGCTTTTTTTATTTTTGAGTTGGAATGTTGGAAAGATAATATAAAGAAGAGGACTTATAATTTTTATACTTCATTATTTCTTATGAACAGCTTATTATTTATTTTTTAGTATTCAAGATTTAGCATTTATTTAGAAGTTAGAAGTTAGAAGTTAGAAGTTAGAAGTTAGAAGTTAGGGTTTATTACGTTGTTAGTAGAATTTTGATGGAGTTCAACGCTAATAAAATTGTAATAGTATGGAAGTTGGACGAAAAAAGACGCATGTAAAAATCTACAAGGTACGTTAAAATTTAAAGGTAAGTTTATTTACATATTGCCCTAGACTTGTGACGTTAATGTAGAGTTGGATGAATATGAATTACGAATTGTAAATCAGGAAATAGTATAGTTTTTGGTATTAGAATATGAAGTGTTTGCTGTGAAGGTATGATGTGTTGGGCAGGGTGACTTAATTTGTAGATAGAATCATGAGCTAATAGGGATTGAAATGAGATGTATAGCAGTCGTGTGAAATGGAGGAGATCGCAATGAATAAAAAAGTAGCAGGAACAGCTTTAGCTATTGTAGTAGTGACGGCAGCCGGTATAGTGGTAGCCCAGCAAGGAAATGCAAAAGCATACCATGCACAAACAACGATGGAGCAACAATCGACGATAGATTCTACGTTTAACAATCTTCAGCAGAATACATCGGGCAATGGGGCGAATACAACTGAGAATGATGTGCTGCTTGTTAAAGGAGATGGCTTTACAATCTCGGTAAAAGATTTTGAATTTTATAAAGCTAATGTTGATATGCTTATGAAGCTCAATCAATTACAACAAGTTGGAGAAGAAGTGGGAAATCAACCAGAGTTGGATAATACTACTTTACTGCAGCAGTTATTAAAAACGGAGCTTGCTGTGCAGTATGCTAAAAAGATCGGCATTGTTGTATCGGAGCAAGAGATGACACATTATACTAAGCAGCAGAAAGATCATCTGTATGATTCGAGTCTACAAGGTAGCAATCAAGAGTTGATTCAGTCTATTATGGACAAACGCATTAAAATTACCGGTCTTACGAAAACCCAATTTTGGAATAGTGAGGCGGTAAAACAACAGTATGGCAAAATGATCTACATGAACAAATTGTACGAATTCTTGTCAAATCAGGGGCAAATTACTGGGCCGGCTTCGTTTGATACATTTCAAGATCAATTGGTACGCGAGCAGATTAATCATTATACGGTAGATACGGAACGATTGAATAGAATGTAAGTGTTAAATAAAAGCTGATTTGTACTATGAAACATACTATTTTCAAGCTCAGTGATTGGGCTGAAAGGCACCTCTTTATACAGACATTTGTTGTGTTCGTAATTTTCTAACATCAGGTAAAATGAAAGGGATTTTGTGATAGTAGAATCCCGAATTTCAGATATTATACCTGGGAAATGAATGACTGTATGAAGAGGTGTATTTTTTATGGAGTAAAATAGATCAGATTATTATCTGGTGCTAGATAGATATAAGCTAGCTATGTACAGAATACATAGTTGAGTCAGTTATGTATAGAAGACTGAAGTAAGAGAAATAGGATATAGCAATACAAGTAAAGCAAAGTCAGATACACAAAATATCGACCAAGATGACGATAAAGATTATGAAACACTGTTGTATGATCGTATAGCTGAGAACGATGAACTGTGTAACTAGATCTAGTCAATGGTTCATTTCGCATGGATTTTTAAAAAATGGTATATTTATATCGTGTGCTTGGTTGAAATGTTACCGAGCAGGAATATGAAGTATACTTAGGATAGATGTTGAAGTCGGTAGCTAGTACGTTTCATATTCAATGTATTATTATAACGAATCTTCTGAGGTGTGTATGCGTAAAACGAGTAGCTTTATTTTGGCGGTTGTGATGAGCTGTAGCTTCTTTGGGTATTCTTCGGTGTCTCATGCCAGTGATTCTTCGTTTGAGGAAGATGTGCGGGTCGGATTATTTTTTAACGGTGGTAGTACATATACGTCCATCGTACCAGTCGTGAATGTCAAATCAGCGGCTGATTTGCAGGTGGGTGTAACACAGGGCAGTACATTTGATTCATGGCTTACCATTGGGCGCCAGGCGAGCTTTGGTATTGATGGTTATCGGGTCAAAGTATTGGAGACAACGAGCTTTGATACAGCAGCAGCGGGGATTAAGCTGCTTCAGCCAACAAGCGATAAGCCGATTGTATTTTCTACATCTAAAGGTGGTCAGACAGTATATCAACTGTACACAGGCATGTATGCTTCAGAAGCGAATGCCCAGACCGCAGCAACGCGTGTGGCATCAACAGCACGTTCTATATTGAGCGGACAAACGCCAACGGTCAAAGGCGGTATGCATCTATCTGCAGGTAGCTTTGTGAGTTCGGCGCAGGCACAAGCGATGCTGAATACAGCGCAAGCGGCAGGTCTGGATGCGTATATGGTACTGACAGGTAGTGGCTCCTATGAGGTATGGATCGGGGAGGAAGCGAATAGTACAGCACTGGCTGCAGTGAAAGCTGCTGCCGCAGAGGCGTTGCCAACCGCCACGCTGACGACGGTAGGTAGCTCCACACCAGCGTTGATTATGCGTCAAAATGTCACTTCCAGTGTGACCAGTCCTTCTCCGGTTGACCATTATATACTGAGCGGCAATAATACAAAGCTCACGGTTAAAGGGAATGCAACGGGCACGCAGGTAACGGAGCGCTCGGCTCGTACGTACCGTGGAGATTTTGAGTTGAGTAGCTATAATGGGCAATTAGCCTGGATTAATGTGTTGCCGATGGAGCAGTATCTGTATTCGGTCGTAGGTGGAGAGGTTTCCGCTTCGTGGCCAGCAGAATCGCTTAAAGCACAAGCTGTAGCGGCGCGCAGCTATGCTCGTTTTCAAGAGCAGGGTTCCAAGTTCAAAATTGCAGACGTTGTGGATACCACACTGAGCCAGGCCTATAATGGCGTAGGTTCCGAGGATAAACGTATCATTGCCGCCGTGGATGCGACAGATGGCGAGATTATTATGAAAAATGGTAAGGTGGTCGAATCTATCTTCTCCGCGAATGCAGGCGGAGCAAGTGCAGATCCGACTGAAGTATGGAATAGCGGCGGTGGCGATGTATTTGTAACCGTAGATTCCAAAGAGGATGAAGCTGCACAGGCTTCGATGAAAAAGTGGTATCATATTTTACTCGACAACGGTAGTTCCGGTTATGTGCGCGAGGACAATGTGAAGCTTACCGGTGATAAAACGTCAGCTGGACTGGACAAAATGACGGTCACAAGTAAAAATACGAATGTACGTAAATTACCTGTGGTCCAAAATAGTACGCAGGCGGTATCGCAATTAAATCCAGGTGATGAAGCGGTTGTGCTGGAGGTTGTGCCGGAGTCGAACAGCTATCAGTGGATTCGTGGACCTTTTAAGTCGGCCGAGCTGTTAGCGGCTTTGAAAGGAAAAACAACGTCCACATTACCTTCTACCATCACATCTATTCAGGTCAGTCAGCGTGGTCCATCGGGCCGTGTGACAGAGATCAAAATTAATGGTAGTGTAGTGAAGGTGAAATATCCAGATATGTTCCGTTCTGCACTGAATAGCTTGCCAAGTACGTTGTTTGATGTGGTAAGTACCGATAAATATACGGTCATTGGTTCAAGCAATGCACAGGATGAATTGTCTGCTAGTGGTACAACGCTCCTGGGAGCTTCTGGTCAGAGTACAGGCGGCTCCAGTACTGTCATCATGAATGGAGATGGCAATGCACGTGTCACAGAGCCTGGTGGCTTCCTGTTTACTGGTCAAGGTAATGGACATGGACTGGGATTATCACAATGGGGTGCCAAAGGCATGGCAGATGAAGGCGCAGATTACAAGCAAATTTTGGAACATTATTATCATGAAGTCGATATTGTGAAGGGATAAGTTGAACATGAAAGTAGATTTGTATGATTTTGAATTACCAGAGCATTTGATTGCACAGGTTCCTCTTAAGGACCGCACTGCTTCTCGTTTACTGACATTGAATAAGTCAACTGGCGAGATTCGGCATCAGCATTTTGGTGAGATTTTGGAATATATGAATGAGGGCGATACGCTCATTCTAAACGATACTCGGGTTATCCCAGCACGTCTATTTGGTACGAAAAAGGATACCGGTGCCAAAGCAGAGGTGCTATTGCTTACTCAGCTAGAGGGTGACCGCTGGGAAGCACTTGTAAAACCCGGTAAAAAGATCAAAACCGGTGCAGTCATCCAATTCGGTGATGAGCTGGAAGCGATTATTGAAGAGGAAGGCGATATGGGCATGCGTGTGCTCACATTTCGCTATGAAGGCATTTTTCAGGAAATTCTGGATCGTCTAGGCGAAATGCCTTTGCCACCTTACATCAAAGAAACGCTGGATGATCGTGAGCGTTATCAGACCGTGTATGCAAAAAATGAAGGCTCAGCAGCTGCACCAACGGCAGGGCTTCATTTTACAACAGAGCTGTTAGACGCGATTCGTGCAAAGGGCGTATCCATCGGCTTCGTTACACTGCATGTTGGTCTGGGCACATTCCGTCCGATGAGTGTGGATACGGTCGAGGATCATGTGATGCATGAGGAGTATTATTCGCTACCTGCAGAAACGGCGGAGCTGATTAATACGACAAAAGCACGCGGCGGTCGGATTATTGCGGTCGGAACTACATCAGCACGTACGCTGGAAACGGTGGCACGAGATTTTGCAGGAGAGCCGCTGAAAGCGACAAGTGGATGGACGCAGATCTTCATTTATCCAGGACATACCTTTGGTCTGGTAGATGCGATGATTACGAATTTCCATTTGCCAAAATCGACACTGGTGATGCTCGTTAGCGCACTGGCTGGACGCGATCATATTATGAAAGCCTACAATGAAGCGATTCGTGAAGAATATCGGTTCTTTAGCTTTGGCGATGCGATGTTCATTTATTAATATATTCATATAAACATATATTGTGTTCACTAGGGTAGCTCCGGTATAATAAAATGTCGGTGCTGCCTTTTTTTTGGCTGTATATCGAATTATGTGCGTATACAACGATCAATGCGTTAGCGATTCGATGTATTCAAAATTCATAATTCTACAGCTACTGAGCTGATTTTATGTAATGAATTGCAATATAGCATTGATTATGTTTAAAAAGCTAGACAGAGTTACCTAGATAGACTGATGATTGTAGCTACGTTATCGGCGTCTGTAGAGACGTGAACGAATATTTTAATGCAGAAAGAAGAGAATACATGTGATGTCTGGACCTATTCGATACGAACATATTAAAACTTGTAAGCAGTCAGGTGCGAGACTGGGCCGCGTGCATACGCCGCACGGTGTGATTGAGACGCCTGCCTTTATGCCTGTGGGTACACAAGCCACGGTAAAAACAATGAGCCCCGAAGAATTGAAAGAGATGGATGCGCATATTATTTTGAGTAATACGTATCATCTATTCTTGCGTCCTGGTCATGATCTGATCAAAGAAGCGGGTGGCTTGCACAAATTCATGAACTGGGATCGTCCAATTTTGACAGATAGCGGAGGCTTCCAGGTGTTTAGCTTGAGTGAAATGCGTAAAATCACGGAAGAAGGCGTTCATTTTCGCTCGCACTTGAATGGCGACAAGCTGTTCCTGTCACCAGAAGTGGCGATGGAGATTCAAAATGCGCTTGGTTCCGATATTATGATGGCATTTGACGAGTGTCCTCCGTATCCAGCGGAATATGATTATGTTAAAAAATCGCTGGAACGTACAACTCGCTGGGCAGAGCGTTGCCTTGAAAGTCACGCTCGTCCACACGATCAAGGTCTGTTTGCAATCGTGCAAGGCGGTATGCATGAGGATCTGCGTAAGCAGAGTGCACTTGATTTGACTTCGATGGATTTCCCGGGGTATGCTATTGGTGGACTGAGCGTTGGCGAGCCGAAGCATTTGATGTATCAGGCGTTGGAGTCTACAATGCCGTTCTTGCCAACGAATAAGCCTCGTTATCTGATGGGCGTGGGCTCACCGGATGCGCTGATTGAAGGGGCGATTCGTGGCGTCGATATGTTCGACTGTGTATTGCCTACTCGGATCGCACGTAATGGAACAACGATGACGAGCGTAGGACGTATTGTTGTGCGTAATGCACAGTATGCACGTGATTTTGGTCCATTGGATCCGAATTGTGATTGCTACACTTGCCGTAATTACTCACGCGCGTATTTGCGCCATTTGATCAAAGCAGACGAGACATTTGGTCTGCGACTGACGACGTACCATAACCTGCATTTCCTGCTCAATCTGATGCGCGGTGTGCGTCAAGCGATTATGGAAGATCGTCTGCTTGATTTCCGCGATCAGTTCTTCACCGAGTATGGATTGCACGGTAATGATAAAGGCTTTTGATCTAAAAGTCGGTTAAAGGTAAGACTGTGATTCACCTCTATGAGAAACACCACGGGGTCCGGGCGACTGGCCTCCGGTTTATATTTTATTAAGGGGGAAATACCATGTTTAATGTAGCTTCTGCTGCAGGCGGTTCCAGTAGTATGTGGATGTCGATTTTGCCATTCGTACTGATGTTTGTTGTGTTTTACTTTTTGCTGATTCGTCCGCAACAAAAAAAGCAAAAGCAACGTAACCAAATGCTGAATGCGCTTGGTAAGGGGGACAAGGTCGTAACGATCGGTGGTCTTCACGGTACAATCGTAGAAATGACAGATGATATCGTTGTTCTGCGTGTAAACGATGTAACCAAGCTGACTTTTGACCGTTCGGCAATTAGCCATGCGTCTGCAAAAGAAAGCGCTCAGGTGAGCAAAGCGTAATACTTGTATTACAGAATAATGATGAACAGGCAGCAATGCTTGGTTTATGTAAGATGACGAACGGACTGCGCTGCTGGCGTGGTCCGTTTGCTTTTGTGCGTAAGGGCCATGATACAATCGAGATGGAAAGATAGATGCATGAGTCGGATCACGAAGTTCGAAGCAAGTAAAGGGGGAGTAGAAGGAAATGACAGCAGACGTACTGAGCTGGCAGCCTACGGTTGCACTTGTGATTTTTCTGATTGCATATGCGATTTGGATGACAGAGCAATTGAACCGTGCACTGGTTGCTTTGATTGCTGCAGTGCTCTTTTTACTACTAGGTATTGTGCAATGGAAGCAGGCGTTTCAGCTGCATATTCACTGGGACACGTTACTGTTATGGACAGGGTTAGTGGTCATGTCAGCGGTACTTGGACGTAGTGGCTGGATTCATCGGCTTGCTAAGCTATTAATTCGTTTTAGCGATCGGCGTCCGGCATTATTGTATTTGTACTTTATGTTACTCGCTGGAATTGGATCAGCTTTATTGGATTCCGTCACGATGATGTTGCTACTTGTACCGATTTTACTAGCGGTAGCAAAAGCATTTCGCCTTTCGGCAGTACCCTTTCTCATCGGAGCTGTACTGGCAACGAATATCGGTGGAATGACAACATTGATCGGACAGCCTGCCAATATGTGGCTTGGAACGGCGAATCCGCAGCTAGATATGATTGCTTTTATTCGTACGCTCGGACCACTGGTATTGATACTATTTGTGGTGAATATAGGTGTGGTATGGCTCTGTTATTATAAAACGTTACGTATCCAGAGAACGGTATTACAGCCAGATGAGTTATCCATTGGAGAGCCCTCAGTAAAGCTAGTAGCAGGTACTCTGAATTCAATTCGTAGAGCTATTGTGCCTGTATTATTTGTAATGATCCTGATCTTATTGACAATTTCTTCTTATCTAGGATGGAACTCTGGCTGGATTGCAGCAGGTGGAGCTTTGCTGCTGTTGTTGGCAGGGAAATTTGCCGCTGGTATTCGTCCACTATCTATGGTGAAGCAGCTAGAATGGGACAGTTTGTTATTTTTTGCAGGCCTGTTTATTTTGGCAGGTGGCTTGGTACAGACGGGTTGGATTGCTACAGGAGCAACGTATTTGATTGAGCTGACAGATGGTAGTATGGGAATGGTTGCTCTCATTGTATTATGGGTAACCGGTCTATTATCGCTCGCTATGGATCATATGCCGTGGATCGCAGCTGCTATTCCATTACTACAGGAAACGGGACAACAGATGGATGCGAATACACCGGGGCTGCTCAATCCGTTATGGTGGTCACTGGCGCTCGGTGCAGGGATCGGAAGCAGTGGAACATTGCTCGGCTCGGCAGCAGGCTTAATTGCTGCATCAATGGCGGAACGTGCAGGACAGCGCATACGCTATATGGAGTTTCTACGCCTCGCTTTGCCACTTACAATATTATCGTTGTTTTTAGCCTCGCTTTATGTGATGTATGTACTGATTCCTCCAATGACGAATTGATTCGGCATTTTTATATGTAAAGTTTCTGTAAAAAGCAGGAATCAACGACTATACTATAGAAAGGTATAGGGTGTATGATGTGCTGGAAAGATCATCTGGCGGCGGTCATGTGAACAAAGTAGGATATGAAGTTAAAGGGAAGGTAGCTGGTGGACATGGATGAACTGAGCAATGCGGAACTGACAGAGCTGATCGAATCGCTATGCCAGAGCAAGATTGAAGAGTTTAGAATGCTCGGTTATGAGCAGATGACTTCGGAAGAGTTATGGGATTGCTTGAATAGCAAATACGCTAAACAAGGCATGCCAAGGCTATATGAGCTGGTAAACGATATTTTATCCATGAAGCCGAATCAGTTGATGCATTATCTAACAATGTCCTCATATAAGGAAGCAGATCTACGGTAGTTACATAGCAGCGAATGTTATTGAGCTACATCTAGGCGCACATGGCTATACAGCATACCTGCAATTGTCACACTTTGTTCGCAAAACGATTGACATTCATTGAACCAATGTGAGGCTGGGGCCTTGGTTTTACGGGCATCAGCTTGTTTGTTTTGCCGACCACTGGTAAATTGACTGTCATTTGTTGCATCGCTATAATAGGAATATTGAGAATGAAAGGGGAACCACACACGGGATGAAAAGACTCATCAGCTTCGTAGTCGTAATACTCGTCGTGGCCGGTGTGATCGGCACTACGACGCCGCTATTTAAAGACATCCGTTTAGGCTTGGATCTTAAAGGCGGTTTTGAAATTTTGTATCAGGCTACGCCAACGACGCAGGGGGAAGCAGTCACCAGGGAATCCCTGATTCAGACTGCAAAAAGTTTGGAACAACGTGCAAATGCACTGGGTACGAGTGAGCCCGAAATCACCACTGAGGGAACGGATCGGATTCGCCTTCGGATTGCAGGTGTAACGGATGAAGCGACCGTTCGCCAAACGATGAAGGAGCCGGCTGAGCTTACATTCCGCAGTATGTCAGGATGTCCAGTTGATTCTTCGGAATCAAGTTCTAAGGATCAAACCTCATCGACAGAAAAAAGCACCGATACAAGTGCTAACAAAAACACAAAGTCCAGCGCAGCAGCTGAAACCAAATCAGGTTCTGAAGAAAATGCTGTGTCTGCACAAACCGTAGGTTCTCCAGAAGGAGTTCAGGTAACGCCGACGACAACGGGAGAAGAAACAATCCCTGTTGATCCGACTGCCGCTGCGAATGAAGATCCGCTCAAAGTCTACTGTAAGGTAGAAATGACGGGGAATGATTTCAAAGAAAATGGCGCATCGGTTGTATATAACCAGCTCAATCAGCCTGAAATCACGATTCAGGTAAAAGATGCGAATAAGTTCGCAGAAATTACGAAGCGTCTGATTGGACAACCACTGGCTATTTTCCTGAATGACGATCTATTGTCTGCACCAACGGTTCGTGCACAATTAACCGATGGTACAGCAAGTATTTCAGGTAACTATACGGTTCAAGAAGCACAACAACTGAAAGATCAGATCAACCTTGGCGCATTGCCGTTGAAGCTGACTGAGATCTATTCGCAGAGTGTTGGAGCATCGCTTGGACAACAATCTTTGCATGATACGCTTCGTGCAGGTGTTATTGCATCCATTATCATCCTGTTGTTCATGGTATTCGTATACCGTGTACCAGGTCTGATCTCAGCTTTCTGTATTATCGTCTACATCTGGCTCACACTAATGATCTTTATCGCAGGTGACTTTACATTAACCTTGCCAGGAATCGCGGCCTTCATACTCGGGGTCGGGATGGCAGTCGATGCGAATATTATTACCTTTGAACGGATCAAGGATGAGATTCGCACAGGTAAAAGTATTTCGTCCGCATTCAAAGCAGGTAGCCGTAGTTCCTTCGGTACGGTTATGGATGCCAACTTGACTACTATCATCGCGGCAGCTGTTATGTTTGGTCTGGGTACAGGTGCAGTACGTGGTTTTGCTTTGGTACTGATTTTCAACATTCTGGTTAGTATCGCAAGTAACCTGTTCTTCTCCCGTTATCTGTTGTCCCTGCTTATCAAAGGGAAACTGATCGACAAACCGGAGTATTTCGGTGTAAAGGAGAGTGAACGCAGTGCGCTTTAATTGGGATTATGATTTCGTCAAACTCAGTAAATATTTCTATACGTTCTCGATTATTCTCACGATTGCCGGTATCGTTTCGTTATCTGTATTCGGCTTAAACTATAGCGTTGATTTCCGTTCTGGTTCCAACGTGGATATTACATTGACCAAACCACTGACTGAAGCGCAGGTAAAACCTGTGATTGAGAAGCTCGGATTTGCTAATGATCCAAGCATCAATACCGGTAGTGGCGGTCAAATGTCGATCCGTTTTGAAACGGTACTGACCGATACGCAGGAAAATGCACTCAAACAAGCTTTTAACAAAGATTTGGATAGTGGTGCATCATTTGAAGTGAATACGGTCGATCCGACCATTGCCAAAGAGCTAGAGCGCAATGCAATCTATGCGGTATTGCTCGCGAGTCTGGGTATTATCATTTACGTTACGATTCGCTTTGAATGGCGCTTTGCGGTGGCTTCGGTTGTCGCTCTGCTACATGATGCGTTTCTCGTTATCTCGGTCTTCTCGATCTTCCGTCTGGAAGTCGATCTGACCTTTATTACAGCGGTACTGACCATTATTGGTTATTCCCTGAACGATACGATCGTTATCTTTGACCGCATTCGTGAAAATATGCGATTTGCCAAGCAGAAAAAGACTGGCGAAGTTGCTACGATTGTAAACAAAAGTATCTCTCAGACCATGACTCGTTCCTTGAATACGGTTCTGACTGTATTTATTGCGTGTCTGTTCCTGTTCATCCTGGGTAGTGAGTCGATTCGCATGTTCTCACTAGCGATGATGATCGGTCTGGCATTCGGGGCATACTCCTCGATCTTTATCGCGAGTCCACTCTGGCTCGTACTGAAAAACAAACAAAAGCCAAAAGCAAAAACACCGTCGAAGACGACGGCATAATCTTGCAAGCTTTCAACGGTGAAGCCGCGTCCTGTTATTGGCGCGGCTTCCGTTTGTCTTAGGAGGAAATCAATGGAAAACAAGCCGATCCGGCAACAGGAGCATGGATTATGGACATCGGTGCTGACAGGTTTCGTTTTGGCAATTGTAAAAGGTGTCGCTGGTTATATTGCAATGAACAAAGCGCTCATTGGTGATGCGCTCTATACGGCTTCAGCAGCGGCAAGTATACTAGCCGATCGGGTGTTGCGGCGCAATAGAAAATATGGGCGTGGTATCGTTTCACCAGCAGAGTATCGACCGGCTGGAAGCGTGGGTTCATCATTTGCACAAATAATTATTACGGTCTTGTTATTACTAGGTGGTCTTGAAATTGCCATCTCGGCTGTACGCGATCTGATGGCGCATGCCCAGCCAGAGCCGAAGCCATTTGCGATTGTACTTGTATTTCTGGCGATAGCTGTGAATGAAGCGATCTTTCGTTACCGCTATCGGTATGTGTCCAAGCAGAAGAGTAACCGCTTGGATGAGATGGTCGATACCCACCGGTATTCATTATATTCGTCCATTGTTGTCCTGGCAGGTATGCTGGGAACGATCGCTGCGCTTGAGCTGAATGAGGATCGACTGTATTATGTACAGCCCCTATCTGCATTAATCGTAGCGGCTATCCTGTGGCGACAAGGCTATCGTCTGGCAAGACAGTCGATCTATGGAAGGCTCGTCGGTACGATGGAACAGCAGGATGCGAGCGATTATATGGAAACGGTACAGCGTGTACGAGGTGTGATTGCCGTCGAGCAGCTTCAAGCACAGGAGCATGATAACGGTGTGCATATTGAAATAGTGCTGGCGGTCAATCCCAATATTACGGTACTGGCGGCAGCTGAGATTTCCGAGTATGCTCGCAATTTGTTACTGAGCCGCTTCGCGCATGTAAGCCGGGTACAGGTACATACAGTCCCTTACACAGGCAGCTACCCTTATAAGTCCAATCATGACGCGGCGACTTATTCGGATCGTTCATCTGGCGACGGAATGCTTCACTGAAGGAGGAACATCATGATTCATTCACAATATCATTGGAACGTAAAACAGCCTGATCTAGCAGCAGCACAGCAGCTCAGTCAGGAACTCGGTATTGCTCCGCTTACAGCGACTTTATTAAGCGGACGCGGACATACAACACTTACAGATGCGAAAAGTTTCCTACAGCGAAGTACAGGAGCCAGTCATGATCCTTATCTGCTCGCAGGTATGGACGATGCGGTTGCCCGTATCCGTCTTGCCTTGGAGCGTCAGGAGAAAATATGGGTGTATGGCGATTATGATGCAGATGGTGTGTCCAGTACTTCGCTCATGATTCAATTGATGCGTGTGCTAAAGGCGGATTTTGATATCTATATTCCGCATCGTGCAAAGGAAGGCTATGGTCTGCATAATCATGCGCTGGATCTGGCAAAGGAGCAGGGTGTGAAGCTAATCGTTACAGTGGATACCGGAATTAGTGCGGTGGAGCAGATTGCTTATGCAGCTCAGCTAGGGATGGATGTGGTCGTAACGGATCATCACGAGCCACCAGCTGAATTGCCACAGGCAGCAGCACTCGTCAATCCGAAGCTTCCGTACTGTCCATATCCATTCAAAGGTCTGGCAGGTGTAGGTGTTGCCTATAAGCTGGCTCAAGCACTGCTCGGTGAGGTGCCTGATTCGTGGCTTGAAATTGTAGCGATCGGTACGGTTGCCGATCTGATGCCACTTGAGGATGAGAATCGCCGCATGGTTAGTATTGGTGTGGAACAAATGAAGCATAGCGCCTTTCCCGGTGTACATGCGCTGCTAAATATAGCAGCTATTGATCCGGCGCAAGTGACGGCGACACATATTGCCTTTGCTATGGCACCACGTATCAATGCAAGTGGACGTATGGAGCACGCTAAGCGCGCTGTAGAGCTATTAACGACGACCAATATGGCACTCGCTGATCGGATTGCCTTTGAGCTGGATCAGCTGAATAAAGAGCGCCAGGAGCTTGTAAATCGTATGGTGCAGGAAGCAGTAGCGATGCTGGAAGCAGAGCGAGATCAATATCCAAACGGAGTACCTGACGTGATCGTTGTAGCTGGTGAAGGCTGGAACCCAGGCGTTGTTGGTATTGTAGCTTCCAAGCTATTGGATCGGTACTATCGTCCAACGATTGTACTGGGGATCGACCCGGACACGGGTACAGGTAAAGGCTCGGCACGCTCTATTCCAGGCTATGACATTTACCGGGCACTGGTGGATTGCGAGGATGTGCTTGATCATTATGGTGGACATCCGTCGGCGGCGGGGATGAGTCTGCATCGAGATCAATTGAATGCTTTCCGTCAACGGCTAAATGAACGCGCAGCAGCAATGCTAACAAAAGAGGATTTAGTGCCGCAAACGGAAGCCGATTGCGAATGTACACTCGATCAACTCACCCTTGATGCAGTGGAAGAGCTAGAGCATCTGGCTCCATTTGGCATGAGTAATCCGTTACCTAAGATCGTGCTGCGCGGCGTTACACTTACCGAAGCACGTACGATTGGTAAAAATTCGGATCATCTTCGCATCGTTGTTGAGCAGGATGGTACAGTGCTGGAAGGCGTTGCTTTTGGTAAAGGAGAGCTTGCCGAGCTGCTCAAAACCGGTGATCACCTTGATATACTGGCAGAGACGAGTATTAATGAGTGGCGAGGTGTTCGCAAGCCACAATTGATGGTACAGGACATTGCTGTACCTGGGCTACAGGTATGGGATCGGCGCGGTACGTCAGAGTGGACGCAGAATCTAGCCACGATCCAGAGCAGATGGTCACGTTATATGGCGACTGAACAGGGACAACTCGGCGTACTTGGCGACGAAAAACGCATGGAAACTTTAAAAAGCCAATTGTCGGATGTATCCCTTTGGGGTTATGATAGACAAGTTGATATTGCGGCTTGCAACCATGTCTCCATACAGCATGGGGCAGAAGCCATACGCACATTATGTCTGTTATCATTACCAGCGCATATTGAACAATTGAATGTGATGTTTGAGCGGTTTACTGCTCTAGAAAATATCGTTTTACTGCATGATCGACCAGACCGTCAGGAGCGGCTACAAATCCCCGATCGGGAACGCTTTAAGCTGATCTATGGCTGGCTCGCTAAAAGCAGTGATACCATCGCTGAAGAACAGAAGCTAATCCCGTTGTTGAGTCAAAAAACATCCAGCTCGGTACGCATGGTTCAAATGATGCTGGACGTATTTGAAGAGCTGGAGTTCATTGTGCGCCAGGATGGACGCATTCGTATGAATAATGCACCCGACAAGCGTCCGCTCGGCAGTTCACGACTGTACCAGGAGCTTGGCGAACTGGCGGAAATGGAATATATGTTATGTGAAAGTGATCTGCCACAATTGACTTCATGGATGATTGCCCGTATGCAAGGCGTATCATAAACGCTAACTTTTAGGAGGAGATTTTTTTGGATTTTAAAGAGCATATTCGTGTGATTCCGGATTTTCCACAGGAGGGAATCAGCTTTAAGGATATTACGACTCTGCTGCAAAACGGAGAGGCGTACAAAGAGTCGATCGACGAATTGAGAAAGTTGCTTAAAGACTTGAAAATCGACATCATTGCTGGCCCAGAAGCACGCGGCTTTGTTGTAGGTGCACCACTTGCTTATGCACTGGGTGTAGGCTTTGTGCCAATTCGTAAAACAGGCAAGCTGCCATACAAAACGATCCAGGCAGAATATGCACTGGAATACGGTAAAGATATACTGGCGATGCACGTAGACGCGATTCAGCCAGGTCAAAATGTACTGATTGCGGACGATCTGCTCGCAACAGGCGGTACGATCGCAACCTGTGTAGACTTGATTCGTCAAGTGGGTGGTAATGTGATCGGTGCAGCATTTATGATCGAGCTGCAGGATCTGAATGGACGCGAAAAACTGCCAGATATCGAGGTATTCACACTTACTCAATATCCTTTCTAATATTTACCATAATCAAGCTCGTCTTTATTGCGATAAAGCAGGGCTTGCGGTGTAAGTGTTTGGGTGTTCTTTTATGGAAGTAACATCCAAAATCAGTATATAAATAAACCCGATTTTCATGAGTAATGTTATGAAAATCGGGTTTTTTGGCGTTTTTTGAACAAAATTGACGTTAAATCGGTTTTTTGTTGAAACCTGATTCAGGGTAATACGTATAAAGTAGAGTAGCATGCTGCTTGTGGATATATCTACATATGCATGAGTCATGTCCATTTTAGAGAAAAAGGAGGGGGAAGTATGGCGATTATTCGTGAGACGGACTTGCCCGGTATTGGAAGGAAATTTGTAGTGGAAACCGAAGAACAGGATCATCTGGCTATCATTGTGCATGAGGATGGAAAGCGTGAAGTCTATCATCAGCCAGCTGCAGATCCGGACGATCAAGAGCTAGTGATGTCGCTGAGCGATCATGAAGCAAGGCAGCTAGCGAGTATTATTGGTGGAATGAGCTATCAGCCAAGTGCGCTGGAAAAAGCAGAGATGTCCATTTCCAAATTGACGATAGAATGGCATAAGCTCAAGCCAGGTATCGGTTGCATCGGTAAAACAATCGGTGAGCTGTCGATTCGTGAGAAAACAGGAACAATGATTATTGCGGGAATTGGCTCCAAAGAGCAACAGATCATTCCAGGTCCAGACTATGTACTGCAAAGCGAGACCACACTCGTGATTGCCGGTGAGCGAAATGGAATTCAATTGCTGAAAGAGTTGCTCGAAAGGGGGAGCGGCTGATGGATTATATCGTATTTGAGATCGGAATCGCGGTTTTACTCGTAGCGCTGGCAGGCTTGCTAGCGACGAAGCTTCGTTTCTCGGTCGTTCCCTTTTACATTTTAGCGGGTATGGCGGTAGGCCCTCATGCTCCGGTGTTCGGAATTGTTGATTTTCGCTTCATTCAGAGTGCGGAATTGATTGAGTTTATGGGGAAGATTGGTGTTATTTTCTTACTATTCTATCTTGGACTGGAGTTCTCGGTTGGTAGACTGGTGAAGGCGGGGCGCTCGATTGCTCTTGGTGGTACGATCTATATCGGGATTAACTTTACACTCGGATTGTTATATGGTCTGTTGACTGGATTCGATCTGAAAGAAATTCTCGTTATTGCTGGGATCACGACGATTTCGTCCAGTGCGATTGTAGCCAAGGTGCTGGTTGACCTGAAGCGTACAGCCAATCCGGAAACGGAAATGATTCTGGGTATTATTATGTTCGAGGATGTATTCCTTGCCGTGTATCTGTCGGTCTTGTCCGGCTTGTTACTCAGTGGTGCAACATCGGTTGGAGGCATTTTGCTATCGGCGGCGATTGCGCTGGGGTATATGCTGCTTATTCTGATCGTTGGACGCAAGGCAGTACCGCTACTCAACAAGGTGCTCAATATTCAATCGAATGAATTGTTTATGTGTGTGATTTTTGCGGCGTTGTTCTTGATTGCTGGTTTTTCCGAGACGATCCATGTAGCTGAAGCGATTGGTGCGTTATTGGTCGGGCTGGTACTGGCGGAAACCTCGCATATGCACCGGATCGAAAAGATTATTTTACCGTTCCGTGATTTCTTTGGAGCTCTGTTCTTCTTTAGCTTTGGATTGACAATTGATCCACTGTCGCTGGGAGGCAATGCAGTATGGCTTGCTATCGGAGCTGTAATTGTAACGATGATCGGTAACTACAGTGCAGGCATGTTAGCAGGCAAAACAGCGAACCTATCTCCACAGGCGTCCTCGAATGTCGGTCTGACGATTATGTCGCGTGGTGAATTTTCAATCATTGTAGCCAATCTGGGTGCGGCGGGTGCCTTGTCAGGAATATTACAGCCATTTGCGGCGATTTATGTATTGATTCTGGCGATACTTGGCCCATTATTGACCAAAGAATCCAAGTTTATTTATAAAGGTGTAGCGCGTGTACTGCGGTGGAACAAACCGGTGAATAAATCATAATAGCTCTACAAGCGCATCGTCGACTTCTAACCAATCCATTCGATGATAGCGAAACGTATAACGTATATGTTGTGACAAGCGAATTATTTTCCTATAACACGTCTGACCGACCTTCATGGTTCGGCGACGCATCATGAGTACGATACAAGCATGCAAGATCGTATTATAAGAAAATGACTTGCTGAGGATGGTTCGTATGACCGTAATATCCTAACCAACCCGTAATATGAAAAGGGAGCATATTCATCACTACTGATGAATGTGCTCCCTTTTGTTTCTAACTTATGTGCAATGGAAACATAGAATGATCCAGTGATCAATCTGGAATTTTGGCTGGTGGTGCTTCATCATTACGGTCGTTAGACAATCCAGTTACTTGCAAAATGCGGAAGAACAGGCTAAGTAGAATGCCGACGATTGTAGCAAGCGCCATTCCTTTGAGCTGCACTGTACCGAGCGTAACGGTTGCGCCGCTCAGACCTGTAATGAGTACAACCGTAGTGAGCAGCATGTTTTGTGCTTTGGAATAATCAACCTTTTGCTCAACCAGAATACGCAAGCCCGAAGCTGCAATAACGCCGAATAGTAACAGGGAGACGCCGCCCATAACTGGCGTTGGAATCGCAGATACTGCACCTGTAAATGTACCAGAGAAGGATAAGATAATGGCGATAACTGCAGCGCCACCGATCACATAGATCGAATATACACGTGTTAGCGCCATAACGCCGATATTTTCGCCATACGTTGTATTCGGCGTGGAACCAACAAAGCCAGACAGAATTGTAGATATTCCGTTACCAAGAAGAGAACGGTGAAGACCTGGATCCTTGGATAAGTTCTTACCGACGATATTACTCGTTACGAGTAAGTGACCCACATGCTCTACAATGACAACGAGTGATACCGGAATGATCGTTAGAATGACAGATAGATTGAAGGAAGGTGTCGTGATATGAGGCAATTGCAAGAAGCTTGCGCTCGTGATTGGAGCTGTGTTTGCCAGACCGAGTGGGAAGGCAAGCGCATAACCAACAACAATACCAATCAGGATGTGGATAATTTTAGGGAATCCACGGAAGGTCACTGCACCGATTAAGGTCACGCCCAGCGTGATAAGTGAAAGTGTAATCACGCGTCCATCAGGTGTCCATGTCGCTGAATCAGCGCCAGATGGAGCGATGAAGCCTGCCATTTGTGCTGCAACTGGAATGAGCTCAAGACCGATCAGAGCAACAATTGCACCCATCGCAGCCGGTGGGAATACGACGTCGATCCATCCTGTACCCGCATATTTAACAAGCAAAGCGACGAGTAGGAAGATGACACCGGTAACGATAAAGGCGCCGAGTGCGAGTGAATAGCCACTATCCCCGTAGCCATATTTCGTAAGTACAAGTGTAACTGGCGCGATAAAAGCAAAGCTGGAGCCGAGATAAGCAGGAATTTTCCCCCGACAGATCCATATGTAGATTAATGTACCAATACCGTTCATCAGCAAAATCATACCCGGATCGACTTTGAATAGATTCGGGACGAGCACTGTACTGCCGAACATAGCGAACAGATGCTGTATACTGAGCAGGATGCCGGGGCCTAACGGCAATTTTTCGTTGACCTGAATTTCGCGTTGCAATGCATTCACTCCTTCGTTGAATAGGGATTTGGTCCGTCCACGGGTACACCCGCAAATTTACATCTTTACTAGAGTAATGACTTTGTGCACTTTTTTCAATATCGTTTTTCGCGATTACACGATAAAATATTTATCGAGCGCATTTCGACAATCTTTACAAACCCTTCATGTATAACGGTTGACGCGGCTATGTGCAAGAGGCATAATTAGAGGAAACCTCTTTTCGGAACCGGATGCCGCACATCGGCTTACCAGGTTCCCTTTTGAATTTATTTTCAAGATTTATGAAATGAAATTATATATTCATCGGTTTGCAAACCGTTATTTTATGAATAGAAAGGATACGACAACGATTCCATGGGCATAGAGCGATTACTTGAAAAGGCGTCCGCCTATATAAAACCAAAGGATCTCGAACGCATCCGTGAGGCGTATGAGTTTGCCGATCAGGCTCACCATGGGCAGGTGCGTAAGTCGGGAGAACCTTATATTTTGCATCCACTGGCAGTTGCAGATATCGTGGTGGGCATGGAGATGGATACCATCTCGATCATCGCTGCGCTGCTGCATGATGTTGTCGAAGACACGACGGTAGCTCTGGAGGAAATTCGGAGTCGGTTTGGCGATAGCTGTGCTATGCTGGTCGACGGATTAACCAAGCTGGAGCGTATCAAATTCCGTTCCAAAGAAGAGCAGCAAAACGAGAACTATCGTAAAATGTTCATCGCGATGGCTCAGGATATTCGGGTTATCGTCATTAAGCTTGCTGACCGTCTGCATAATATGCGCACACTGAAATACCAGTCCGAAGAAAGCCAGCGCCGTATCGCATATGAGACGCTGGAAATTTTTTGTCCGGTTGCACATCGTCTTGGTATTTCTGCAATCAAATGGGAGATGGAGGATATTGCCCTTCGTTATTTGAATCCGCAGCAATATTACCGGATCGCCAACTTGATGCACAAAAAGCGTGCGGAGCGTGAGCAGTACATCGACAATGTTATCGTACGTATTCGTGAGAAATTGCAAGAGATGAGTATCGACGCAGATCTGTCGGGCCGTCCGAAGCATATTTATAGCGTGTATCAAAAGATGACGAACAAGAACAAGCAGTTTAACGAAATCTACGATCTGCTGGCGATTCGGATCATCGTCGATAACATCAAGGACTGTTATGCTACGCTCGGTATTATTCATACGCTCTGGAAGCCAATGCCTGGCCGATTCAAAGATTATATCGCGATGCCAAAGCCCAATATGTACCAGTCCCTGCATACGACGGTCGTAGGCCCGAATGGCGAGCCAACCGAAGTCCAAATTCGTACATGGGATATGCACCGTACAGCTGAATTTGGTATCGCTGCTCACTGGGCGTACAAAGAAGGCGGCTCCACTGGCAACAACATGGAAAATAAAGTACCATTTTTCAAAGAGATTTTGGAGCTTCAGCATGAAGCACAGGATGCGTCAGAGTTTGTCGAGTCGCTCAAAATGGACTTTTTCTCCGATCTCGTCTTTGTGTTCACGCCAAAAGGAGAGGTGATCGAGCTGCCGAACGGCTCGGTGCCACTGGACTTTGCCTATCGGATTCATACCGAGGTTGGTAATCGCACGATCGGTGCCAAAGTAAATGGACGTATCGTGCCACTCGATCATCGCCTCAAAACAGGTGATATTATCGAGATTCTCACCTCTAAGCATTCGTATGGTCCAAGCCAGGATTGGCTTAAAATCGCTCAATCGTCCCACGCTCGCAGTAAGATCAAGCAGTGGTACAAAAAAGAAAAACGTGAAGAGAATGTGCAAAAGGGTCAGGAAGCGCTGGAACGTGAGATCAAGCGTCTGAACCTGGAGCCTTCTGCATGGCTGAGTGATGACAAATTACTCGAAGTCGGCAAAAAGTTCGCGTTCCATGATGTTGAGGATATGCTGGCAGCCATCGGCTTTGGCGGCATTACCGCAGCTCAGATCTGCACACGACTGACGGAAAAGCTGCGTCGTGAGCAGGAAGAATCCAATATGATCGAGCTGACCAATCAGGTCAAAGAAGTGAAGACTGCTGCACCGGAGCAGAAGCGCCGTCCAACACATGGTGTAAGTATCAAAGGTGTAGATAATCTGCTCGTTCGCTTTGCCCGTTGTTGTAATCCCGTACCTGGTGACGATATTGTCGGTTATGTTACACGCGGGCGAGGTGTTTCGATTCACCGTAGCGACTGCACGAATGTACCGAATGTCGATGATCCGAACGAATCGGCTCGTATTATCGAAGTCGAGTGGGAAGATGCCGTCGAAGCGAATTATAACGTCGATATCGAGATCACCGGTCATGACCGTCGTGGTCTGCTGAATGAAGTGCTGCAAACTGTTGCCGAGAGCAAGACCAACATCTCTGCAGTCTCTGGACGCTCCGATAAAAACAAAATGGCCATGATCCACATGACGATCATGATCCGTAATACCGATCACCTGCAATCCGTTGTCGATAAGATCAAACGGGTACAGGATGTATATACCGTACACCGGATTATGCAGTAAGCGCCTTAGTCCAAGGCTAAAGGCTTGCTTGTCCGCTGGACAGAACGGCTCAACCTAAGAAGCCAATCCTGCTGTCATCAGCGGCGATTGGCTTCTTTTCGTATATCTATATAATTAAGGGCTTTATCTATTATTTGTTTCATAACCAAGATTACTTCACAACGAAAGGAAGCATTCCCATGAGAGTAGTCATCCAGCGCTGCAAACAAGCATCCGTCACTGTAAATAACGAAACCGTTGGACAAATTGGCAAAGGCTTGATGGTACTTGTCGGTGTTACCCACAGCGATACGATCGAAGATGCCGAATACCTGGCTGGCAAAGTCGCAGGCATTCGTATTTTCGAAGACGAAGACGGTAAAATGAATCTCGGCATCAGTGAGATCGGCGGCGAAGTGCTATCCGTCTCCCAGTTCACCTTATATGGCGATACGCGCAAAGGCAAACGCCCCAGCTTCATCGAAGCCGCCCGTGCCGAACAAGCTATCCCTGTATATGAAGCATTCAATGCCGCACTGAAAAGCCATAATCTTACCATAGCCACTGGCATCTTCGGAGCCGATATGGACGTCTCCCTAACCAACTGGGGTCCTGTCACGCTCATCATCGACAGCCCATCCAAACCTTCATAAATCCGCGAACCCCAAGCTCACATAAAATCCCTGGGAGGTTCGCACCCCGTGCCCCATAAGGGCTGCGGGGATTTTCGTTGTTTTTCAGCCCCTTTTGAAGTAGTCTAAAAAGGAGGTTCGCACTTTTTAGCGATTTTCCCCTTGCTACATAAGGGTTGAGAAGGGGTACAGTCACTCTCCGTGCGAGAGTGTGGATTGAAATATCAGCAAAACCCTATATAATCCTAATAACAGTGGGTCACTCTCCGTGCGAGAGTGTGGATTGAAATTGGCATTTAATTCACTCTCCATTACATGATTTTAAGTCACTCTCCGTGCGAGAGTGTGGATTGAAATATGTCTGGTTAAGATAGGTTAAGAATAAGCCTATGTCACTCTCCGTGCGAGAGTGTGGATTGAAATTCCAAGATTCGAGCAGTCTCCGGCCAGAGCCATCGGGTCACTCTCCGTGCGAGAGTGTGGATTGAAATTTATATTCTCAAGCCCGAACGAACCCGCTGCAACGTCACTCTCCGTGCGAGAGTGTGGATTGAAATGATTTGTTGCAGTAGCCACATGGTTCCGTTTCTTGTTGTCACTCTGCGTGCGAGAGTGTGGATTGAAATAGACGGCGGAAGTTGGTTGTTGCACCTTTACGTTTGTCACTCCTCATGCTCAAGTTGCAAATCAAACAGTAACCCTAAGCCATGTACCCACAAAACATGGCTTATTTGTCATTCCTCACACCAACTCCATAAACCTGATCTCCACCCGAGTCCGTGCCATTATTCCTTTTCAGAGTGGAGTCCCCTAGAACCTCAAAGCAGAACCTCCAAGTCGCATCTCCATAGAATGCTTGAACAAACACTTACACATTTGAACGCTTGTTAGAAGGGCACCTGTTAGATCATCCTTACATCAGGGTAATAACATTAACGAAACAGCCCACATGCTCACTTGCACTGGCAATCGCACTCTAGCCTCCAACCTCAACCAGGAAGGAAGCCACTTCATCCCGCCCTGTAAGTACCGAGCTTATGACCGGGTTGATAGCAAAATATTATAATTCATTAGCATGAGAGGAGATCACATCATGAGTAAAATAGCGTTTCTGCTAGCAAATGAATTTGAAGATTCCGAAATGCAGGTGCCTTACGATGAACTGACCAAAGCGGGTCATCAGGCTGATATTATCGGTTTAGAAAAAGGTCAAAAAGTAACAGGTAAAAACGGCAAAGCCGAATATACCATCGAAAAAGCAATCAATGAAGTCCAAGCATCTGATTACGATGCAGTCGTGATTCCTGGCGGTTCTTCCCCTGAGAATCTGCGCCTGAATACAGATGTGCTGAACTTCGTCACTGAAATAGATAATGCGAACAAAACGATCGGCGCGATCTGCCATGGTCCACAGCTACTGGCAAGTGCAGATTTGTTAAAAGGACGTACGATCACATCGTATCCAGCACTCCAAGTGGATATGGTCAATGCAGGTGCTACGTTCAAAGATGGCGAAGCGATTGTGGACGGTAACCTGATCACATCCCGCATCCCTGATGATGAGCCAGCATTTGTACGTGAGCTACTCAAAGTACTGTAAGAAAGTGCGATAAGCCTGTAAAAGTGCACAGTTGCTCCACTGTATAAAATTCGCCGATACGTCTGCAATAAAGACTACCAAGGCAAGCACGATGTGTATAGCGTCAGCCGAATGCCCTCCAACGCGCGCGTCTGAATCCAGATGAGTGATGGGCGAACGGATGACCAATGCTCGTTTACCAACATCAACTATTAGCTGCTTCATACCAAGCTCAATCTCAATCTAGTATGGATAGACGAACAATCCGACAGGCGACATGGATGTAAGTCGATGACGCTTGATCACCAGCGAGGAGGTCATTACGATGACACAACATATTCAAGCTTATTTTCGTACCGAGGATCAGGCAGAGGGCGCTCGTATTTCCCTACAAACATTGAATGTGAAAAACTTGGAAGTGAGCCGCTTGGATCACCAGGTCAATCAAGGTGGACGCGTCCTTGTTCCACTGATGCCTGTCAATGCAGGTGGTGGTACGGTAGGTGGTAATACAAGTGGCGTTGCAGCAGGTACAGGTCCAGGAACAATCGTCCCGCCTACTGCAATTATTGACGATGAAGGCAACCGTAACGAAGTACGCGATAACGATTCAGATCGGGATGCCGCAAATCGCGATGATCATGATGCATGGAGCGCGATGAATGCAACAGACAAGGACTACAACGATCTGAAATATGTATTGTCTGTAACCGCAATGGAAGCAGACGTGGAGAGCGTGGTACAGAAGCTACGCACCAATGATGCATTTGTTGAAGTTCTAGAATAGATAATAGCGCGATGGCTCATCCATCCTTAAAATAAACGTGAGAAGTGAAAGGCCTTTTTTCGGGACTATACCTGAGAAAAGGCTTTTGCTTTTGACTCGTTGGAGATATACCTATTCGCATAAATGCTAGAGCAGATGGACTGATTTATACTACATGATATAAGAAAAAAGCAGTACATGACGTACTCTCAAACGTTCGGGTCGTAGAACTTATACCTATTGTAACGAAACTGTAATATAGGAAACATCTTCTCTTAACAATGTGCATCTATAATAAACCTATGACCCCCTTTTAACATACTTGTTGGCCTGCAGCCCGTTGCTGCAGGTATTTTTTTGTCCTTTAATCATTGACTTTAGCGCGGTAGTTCATTACAATCGGTAAATGCAACATGGAGCTGTCGCTAGTTCAGTCGATAGGTTGTACAGATGTAATGACTTCATTACGGCGATTATCGACGATATATCATACTTATATAGTTCGCTTGATTCGATGATATAGAAGTGAGGATGTGAGCTGATGAGTGATATTCATCCCTATCCGATGTTGTATGCATCTGGATGTACTCTGGTTGCAGAACATTTGCTTGCTCAAGCTTCCTGGTTAGCGGGCATGAGCGAATTTTTGCGGCAGTATGGTGTACCTGCGGTATCCCAGCAAGCATCTGTACAAGAGGAAGACAATATAGCGATTGTCCAGTTTTGTGAACCTTTTCTTCATTCGTTTCAAGATCGACAATGGTTAATCTTTGCCAGAGAAGAGTGGAAGGAAGGACTGTGGATTGGACTTGATTCGATGAGCGCTGAAGTCTGTCGACTCGATGAAAACGCCGCGGGTCGTGCTCGTATCGCTGTGCTAAACCGTTCGTTGTTTTGCTTTTTAGACTTTATGGAGCAATTGCTCGTTTTTCTGAAGCAGCATCCACAGCCTGTATATGAAGCCAAAACGTATACAGCAGAGGAAGTGGAGCAGGTTTTGGCTGCCTTTCGGGAAAGTAAGCAAGCCGGTCAACCGATCCAGCGTACACCAGAGCAGCAAGAACAGATTCAAACCAATCGTAAGCTAGAGCAACAATTTCAAGCTGGCTTGCGGAAGTTGAAGCAATCCTTTCGCCCAATGGATGCGATCGCAATGAAACGTAATTCCTGGTGGAAAGTAGTGCTTGAACAATTAGAAGATGGTATACTATAATTTATTAAACTGTAGTGTGAGTGATCTGCTCACACGAGGTAAAATGAGAAGAGGATTTTTGCGAAGCATAAAATCCATACAATTCCAGTGTGAGTGATCTGCTCACACGAGGTAAAATGAAAAGAGGATTTTTGCGAAGCATAAAATCCATACAATTCCAGTGTGAGTGATCTACTCACACGAGGTAAAATGAGAAGAGGATTTTTGCGAAGCATAAAATCCATACAATTCTATGAACGATTCATAGACGGGAAAAGTACCACCGATACCGGACAGTTCCATTTTGGAAAAGAGAGGAATTCCCCTGGGCTGCAAGGAATCCCTGGACGACGGTGTGAAAAGACCTCCCCGAGAACATGATGTGAAAGATAGAAAAGTAGGCATTCACGAGTATGGGTATGTACCTATCGTGAAATGGGTAAGCTTGACGTTATACTCTATGCTGCTTTTGGAATCCAAGTAACCTCATGCGTAGTCAGCGGGCGTTAACCGCTTAATGAAGCGAATGTAGCCAGATGGGTAATACTCTGGTTGCTCCGATCTATTTGGTGTCCGTACAGGGCAATAAGTAGCATCAGTAATGGAGCAGTAGCCGTACAAGCGGCAGCATTCGAAATGTGGGTGGCACCACGGGTGAATGGTATATCCAGTCCCTCGTCCCTGTTTGTATGAACGAACAGTGACGTGGGGCTTTTTTGTGTTTTTTAATACAGGTAGTCGAACCAGTCACTGGTTTACAGCTAAGAAGGAGGAGCAATTATGGCGTTTCAAAAACCAACAGGCACGCAGGATTTTCTGCCGGGCACTGTGGAGAAATGGCAGTATGTCGAAGAAAAAGCAAGAGATCTATGCAGACGGTTCAACTATCGGGAGATTCGTACACCGATGTTTGAGCAAACCGAGCTATTCCAGCGCGGTGTCGGCGAAACGACAGATGTGGTGCAAAAGGAAATGTACACATTTGAGGACAAAGGACATCGTAGTATGACCCTACGTCCAGAAGGTACAGCTGGTGTCGTTCGCGCTTATGCGGAAAACAAGCTTTACGGCGAACCGGATGTGACCAAGCTGTATTATATGGGACCGATGTTCCGTTATGAGCGTCCACAGGCAGGGCGTTATCGTCAGTTCCACCAATTTGGTGTAGAAGCATTCGGTTCTGTTGATCCGGCGATTGATGTTGAAGTGATCGCGCTTGGCTTGCAGTTTTTCAAAGAACTGGGGCTTAAGGATGTGTCGGTAGAGATTAACTCCGTTGGTACATCGGAGACACGTGCCGCTTACAATGAAGCTCTGCTAGGCTTCCTGCGTCCGATGAAAGACACATTGTGCAAGGACTGTCAGCACCGGATGGAGCGCAATCCCATGCGTGTACTGGACTGTAAAGTCGATCAGGATAAATTCGTCGGTGCACCGTCCATTCTGGATAGTCTGGATGAAGCAAGTCGTACTTATTTCCAGCAGGTAAAAGATCATCTGACCGCGATGGATATTCCATATCAGGTGAACGAGCGTCTCGTTCGTGGACTGGACTACTACACCCATACAGCTTTTGAATACAAGGCACAAGGGATCGGCGCGATTGATACGATTGGCGGCGGTGGACGCTATAACAAGCTTGTTGCTGAAGTTGGCGGACCGGATCAACCAGGTATTGGCTTTGGCATCGGGATGGAGCGTCTACAGCTCATTCTGGCAAGTCAAGAAGTAGATGTACCTGCTGTGAAGCCGCTGGATGTGTATCTGGTAGCGATTGGCGAAGCGGCTGAAAAAGAAACCGTGAAGCAATTGTTCAAGCTGCGTACACTCGGATTCTCGGCGGAACGTGATTATCTCGGACGCAAAATCAAAGCACAAATGAAGTCAGCTGACCGCTTCCAGTCCCGTTATACTGCTATTCTCGGTGATGATGAGCTGTCACGCGGCGAAATCTCACTGAAATCTATGGATACCGGTGAGCAGCAAAATGTAAAGCTGGCTAAGCTTGCTAATTATTTGACATAAAAAGTGAAATAAGAGCAGTTCCTAATTGGTTTCATATTATAAAGATTGATCATTCATTATGTTTGGATAAAAAGGAGACTATAACATGTTAAGGACTCACAACTGTGGACAATTGACCGCTGCCAGCATTGGCGAAACGGTAACACTGAACGGATGGGTACAGACTCGTCGTGACCTTGGGGGCGTACTGTTTATTGACCTGCGCGACCGTACAGGAATCGTACAGATCGTATTTAACCCGGCAATCTCTGGCGATGCACTGCAAATTGCAGACCGCGTTCGTAGTGAATATGTACTGGCTGTTAAAGGTGAAGTTGTTCGTCGTGACGAAGAGACGATCAATGCGAACCTGCCAACAGGTGATATCGAAGTACGCATTACCGAAATCGAAGTAATCAATGCAGCCAAAACACCTCCATTCTTTATCGAAGATGGTGTTGAAGTCGACGAATCGCTACGTATGAAATATCGCTACCTCGACCTGCGTCGCCCAGAAATGCAAAAAACGCTGATGCTTCGTTCAAAAGCAACGAAGATCTTCCGTGACTTCCTTGACGAGCAGGGCTTTATCGACGTCGAAACGCCAATCCTGACGAAAAGTACACCGGAAGGCGCGCGTGACTATCTCGTACCAAGCCGTGTGCATGAAGGTGAATTCTTCGCACTGCCACAATCTCCACAAATTTACAAGCAGCTTCTGATGGTGAGTGGACTGGAGCGTTACTACCAGATTGCTCGTTGTTTCCGTGATGAGGACTTGCGTGCTGACCGTCAGCCTGAGTTCACTCAAGTCGACATTGAGACTTCCTTTATCCAGCGCGATGAGTTGCTCGGTATGATGGAGCAATTAATGGCACGTCTGTTCAAAGAAACGATCAACGTAGACATTCCTACTCCGTTCCAACGCATCACGCATGCGGAAGCCATGGACAAATACGGTTCGGATAAGCCTGACCTGCGCTTCGGACTGGAACTGGTAAATGTGAGCCATATCGTAGCGAACAGCGGCGCAAAAGTATTCGCATCCGTTATCGAAAATGGCGGCGAAGTGAAAGTGCTGAATGCCAAAGGCTGTGGAACATGGACACGTAAAGAAATCGACAGCCTGGAGCCATACGCGAAGCGTTACGGTGCAAAAGGTCTGGCATGGATTCAAGTCAAAGAAGGCGAATTCCGCGGCCCAATCGTGAAATTCCTGAACGAAGAAGAGATTCAGCAATTGCGCGAAACGACAGGCGCAGAAGAGGGCGACCTGCTGTTGTTCTCTGCTGATAAAAAACAAGTGGTTGCTGACGTGCTTGGTGCTATGCGCTCCAAAATCGGTCGTGATCTTGGTCTGATCGACGACAATGCTTACAAATTCGTATGGGTTGTCGACTTCCCACTCCTTGGTTATGACGAGACGTCCAAGCGTTATGTAGCAGAGCACCATCCATTCACACGTCCATATGAAGAGGATCTGGAGCTGTTCGATACGGATCCTGGTAAAATTCGCGCGCAAGCGTATGATATCGTACTGAACGGCTATGAAGTAGGTGGCGGTTCCCAGCGTATTTATCAGCGTGATCTGCAGGAGAAAATGTTCGAAATGCTCGGCTTCACACCAGAGGCAGCGCGCGAGCAATTCGGCTTCCTGATGGATGCATTTGAATATGGTACGCCTCCACATGGTGGTATTGCATTCGGTCTGGATCGTCTGGTTATGCTACTGGCAGGTCGTACGAACCTGCGTGAGACGATCGCATTCCCGAAAACGGCGAACGCAACGGATCTGCTGATGGATGCACCAGCACCGGTTGGAGAATCTCAACTGGAAGATCTGCATATCCGTCTTGCACCGAAAAAGCTCGTTGTTGACAAAAGCTAATTTGGATAGATAATCAAACTGCTGCAATCAGTGATTCAAGGATTGCAGCAGTTGTTTTGTATACTATATAGTGACGATTCGTCTGGACATGGCACGAGTAGGTATGAAGTGTGTTCCAGGTGCTTCGTGAACAGACGAAATGAAATGTAGATCAATCTACGATCGGGATATGGTTGGGATCGTAGTAACGTAGAAAGGAGCTGAGCTTGAATGCTGAACCAATTTTCCCGTACCGAGCTTGCATTTGGTCCGGAAGGCATTGAAGTAATGAAAAATAGCACGGTTGCTGTGCTTGGTATTGGCGGCGTAGGCGGTATTGCCGTCGAAGCATTAGCACGTACAGGCGTTGGCCGCATTATCCTGATCGACAAGGACGTTGTCGATATTACGAATATTAATCGCCAGATTCATGCGCTGACCACAACAGTCGGTCAGAAAAAAGCGGAGCTGATGGTCGAGCGAGTGAAGCTCATCAACCCGGAGTGTGATGCGATTGCGCTTAATATGTTTTACACTGAAGAAACGTATGAAGAGCTGTTTAAGTATGACATCGACTATGTGGTAGATGCGTCAGATACGATCATTTACAAAATCCATCTGATTAAGCAGTGTCTGGAACGTGGTATTCCGATCATTTCCAGTATGGGCGCTGCTAACAAAATGGACCCGACTCGTTTCCAGGTAGCTGATATCTCCAAAACCCACATGGACCCGATTGCGCGTGTAGTTCGTACGAAGCTGCGTAAGGAAGGGATTCGTAAAGGGGTGAAGGTGGTCTTTTCTACGGAGGAGCCGATGAAGCCGCGTGTGGATGTTACGCAAAAGATCGTTCCAGAGAATGCGCCCGAAATTCGTAAAGCGAAGCAACCACCGGCAAGTAACGCGTTTGTACCTCCGGTAGCAGGCTTGATTATGGTGAGCGTCGTCGTACGTGAGCTGCTCGAGAAAAACGGGATTGAACTTTAATTAAATAAGGTCTTAAGTAAGCTCGAATAAATAGAATGATACAGATGGCGGTGGAGTCTGACTTGCTCCTATCTGTAAAAAGAGTGGCTCTGTCAGTGTGTTAGAAAATGTGTATCTTACGCATCCTAACCAGACAGAGCCATTCTGCATTTTAGAAAAGGCGCTGGAATTGCTACTGGCGCTCCCTTCCAAACTATGCTAAACTGAAAATCCTTTGTTCCGAGACACATCAGATGGATGTGCATGGATTATGGCTAAAACTATAAACAAAGCGCTACCATATGAAAAGTACATTCAACCCTTCCGCATCGAATCCGATGGTGGAGGGGATAGAGTGTGCTTTTTGCTTGTTGTTTGCGGGATGAAGGATACATCACTTTTGTTCTTAGGAGGTAACTGAAATGGACAAAGATTTTCAAAGTGCCTATCAAGAAGAGCACAGTAAGCTGCTGCTCACGCTGGAAGAGGTAGACGCGCAGCTCAAGCGACTGACGGACATTCCGGTCTATACCGGGCATGATTTTACCGAGCAGGTATTGGAAGCTGGGCGAGAGCAGCAGAGACAGACACTAACCAAGAGTGCCAGAGAGCCTTATTTTGGCAGGCTGGATTTTGCTGAAGGAGAGCAGGGCGAACGTCGTCCGCTTTATATCGGGAAGGTCGGCGTTGGTAAAAGTGAGATTGATGAAGAGCCGCTCGTTGTCGATTGGCGAGCGCCGGTAGCGAGCTTATTTTACTCGTTCACCGGTGGAGAAGAGATTGCGGAATACGAAGCGCCAGAGGGGCTGGTACAAGGACTTGTCTTTTTGAAGCGTAACCTCGTGATCCGTCAGCGTATGTTAGAGCGGCTCGCCGATACGTATGATCGTGAGAGCACCGAGCCTGTCGTGACCGATGAATTCCTCGTGTATCGACTGGGCGAAAATAAAGACAATAAGCTGCGGGATATCGTATCCACGATTCAAGCAGAGCAGGATCGGATTATCCGCGCAGTGAAAAATACGGCGCTAATCATTCAAGGCGTAGCAGGTAGTGGAAAAACAACCGTTGCGCTACATCGTCTGGCATTCCTGCTCTATCAGTATCAGGAGCAGGTATCGGCTGATCGCATGATTATTTTCGCACCGAACCATATGTTTTTGGATTATATTTCGGAAGTACTACCGGAGTTGGGCGTAGGCGATATCCAGCAAAGTACTTTTGCCGATTGGGCACAGCAGCTGCTAGAGAGCGATATTCGACTGGTACCAACCTCGGAGACGTATGACGAATGGTTTGAAACGACCGAGCATCCCGAAGTAACGGATGCGACGCCATCGCGTTATAAAGGTTCACTGGACTTTATGAAGCTTATCGAACAATATGTGGGCTTGCTAGAGCAGCATGCGGTGCCAGAGCAAGACTTTAGCCCATGGGATGGGAAAGTGCTGGATCGAGAGCAGATTCTAGAGTGGTATAACGTGGAGTATCGTCCGTATCCGTTAGCCAGACGTAAGGAAAGAGTGCTCGCCCGCTTGCATCGTTGGATTGAAATGGAGCTCAAGCAAGCGCCATCCGAAGCAATTCGCAAGGAACGCCGCAAAAAGGCAACCCAGCGTGAGAAAGCCTATGCGAATAAATGGCCACGCTATGAGCCACTCGCTCTGTACAAGCAGCTATTCAAAACAGGCAAAAGCGCCATCTCCGCAGAGCAGCTTGAGGTGATCTGGAATCAATTGCCTGCGGGTATGCTTAAAACGGTATCTGCCGAGCTGAAAAAGGATCGTATTCGCGACGAAGACTTGCCAGCGCTTGTATACTTGCATACGCTACTTCATGAGATGGATAGCAAGCATCGGTTTGACCATGTCGTTATTGATGAAGCGCAGGACTTTTCGCCATTTCATGTGGCATTGTTGAATCAGTACGTACGTGGGGGTTCGTTTACGATTCTCGGCGATCTGTCGCAGGGCATTCATGCGTATCGCGGAGTGCATGATTGGCAGGAAATGAGCAGTTTGTTCAAGGCAGAGCAAACGGATTATTTTCCATTGACTCGAAGCTATCGCTCGACGATGGAGATTATAGAGTTTGCGAATATTATTTTGGAGCACGGCGTACGTAATGGAATCACTGCTGTACCGGTCTTCCGTAGCGGTGATCCGGTTCGTCTGCTGGAATGTTCTAACGATCAGCGAGTAGAGACGATTGTATCACGCTGGCAGGAGCTACAAGCGAAGGAGTTTCGTACTAGCGCGATCTTAACGCGTACGCTGCATGAAGCGCGTGAGCTACACGAACAGCTAGTTGCCGCCGGGTTAGAAATCAATCTGATCGACGGTGGTAAAGCGACCTATCAGGGCGGGCATTCGATTTTGCCTGTGTATCTGTCCAAGGGGCTTGAGTTCGATGCGGTGCTACTTACGGATGTAGATGCGGAGCATTATCGCAATGATCCGTGGGACGCACGGTTACTGTATGTAGGTTGTACGCGTGCGCTGCATGAGCTGTGGTTGCTGTGTGGGGATGCATTGCCAGATTATGTACGTGAGCCGAAGCCAGATATGGAGACGGTAGACGCTTAATTATCATGGTGAATGCTAATATTTTGTGAAAGAAGCCTTTCTTCTTACCGAGCTGTTCAGCTACTTTGTACTTCATAGGTATTCCTTCTGGAATAGATGTGAATGAATGCGTAGTCTGAGCAGAACGAAGAAGCTCAAAGGCTTCTTTCTTTTTCAATCCAGACGTACAGTGGTAAAATAGTAATGATATAGCATATACCCGTGATGTTGCCGGATACGATAGAAGGATGTGATTCCGTGGATTTGTTTTCCTTTAATGAACAAGACAATACAGCAGCAGATGGCATGGGCGTGCTCGCCGATCGGATGCGTCCGCAGTCGCTGGATGAATATATTGGTCAAGAGGATATTGTAGGGAAAGGCAAGCTGTTACGTCGTGCGATTGAGGCGGATCAGGTGTCGTCGATTATTTTGTATGGGCCGCCAGGCTGCGGAAAGACGACGCTCGCGCATATTATTTCTAAGCATACACAGGGTGAGTTCGTACGCTTGAATGCGGTAGATGCGACAGTCAAGGATGTACGTGAGGTGATCGAGCGTGCAGGTACGAATAAGTCGTTATATGGTAAGAAGACGATTTTATTCCTGGATGAAGTCCATCGTTTTAACAGTTCCAGACAGGATGCATTATTGCCTGCTGTTGAGAAAGGGACGATTATCTTCATCGGCGCAACGACCGAAAATCCATTTCATTATGTGAATGGTGCGTTGATGAGTCGTTCGACATTATTTCAGCTGCATTCACTTGGACGTGAGCATTCGCTGATCGCGATGCAGCGTGCGCTGGCTGATGCGGAGCGAGGACTAGGCTTTATGCAGCTACAGGTGGATGAGTCTGCGCTCCAACATATCGCTTCGATGGCTAATGGAGATGTGCGCCGTGCGCTGAATGCACTAGAACTTGCTGCGCTGACCACACCGCCACTGGAAGATGGCACGATTCATATTACGCTGGACGTAGCAGAGGAGTCGATTCGCCGTCCGATTGTACGTGCCGATGAATCAACTCAGTATGATGTGTTATCTGCTTTTCATAAAAGTATTCGAGGTTCTAGTGATGCGGCATTATTCTGGTTCTTCTATGCGGTTGAAAAGCTCGGTATGGACCCGATGACCTTCATTCGTCGCCTGATCGCTGCGAGCAGTGAAGATATTGGACTGGCAAATCCGCAGGCGATGGTACAGGCGCTTGGTGCGCTGGATGCCTATCGAACAAATGGATGGCCGGAAGCGAAGCTGAATATTGCGCAGGCGATTTTATTTGCAGTAGAGAGTCCAAAGTCCAATGCAGTGTACACAGCCATTTCACGGGCGATGGCAGCGATGGACGAAGTGAAGTCGGCTGAGGTGCCGCTACATTTGCGAGATACACATTATAAAGGTTCTGCGCAGCTTGGACATGAAGGCTATCAGTATCCGCATAATTTCCCGAATCATTATGTGAAGCAAGAATATCTGCCAAAAAGTCTATCCGGTCGCGTATTTTATAAGGCAACCGAGCAGGGGAACGAATCGAAGATTAAGATCAATCAGGAGCGACGATTAGGGAAGTCGGAGTCGTAAATAAGAAAATGATGTCGAGCATGTAGAAATGAACACATGCGGTATTTGCAGATGTACTTCACATCAGGATATACAAATAAATAAAGCCCGATGCTTGTCGCATGAGTCATCATTCTCGGCGATAGACATCGGGCTTTTCGGGTTGGATGGTTTGTGGCATGAATACAGTCGTTTATTTGATGTATATAGAATTAGAGATCATTCTGCTAATGTTTGCTTATTAGCACTTATTTTATTGAATTATGATCGTCCAGCTCTCCAACCATACATTGCAAATGTAAAAAAGTGAGCTTACTTCTTTCTCGACTTTCTATGACTTTTAGGAGCGCGATGCCAGCCGTACACCTGTAAATGAACGAATGTTTTACTGAGTAGATGGCTCAATATATACAGAATAATCAATACAATTAGTAGCGGACGGAATAAGATCCAGGCGACCATCCAGATGAGCATCAATTGCCAGCCTCTGAGCTTGCGTAGAAATAAGGGCAGGGTGAAGATGCGGTAAAACCAATAGTTCTTCTGCATCGCTTCCAGATATTCCGTACGAATCTGCTCATTATTAGGATGAAGACGAATCGCTTGCTCCATCATTTGCTTGGCAGTTTTCGCATCGCCGCGACGCTCTGCTGCCCAGCCCAGATACATAAATGTCTGTGCATCTTCCAGATCGTATTGTAGCGCCTCTAGTGAAGCTTGATACGACGCTTCCTTCTCGTTTAGATTAGCCAGCACATAGCTGTACATAGCTAGATAGATGCCATGTTGCGGCTGTAAACGGAGCGCATGACGAATCTGCTCCAGTGCCTCTTGAAACTTGCCCTGCATGTTATGCATATTGCTCAGTAAATAATACAGATGTGCCTGATATGGATTAATGCGCAAGCCTTCATGTGTCGCTTGCAGCATCAATGACCATTCACGCTTGTCATAATAAATGAAGGCACGAAGTGTCCATGCACGCTCATTGTCAGGCTCAATACGAAGAGCTTGAGACGTGCCTTCCAGCGCGTGCTCGTATTCTTTTTTATTCATATAAATCGTAGCCAGTGCATTATAAGGCTCTGGCGATTCTGGCTCTTCACGTAACCACTCTCCGGCTTCGCGCAGCGCTTCATCATAACGTTCCCATTCGACTAGTCGATCAATCCGTTCCGATCGAACACCAGACAGATCATGCTCATTCGTATAATCGCTCATAAGCTGCTCCTCATACGATCGTCACCCTATGAATCAGATCGTGAATGTTCCTTGCTTCGCGGTCTGGTTCTATAGACTAACGAATTTTGTGCTTTTTAATATAATCGAGTACAGCTGTATATTCACCGTTTGTATCACTAAATGTCGCATAGTTACGTGCAGTAGCGAACCACTCAGTGGTAGAAGGCTGACGCGTCTTGAGCGCACGATTAAAATCCAGATCGGTCATCGGCTGAATCTCACCGGTTTCCATCGCACGTTCAAGCGCAATCTCGGTCGTATCACGAACAAGCTGATCCAGATCTGCACCGGAAAAGAGTGCCGTACTCGCAGCAAGCTTTTTCAGATTGATTGAATCTGCAGGCTTATCCCTTAGTTTCAGATCAAGAATGGTACTGCGTTCCGCTTCCTCGGGTGGAGATACAAAGAGTAGATTGTTAAATCGACCCGGGCGACGTAGTGCCGAATCCAGATACCACGGTGTATTGGTAGCACCGATAATAAATACATTTTCATTAAAACTCGCAAGTCCGTCCAATTCCAGCAGAAGCTGATTCACAAGCATCCGATCATGATGCTGGCGCATATTATGACGACTACCACCAAGTGCATCCAACTCGTCGATAAATAGAACGCAAGGCGATTCTGCACGAGCCTTTTCAAACACATCATGCAAATTATGCTCACTACCCCCTACATACATCGACAGGATTGCCTGCAATTCCAGATGTAAAAAGCTCGCATTAATCTCACCCGCAACGGCTCGTGCTAAAAAGGTTTTGCCGCATCCCGGTGGACCATACAGTAGCACCGAACCGCCTGCCTTCTTACCATATGCAGCGAACAGCTCTGGCTGAGTCAGCGGTAAAATAAAGTTCATTCGAATCTTCTTTTTAATCTCTTCCATACCACCGACATCATCAAACGTAATCATCGGCTTTTCCAGTTCAACCAGATCATTAGCATCTTTATCAAATTGAATCACTTTTAGATTTTTGCGGCGTTCTTCATGCTCATCGCTCATTTTTACACCACTCCATATGTAGATTTGTCATGCTTAGGTAGTACCATCATAACCGATACATAGACCGATTCACCACTACCGATTTCCCTTTTCTACCATAGAAAATAGAAGGAAAGCGAATCAGTAGCAAGGCTCATATTGTATACATATTTACACATGTTACCGAATGCAGTATGATAGGACTAATCTAATCGGCGATGGAGTTCGCCATGAACCGCTGACTACAGCTAATGACTCCTACCTGCAAGCATGGGCGATCCATGTTTTGTTCGGGTAGGAGTTTTTTGTGCGGTTGTAGCAACAACGACGAATCATCTCTATCATGTTATATCTTCTATAAACGTACTCAACGAAATTAATTTTAATTATCCAAAAGGAAGTGAACTCATGCTCTATGTACTTGTAGCCATCGCTGGTGTTCTCGGCGCGACCTCTCGATATCTGATCAGCGTCCTCATCCCAAGTCAAGGTTTTCCAGTAGCAACTCTGCTTCTCAATCTTACAGGCTGCTTTTTGCTTGCGATCGTTATGCGTTATATGGCTCGCTTACCACGCGTATCGTCTAATATGGTAACGATCGTGGGTACCGGCTTTGTCGGTTCGTATACCACCTTTTCCACCTTCAGTCTAGAAAGCGTAGAATTGCTCGAACAACAAATGTATCTGGCCGCTCTGCTATATATCGGTGCCAGCCTGCTTGGCGGACTACTATTCACATGGCTGGGCTTCCGATGCAGCGAATACCTACTCGCCCGAAAGGAGACAAAATCACATGCTCACTAATATCGGATGGGTAGCGCTTGGTGCTATCTTCGGCGTGCTGGCACGCTTTCTACTATCACGCTGGATGAAGAAACGCTGGCCCATGGATTTTCCACTATCCACCTTAATTATCAACTTAACCGGCTCATTCCTGCTTGGTCTCCTTGTCGGTTCAGGCGCAAGCAGTCAGTGGCAACTCTTATTAGGCACGGGCTTCATGGGGAGCTATACCACCTTTTCCACATTCAAGCTAGAAAATATGGAGCTTCATTTGAAGCAGCGATACAAAGTGCTGATAAGCTATTTGTGCCTTTCTTATGTAGCTGGGATTGTGCTTGCAGGGGTAGGGCTATGGCTGGGACATCAGATTAGTAGGGTGTAGGGAGTTTAAGTGCATGAGGATTCTATAGATGTAAGTTCAATATGTAAAATCAGTAAACAGACAGCCGATACAAAAACTTATGTTTATTCATCTATACAAAATGTCCAATGAAAAGAAAAGCCAAAAGCTGTTCTATGCATACCTGTCTGTGCTTTTTGAAAAGGCATAGACGGATCATATACGAGCTTTTGGCTTATTAACGGTTACTCGACAGTTATGTCAGAATCGGGATCGACATGTTGCCAGATATCACGCAGTGACCAGTATGTCCAATCCTGAATTAGCGTTTGCCCACCAGTCGCTGTCAGCTCCATACTGGCGCCATTTCCCTGTGGATAAATACGGCTCGTTAGCGTCGCCAGCCCATCATTCGCAAACACTTCAATCGAAGAACGATCAACAAAAATACGTAAAGTTAGCAACGCGTTCTTTGCTAATGGAGCTGTTCTGACGCCATCTTCTGGTTTGCCGGATTGTGAAGCATCCAGAATGAGCTTCTCGCTTGCCATATCATACCTAATGCTCGTTTTCTCATCCCTATCGCTATATAGCGTTAAGCCTACCGTGTCCGCATTACTGTTGTTCAAATCGAACACGGCACGAATTTCTAACAATGAGGCGTTCGTATTCACGCTATATGAATCACTCACCGTGAATGCATTACCCAGTGAGAACGATTGTTGGCGAAGCAACTTCGTTTCCTCAACCGGATTCATCAAGAGTCGCCCTTGTTCATCCAGATTCAGCATGCGTGGCAAGGTTAATGCACCAGCCCATCCGTGCGCCTTTGTGGGCATATTGGATTCCCACATATCCATCCAACCGATCGCAATCCGGCGACCTTGGTCATCGAGTAACGTTTGTACGGCGTAAAAATCATGACCATGATCCAATTCTTGAAATTCACCATGCTCAAAATGATTCGTATCATAATCATAACTCCCGATCAGATAGCCTGTTTGGAACAGATTAAAGTAGCGATCTTCCGTGCGCTCGATGCCTTGAGGCGAGATCAGCAGTACATGCTGGCCGTCCAGTTCGAAAAAATCCGGGCATTCCCACATAAAGCCCAGTGTACCGTTACTTTCAGCGAGAACACCATCATACGTCCATTGTCGCAAATCAGCAGAGTGATAGCGAATGACACGTCCATGACCGTCCTGCGTTGCATTCCCAAGCACCATATACCATGTATTGCCATGCTTCCACACTTTCGGATCACGGAAATGATGGGCGCTATCTGCTGGGGGCTGCGCAATCACCGGGTTCGCTTCGTATTTTTGGAAATGAATGCCGTCATGACTGAAGGCAATATTTTGATTTTGCGTGAACAGATCCTTTTCGCGGTCGGTATAATGATGACCCGTATAGACTAACGTCAGCACGCCTTCATCATCGACGGCGCTACCGGAAAAGCAACCATCCTGGTCGCATGGATCGCCCGGTGCAAGTGCGATCGGACAGTGCTCCCAATGAATCAGATCTTTACTTTTTACATGTCCCCAGTGCATTGGACCCCAATGCTCATCATACGGGTGATGCTGGTAAAAGACATGATATTCCCCGTTGAATTGAATCATCCCATTGGGATCGTTGATCCAGTTTGCAGGGGCGGCAATATGGTAACCCGGGCGATATTGCGAGTTGATTTTCTCTTCAGCAAGCTGAAGTGCCTGAGCGGCATGGTGTATAGGATGTAAAGTAGACAAAGAATTTCCTCCTTCAAAATATGCAGTATGATTTCATGAATGGTATAATTTTGCGCCAGGACGACCAGAAGACTTCGTTTACGTTAATGGCTGTGTCGTTTCGAGTGGCTGGTTAAGTTGGGATGCTTTTTGTTTGTCATTAAACAGAGTGAAAATAGAGATCACGGTAAACAGCAGTACCAGTGCACCCATCATCAAATACGTATGACGGAAGCCCATATCATCGTACAATGAACCGGCAATTGGCGATAAGACGGCTTGCCCGACCTGAGAAGCAAACTGAAAGCCAACAAGATACAAAATTGACGACAATCTTGTATCAAAGTGCGCTGCTAGATATTTGAAAATAGCGATTAGCATAATCGGTAATTCTAGCGCGTGGATCAGCTTCACAGCGGAGATACCAATCGGCTCAAATACAAGTCCAGAACCAATAATACGTAGTGCCATCAGCAGACCAGCGAGAATCAGGGATTTCTTCGCGCCTAGTTTATTTACGATAAATGGAGCCATAAACATCATCCCAGCTTCCAAAAATACCTGAAACGAGTTCAAATAACCGTACACTTGATTGCCGAGCGCGTGGGACGAGAACATAGACGAGTAATAGATCGGAAATTGCTGATCATACACGCCATAGATGCAGGCGACACCGACTACATAAAGAATGAAATACCAGAATGGGCGGAGCGTGAACAATGTACCGATATCTTTAATTTTTACCGAAGCAGCTTTTTCCATTTCGTTTTCTGTCACCTGAATGCGAACCGACAGGATAATGCCCACAAGTACAACGGCAGAAATGGAGGAGATCCAGAAATTGATATTTGGATTCAGATTGAATAGTTGTCCAGCAAAGAATGTAGCGGCTGCCCAGCCAAGTGAACCCCACATGCGAGAACGTCCGTATTCAAATCCGTACTTGCGACTTACTTTTTCTACATAGGTTTCGATTGCTCCAATTCCAGCAAGAAACCCGACGCTCAAAAATAGCCCGCCGACAATAGCTCCAAGCCATACATTGACATGTAGCAATGGCCCATACACGAATACAAAGAATGGTCCCGTAAATACGAGCAATAAGCTAATGAATAGTAAAATATTACGCTTTAATCCGATCTTGTCAGAAATATAGCCATAGAGTGGTTGAGCACATAATGCAAATATAGCGTTTACAGAAAAGATAAGCCCGGTTTGTGTTCCTGACAGCTTCATCTCCTGACCAAGCCAGATCGAAAACAGGGAATAGCTGGATGACCAGCATACGAAAAAGAAGAAAAAGTAAAGGCTGAGCTTCCAATACAAACTTTTAGATACGGACATAATATTCGCTCCCTCATTCATGTAAGTGCTTTCTTTGAAACGAATTATATGTCAACCGGTTTCATATGTCAACCGCTTGCATATTGATGTCAGCATCACTGTAAGAGGACAGAATCTCGGTATAACGAAGTAGAGTAGAAGGACTTAGAGCACTGTACGCCAAAAAACGCCTTCTGCGCTGAAGGCGTTGAGTGTCTATTTCGTAGTTATCTTGCATTGGATTTAACGTTTTTAAGTTGTAGCTACGTTTTATCATTTACGGCAAATATAGTAGAGCAACCTGCATTGATTTAGCAGGAAGATATTGTACTTTGCAAAATTACTTTTATGGAATTGGATGAACGGAAATCGAGCAGGCAGGCATATTTCATGACGTGTCTAGTTTCTAGAACGATTCAGGCTGTAGAACCATCACGTATATACACCGGCAGCATCGTTTGATAAGCGATTTCTTCAAATTCGCCTTCTATTTCCCGTAGTAGTACATCAATAGCTGTACGTGCAATGTCTTCAATCGGCTGGCAAATGGTCGTTAGCTGTGGCATCAGCGAAGAGACCATGGTTGTACCATCGTACCCGATCACTTTCAGATCATCAGGAATGGAGATCTTACGAATACCAGCCTCATAAATGATCGAAGCCGCGATCATATCATTACTCGCAAATACGCCATCAACTTCAGGATGCTCATCAAATGCGCGCCGAATAACAGACAATTGATGATCACGATCCAGTGGCAGCTCCAGCTCATATGTATAATGAGGTAATCCGTTGGCTTGCATCAGGTCTTCGAATGCTTTGCGGCGCAACTGGGCAGGCGTTTCCAATTCAGCAGGACCATTAAAATGCAAAATATGCCGACAGCCGCGGTCGATTAGCCTTTGTGTAGCCAGTTTACCGCCCTCATAATTATCGGAGCTAACGACCGGGATTGTACCTGACAAATAACGGTCAATTGCCACTACTGCCAGATTGGCTTTTTTATAATTGGAAATACCGCGATTATGCGTCCCGACAATAATTCCATCCACCTGATTGCGAATGAGCATTTCAGCATACTGCTCTTCTTTATCAATCTGGTTGAGACTATTGCATAGCAACACTTTAAGACCCTGTGCTGCACATAAATTTTCAATATGAAAGGTCAGCTCGGCGAAAAATGGATTCGCTGTCGTTGGTAAAATCAGCCCGATCAGATGAGTACGCTTGCTAAATAACGAGCGTGCCAGATCGTTAGGAAAATAATTCAATTCCTTCATAGCGCTCTGTACTTTCATTCGGGTTGCTTCGCTAATATAACCTCGATTGTTCATCGTACGTGATACGGTAGTCGGAGAGACACCGGCGAGTCGGGCGACATCTTCAAGTTTTGCTTTCATGCGGTAATCTCCTTTTTTCTATTAGTATACCATTTGCCTATAGGCAACAAAAGGAGCGTTCAATATACGGAGAAGGAGAGAACATTCATAAAAATAGCGTCCACCTGTAGGAATGGAAACCAACCCATTACATCAATGTATTCAAATAGTTCAATTAAAATAACCTGCTTTCGCACCATCCATAGGATAGACTCGAAAGCAGGCTTTGTCATTCACATCGGAAAATTATACCAGTGCCTCATAAGGAACTTTCTCAGCAACTTCAATTGTACCGCCGCCAAGACATACATCTCCATCATAAAAGACAACCGCTTGTCCTGGGGTGATCGCCTTCTGCTGTACATCAAACTGTACATGCACTTGACCATCCTCTTGCCACGTTAGTGTTACGCCTTGATCCGGCTGGCGATAACGGAACTTCGCTGTGCATTTCACTGTCGTTCCCACCGCAGGTGTTGATCCATCAATCCAGTTGATGCCAGATGCAATCAGACCCGTCGAATACATACTCGGATGCGCATCACCTTGTACGACGTACAAAATATTACGTTCCAGATCCTTTTCAGCCACAAACCACGGTTGTCCATTACCCGAACCACCGATGCCAAGACCCTGACGTTGACCCAGCGTATAATACATCAGTCCATCATGCTTGCCTTTGACTTCACCTGTTGCGATATCAACCATATCGCCAGAGCGTGCAGGCAAATAATGACTCAGGAATTCACGGAAATTGCGTTCACCGATAAAGCAGACGCCTGTGCTATCTTTTTTCTTCGCGGTGTACAGATTCGCTTCGGCTGCAATACGACGAACTTCCGGCTTCGGCAGATGACCGATCGGGAACATCGCACGAGAGAGCTGTTGTTGGTTCAGCGCATTCAGGAAATACGTCTGATCTTTGTTGTTGTCCACGCCGCGCAATAGCGTAAATTGACCATCTTGTTCAACAACACGTGCATAGTGACCTGTAGCTACGTAGTCTGCACCCAGATCCAGCGCTTTGTTCAGGAACTCGCCGAACTTGATCTCACGGTTACACATCACATCCGGATTCGGCGTGCGTCCACGTTTGTACTCATCCAGGAAATAAGCGAATACTTTATCGAAATATTCCTTTTCAAAGTTGACCGTATAATAAGGAATGCCGATCTGTTCACATACGCGGCGGACATCTTCTGCATCGTCCTCTGCGGTACAGTTACCGAACTCGTCGGTGTCATCCCAGTTTTTCATAAAAATACCGATTACATCATAGCCCTGCTGTTTAAGTAGTAAAGCGGTGACTGAAGAGTCTACACCGCCGGACATACCGACAACAACACGGGTTTCAGAAATTGCTTTTGCCATTTGCATATCACATCCTCGTTTAATTTGAACCGGATTGAAGTGCCGGTGGTGCATGTTGGCGATCTTGCACCATAGATTGTTAATAATTTCTGCACAACCCACAAATCCATTTCCCAAACCGTATTCATCTATGTTAGGATAGAATAGAAAAATGATCGGAATACACTGAATTGATGAAAATGCGTAGCATATGTGCAACTGCTAATTATAACTGTGATGGTGAAATAAAGCAACAGCAATAAGGCAATAATCGTTCATGATTTTGGTCAAATGAGACGAGGTGCGATAATGAAAATTTCAACTAAAGGGCGTTATGGTCTGACGATTATGATGGAGCTAGCTTCTCGCTTTGGTGAAGGTCCAACTTCGCTGAAAAGTATTGCTGAAAGAAATCAATTGTCTGAGCACTATCTGGAACAATTGATCGCTCCCCTTCGTAATGCAGGTCTGGTGAAAAGTATTCGCGGTGCATACGGCGGTTACATTCTATCCGGTGATCCAGAAAACATTACAGCTGGTGAGATCATTCGCGTACTGGAAGGTCCGATTTCGGTAGTAGACTTTACAGATGAGGATGTAGCAGCGAAGCGTCATCTCTGGCTACAGATTCGTGATGCGATTGCTAGTGTCATCGACTCCACAACGCTGAAGGATCTGATCACGTACCAGGATGAAGGTGCGGAAGATAACTACATGTTCTATATTTAATCGTATGGAATGAATATAGGTATACGATTTGTGTTCGGAAGCAAAGCCTAATATGGTAGCGAGTATCTTCGTTATATATGAAATCTCTCTATCCCGAACCGTATGTAGCGGAAGGACCGTAGCCAAGGCGCGGAAACCTTCCGTTTTTTGTTGAATTTTACCTTGTGTTAGGCGATTACTAACACGGTAACAGGATATATATAAACACTTTAAATGAAAGACAGGGTGAATTGTAATGACTCCAATCTATCTTGACCATGCAGCCTCTACACCGGTGCATCCGGAAGTGGCGCAGGAAATGCTGCAAGTAATGACTGGCACCTATGGCAATGCGTCCAGTGTACATGGATTTGGGCGTGCGGCCAAACAAATCGTTAGTGGCGCGCGCGATCGCATGGCAGCACGTCTCGGCTGTCATCCGAATGAGCTTGTGTTCACCGCGGGGGGGACAGAGAGTGATAATATGGCCTTGTTCGGCGTGGCAGAAGCGATGAAGGAGAAGGGGCGCCATATCATCACATCCAGCATTGAGCACCATGCGGTATTACATGCTTGCGAAGCATTGGAAAAGCGTGGGTATGAAGTGACGTATCTGCCAGTGGATACAGGGGGACAGGTACAGTTGGATGATCTACGGAATGCAATCCGTAACGATACCATTCTAATTAGCATTATGTTTGGCAATAACGAGGTGGGTACGCTCCAGCCGATCACTTCAATTGGTGAGTTGGCACGTGAGCACGGTATTTTATTTCATACCGATGCGGTTCAAGCGCTTGGTGGTGTAGAGATCAACTGTCATGAGCTACCTGTAGACCTGATGAGCTTTTCCGCTCACAAAATCAATGGTCCCCAGGGCATCGGTGCATTATATGTACGCCAGGGTACTCGGTTGGAGCCGCTACTGCATGGTGGTTTGCAAGAGCGCAAGCGTCGTGCAGGTACAGAGAATCTAGCAGGAATTGCAGGGTTTGGTAAAGCGGTTGAGCTTGCTACCGATAAGTTAGCGGAACGAACAGCAAGTCTACAGAAGCTGCGCGCAGCGTTTATCGAGTCATTGACAGAGCAAGCAGGCAGCGATGCCTTTACGATCAATACGCCGCTCGATCAGTCGCTTCCGCATATCCTTAATTTGAGCTTCCCAGGCATCACAAGTGAGACGATGCTGATGAATCTCGATATGGAGCGTATTGCAGCGGCAAGTGGATCGGCATGTACATCTGGATCGCTTGAGCTATCTCATGTGCTACAAGCGATGAATTTGCCAGAAAATGTACAGCAATCCGCGATTCGCTTTAGCTTTGGACTGGGTAATACTACAGAGGAAATCGAACACACCGCACAAAAAATTGCAACCATTTTGAAACGGCTACGTAAATGATCGAAGGGCTCCCCTGTCTGGTGAATAAGGGAGGATAGATGTCGGCTGATGCCACCGACTGGGCGTAATGAACTCTGTTCTTACCCCGCGCAAAATGTGCGCTGAGGAGGTCCTGCAGATGTTGAAGATTCAGAGCATGATCGGACTTGCTGTATTTGACGTCGAAGACGGCAAGCAGCTAGGTAAAATCCACGATTTTATCGTGCAAGAGGACTGGTCGGTGTACGGCTTCGAGCTGGAAGGCAAAGGGCTGTTCTCACTTCAAGTGCGCACGGTGAAATGGGAAGACGTGGTCAGCTTTGGCAGTGATGCCATTATGATTCGTAATCAACAGGCAGTACGCCAGACGGCGGCTGACGATATCCAACATACATTCCTTATCGGGAACCGCAAGCTCAAGGAGCTGCCGGTTCTTACCAGTGATGGAGCCATGCTCGGATACGTATCCGATGTTTACTTTAATCCTGAACTGGGTAAAAGCATTACCGGGATCGAAATTAGCGACGGTTTTATTTCCGATCTGATTGGCGGAAGAAAATGGCTTCCGATCAGTGACCAAATCGCATTCGGTGAAAGCGCCATTATGACGCCGGTAGCGAGCGATCAACGACTGGAAGAATGCCTGTAAACTGTAGCCATTATGCCGTAAGGCTGGCTGCCCAAACTTGTAGACGGATAGGGTGAGTGCGGAATGAAATGTCCAAACTGTAGTTCCAAAGATATTGGAAAGATCGGCTCGCATCAATTTTATTGCTGGGGCTGTTTTATTGAACTGACTGTAAATAATGGTAAAATGTCAGTATATCAAGTAGAAGAAGATGGTACGCTGAGCTCGCTGGACGACCTGTTTGTAGAGCATCCGGCAGTAGCGGTACAGCTTCCTTTATCTTCTTAAAATTTCGGTGTATCACTTCGCATAATCGGGGAATACGGCTATACCGTTATTACTTTATACATACCCGAATAACAGCGGGCTATTGACCCGATTCAAGCCTTGGCGGTCGGTTCGTATCATCAGATGCGGATCGGCTGTTCCAGGCTTTTTGCATTTTAATATAGATATAGATGAACAGATAGATGGGACATGTATAGATGGTAACTGCTAAAACGTGAACGTATGCGTGTCACAGGTAATCCGTTACCTTGTGATTGGGAGCGATTGGCTATATCGTAAGTCCGCTTATATCTATTGGGTTAACACCTATTCGATCAAAGATGGAACAGGTGCAATAGCCTCAAATGCTTAGACGCAAATAGAGTCGGTTCCTACATCTAAACTCGTCATCCGTTCAGACACTTTATCGCTTGCAGAATGCGCTTTTCGAGCCTCTCTAGACGTGATGCCTGCGATTGACAGAGCTCGGTACGCTGGATATACTAATATAGGTTGTTAAAAATCGTGAAATTCCGCTGAGAAGCTAACTATTTCTGCGGAATCGGGTATCTGTGCATACCCTTGAAACCGTCGGCTGCAAAGAACAGCTTCTGGTATAAACATGTACCTGTGAGCATGGTTTATATCGCAGGCAAAGGTGACATAACATACGGCCACTGCGCACTGGTTTTGACCCAAGAGGGCGAAAGTGCCTGCTGTTCACAGCCTTGGCATAACAAAAAAGGTGCAGGGAGAAGCCGAGTACAGGAAATACAAGAATACCGTCCCTGATCTATCGACAGGGGCGTTTTTTAGATTCCGGGCCTGTTAGGTTCCCGCTGAATGCGGTTGTGCCGACACATTACATAACATATGTTCGGCGCTGCCGCGAGAATCTGTGAATAGAACGAACACTGCGTTTGAATGGACAAACGCTATACTTGAGGAGGCTCGCGATTATGAAAGCAAGTGAAATTCGCTCCAAATGGCTCGCTTTTTTTGAAAGCAAAGGACATAAAGTAGAACCGAGCGCACCGCTCGTACCGATTAACGATCCATCGCTGCTGTGGATCAATGCGGGTATGGCACCGCTGAAAGCTTATTTTGACGGTCGTATCCAGCCGGATAACCCGCGTATTACGAACTCGCAAAAATGTATTCGTACGAACGATATCGAAAATGTCGGTAAAACACGCCGTCACCATACGTTCTTCGAAATGCTGGGCAACTTCTCCATCGGCGATTACTTCAAAGAAGAAGCAATCACATGGGCATGGGAGTTCCTCACAGGTAAAGAATGGATCGGCTTTGATCCAGAGCGTTTGTCTGTAACGGTATATCCAGAGGATGAAGAAGCCTTCAAGCTGTGGAATGAGAAAATTGGTCTGCCCGCAGAACGTATCATCAAGCTGGAAGATAACTTCTGGGATATCGGTGAAGGCCCTTGCGGTCCGTGTACCGAGATTTTCTATGATCGTGGCGATGCATATGGCAAGCTTGATCCAACCGATCCAGAAATGTATCCAGGCGGCGAAAATGAGCGTTTCCTGGAAGTATGGAACCTCGTATTCTCTCAATTTAACCATAACAAAGATGGCAGCTACACACCGCTTCCTAACAAAAACATTGATACCGGTGCAGGTCTGGAGCGCTTTACATCCATCTTGCAGGATGTAGATTCCAACTTCGACACGGATCTGTTCCAGCCGATGATTCAAGAAACAGCGCGTATCGCAGGCGTAACGTACAAGCAAAACAATGAGACCGATGTTGCGCTCAAAGTTATCGCTGACCATATTCGTACAGTAACCTTTGCTGTCGGTGATGGCGTATTGCCTTCCAACGAAGGCCGCGGCTATGTAATCCGTCGTCTGCTACGCCGTGCGGTTCGTTACGGTAAAGTAATCGGCCTGGATAAGCCATTCCTGTTCAGCCTCGTGAAAACAGTAGGCGATGTGATGGGCGTATACTATCCAACCGTTGTGGAGCAGGGCGATTATATTGAGAAAATTATCCGTACTGAGGAAGAGCGTTTCCATGAAACGTTGTCTGACGGTCTGAGCATTCTGGCTGATCTGAGCCAGCAAGCAAAGGCAAATGGACAAACAGCGATCAGTGGCGCAGATGCGTTCAAATTGTATGACACTTATGGTTTCCCATTTGACCTGACTGAAGACTATGCACTCGAAAATGGTCTGACTGTAGATCGCGAAGGCTTCGATGCTGCGATGCAAGAGCAGCGCGAACGTGGACGTCTAGGACGTAACAGTAGTGGTGGTATGAAAGTACAGGGCGGTGTATTGTCCGAACTGGAAGCGAAGAGCGAGTTTATCGGTTATGAGCAGTTGACCGTTCAATCGACGGTAGCAGCAATCATTGCAGATGAAGCTTTTGCAGAGAGCGCTGGCGAAGGTCAGACGGTACAAGTGATTCTCGATGTGACTCCATTCTATGCTGAAAGCGGCGGTCAGGTGAGCGACCTGGGTCTGCTCACGAGTGATAAGGTGGAAGCTTCGGTTGAAACTTTGTTCAAAGCACCACGTGGACAATCCGTGCATATCGTGACGATCCGTTCGGGCGAATTGCATGTGGGTGATACCGTAACGGCGCAGGTGGATGCACCTAACCGTAATGACATTATTAAAAACCATACTGCGACTCACTTGATGCACAAAGCACTCAAGGAAGTACTCGGTAATCACGCGAATCAGGCAGGCTCACTCGTAGAAGCAGAGCGTCTGCGCTTTGACTTCTCTCACTTTAGTAGCGTAACACCAGAAGAGATTGTGGATATTGAGCGTCGCGTTAATCAGGAAATCTGGAAAGCACTAGATGTGGAAATTAACTATATGGGTATCGACGATGCTAAAAAACTGGGCGCAATGGCATTGTTCGGTGAAAAATATGGCGATATCGTACGCGTCGTTAAAATCGGTGATTATAGCATCGAGCTATGCGGTGGTTGCCATGTCGACAACACTTCTCGTATCGGACTGTTCAAAATCCTATCCGAAAGCGGCATCGGCTCTGGTGTACGCCGGATCGAAGCGGTAACTGGACGCCTTGCTTACATGTTCCTCGATAGTCAGCTTGATCTGCTCAAACAAGCAGCAACACAGCTGAAATCGAACGTACATGATGTACCGAAGCGTATTGAAGCGCTGAACCAGCAAGTTCGTGACCTTGGACGTGAAAACGAATCGCTGCAAAGCAAGCTGAGCCTGATCGAAGCTGGACAATTGACAGATCAAGTGGAGACAGCAGGCAGTACACAACTGCTGGCAACCGAAGTACAGGCGCCTAGCATGGATGCACTTCGTGGTCTGGCGGACGAGCTAAAAGGTAAACTGCCAGAAGCGGTACTCGTACTGGGCGCGGCCATTGATGACAAAGTGAACTTTGTCGTTGTTGTACCAAAATCCGGCATCGACCGCGGTCTGCATGCGGGTAAACTGGTTAAAGAAGTTGCAGCCATCTGTGGCGGCGGCGGTGGCGGGCGTCCAGATATGGCGCAAGCTGGCGGTAAAGACGCATCCAAGCTGAATGAAGCGCTGGAAGCGGCAAGAAAGCACGTCGCTTCGGTATAAGGTAAAACCAAAAGACAAGCGATGAGTAGTTCATATCACTAACAGAGCAGCGGCGTGATACAGAGGAATTATAACCGGCTAGGCAAGTAAGAATGTAGATCATTGCTTCTTTGTGAATTTAACTTTAAAATTCTGTAACTTTTCGATTAGTTTGAACGTAAATATTCCTTGTACATCCCTTGATGTGTTATGATGAAGAAGAATCAACATGAACATCAGGGGATTCCATTTTGAGGAAGTGTGTGTTCATTCACTTTTCCGAAAAAGCGAGGTGTCAGCGAGTGGACTCCATGGACAAAACGGTCAAGTTTAATGTCAAAGGTGATGAGCATGAAAGCTCGTCACAGGAAATACTGCTCACCGTGTATGATGCACTGGTGGAGAAGGAATACAATCCGATTAATCAGATTGTAGGCTATCTCATTTCGGGGGACCCCGCGTATATTCCCCGTCATAACAATGCGCGCAGTCTTATTGGCAAAAAAGAGCGGGACGAATTAATTGAAGAACTGGTCCGTTCCTACCTGGCCAGTCATCGGTAGAGACGGAGCGTAAACACATCATGAAAATATTAGGTCTGGATTATGGTGATCGCCGGATCGGTGTCGCTGTCAGTGATGCGTTTGGCTGGACTGCTCAGGGCGTTGAGGTCATTGACCGTCAACGCAACCCGGCAGTGGACGAACGGATTGCTGAACTCATTCAAGAATATGAGATTAGCGAGATCGTGGTGGGGCTTCCTAAAAATATGAATGGAAGCGTAGGTCCCCGTGGTCAAATATGTATCGAGTTTGCAGAACATCTTCGGGAATCTGTGCATCTGCCTGTTCACCTATGGGATGAGAGGCTTACGACGATGTCAGCTGAGCGAACGTTAATCGAGGCTGATGTAAGCCGCAAGAAACGCAAGCAGGTCGTTGATAAAATGGCGGCAAGCTTGATTTTGCAAAATTACTTGGATTCTAAAAGTAAAGGGTGAGGGTGGTTAATATGGCTAAAGATCAAAATTTGCTTGAGGACGAACCAGAAATTATTTACATTCCAGATGATGATGGAAACGAAGAGGAATTTGAAGTCATCATGAAATTCGAAGTCGATGGTTCGGACGCCAAATATATGATGGTCGTGCCTATGGAATCCACAGAGGACGATACCGATGAAGTATATGCGTTCCGGTACGAAGAAGACGAGGATGATCTGAAACTGTACATCATCGAAGATGAAGCAGAGTGGCAGATCGTTGAAGAGACCTTCAATACATTAGTGGCTGAATTGGATGGTGAATAAACCGATGAGTGATCTTTCTGCGAGTAATGTCAAATTGTCGTCCAAATTGCTGGAAGCTTACGGGGTACTGATCGAGTTAACCGATGATAGCGGCGAGAATATCGTTTATCGTTTGATCAGCGAATTTGAGACAGAGTCTGGCGCCTATGCAGTATTGCAAAAAGATACTGCGATTCCAGATACAGAAGTCGAAATTTTGAAAATTGTAGATGGCACGGATGGTCATCCGGAGCTGGTTACGATTGATGATGACGATGAATGGGAAGACATAGCGGAGCTGTACGATGAGCTGACCTTACCGTTTGAAGATTAATCACGGATTTGCATACGGCAGTTCCATGCTGCTACAGTTATGTCTTGAGAAGAGCGGAGCCTATTCCGCTCTTTTTGACTGTCAAAGGAGTTGTTATGTCCATTGCGTAAAAAGGTAAGGGCTCTTTTAGG
>JAAIGF010285728.1_pt1 | contig 56720 bp, 38 predicted proteins | sample 6487441 | NCBI WGS metagenome assembly JAAIGF01 (sample SAMN13974129, study PRJNA590717) | phyllosphere metagenome | biome: pepper field; feature: multiple bacterial spot infested pepper fields; material: pepper leaves; isolation source: leaves from pepper fields | host: Capsicum annuum ...
GCGGGTTTCTTTTGGCATCGCCCCAAAAGAAACCAAAAGGTCTAGCCCCGGCATACGGCCCCAGCTGCGCTGGGGTTCCCTCGCTCCATCATTGTTCCGAGGGCCCGCCGCGAAGGGCCGTCCCTGGCCCATCGCGGCTCTGGCGGCATCCATGCCGCTCAACCCTCTCCACAACGATTCCGCTCGGCCTTCTGAAGGGGCGATTGGTGCCGCCTGATAATTCTCTGGCATGAGGAGCACAAAAAAGCCAAAGCGGCCGACCGTCCGCTTTCGCCACTTTCCGGTCAATGCGCCAACAGACCTCAGCTTTCTTCACTATCGAGCAGCAGGTTTTCCAGGGCTTCACGGTACTCGCCCGGCTCCTGCCACAGGCCGCGTTGCTGGGCTTCGAGCAGGCGCTCGACGATGTCCTGCAGGGCGCCGGGGTTGTGCTGCTGGATGAAGTCGCGGGTGTCCTTGTCCATCAGGTAGGCGTCGGTGAGCAGGGCGTACTGGTGGTCGTCGACCAGCTCGCTGGTGGCGTCGAAGGCGAACAGGTAGTCGATGGTCGCGGCCAGTTCGAAGGCGCCCTTGTAGCCGTGGCGCTTCATGCCCTCGATCCACTTGGGGTTGGCCGCGCGGGCGCGCACCACCCGCCCCAGCTCCTGCTTGAGGGTACGGATGCGCGGGGTGTCGGGCTGGCTGTTGTCACCAAAGTAGCTGGCCACCTTGGCGCCACGCAGGGTTTCCACCGCCGCCAGCATGCCGCCCTGGAACTGGTAGTAGTCGTTGGAATCGAGGATGTCGTGCTCGCGGTTGTCCTGGTTGTGCAGCACCGCCTGCATGCGCTCCAGGCGCTCGGCGAACTGCTCGCGGGCCGGCGCGCCCTCCGCGCCCTTGCCGTAGGCGTAGCCGCCCCAATTCAGGTACACCTCGGCAAGATCCGCACGGTTTTCCCACAGGCGCTCCTCGATGGCGTTCTGCACGCCGGCGCCATAGGCACCCGGCTTGGAGCCGAAGATCCGCCAGCCGGCCTGGCGCCGTGCCTCGCGTTCGTCCAGCCCGCCATCCTGCAGCGCCAGGGCTTCCTGCCAGACCCGGGCGGACAGCGGGTTCATGTCCGGCGCCTCGTCCAGATCGGCAACCGCCTGCACGGCATCGTCGAACAGGCGGATCAGGTTGGCGAAGGCATCGCGGAAGAAGCCGGATACCCGCAGGGTCACGTCGACACGCGGGCGACCGAGCTGCTCCAGCGGCAGCACCTCGAAACGCTCGACCCGCCCGCTGCCGGCCTGCCATACCGGGCGCACGCCCAGCAGCGCCATGGCCTGGGCGATATCGTCGCCGCCGGTGCGCATGGTCGCGGTGCCCCACACCGACAGGCCGAGCTGGCGCAGGTGATCGCCTTGATCCTGCAGGTGGCGTTCGAGCAGGCGGTCGGCGGCCTGCACGCCAAGGCGCCAGGCGGTGGGCGTGGGCAGGTTGCGCACGTCCACGGAGTAGAAATTGCGCCCGGTGGGCAGCACATCGAGGCGTCCACGGCTCGGCGCACCGCTGGGGCCAGAAGGCACGAAGCGGCCATCGAGGGCGTCGAGCAGACCGTGCATCTCGGCATCGCCGCAAGCATCCAGCAGCGGGGCGATATGGCTGTGCAGGTTGTGCAGCACGGCCGCGCTACTCGATCCGACGGCTTCGAAACCGGCCCCCGAGATCAACCCTAAACCCAGCAGTTCCAGACGTTCGCGGGTGTCGCCAAAGCTGCGCCAGGGCTCATCGCTCACACTGACGAGAATAGCCGGGCGCGGCCCCGTCCACGGCGCGGCCATCTCGCAATCGAGGGGGTCAAAGCCGAGTGCCAGATCATCGGCCAGCGCACGCAGCAGGCTGGCGTTGCCGCCCTGGCCGTCGCCACGCGGAATGCGCAGCAGCGCCAGCAAGGTATCGCGGCGCAGGGTGCCGGTCGGCGACTCGCCGAACACATGCAGGCCGTCACGGATCTGCGACTCCTTGAGGTCGCACAGGTAGGCGTCCAGCTGTGGCAGCCAGCTGGCGGGGTCGTCGTTGAGCTGCAGGCCCAGCTCGCGATCCAGGCTGGCCTCGCGCACCTTGTGCAGGATCTCGCCGCGCAGTTCGGCAGCGCGGCGCAGGTCGAGCTGGCTGGCGTCGTAATACTCGTCGGCCAGCCGTTCCAGATCGCGCAGCGGGCCGTAGCTCTCGGCGCGGGTCAGCGGCGGCATCAGGTGGTCGATGATCACCGCCTGGGTACGCCGCTTGGCCTGGGCGCCTTCGCCGGGATCGTTGACGATGAACGGGTAGATGTTCGGCAGCGCACCGAGTATCGCCGTTGGCCAGCAGCTTTCCGACAGCCCCACGCTCTTGCCCGGCAGCCACTCCAGGTTGCCGTGCTTGCCGACGTGGATCACCGCGTTGGCCCCGTAGACGTGGCGCATCCAGAAATAGAAGGCCAGGTAGCCGTGCGGCGGCACCAGATCCGGGTCGTGGTAGACCGCCGCCGCATCGACCTGGTAACCCCGGGCCGGCTGGATGCCGACGAAGGTCAGGCCAAAGCGCAGGCCGGCGATCATCAGCCGGCCAGCGCGGAACATCGGGTCGTTCTCGGGCGAGCCCCAGCGCTCCAGCACTGCCTGGCGATTGGCCTCGGGCAGGGCGGCGAAGCAGCGCTGGTAGTCGTCCAGCGCCAGGCTCTGGGCGCAGGGCCGCAGGTCGAGGTTGTCGAGATCGTTGGTCACGCCGCCGAGCAGTTGGTGGATCAGCGCCGTGCCGCTGTCCGGCAGGGCCTCGACCGGATAACCCTGCTGCTGCAGGGCCTGCAGGATATTCAGCGCCGCCGCTGGCGTATCCAGGCCGACGCCGTTGCCGATGCGGCCGTCGCGGGTCGGGTAGTTGGCGAGCACCAGGGCAACGCGTTTATCCACAGCCGGCAGGCGCTGCAGGTCGGCCTGCCGACGTGCCAGCTCGGCAACGAAATCCATGCCGGGCAGGTGCGCACGGTAGCAGACCACGTCGCTCTGGCTACGCTCGCTGCGAAAGGCCAGGCCCTTGAAGCTGATCGGCCGGGTGATCAGCCGGCCGTCCAGTTCCGGCAGCGCGATATGCATGGCCAGGTCGCGGGGGCCGAGGCCCTGGGCGTTGCCTTGCCATTGCTCCTCGCTGTCCAGCGCGCAGAGCGCCTGCAGCACCGGCACGTCACGGCGGAACGGCCGCGCCTGGGGCGACTCGGGGTTGGATTGGGCAAAACCGGTGGTGTTGATGATCACGCTGGCGCCCGCTTCATCCAGCCAGTCCTCCACCTGCGCCATGCAGGCCGGCTCCTTGAGACTGGCCACGGCGATGGGCAGCGGGTTGAGGCCCTGGGCCTGCAGGCGCTGGCAGAAGGTGTCGACGAACGCGGTGTTGGCCGCCTGCACATGGGTGCGATAGAACAGCAATGCGGCCACGGGTGCATCGACCTGCCAGTCGGCGCGCCAGTCCTGCAGCGTGGCATTGCCCAGCCGGGGGTGATACAGGCCGACCCGCGGTAGCGCGTGCGGCGGCTGCCAGCCGTAGTCCCGCCCCAGGTACCGGTCGGCGATGCAGTTGAAGAACTGCCGTGCGTTATCCACACCGCCCTGGCGCAGGTACTGCCAGAGCCGTTCGGCATCGTCGGCGGTCACGTTGCCCAGCGCAGTCAGCTCGGGGTCGGGGTTATCGCAGCCCGGCACCAGAATCAACGTCTTGCCCTGCCCGGCCAGCTCCACCAGCCGCTCGATGCCGTAGCGCCAGTAGCTGACGCCGCCATGCACGGAAATCATGATGACCTTGGCGTGTCTGAGCACCTGCTCGACGTAGAAGTCCACCGAGGCGTTGTTGCCCAGCTGCGCCGGGCTGGCCAGGCGCAGGCTGGGGTAATCCTCGGGCAGATGGCGGGCAACTTCGGCCAGCAGCGACAGATGCGAATCACCGGTGCACAGCACCACCAGCTCGGCGGGGGTCTGGCCAAGGTCGGCGATGCTGTCGGCCGGCAGCGACTGGCCGGGCTGGGTACGCAGCAGGTGCATGATGGGCGCCGGTTACGCCAGCGCCGCTTTCAGCTCGGCCGCGATGGCGCTGTGATCCAGCGCCTGGCCGATCACGATCAAGCGGGTCACTCGGGCTTCGCCAGGCTTCCAGGCGCGGTCGAAATGCTTGTCGAAGCGCTGACCAACGCCCTGCAGCAGCAGGCGCATGGGCTTGTTCGGCACGGCAACGAAACCTTTCACGCGCAGAATGCCGTGTTTGCCGACGACTTCCTTCAGGGCGTTCAGCAGGCGCGCCTCTTCTGCTTCCGGTAGTTCCACGTGGAACGAGTCGAATTCGTCGTGATCGTGGTCTTCATCTTCGTTGTCGTGGTGGGTCTTGCGGCCTTCGATATGCAGCTCGGTCTCGTTGTTCAGGCCCAGCAGTACGTTCAGCGGCAGCGAGCCGCCATGGGCCTCGACCACCTTGACCGCCGGCGGCAGTTCTTCGCCCACTTCGGCGCGCACCGCTGCCAGCGCCTCGGCATCGAGCAGGTCGGCCTTGTTGAGGATCACCAGATCGGCGCTGGCCAACTGGTCGGCGAACAGCTCGTGCAGCGGCGACTCATGGTCGAGGTTGGGGTCGAGCTTGCGCTGGGCGTCGACCTGATCGGGAAAGGCCGCGAAGGTGCCGGCGGCCACGGCCGGGCTGTCGACCACGGTGATCACCGCATCCACGGTGCAGGCATTGCGGATTTCCGGCCAGTTGAAGGCCTGCACCAGGGGCTTGGGCAGGGCCAGGCCGCTGGTCTCGATGAGGATATGGTCGAGGTCGCCGCGGCGCTCCACCAGCTCGCGCATCACCGGGAAGAACTCTTCCTGCACGGTGCAGCACAGGCAACCGTTGGCCAGCTCGAACACCCGGCCGTTGGCCTCTTCCTCGGTGCAACCGATGGAACACTGCTTGAGGATCTCGCCGTCGATACCCAGCTCGCCGAATTCGTTGACGATCACCGCAATACGACGACCCTCGGCATTTTCCAGCATGTGGCGCAGCAAGGTGGTTTTACCAGCACCGAGAAAGCCGGTGACGATGGTGACAGGAAGTTTGGCGAGCGTTTTCATGATGGCCCCTGGCGTCTGCAGAAACGGCGAGCGGGCAATAGGATGGCAGGCGCGGGCGAACCCATACCGAGCATCACCGGATCACCCCGCCCGGTTGTCGAAAGCGTTATCGAGGCAGGTCTCCTGGCTGGCAGGTCATGGCGCGCGGCCGGCCTTCCCGGTCTCCCAGTGGCGATTGGCGACGCACTCGCTGCTTACAGTTGCGGGGGCAGCCACGGTGTTCCGTGTTCCCTCTTAGCTGCCTGTGACTACAGGCAGCACCTCGAAACCAGCAAGGCTACGCAGAGCCTGTGGCATGGTCAATCGCGGAGCGACCTGCAACAGGTTGACGCACTTGCTCCTTCGTGTTGTTCTTCCCCGGTTGTTTCAGGTGTCTCACGCCGCCGTGCGTGAGGTGAAACGGGAAGCCGGTTCGAGTCCGGCGCTGCCCCCGCAACGGTAAGCGAATGCCAGGATCGTTTTGGCCACTGTGCACATGCATGGGAAGGCCGATCCCTATCGCCGCAAGGTGATCATCGCGAGCCCGGAGACCGGCCTGAATCCTCTGTTTGGCAACCCGCGGTGGGCGGGCGCGCGCCGACTATCGCCCGCCCGTGCGGGCAGTCCCGCCGTGTCCTGCTGTGCCGTTTACCCTTGAGGTCTACGATCATGTCCAGCAGCGTCCTGTCCGACTCCACCGCCTCCGCACTCCCCCTGTCGCAACGTATCCTGCTTGCCGTCGGCAGCTGCGTGCTGGGCGCCGTGCTGATTTTCTTCGCCGGTTTCTCCCACGTCGAAGCCCTGCACAATGCCGCCCATGACACCCGGCACAGCGCCGCGTTTCCGTGCCACTGAGGGCTCTGTGATGATCAAGCGTATCGCCCAGACTGCAGGCTTTGCCGGCCTGCTCGCCGCCATCGTGCTGACCCTGCTGCAGAGCCTGTGGGTCACCCCGCTGATCCTGCAGGCGGAGGGCTTCGAAGTCGCGGAGCCTGCCGCCATCGAACACAGCCATGACGCCACCGCTGCCCACGACCATGGCGCGAACGGGCACAGCCACGATGGCGAAGCCTGGGCACCTGAAGACGGCTGGCAGCGGCTGTTATCCACAGGCCTGAGCAATCTGGTCGTCGCCGTCGGCTTCGCGCTGATGTTGGCCGGCCTGTTCACCCTGCGCGCTCCGGAAAAAACCTGGCAGGGTCTGCTCTGGGGGCTGGCCGGTTTCGCCACCTTCGTCCTGGCGCCCGCCAGCGGCTTGCCGCCGGAATTGCCAGGGACTGCCGCGGCAGAGCTGCTGCTGCGCCAGTACTGGTGGAGCGGCACTGCGGCAGCGACCGCCGCAGGCCTGGCGCTGCTGGCGTTCGGTAGCAACTGGATGCTACGCATGCTCGGCGTGGTGCTTCTCGCCCTGCCTCACCTGGTCGGTGCACCACAGCCCGAGGTGCATGAAAGCCTGGCGCCCGAAACGCTGGAACAGCAGTTCATCCTCGCCTCGCTGCTCACCAACGCCGTGTTCTGGGCGGCTCTGGGTATGGCCGCCGCCTGGTTTCACGGCCGCAACCGTCAGCCTGCATGAGCGAGCGCCCTACCCTCGTTGCCGGCCTGGGTTGCCGGCGCGATTGCCCGCTAGGCGAACTGCTGGTCCTGCTCGACAGAACGCTGCAGGAGCACGGCTCGAGCACGGCAGAGCTGACGGCCCTGGCCAGCAGCAACCACAAGGCCGATGAGCCAGGCTTGCAGCAACTGGCTGCCCAGCTGAACCTGCCGATCCACTTCCTGCCCGCCGAGGTGCTGGCGGGTTACCATGGGCGCCTGAGCGAAACCTCGGCCAGGGCGTTGCAGGTGGCCGGCACGCCTGGCGTCGCCGAGGCCAGTGCCCTGGCCCTGGCCGAACGGCTGAGCGGCCAACCCGCTCGCCTGTGGATAACCAAGCGCAAGAGCGCCGCTGCCACCGTGGCTGTCGCCCGTGTTCACCCCTAGGTTGGATCACGCTTGAGCACTGCCGCCTCGCCCTCACCTTCAGGAATTCCATGACCGTCTATTTCATCGGCGCCGGCCCTGGCGACCCCGAGCTGATCACCGTCAAGGGCCAGCGCCTGATCCACAGCTGCCCGGTGATTCTCTACGCCGGCTCGCTGGTGCCCGAAGCGGTGCTCGACGGCCATCAGGCCCGCCAGGTGGTAAACACCGCAGAATTGCATCTGGATGAGATCGTCGCCCTGCTGCGCGCCGCCCACGAGCGCGGCGAAGACGTGGCGCGGGTGCATTCCGGCGACCCATCGCTGTATGGCGCCATCGGCGAACAGATTCGTCACCTGCGTGCCCTGGGTATCCCTTTCGAGATCATTCCCGGGGTTACCGCCACGGCCGCCTGCGCGGCGCTGCTGGAAAGCGAGCTGACCCTGCCCGACGTGTCGCAAACGGTGATCCTCACTCGCTACGCCAGCAAATCACCGATGCCCGCCGGCGAGCAGTTGCATGACCTGGCGCGTCATGGCGCGACCATGGCCATCCACCTGGGCGTGCAGCACCTGGCAAAGATCGTCGCCGAGCTACTGCCGCACTACGGTGCCAGCTGCCCGATCGCGGTGGTGCACCGTGCCAGCTGGCCGGATCAGGATTGGGTACTGGGCACCCTGGGGGATATCGAAACGAAGGTCAGCGCCAAGGGCTTCAAACGTACCGCGCTGATCCTCGTCGGCCGGGTACTGGGGGCGCAACACTTCGCCGACTCGGCGCTCTACAACGAAGGCCACCGCCACCTGTTCAGGGCAGGCGCTGCAGCCGATACAGACTCTCGCTGAGCTTGCCGCGGTTGTCGGCGATGGTGATCTGCGCGCCTTGGCGGGCGAGGCGCTCGTTGAGGTCGCTGGCGTACAGCTGCTTGAGAAAGGTCGGGTAATCGAGCGCCCCATGCTGGCCGAATAACCAGGCATGCAACGCGGGCAGATGAAAGCTCCACTTGCCCTGATGGCAGTCGAAGCCGGCCGCGCGCAGCCGTTCGATCAGTTGCTGATCCCCCTGCAGTACAGCCGCGCAATAGGCGTGCAGCGTATCCAGCCATTTGTTCATATCAACCGGCGACCACCGGCAGCTCGATGCGGAAACAGGCACCACCATGCTGGTTGCTCACGCTCAGCTTGCCGCCCATCTGATTGACCAGGCCATAACTGACCGACAGCCCCAGGCCCGTGCCCTTGCCCACCGGTTTGGTGGTGAAGAACGGGTCGAATACCCGATCCAGCAGCAGCGGGTCGATGCCCCCGGCGTTGTCCTGAACCTGCACGATCACCTTGTCGCCCTCGCAGTCACTGCGCAGCAGGATACTGGGCTCCAGCTCGGGGTGCTTGTCCCGGGCACCGAGCAGCGCGTCCTTGGCGTTGACCAGCAGGTTGATGATCACCTGCTCGAGCTGGTCGGCATGCCCACGCACCTGGGGCGTGCCGCACAGCTGCAGGGTCAGGTCGATGTCACGCACCAGCTCGCCCTCGCGGATCAGGGTCACGGCACCCTCGATGGCATCGTCCGGGCTGAACAGGTCGTCTTCGACCTCGGAGCGTCGCCCGAAGATGCGCATATGATTGATGATCTTCGCGGCGCGGGTGATCTGCTGCTCGATACGCCCCAGCTTGTTCTTCAGATACTCGGGATTGGCCGAGCCGTTTTCCACGCCCTTGAGGGTATTGGTCAGGGCGATGCGCATGACGTTGAGCGGCTGGTTGATCTCGTGGGCAAGCCCAGTGGCCATCTCGCCCAGCACCGCCATCTTGGCGCTCTGGTTGAGCATCTGCCGGGCCTTCTGCAGCTCGGTGTCGTCACGGCCGACGGCCTGCACCTCGAGCAGCTTGCCCTGCTCGTCGAACACCCCGCGCTCGGACAGCACCCACCAGATATGTTCGCGGCCGGGCAGGTCCATGCGCACCAGCGCCGTGCCGACTGGATCACTGGGCGTCAGCTGGCGGTGGCGCTCGCGAAACTGGGTCAGCTCCTGGGCCGACAGGTAGGTGGCCAGGCTGGTGCCCGGCAGGTTTTCCTGGCGGATACCCAGGTACTGGGCCAGCGGCCGGTTGGCGTAGACCAGGGTGAGGTCGGGGCGATAGCGACAGATGATCGCCGGCGAGTCCTCGACCAGGATGCGGTAGCGCTCCTCGCTCTCGCGCACCCGCTCGGCGGCCTGGGCAGCGTCGGTCACGTCCAGGCACAGGCCGACCGCTTCGATGGGGATGCCGCGCTCATCGCGCAACAGCTTGGCCTCGTCCTGCAGCCAGTGGTAACGGCCATCGCGGTCGATCAACCGGTAACGGCAGCTGGCCACACCCTGGCTGAGCAAGGTGCGGGTGTGGGCGAAGTAGATGTCGCGGTCATCGGGGTGGATGAAGTCGGCCACGCTGCGCTGCACGAAGTCGTCCAGCGTCCAACCCAGCAGCGCGCTGCTGCTGTCGCTGCAGAACACCGGCACGAAGGCGCCCTCGTCGTAGCGATGCACGTAGATCACCGCGGGCGCACTGGCAACCAGGCTTTTCAGGCGCGTGGTGGCGGCGTCGGCCTCGACCTCCTTGAGCTTCATGTCGTTGATGTCCAGCACGGCGCCGACGATGCGCCGCTGGCCGTTGGCGTTGAGGATACGCGTGTGGATGCGGAACCAGCACAGTGCATCGTCGGCGTCACGCAGGCGCACCACCTGCTCGAAGGCGCGGCCGCTCAGTTCGGCATCGCCCAGGCGGATGCGAAACTCGTCGCGATCCGCCACGTTGAGCAGCTCCAGCCAGTCGGCCAGGGTTACCGCCGCTCCCTGGACGAAGCCGAAGCGCTGGATCAGGCAGGGCGCCAACAGGAAGGCACCGCTGCGTGGCACGTATTCCCACCAGCCGGTACCGAGCAGGTTCTGCAGGATATCGACACGTTCGCCATGGGCCTTGCGCTGCTGTTCGTCGAGGCGCTGCAGCAAAGGCGCGGCGACATGGGCGAAAAGGTCCAGCCAGTCGCGGGTATTGAGTTCCGGCATGCTCTGGTGGGCGACGTACGGTGAACACAACAGCCAGGCGCGGATACCCTGGTGGTCGGCGTAAGGTACCAGCCACACCGAATCCGCGGCATGCCACTCGGCCATCCCGGCATCACCGCGCAGCCACTGCACCGGCTGCTCGCCGGCATAGTGCTGCAGCTCTCGCGGCAGGTGCTGGCCGTCGTCCCAGAACACTGGCGTCAGAGCGTCCCGGTAATGGCCGACGACCTGCCAGCCGCCGCGCTGGGTATCCGGCAGTGCCAGGGCCACGCAGGCCATACGCAGGGCCTGGGCCATGGCGCCCAGCCAATCGTGGATGTGGCGGGGAAACTCGACGCGCTCGGTGCCGCGCACGGTCTGCGCCACGGCGCTGATTTGCGAGAACACCTGCAGGCGCTGCTCGCAGGCATGCAGCCTGGCCAGGAAGTCGCCAACCTCGAAGGCCTGCAGCGACCAGCCCTGTACCTCGGCCTTGAGCCAGCCGCGGGTATGCAGGATGCCGCCGTCACGGGTAACGAAGGACAGGTCGAGCATCTGCTGCACGAAGGCCGCCAGGTCGGTGACCAGATAACGGCTCTGCCCGTGCAGCAGTTGCTCCAGCGGCAAGACCTGGGAAATCGCGATGGGCAGGCGGTCGGACAGGTTGCCGGAAACCTCGAATACGCGCCCAAGGGCATCGATGGACAGGTTCAGGCAGGGGCTGTTGGCCGATACCGGGGGCACCGAAGCGAGGCCTGTCTCGAGCGGTGCATGAGCGTCATCGCCACGTTTGAACCAATCCTTGAAGACTTGCATTGTCCGGCCCACCTACCATGATTAGCGCCGCGGGCGGATGAAACTCCGCCAACATGAATTGGGCTGCCACGCCCTTCTTCCCTGGATACCCGTTGTCGCCATGGCCTACTTCGTATTGCTCGGCTGGCTGGCTGCCTGTGCACGGCAAGATGCGCAGCAGCGGCGCATCAGCAACCTGCTGACCCTGGGCGCCCTGGCTGTCGCCCTGCTGCATCTGCTGGTATTCGGCAGTAGCTTGACCGGTGCCGGCGTCACGCACACCGCCCTGGCAATGGGCGTGGCGTGCCTGCTGTCACTGCCCGGCTACCTGACCCGCCAGATGGGCGCCGCCGATGTGAAGATGCTGCTGGCCCTGGGCGCTGCCAGCGACAGCAGCCATGTCCTGTTCAGTGTAATCGGCGCGGCACTGGCGCAAGTCGCCTGGCTGCTGCTGCTGCGCGCCAAGCCAGGGATCGGCCTGGCGCTTCCCGAGAAATGGCTGTTCCTGCGAACCGTCACAGCCAACAAGGCGCCCTACGCACCCTTTTTACTTGCAGGTTTTGCACTGGCAGGCATCTTTTATAGATAAAAGGCAAGTTATCGAATCAGGATAGCCAAGGGATCGAACTTTTCCTATAACACTAAAGTAATACGTCAACTTAGGCGAAACCTGTACACACCATCATTTTTGACACGATATGGGCCGCTGCTATTCTCCACTTGATACCTTTTAAATAGGCAGATGCCTCGCATGGACCGCATTAATACCCTGCGAATAATGATCGTTGACGACGAACCCACCATTGTCGAGGAGCTTGCCGAGTTTCTTGACCAGCTGGGGTATGACGTCACGCCATGCAACAACGCCCACGATGCCCTGCAGGCCTTCCAGGCGGATGAGCGCATCGCCATCGTGCTCAGCGACATGCATATGCCAGGGCTTACCGGTGTGCAATTGGTGGGTGAGCTGGCCAGGCTGGCACGGCCTGGGCGCCTCTACGAAACGGCCATTTTCACCGGTAGCACCGACAAGCAGGATGTCATTCTCGCCCTGCGCGCCGGGGTGAGCGACTACTACCAGAAGCCAGTGGATATGCGCGAACTGCAGGCGGGTGTGGAGCGCCTGCAGGAGCGTGTCGAGCAGAAGGTCAAAGAACAGCAGATTCGCCAGCAGATTCAGGATCTCGCCGCTTCGCTGCAGGAAATGCACAGCGAGCTGATACCAACCATGGCGATCAAGAACGTCGCGCAGATGAGTGCAACGGCCGATACCGTTCCCGAACCTTTTGACAAATTGTCGCGCCGACAACTGGCTGTCGCGCAACTTATCGCCAAAGGAATGACCAACTACCAGATATCCTGCGAGCTGGGCATTACGGAAAATACCGTCAAACTTTATGTCTCTCAGATATTGCGACTGACCCGGGTACACAACCGGACGCAACTGGCCCTGTCCTACCCTTCCCATGGGTAAAGTTTGTAAATGACCGAATAAAACGATCCAGAAGGATAACTACCGGTTGTTCAAACTGCCTGCCCGTACAACTTCTGTAATGCACTTACGGCAGGCAGCTTATTCACCCAGTTCACCACCGGCATCCTGTTCGAAGAACTCCGGGATTGGATGCTTGTGGCTATCCAGCCAGCGCTGCAGCGCCAGCTCCCGCTCGCCGGGGGTGGAAACCTGCGGGTGCGGCGACGCCAGCTTGCCCTCACGCTGCAGGCGCAGCCAGTGGGCGGTCTGGGTTTGCACCTCGTCGCCCACCAAGGCGCGCCCACCACCTTGGTCCGCCGCCAGGCAGACAACCGGCAGGGCTGCCAGCAACGCACAAGCGATGATCGATCCTTTCATGGTGCTCTCCTCTGGCAGCCGGCGATGGCCGGGCTTCAATTGACGCTGGCGGACGTTTCTTCGATCGGGATCACGCGCACGAAGCCGCCATCGTCCGGCACGATCAGGCGGCCCGCGCGCATCTCGATCCCGGCACGCACAGGCTGCTGTACCGCAGCGACAGGCGTGGCGGCGCTTGCAGCTGCAGGCGCACTGGCGATGACCGGTGCAGGGACGGGTTTCGGCGTGGCAGGCGGGGTAGGCGCCTTGGGTGCTACGGCCATCTGCTGCGCAACCGGGGCAGCAGCCGGCTGCGGTGCGGTAGCTGCAGGGGTGACGGCAGGCGCCGAGACGCGGGCGACGACCGGTACCGGCGCGGCGGGGGCAACCGGCGCGCGCCGAGCGGCAGGGACGGGCGGCGTGGCTGCAGCCGGCTCTGCCTTGGCCAGCGCGGTGGCTGGCGCGTCTGCCGGCCTGGCCGAAGTGCCGGCCAGGGACAATGGCACCACCGGCGCCGGTCGGAAGTTGGACAGTCGTGGCGCCGGAACGGCAGGCACCGCTGCCGCGACCGCGGGCTGCCGGGCAGGCACCATGGGCTTGCTGACTGGCGGCACTGTTGCCGGAGGCACGGCCGGCGGAACAGCTGGTGCTTTGCTAGCCGGCGCGGCAACCTCCTCAGGAATTACCTGCACCCTCGGCGCCTTGCCTGCGGGTGCCACAGCAGGTGGCGTCGGCAGGCCGGCGTTGTTGCTGCGCATCGCCTGGGCGCGTTCTTCGGCGGCGCGCAGCTGGCTGGCCGAGAACCCCATGCGCTCGGCCAGGGCATTGGCCTGTGGGCGCATACCCTGGTAGATCAGCAGGGTCAGCAGGTTAAGCGCTGGCTGCTGCTCGGTCTCGTTGAGTTCCAGTGCGGTCAGCAGTTCGAAACGTGCTTCGTCCAGACGCCCGAGGTTCATGTACACCACGCCGAGGTCGTTGCGAATCGGCGCGCTGGTCGGGTCCAGGCTGGCCGCCAGGCGCAAATGCTCGAGTGCTTCGCGATAGCGCCCCGCCGCACTGGCCAACTGGCCGAGGCCCTGCTCGCCCTGGGCCTTGAGGCAGGTGCGGGTCAGGCTGGCGTAGAGCTCGTCCGCCTCCGGACGATTCAGCGAACGCAGGATGCGCGCCTTGGCCAGGCGAGCCTGGGGCATACTGGCAGGCAAGCGCTCCAGGTTGGCCAGCGCCGCGTGCAAACGCCCTTCTTCGGCGGTCTTCTGCGCGAGGTTCAGCGCCAGTTCCTGATCCTGGGACAGCGGCGCGCAGGCCATCGACGTCGCCTGGCCCTTGCCTGTCAGCCAGGGCGACTGGGCCGGGCCGCTCGCGCAGCCTGCCAACAGCCCCATCACCCCAACCACGGTCACAACACGCTTCATCTCATCTCCCCCAGGGCTCCGACGATTGCAATGAAGCCGGGCCCTGCCAATACGATCAACAACGCCGGAAACAGAAACACCATCATGATGACGGACATCTTGCCGGACAGTTTGGAAACCCTTTCCTCGAGCGCCGTGTGATGACGGTCATCGATCAGCTCCTTGAGCCGCAACAACGAGGCCATGGCACCGCCGCCCTGGACGATAAGCTGTTCGAGGATCACCACGCAATCGGTCACCTCGTAGACTTCCAGCGCGGCCGCCATGTCACGTAATTCACGGCCCAGTTCGAGCCCCGCATCGACCCGCGCCAGCACCTGGCGCAGCTCGGCGCTGAGGTTGGGCAGAATGCCTTCGGCCTCCTTGGCGAGCACCCGCAACCCCTGTTCGACGGTCATGCCGACATCGAAAAGGATGCGCAGCAGCGGGATGAAGGTGGTCACCTCCTCGGCAAGCGCTTCCTGGCGATTTTTCGCTGCCCAGGCCAGCCAGCGCTTGGGCAGCAGATAACCGATACCCAGGGCGAACACCGGCGCCAGCCAGACCGGCTGCGGCGGCCGGCTCATCAACAGCTGGACGATTATCACCAGTGCCAGCAGGGCGATCGGTGTGCCCAGCTGGATGGCCGAGAACATCGATTGCTGGCTGCGTTTGCGCCAGCCCAGGCGGTTGAGCAACTGCAGGGTTTCGCTGTCCATGCTCAGGGTGCGGCGGCCCAGGGAGCTGCCGCCGATACCGCGCATCACCCCGCCACCCAACACCCGCGACAGTGTGCCCATGCGCTGGCTGAACTGGCGCCGCGCGCGCAGATCGGCATAGGCCAGGTACAGCAACAGCAATGCCAACGCCAATTGCAGCAAGGCACTGAGCAGCAGTAACGCGCTCATCACAGGCTCCTCAACATGCGCCACAGCGCCAGGCTGCCAACCGCCTGCAGGACGAACGCCAGAAACAGCACCATACGCCCCGAGGACGCCTGCCACATGCCCAGCATGAACTGTGGGTTGGTGATGAATATGTACAGGGCCAGGGCCAGCGGCAGGCCACCCATCACGTAGGCGCTGATGCGCGTTTCGCCGGTCAGCGCGCGCAGCCGGCGGGCGCTCTGCTCACGCTCGCGAATCAGCCGGATCAGGTTGTTGAGCAACTCGCTGCTGTTACCGCCATAACGCTGGTTGACCCGCACGCCCAGGGCCAGCACCTGAAATTCATCGCGCTCGTAAAGGTCGGCGAAGTCCTGCAGCGCATCGCCCAGCGCCATGCCGCGCTGCACGTTGCGGCGCGTGCGCGCCATGGCACCCAGCAATGGTTGCGGAGCGTTTTCCATGGCCAACATCAAGGCGTCGCCCAACGCACGGCCAGACTTGAGGCTGCGAATCACCTGGTCGAGAAATACCGGCAGCTGCTCGATCATGCGCAGCACCCGGCGCCGGTAACGCAGCGCGATGAATACGCGGCCGACCAGCAATGGCCCCAGCAGCATGATCAACAGGCCCAGCCAGTGCCCGACGATCAACCCCAGCACGGCGCCCAGCAACCAGATGAACAGCCACAGGCCCAGACCCTGGCGCGGCTTGCTGAAGCCGGCGCGCAGCAACAGCTTGTCCAGGTGGCTGATGGACGCCCCGTGCAGCGGCTCCGGCTGATTCGCCAGCAGGCGTTGGATCACTTGCTCAGAGGCTGCCTGTTCGCGGCTCCTGCGCAACATCACCAGGCCCAGACCCAACAGGGTCAGGCAGATCCCCCACAGCAGCATCGACGCGTTCATTGCGGCCCTCCCTCGCCTGCGGCAGTGATGTCAGTCACGGCGCAACTTGTGCCCGGCCGGGTTCGGTGCATCGCGGCAGAAGGTGCCGCTGCCCGAGCGATCGAGGCGAAACAGGGTATTGGTCACGTACTGATCCTCACGCAAGCCAAGCACCTCCACCACCTCGCTGATGCAACGGCGGCCATCGGGCAGGCGGGTCAGCTGGATGACCACGTCGAGCGCCGCGCAGATGGTCTGCCGCAGGGTGCGCTCGCCCACCTTGGCGCCGGAGAAACCGACCAGGGTTTCCAGGCGCAGCAGGGCATCCTGGGCATTGTTGGCGTGCACCGTGCTCATCGAGCCGTCGTGACCGGTGTTCATGGCGGTCAGCACGTCGAGCACCTCGGCGCCGCGGATCTCGCCCAGCACGATGCGGTCCGGGCGCATGCGCAGGGCGTTGCGTACCAGCTCGCGGGCGGCGATCTGGCCGAAGCCCTCGGCGTTCGGTGGCCGGGTTTCCAGACGCACCACGTGATCGTGCAGCAGTTCCAGCTCGGCGGTGTCCTCGATGGTGACGATACGCTCACGGGGGTCGATCATCTGGCTGAGCATGTTCAACAGCGTGGTCTTGCCGGTGCCGGTGCCGCCGCTGACCATGATGTTGCAGCGGCGCCTGACCATCAGTTCCAGGCAGCTGAGAATCGCCTGATCCAGCGAGTTGCTGGCCAGCAGGTCGGCGCTGCGCAGCATGTCCTTGCGAAACTTGCGCACCGAAATGCACGGGCCGTCCAGCGCCACCGGCGGGATGATCGCATTGATACGGCTCCCGTCAGGCATACGCGCATCGACCATCGGCGACGACTCGTCGAGTCGCCGCCCCACCGGCGCGAGAATGCGCTGGATGACCCGCAGCACGTGCTGGTCATCGATGAAACGCAGGTCACTGAGTTGCAACACGCCGTTGCGCTCGACGAACACACGGTGCGGGCCATTGACCAGAATTTCGCTGACCCCTTCATCCTTGAGCAGGATCTCCAGCGGACCGAAGCCGGTGAGCTCGTCGACCAGTTCCTCGGCCAGGCGATCCACCTCATAGCGGGAGATGGCGATCTGCCGGCGGCTGACGTACTCGCTGACCTGCTCGGCGACGAAAATCGCCAGCGAGTTGCGGGTACCTTCCAGCAGGTTCTCGCCCTTGTCCTCCAGCGCATCGATCAGGTAGCGATGCAGCACGGGCTTGAGATCCTGAACACCGACTCGCGTGGCACTACCGCCAAATGGACCTATGGGCATCATTTAATCCTCAGCAAACGTCGCCATAGCGGCCCTGCCGCACCATGGCCTGGCTCGAACAGCCCGTTGGCCAGGGTCAGCAGGCCCTGGGTCAGCCCGTCACGGGGGGCGAACTCGAACAGCGGCACGCCCTGGTTCTTGGCCTTGAGACGGATGACCGGGCTGAGCGGCAGGCCGGCCTCCAGTGGCAGCGCAAAGGTCTTGCTCAGCTCCGGCAAACCGGGCGCCACGGCCGGCTGATAGCGGTCGACCAGCAGCCGCGCGTGGTCGAGCTTGATGCCCTTGCTGCGCCACAGGTTGAGCAGCGCCAGGTTGCGCCGGCAATTGGGCACGCTCTGGTCGACGCACCAGAACAGGCGCTGCGCATGGCTGACGAAGGAGCGCAGGCCGTCGCAGTCCGGCTGGCCGCACAGGTTCACCAGCACATGCTGGAAATGCTGGCGCAGGCTACCCAGCAGCAGGAACAGCTCACCCAGGCTGAAGCGCTCCAGGGCGTCGTCATCGGGGCCGTGGGGCAGCACCCGCAGGCCATCGGGATGGCGCGCGAAGGCGCTTTCGATCAGGTTCGAGTCCAGGCGGCGGATATGCCGCAGCGCATCGCCAAAGCAGAACGAGGATTCCATGCCGAACAGCTCCAGGCTCTCGCCGCGCGGCACGCCCAGGTCGACGTACAGCGTGCGCTGGCCACGGGCCTGGATCTGCAGCGCCAGGTGCACGGCCAGCAGCGCGGCATCGGCATCGGGCTGCAGGCCGTAGAGCAGGGTCAGCTCGCCCTGCTCGCGGGACGGCGGCAGCTGCGGCAGGCGCTGGGTAAGGCGGCGCACCAGCCCCAACACCTCGCTGCTGCGCGAGCCGTAGGCGATGAAGTCCCGGGCACCGGCGCGCATGGCGTTGAGCACCAGCTGGTTGTCCAGGCCATCACCCAGGGCCACCACCACCACCATCGGGCGCATGTCGAGCAGCGCCTCGATCAGCGCGCACTGGCTGGTCTGTCCCTCGCGGCTGAGGCCGACGAACACCAGGCAGCTGCCGGTCATGTCCATCAGGCCCAGCACTTCGTCGAGGGTTTCACCGACGTTGAGCACCTGGCCCTGGCCGGCCAGCGCCGCCTGCAGCCATTCCAGGTCCTGCTTGCGGCGGGTCTGTGCGAGGAAAATCTGCTCCATGAACGCTCCCTAGCGCGACAGGCCATCGGCCCGGTGGAAATCGCCGTTCTCGAGGAACAGCTGGCGGAACACGCCCGGGTCGTAATCGCGCAGCTGCTCGCCCGGCAGGTCCGGCAGCTGCACATTGGCCGCCAGCGGCTGCACCAAGTGCGGGGTGACCACCATCAGCAACTCGCGCTCCTCGCGCTCGATACGCGACGAGCGAAAGAACGCGCCGAGCACCGGCACGTCACCGAGAAACGGCAACTTGTCCACAGCCGAGGAACTGTTGGTGGAGATCAGCCCGCTGATCACGAAGCTTTCACCATCGGCCAGCGACACGCTGGTGTCGGTGCGCCGCACATTGAGGGCCGGCACCTGGGTACCGGCGATGGTGATGCCGGCAGTGAAGTCGAGCTCGCTGACCTCGGGCGCCACCTTCAGGCTGATGCGATTACGCCCCACCACGGTGGGGGTGATGGTCAGGCGCACACCGAACTCCTTGTATTCGATGGACAGCGAATCGCTGCCACTGCTGGGCACCGGAATCGGGAATTCGCCGCCGGCCAGAAAGCTGGCGCTCTGGCCATTGAGTGCCACCAGGCTCGGCTGCGCCAGGGTGTAGGCGAAACCGCTGTTTTCCAGGGCGTCGAGGCCGAGCAGAAACTTGCTGCTGCCACCGCCCCAGAGGATGTTGAAGCCATCCCTGACCAGCGGAAACGGCGCGCCGGAACCCACACCGCCGACGCCGCCGACCGGCACCGTCGCCGGCCCGGTACCAGGCGCGCCGATCAGAAAGTTGTTGGAGCCGGTGCCGAAGATACGCATCCCCACTTCACGCAGCTTGCTGCGCCGCACTTCGACGAAACGGATATCGGTCTGCACCTGGCTCGGCACCACCTCTTCATCGAAGCGCACCACCGGCTCGGCCATCGCCGCCGCCGCGGCGCCCTGCACCACCACCTGGCTCTGCCGCGGCTCGCGATCGCAGGCCGTCCACACCAGCAGGCTGGTGGTGCCGCCGCGCTTGCCGACCAGCAGGAAGCTGTCCTTGCTGTGAAGGCTTACGTCCGCCACCTCCGGATCACCAATCGCCAGCCGGGTGATGGCCACCGGAAAGCGCAGCTCCTGCTGCATGCCCTGGGTCACATCCAGCACCGCCGGCACCGGCTCCAGGCCGGCGCAGGAGGCGAACGCCGCCCCAGGCAGCGCGAGCGTGGCCAGCACCAGGCTGGTCAGCAGACGGGAAATGCGCAAGCCTTCGTTCATCGCATTGCTTCCTTGCCGGTCAGGGCATTTGCCGGGTGGCGTTATTGCCGCGGTACACGGGGATGCCGGCAGGCGCCTGGCGTTGCGGTTCGGGTGGGGCGCCGGCGGCCGGTGCGGCTCCCCTTACAGCCAGCTGCTCGAACTGGAATAGCTGGCGTTGCGCCTCGTCGACATCGGCTTGGGGCTCTTTTCCAGCGTAGTAACCCGCGAGGCGCTTTTCATCCGCGCTGCGCACCGCCAGGCGCAGGCTGCCTACCTGGGTCGCCAGCATGAAACGGGTGAGCAGGGCTTCGGGAACGGCCAGCACGGCAGTGGTCGGTGCGTTACGCCGGCGCCGGCGTTCCTCGTCGGCATCGGCCGGCAATTGGGCGGCCTCCCCTGTATTGGTGATGCCCAGGTTGTCGCCAACACTGAGCAGCCGCAGGGCCGGAATCACCACCTGGGCGGTCTGCTGTGCATTGCCTTCGCCCTGGCGCAGATGGAGCAACACATCGACGTAGTCGCCGGGGCTCAGGTGGCCGCCACCGCCGATCACCTCGTCGACCGCCAAGGCCAGTGCCCGCTCATGGGGGCGAATCATCCGCGCCAGCGGCCCGGCCATGTCGAACGCAGCCTGATTCAGTACGCTGCCGGCTGGCATGGGCTGCCAGAGGGTGCGCCCGATCAATTGCTCGGGGCTGGCGAAACTGCCCGGCGGCGCGATACGCAGGCGTTCCACGGCAAGGTCCTCGCGGCTGATGGCCACGAGAGGCTGCACGGCCCTGGCCAGCACCACCACATTGACGCGCTGCTGGTCATCGACCTGGGCCTGCAACTGACTGCCAACCACGGCCGTAGGCGCCACTGCAGGCACCGCCGGCCCGGGCGCCGACTGCACAGGCTGACGACTGAGGGTGATGCCCCAATACCCGGTAATGACTGCGCCAACCAGCAGTACGCCGGCCAGCACCAGCGTCAATCGGCTACTCATGACAGCACGCTCCTTGTTGCCATACACCGGCAAGCACTCGGGACATCCCGCTTCATGCTGACCAATCGGAAGAACAGGGTGGAAAACTCGCCTGAGCTATCGGCTCGAATTCATTTTGGTTTAACAATTATTTATTGGGAAACTTATAGCGGACATGGACATCAAGATAGAACATACCGTTCGTCGCTGTTACAGTGCTGCAGCGCCCGCCATTACCTTGGCAGTTCAAAAGATAGTGCCTTACCTGTTGAATTCATTAGAAGTAATAGTTGTATTTAATACTTTGTATGTAATACCAAGGTAAGTTTGCGAAGCGCACGCCCCCCTTTCAAACTTTCTCTGCAAGTCCCTACAACAGGCGTCCCTGCCTGCCCTGGCTACAGAGGAAGTACCCATGTCTACGCTCATCATCCTTCGCGAAAAAATTCGCGCCTTCCTTAAAAATGAAGAAGGCGCGTCGGCGATCGAATACTCGATTATTGCGGCATTGATTGCGGTGGTTATTGTTAGCGGCGCCACGGCAGTCGGCACTGATATAAATAGTGTATTCGGCTCAATATCGAGCGCCCTGCAAGGTGCCACTGCACCTGGCGGCACAGGGACAGGGGGCGCTGCTGGCGGCTAACCATTTATCAGGGGGCAACGACAATGCGCCAACATATCCTGCTGGTAGATGACGAAACCGACGCCCTCGAAGAACTCGGTGAGTTGCTCGAGGGTGAAGGCTTCCAGTGCCACTGCGCCACCAACGTTGCGTCCGCGATGGCCTGCATGGCCACCTGGCCGGATATCGCGCTGCTGATCACCGACCTGCGCATGCCGGATGAAAGTGGCCTGCGCCTGATCCATAACCTGCGTGCCATGCCCCGTTACGCCACCTTGCCGATCATCGTCATGTCGGGGCATGCCGACATGAACGACGTGATCGGCCTGCTGCCCCTGCAGGTCGTGGACTTCCTGCCCAAGCCCATCTACCAGGAACGCCTGATCGAAGTACTCAATCAGCGCTTCCCGGTGCCCCAGGTTGCCAACTCCTAGGCAACACCTCTGCATTACCTTGGCTGCCGTGCTGACTCGGCGCTGCACGTCGCGGTGACAGCGAGGCCCGAGCAGCGGTAGAGTCGCCGCCTACCCAGGCCGCCCCGGACCCATGATGCAGGAACACGACGCACGGATCGCCCGCCTGCTGGCCTTCTACCGCAGCGCCTACCTGGCTGACAGCCGCGACCTGAACCTCGACAATCTCTCCAGCCTGGCAGCCGGGCGCCTGGCCTGGCTCGATGGCCAGGAAGAACTGGCCAGCGGCGCTCTGCCGCTGCTGGCGCTGGCACCGAGCGTCGGCGCCGAGCTGGAGCGTCAGCAGCGCCTTTACCAACGCGAACTGCAGCTGATCTATGGGGTACTGCCGGTGTGCGGCCGCCTGAGCAATGGCGAAGGCCCGGCGACCGCGTTCTGTGCACCGCTGGTGTACTACGAGGCGACCCTGAACAACGGCAGCGAAGGCGATGCGCACCTGCTGGCCATCGATACCCATCAGCCGCTGGTGAACTGGCGGCTGCTGCGACAGCTACTGGCCGACGGTGACAACACCTCAATCGATGACCTGCCGCTGACCGATGCGCCCATCGACGCCCACCTGCTCGGTGATCTGCTGAACTGGGTCAAACGACGCACCCAGGTTGCCGACGTGCTCGCCGCCAGCGGCTTCCCCGCACTGGAAAGCCAGGACGCGGTAGACAAGGCGCTGCGCCGCCGTAGCCTGTCGCTGCGGGCAGCGGCACTGGTGGCGCTGGTACCACGAGGCAGTGGCAGCCGCGGCATCGTGCACGAGTTGCAGCAATTGCAGGAAGCCGAGCAATGGTCGGCACCGCTGCGCCAGCTGCTCGGCGCCTCGCTACCGACGGCCGAGCCCGACGCTAGCACGCCCCACGCCCTGCCGGCCCAACTCAGTGCTGCGCAGAGCCGAGCCCTGGCCAACGCGGCGCGCTATCCCCTGAGCCAGATATCCGGCCCGCCTGGCACCGGCAAGAGCTACACCCTGGCGGCGCTTGCCCTGGATCGCTATCTGCATGGCGAGTCGGTGCTGCTGGTCAGCCGCAGCGAGCAGGCGGTACGGGTCATCGGCCAGAAGCTGCGCGAGGATTTCGGCCTCCGCGATGCGGTACTCGAGAGCACCAGCGGCAGCCTCCAGCAAACCCTGCGCGAACGTCTCTCCAGTTTGCTGCAGGGTGAACTGACGAGCGTTGACGAACAGGCCGAACCGCAGCAGGAGCAGGCCCTGCGCAAGCTGATCGACGAGGAGCGGCGCCTGGCCAAAGCCCTTGGCCAGCGCAACCACCAGGCACTGCGCTGGAGCCGGCTGATCCTGCGGGCCGACCGCGGTGCTCTGGGTTTCTGGCAACGCCATCTGCTGCTGCCCTGGGTGCGCCGGCGCATACGCGGCAGCGTGCGACCCTGGGTGCTGCTCAATGAATTGCGCGAGTGCCAGCAGCGTCGCGAGCAGTTGAGCCGCGACTACCTCAACACCCGACGCGCTTCGCGACTGCAGCGCCTGCTGGCCGCTGACCGGCAGCTGTTCGTGCAGTACAACCAGGCGATTCGCGCGCGTCAGTCGCAGCGCCAGCTGGCGCTGTTCGACGATATCGACCCGCAGCGCCTGCTGGCTGCCTTCCCGATCTGGGTGGTGACCCTCGAGGAATTGCACAAGTTGCTGCCGCTACGCGCCGGCCTGTTCGACGTGATGGTCATGGACGAAGCCACCCAATGCGATATCGCCTCGGCCCTGCCGGCCTTCCAGCGTTGCCGCCGCGCGGTGATCACCGGTGATGCCAGGCAGCTGCGCCACCTGTCGTTCCTGTCGCGCAACCGCGAAGGCCAGTTGCTGCAGCGCAGCGGCCTGCCGGCTGAGGAGCGCGAGCACTGGAGTTACCGGGACAACAGCGTGCTGGATCTGGTCGGCCTGCACCTGCCTGAACAGAACGCCCTGACCTTTCTCGACGAACACTTCCGCAGCCGTCCGGCGCTGATTCGCTTCAGTAACCAGCGCTTCTACGACAACCGCTTGCGGGTGATGAAAGAACGCCCGGGCCTGGCCAATTGCGACAGCCTGCAGCTGCAGCGCCTGGAGGGCGAACGCACACGCAGTGGCGTCAATCAGCAGGAGCTCGAGCACGTCCTGCAATTGATTGACGAGCACATCGACCGCTATGCCGACAGCCCGGTAAAGCCGAGCATCGGTGTGGTATCGCCATTTCGTGATCAGGTCGAGGCCATCCGCCAGCGGATCGCCGGCCTCGACCTGCAACGCCTGCGCGATTTCCGCCTGCTGGTGGACACCCCATACGGCTTCCAGGGCGAGGAGCGTGACCTGATGATCATCAGCTTCGCCATCGATACCAGCGCCAGCCAGGCTGCGGTGTACCTGAACCGCCAGGACATGTTCAACGTCGCCATCACCCGCGCTCGCGAGCGCCAGGTGGCGCTGTTCAGCGGCGATGAGCGGCTGCTGGCGGAGGATCACCTCCTGCGTCGCTATCTGGAAAGCTTCGCCGAGCAGGCCATGACCCTGGCTGATCAACCTGAGCAGGACGAGTTCGAGCGCGCGCTGTGCAAGGCACTGCAGGCCCAGGGTGTGGCCACCTGGACGCGCTATCCACTGGCCGGGCTGCTACTGGACGTGTTCTGCCAGCGCGGTGACAAATGCCTGGCCATCGACCTGATCGGCTTTCCCGGCGAGGGCGAAGGCTTCCTCGAACTGGAGCGCTATCGGGTGCTGGCCCGCGCCGGCCTGGAAATCGTGCCGCTGAGCTACGCCCTGTGGAGCCAGGAGCCGGAGATGGCCCTGCAGGCCTTGCTCAAGCGGCTCTAGCGCCTGCCAGGTACTGCCGGCTGCGAACGTCCACAGGCGATAGTCAGAAGCTGTGGCCCAGGTTCAGGTACAGCGCCTTTTCGTTCTCGTCGTTCAGGCCATAGCTGAAATTCAACGGCCCCAGCGGCGTTTCGTAACCCAGGAACACGCTCGCCGCATTGATGTAGCCGCTGTCGAAGGCATTGTCGTTGTTCCATACCCGGCCGCGCTCCAGAGAGGCGCCGAGGTAGAGCGGGAAATCCAGCGGCAGGAACGAGCGCGGCGTCATGCGCCGGTAGTACACCATCCGCGCGAGGCTGACGTTCTGCCCGGCCAGGGCGTCCTGGCGGAAGCCCGACAGCTGCTGCGCGCCGCCCAGCTGGAAGCTGGAGGTGACGATCTGCGCGTCGTCCAGGGTGCGCCCGTAACGCCCACCGATAACCAGGCTATGCGGACCCGAGCTGAAGGCCTTGTCGAGGTTGATCTGCCACTGTCGGTAGCGGTCGTCGGCACCGAGGCTGGCGTCGTACTGGCGCAGTTTCAGGCTGATCTCCTCGCCCTCGTGGGGAAAGTCCACGTTGTCCAGGGTGTCGAAGGCGTACTGCAGCTCGTAATAGCCCTCGGTAAAGCTGAACTCCGGCTGGTCGCGCTCACCGATACGTACCTTGGCATCACCCCAGGCCTGGCCGATACCGAAGCGCAGCTCGCCGTTGTTGGCGATCTGCCGGCCGAGGTCGAACCCATAGCCATAGCGCTGCACCCGGTATTCGGCGATCGGATCGTTGTTCAGCACGGACTCGAGGTTCCAGGCCTCGGCATGCAGGTTGGGCGCCACGAACCAGCGCGAGCCGACGTCGAGCGGCTGGTAGAACTCGCTGAACAGCTCCTGGCGGTCGCCCAATTGCACCCGGGTGAGCCACTCGGCACCGAGGCGGTTGATGCCGTTCTTGCGAAAGCTCGCGCCCAGGTTGAAAACGCTGTCGCCGTTGAAATCGTCGGAGAGGTTGAGTCCCAGGCGCAGGTAGTCGGTACCGGTGCGCTTTTCCCGGGCATCGATCACCAGGGTGTTGCGCTCATCGCTGTTGACTACCCGGTACTGCACGCGCTCGAAGTAATCGAGGCCATACAGGGTGCCCATGTCGCGCTGCAGCTTGGCCATGTCCAGCGGCTCGCCGATGGGCTGGCGGATGTAGTTGCGGATCACCTCGTCGCCGACCTTGGAGTCGTTATCAACCTGGATGGCATGGATCACCGGGGCCCGCTGCTGGGCGCTGCGTGCCAGGCTCAGGGCGGGGTTGCCGCCGCTACGCGGTACCAGCTCCGCGAAACGCGGCTGCAGCGCCCGGGCGGCCTGGTAGCCGGCGTCGATCATCTCCTCGCCGCGGCCAAAATCGGTGACTGCGAACCGCGCCATATCCGGCTGTACCAGCACGTCGCTGTCGCGCAGCGTGGCCAGCTGCTCTTCGGAATTGCGCCGGGTCATCATGGTGATCGACTGGTTGAGTACGTCGACCACGGTGAGCAGCTCCTTGCGCGGTTTCAGCGGTGTGCCGATATCGACGACGATCACCCGATCCACACCCATGTCGCGCGCTACATCGACGGGGATGTTGTCGACCATGCCGCCGTCGACCAGCAACCGACCATCGAGCTCGACCGGTGCGAACACCGCCGGAATCGACATGCTGGCGCGAATCACCTGGGGTAAATGGCCACTGCGAAACACCACCTTCTGGTCATTGGCGATATCGGTGGCCACGGCGCGGAAAGGAATCGGCAAGCGGTCGAAATCGCGGATGTCGCTGCTGCGTACCAGCAGGCGCTCGAGCAACAGTGCCAGGTTCTGGCCCTGGATCACGCCCAGCGGCAGGCCGAGGCTGCCGTCATCACGAAAGCTCAGGCGCTGCTTGATCAGGAAATCGCGGTCATCCTGCTTGCGGCGAAACGGCACGTCGGTGCGCGGCGGGTCATCGGAAAGCACCTGGCGCCAATCCATGGTCAGCGCCACTTGCTCGAGTTCGGCGATGCTGTAGCCCGAAGCGTACAAGCCGCCGATCACCGCGCCCATGCTGGTGCCGGCAATGGCATCGATGCGCACGCCCTGCTCTTCCAGCGCCTTGAGCACCCCGATATGGGCCAGCCCCCGTGCGGCGCCGCCAGATAGCACTAACCCGACCTTGGGCTGAGCCTCTTGCGCGGCACCGAGGAGAGGAAACAGCAGGAACAGGAGAACGAGCAGACGACGCATGGCACATCCCTGGCATTGGGGCGAAAAGGCGCCATTATAGGAGCCTCCTCGCCCAGGATGCGCACCGCGCAAATACTCCGTTGCAATCAGTGCAGGCGGTGGCGCTCGCCAGCCAGAGGGTCGTGGAAACTGGAAATTTCCGATTGCAGGCGACGGTTCTCGCCATAGGCCTCGATGGCGCGACGGTAACGCATGCGCTGCTCGTCGAGCAGCTTGCGGCGGGCTTTCACCACGCTCTGGTCCGGGTGCAGCGCTTCATCCACATGGCGAGCCATGGCAGGTCTCCAGGTTGAATTACGGGAGACCAGCTTCAGCGAACGCCATGACAGTTTGAGGAAGCAAGCGTGACGCCTGGGTGACGACCTTACTCAGGCGCCTTCTTCGTGGGCTTTCACCGACTTGGCCGACAGACGCAGGCTGCGCAAGCTGCGTTTCACGCTCTTGAGGTGATTGACCAGGCTCGGGCCGCGGGCCATGGCCACGCCCATGGCGAGCACGTCGATCACCACCAGGTGGGCGATACGCGAGGCCAGTGGCGTGTAGATCTCGGTGTCTTCCTGCACGTCGATGGCCAGATTCACCGTGGCCAGTTCGGCCAGCGGCGTCTGCCCGGGGCACAGGGCGATCAGCGAGGCGCCGGCTTCACGCACCACATTGGCGGTGATCAGCAGATCCTTGGAACGCCCGGACTGGGAGATGCATACCGCCACATCGGACGGTTTGAGGGTGATGGCCGACATCGCCTGCATGTGCGGGTCGGAATACGCGGCGGCATTGAGCAGCAGGCGGAAGAACTTGTGCTGGGCATCGGCGGCTACCGCCCCAGACGCACCAAAACCGTAGAACTCGATACGCTGCGCCTGGGCGCAAAGGCCAATGGCCTTTTCCAGCGCTACCGGGTCGAGCTTCTCGCGCACTTCGATCAGGGTATGCAGGGTGGTGTCGAAGATCTTCATGCTGAAGTCGGCGACCGAGTCGTCCTCGTGGATCGCGAACTGGCCGAAGCTGGCACCGGCGGCCAGGCTTTGCGCCAGCTTGAGCTTGAGATCCTGAAAGCCGCTGCAGCCGATGGCGCGGCAGAAGCGCACGATGGTCGGCTCGCTGATGCCCACCAGGTGCGCCAGCTCGGCCATGGAGCTGTGCATGACCGCCGCAGGATCGAGAAGCACATGATCGGCCACCTTGAGTTCCGACTTGCGCAGGAGGTGACGTGACTGGGCGATGTGCTGCAACAAATTCACTGGCTGAGACTCGACTGGCAAAGAATGGACACGCCGGCTGGATATTTGCGCGTCGCGACTCGGTTATGATCGAGGGACGCCGCCGGGCTGTAGTGAGCTTGTAGTTATACTACAAGCCTGGCGACCTCGCACGGACAAACCGAATCGGAGTTCCCATGCAGAGCAACTGTTGCGACATGCTGGTGTTCGGCGGCACGGGCGACCTCGCCCTGCACAAGCTGCTACCAGCCCTCTATTACCTGCATCGCGGCGGTCGCCTGCACCGCGATACGCGCATCCTCGCCCTGGCGCGCAGCGCCCATACCCGGGCCGCCTATCAAGCCCTCGCCGAGCGCCATTGCCGCGCCCAGGTGGCCCGCGCCGACTTCGACGACGACACCTGGCGCAGCTTCGCCGAGCGCCTGGACTACTTCGCCATGGACGCCTCGCAAAGTGCCGACTTCGGGCGGCTGGCCAAATCACTGGGCAGTGATCGGGAGCGCGTCAGGGTCTATTACCTGGCCACCGCCCCGGACCTGTTCGAAGCCATCGCCACGCACCTCAAGGTCGCCGGCCTGGCCGGCGCGGGTGCACGCATCGTGCTGGAAAAGCCCATCGGCCATTCGCTGCAATCGGCCCAGGCGATCAATGCCGGTATCGGAGCGGTGTTCGATGAATCCCAGGTGTTCCGTATCGATCATTACCTGGGCAAGGAAACCGTGCAGAACCTGATGGCGCTGCGTTTCGCCAATGCGCTGTTCGAGCCGGTGTGGCGGGCCGGGCACATCGACCACGTGCAGATCAGCGTGTGCGAGACCCTGGGGGTGGAAAACCGCGGCGCCTACTACGACAACGCCGGCGCCATGCGCGACATGATCCAGAACCACCTTTTGCAACTGCTCTGCCTGGTGGCCATGGAGGCACCGGTGCGTTTCGATGCCGAATCGGTACGCAACGAAAAGGTGAAGATTCTCGAAGCCCTCAAGCCCATCACCGGGCTGGACGTGCGCGACAAGACCGTGCGCGGCCAGTACACCGCCGGCAAGATCGGCGGCCAGGAGGTACCGGCCTACTATTTCGAGAAGCACGTCGATAACGACAGCGACACCGAAACCTTCGTCGCCGTGCAGGCCGAGATCAACAACTGGCGCTGGGCAGGTGTACCGTTCTACCTGCGCACCGGCAAGCGCCTGGCCCGCAAGACCTCGGAAATCCTCATCCAGTTCAAGCCGGTGCCCCACCAGCTGTTCGGCAACGGCGAGGCCAACCAGTTGTTGATCCGTCTGCAGCCCGAGGAGCGCATCAGCCTGCAGCTGATGGCCAAGAACCCGGGCAAGGGCATGCACCTGCAACCGGTCGAACTGGACCTGAACCTGGCCGATGCCTTCAACAAGCAACGCCGCTGGGAAGCCTACGAGCGGCTGCTGCTGGACGTGATCGAGGGTGACTCGACCCTGTTCATGCGCCGTGACGAGGTGGAGGCGGCCTGGCAATGGGTCGACCCGATCATCAAGGGCTGGCAGCAGCACTACCAGAGCCCACGTCCCTATGCAGCGGGCAGCAATGGCCCGGAGCAACTCCAGCACCTGCTGGAGCGACATGGTCGACAATGGAGCGATGAATCCGAATAGCGTAGGGAGGCGGGCTGTTACTAGCAGCCCGCTTTATTGTCACCCGCCAATTAATGCCTCGACGTGTAAGCATTTAGCTATTGATTACATCTTATAAGACAGCGATCCGATTAATGGATTTGAACTTGACGTACTTCTGCCGCGAGCCATTAGGTTCAATAAATTTATTTACCCATGTCCTTTCGAATTAATATTGGAAACCTATCAGGATTACTAATCGAAGAAGGAGAAATCTATAAGCTTAAAAAACAATGAGTTGCGAAACACGCGCTAATCCGAGGTGATTAGTAATTTTGTTTTAAATAACCAAAAGCTATTATTCTAATACATTTTAATTTCAAAAAGTTATCATCGATAGTTTTCCATATTCTCCTCAGCCGCTAACTTAAAAACTTGCCAAGTTAGATCTCACCCTCTTTCGCAATGAAATTACGGGTGAATTGAAACTCGCTCGGCACTGTTCAGTAGTGGGTAACAGGAGAAGTTGCATGGCAGTACAGGCGAAAGTCGCGCCCATTGGCCAACAGGTCACGCAAGCCACCGAACGTACTGTCAGTAATACGCTCCCTCTCTCCGAAAGCAGCCATGTAGCGCTCAATATCCCGCCCGAGGCAGTTACCAGCTATACCCGCGAAGGGCCGGATCTGATCATGCAGATGCAGAACGGTGAGGTTCTGCGCATCAGCAATTTTTATGCATCGGTCGAACAACCCAGCCAGCTGTATCTGGTGGGTGAAGAAGAACAGCTGGTCGCGGTGGATCTTTCCCAGGCAGCGGCTTCGGATGGCATTCTGGCCGCGTCCTACGCATCGGAAGGTACGCTCTCCGGCTTCACCTCTCTGACTTCCGTGGCGGGCGCCGCCGGGGGCACACTCGGGCTGGGCACGGCTACCGTTGTCGGCGGGGTAGCCATCGCTGGCGGCGTGGCGGTGGCGGATCAGGTCGACCAGCGCAGCAGTAGCGGCAATAACGACGGCGGCAGCACCACACCTCCTGTAGATCCCGTGGACCCTGTAGATCCTGTAGACCCGGAGGATAATGAACCGCCTGCCGCGGCCAGTAATCTGCTGCTGAGCCAGGACAGTCGCTTCCTGACGGGAACCGCAGAACCTGGAGCCCTGGTCAGGGTCGAGGTCAACGGCAGCGTGTATACCGTCAACGCCGATGCCGACGGCAATTTCGTAGTGACATTTGCGGCAGCGCTGACGGGCGGCCAAACCATCAACGTCCTGGTGGTGGATGCAGCAGGCAATGTCAGCCCGCCGGCGTCCCTCGACGCCCCCCTGGTAACCCAGCCTTCGACCGTAGAACCAAGCAATGGTGACCAGTTGAGCGGCTCGGCAATAGCCAATGCCACCATCTTCCTGATTCACCCCAATGGCGAGGTGCTCGCCCAGACCATTGCCGACGCCAATGGTGATTGGTCATGGATTCCGTCACCCGCATGGCCCGATGGCACCCTGATCGATGTACATACGGTTGCGCCTGGCGGCTTTCGCCCTCCGGTAATTCGTATTGTTATCGACAAGACGCCTCCTGCAGCACCCAGCGTAGAGGCCAGCAATGGCACTCACTTGATCGGTACCGCCGAGCCTAACAGCACGGTAACGCTGACCATCAATGGCAATACAACGCTTACCGTGACTGCGGCTGCAGATGGCACCTGGTCTTATCAACCCACCCCCGCATTGGCCAACAATACATCCGTCACCATCACCGCCACTGACCGGGCCGGCAATATCAGTCAGCAAACCAGCCTGACTATCGACGCTCAAGCCCCAGATCGGCCGACCATCAGCAATAGCAATGGCACGGTTTTCAGCGGTAGCGCGGAAGCGGGCAGCACCGTTATCCTCAGTGACTCCAATGGCGTGATCGGTCAGGCGCTGGTCGATGCCAACGGCAACTGGCATTTCACTGCCAGCCCGGCGATCACCAATGGCAGCCAGGTCAGTGTGGTGGCCCGCGACGCCGCGGGAAACGTCGGACAAGCAGAAGCCGTGGTGGTGAATAACGCACTGCCCAATGCACCGATAATCGCTGCAAGCAACGGAACGCTTATTGCGGGCACCGCGGACGCTGGCAGCCTGGTCATTGTCATTGCCAACGGCAGCGAGATTGGTCGCGTCATAGCTGGGGCCAACGGCACCTGGACCATAACTCCACCATCTGCGCTTGCCGATGGTACGGTGATCAGCGCTACCGCCAGCACCCCGGCAGGCACCAGCGCGGGAACCACTCTAATTATCGATGCCGTGCAGCCGCTACCACCCGTGGTTCAACCCAGTAACGGTAGCGAGCTGAGCGGTACAGCCGAGCCCGGCGGCAAGATCATTTTGATCTACAACAATGGCGAGCTGATCGGACAAACCGTTGCCGATGCCAATGGCAACTGGAACTTCATCCCCACCACACCGCTGGCGGACGGCGCAGCAATCGAAATCCGCGTGCGCGATGCCGTGGGCAATACCAGCCCACCGCTGATCGTGGAGATCGACCGGACCCCACCTGCAGCTCCGCAGATCGACGCCAGCAGTGGCAGTACCCTTAGTGGCAGTGCGGAGGCCGGTAGCATCGTGGTGATCACCGGGCCGGGTGGAATATCCATCGGTGAAGTCGTAGCAGACAACAATGGTAATTGGAGCTTCACCCCGGGCAACGCCCTCAGCAATGACACGCCACTGACCATCACCGCCCGTGACCCGGCCGGCAACGTAAGTCCACCCAGCACGGTGGTAATCGACTCACAACCGCCCGCGGCGCCCACCCTGAATCCCACCAATGGCACACTGCTGAGCGGTAGCGCCGAACCGGGCAGCACGGTGACGATCCGTATTGGCACTTCGCCTGAGGTAGAGGTGACCGCGGACGGCAACGGCAACTGGACCCTTAGCCCCGGTGGGCCGATTGCCAACGGCGTTACCATCGAGCTCAGTGCCCGAGACCCCAGCGGCAACACCAGTGGCACCACCACGGGGATCGTCGACACCCTGGCACCCGATGCGCCGCTGATTTATCCCAGTAACGGAGGTCTGCTTAGCGGCACCGCCGAAGCCGGCAGCACCATCACCATCAGCATTCCCGGTGCCCCCGACCAGACCACCACCACCGATGCCGATGGCATCTGGACATTCGCGCCAGCGACCCCGCTTGCCAATGGCGCGAACGTCACCGTTACCGCGACCGACGCGGCCGGCAACCAGAGCCTGGCCGCCAGTCAGACCGTCGATACCACGCTACCGGCGAGCCCGACCATCGAGCCAAGCAACGGCGGCCAGTTCACCGGTACCGCGACGGCAGGCGCGCTGGTGGTGCTGAGCGGCCCGAATGGTGTGTCCCTGGGCCAGACCACTGCCGACAGCAATGGCAACTGGACGATCACGCCGCCCACCCCACAGCCCAACGGCACCAGTGTCAGCGCGACGGTGGTGGCCAACGGCCTCAGCAGCGCGCCGGCCATCACCGTGACCGACAACGTCGCGCCGCCAGCACCCACCCTGCAACCCAGCAACGGCAGCCTGCTCAGCGGAACAGCCGAAGCCGGCAGCACGGTGCTGCTGACCGGGCCGGGTGGCACCGCCATCGGCCAGGCCATTGCCGATAGCCAGGGCAACTGGAGCCTCCAGCCCGGTACACCGCTGGCCAACGCAACGGTGGTCAACGTGGTTGCCCGCGACGCGGCGGGTAACCAAAGCACCGCGGCCAGCATCACGATCGACAGCGTCGCGCCGCAGGCGCCGGTCGTTGATCCAAGCAACGGCGCGCGGCTACTGGGTAGCGCCGAAGCCGGCAGCACGGTGATCATCAGCGACAGCAGCGGGCGGGTGATCGGCCAGGCGACTGCTGACGCCAACGGCAACTGGGCGCTGAGTCCATCGCCAGCCTTGGCCGACAACTCCGCCATTACCGTGGTGGCGCGCGACGCCGCAGGCAACACCAGCGCGCCCGCCAGCCTGAGCATCGATGCCGCTGCGCCCGCTACACCGATCATCGAACCGAGCAACGGCATCATCCTGCGCGGTTTCGCCGAGCCGGGCAGCACCGTCACCCTGCGCGACGGTGCCGGCAACCTGATCGCCGAAGCCACGGCAGCGGCCAATGGCACCTGGAGCACGACGCTGACCGCGCAATTGCCCGACGGGGCCCGTGTCACGGCGATGGCAACGGATGCGACCGGTAATACCGGCCCTGCCGCCTCGCTGATTATCGATGGCGTGCCGCCGCCAGCGCCGAGCCTCGGTTTCAGCAACGGTACACAGCTCAGCGGCAGCGCCGAGCCCGACAGCACGGTGATTCTCACCGGCGCCAATGGTGCACTGATTGGCCAGGTCACAGCCGATGCCGGCGGCAACTGGTCGTTCACGCTAGCGAGCGCATTACCCAACGGTACGCCAATCAACGCGGTAGCCCGTGATGCCGCCGGCAATACCAGCGCCGCCAGCAGTGTGGTTACCGACAGCGTGGCCCCTGCAGCACCCACCGTGGTGCCCAGCAGTGGGCAGCAACTCAGTGGTACCGGCGAGGCGGGCAGCCTGTTGGTGATCAGTATCGGCGCCACGGTAATCGGACAGGCAAGGGTCGATGCCCAGGGTAACTGGAGCTTCACGCCTCAAGCACCGCTGGCGAACGGCGCCGCGGTGAGCATCGTCGCCCGCGACGAGACCGGTAACCAGAGCGCCCCGGTGGGCATCACGGTCGACGCCGCCGCGCCCGACACGCCCACCATCCTGCCCAGCAACGGCCGCTCGCTCAGCGGCACCGCCGAGGCCGGCAGCACGGTCATTCTCACCGGCCCGGGCGGCGTTGCCATTGGCCAGACAACCGCCGATGGCAATGGCAACTGGTCCTTCACGCCGCAGAACCCGTTGCTCGATGGCACTCAGGTCAACGTGGTCGCTCGTGACGCTGCCGGCAATACCAGCCAGCCAGGCGCTACCCTGGTGGATGCTCAGCCGCCCGCCACCCCGACGATCACAGCGAGCAACGGCTCGACCCAGCTGAGCGGCACCGCCGAGCCCGGCAGCATCCTGTCGCTGACCATCGGCAATGCCGCACCGCTGACGGTTCAGGTCAATGCGGATGGCACCTGGACGCATCCCTTGGGCGGCCAGCTGGCCAACGGCACCCAGGTCTCCGTGATCGCCCGCGATGCAGTCGGCAACAGTAGCCCGGCGGTCGTCATCAGCATCGACGCCCAGGCCCCCGCCGCCCCACTGCTCGACCCCAGCAACGGCACGCAGGTGACGGGCACCGCCGAAGCCGGCAGCCTGATCACCATCACCGGCGCCAATGGCTTCAGCCAGACCACCACCGCCGACACCGATGGCAACTGGTCGATCACCCCGGCCAGCGCCCTGGCGAACGGCGCCCAATTGACGGTTACCGCCACCGATGCGGTGGGCAATCAGAGCCCGCCTGCCAGCGTGACCGTGGATGCGACCCTGCCGTCGCGCCCGACCATCGCGCACAGCGACGGCAGCGAGCTCAGTGGCACCGCCGTGCCGGGCGCCACCGTACAACTGACCGACGGCTCGGGCAGCGTGATTGGCCAGGCCGTAGCCGACGCTCAGGGCAACTGGACCTTCACCGCGCAGCCACCGCTGGCCAATGGCACCATCGTCGAGGCGACGGTCACCATCGCCGGCCTGAGCAGTGCAGCGGCCTCCACGGTGATCGACAGCGTTGCGCCCAATCTCCCCACCATCGCTGCCAGCAATGGCACGCAACTCAGCGGCACGGCCGAAGCGGGCGCCACGCTGATTCTTACTGGCTCGGGCGGCGTCAGCATCGGCCAGGCGACCGCCGACGCCAATGGCAACTGGACCTTCACACCCACGCCTGCACTGGCCGATGGCCTGGTGGTCACCGCCGTGGCACGGGACGCCGCCGGCAATACCAGTGGGCCGGTCGCCACCACGGTCGACGCCCAGGCGCCAGCCACACCGACGATCAATGCCAGCAATGGCCAACAGCTCGGCGGCACCGCCGAAGCCGGCAGCAGCGTGGTAGTCACCGAAGCCGGCGGCCGCGTCATCGGCCAGGCCACTGCAGCCGCCGACGGTACCTGGACATTGACCCCCTCACCGGCGCTAGCAAACGGCACGCTGGTCAGCGCCGCCGCCCGGGACGCGCTTGGCAACACCAGCGCGTCGGTCAGCACCGTCATCGATACCGTCGCACCGGTTACGCCGACCATCTCGCCCAGCAACGGCGTGGAACTCAGTGGTACGGCGGAGGCCGGCAGCACGGTGCTGCTTACCGCCCCAGGCGGTACGGTGATCGGCCAGGCGAGCGCCGATGCGGCTGGCAGCTGGAGTTTCACCCCCGACACCGCACTGGTCGACGGCACGCAGGTGACGGTGGTCTCGCGCGACGCGGCAGGCAATACCAGCCCATCCGCCAGCACCGTGATCGACGCCCAGGTGCCGGATCATCCCACTCTCAATCCGAGCAATGGCGTGCTGCTCAGTGGCACGGCCGAGGCCGGCAGCACGGTCGTCATTACGGGAGCAGGTGGTGCGCCGCTTGGCACCGCCCTTGTCGACGCCAATGGCAACTGGAGCACCACCCTCACCCCGGCTGTGGCCGATGGCAGCCTGGTCACCGTGGTGGCCCGCGATACGCTGGGCAACGAAAGTGCGCCCGCCAGCATCCTGGTCGACGCCATCGCACCCGCCGCGCCGGTGATCGCGCCGAGCAACGGCCAGCTCATCAGCGGCACCGCCGAAGCCGGCAGCACGGTGACGATCCGCGTGGCGGGCACCAGCATCGGCACTGCCGTGGCGGACACCAACGGTAACTGGACCCTGACCCCGAGCACTGCCGTGAGCAACGGCATCAACATCACCGCCACGGCTGCCGATGCAGCCGGCAACGTAAGTGCCCCAGCGGCTGCAGTCACGGTCGATAACCAGGCGCCAGCACGACCCACCATCCAGCCCAGCAATGGGGTGATCTTGAGTGGCACGGCCGAAGCAGGTAGCACGGTCATCATTACCGGCGCAGGCGGCGTCGCCATCGGCCAAACGGTGGCCGATGGCGCAGGCAACTGGTCGTTCGTGCCGCCGGTAGCACTCGGCAACAACACCCCGATCCGGGTGGTGGCCGAGGATGCAGCCGGCAACACCAGCACACCGGCAAACCTGGTGATCGACGCCGTGCCGCCCGCCGCCCCAGTGGTGCAGCCAAGCAACGGCGTGCAGCTCGGTGGCAGCGCAGAAGCGGGTGCTACGGTGATCCTCACCGGCCCGGGCGGCGTCATCATCGGGCAGACCACCGCAGGCCCTGGCGGCGCCTGGAGTTTTACCCCGCCCACGCCTTTGCAGCATGGCACCCTGGTCAGCGTCAGTGCCCGGGATGCCGCAGGCAACAATGGAGCGTCCACTGCCGTTACCGTCGATGCCATCGCACCCGTGGCACCGACCATCGAAGCCACCACCGGCCTTACCTTGCGCGGCACCGCCGAGGCCGGCACTACGGTTACGCTCACCGCCAATGGCAATACCATCGCCACCCTGACGGCCGATGGCAGCGGCAACTGGACGTTCACCCCTGCCACCGCCCTGGTCAATGGCGTGGTGGTCACTGTCAGGGCAGAAGACGCGGCCGGTAACCAGAGCCCCGTGGCCAGCACCACGGTCGACAGCCTCGCCCCGCTCCCACCGGTTATCGCCGCCAGCAACGGCAGCGAATTGAGTGGCACCGCCGAGGCCGGCAGCACTCTACGCCTGAGCGTGGGCGGGGTACAGATCGCCACGGTGGCCGTGGACGGCAATGGCAACTGGTACTACAAACCAGCGCTGCCGCTGGCGGAAGATACCGTCGTCACTGCGGTCGCCGTGGATGCGGCGGGTAACCTGAGCGCCCCGGCCAGCGTGACCGTGGACGACAGGGTGCCCGACCTGCCCGACGTACTGCCCAGCAACGGCAGCGTGCTCAGCGGTACCGCGGAGCCGGGCAGCACCGTCACCATCCGCATCGCCGGTCGGGCCGACGTGCAGGTTACAGCCGACGCCACCACCGGTGCCTGGTCGCAGAATTTCTCACCGGCCATCCCCAACGGCACCTCGGTGAGCGTCACCGCCACCGATGCCACCAACAACACCAGTGCGCCGGCCGTCGTGGTGATCGACGCCGTGGCGCCCAGTGCCCCGACCATCCAACCCAGCAACGGCAACCTGCTGACCGGTACGGCCGAAGCGGGCAGCACGGTGATCCTCAGTGGCCCGGGGGGCAGCCCGATCGGTTCCACCACCGCCGATGTCGACGGCACCTGGAGCTTCACGCCGCAAACGCCGCTGGCCAACGGCACGCTGGTGACGGCGGTAGCACGTGATGCCGCCAGCAACACCAGCCCAGCGGCCAGCACCACCATCGATAACGTGGCGCCCGTACTGCCCTCCATCCAGCCCAGCAATGGCACAGTGCTCGCCGGAACGGCCGAAGCGGGCAGCACGGTAGTGCTTACCGGCCCGGGGGGCGTACCCATCGGCACGGCCACCGCCGATGGCAACGGCGCCTGGAGCTTTACCCCAAGCCCGGCCCTGGCCAATGGCGTGTTGGTGACGGCGATGGCCAGGGATGCTGCCGGCAATAGCAGTGGTTCGGTCAGCACCACGGTCGATGCCGTGGCGCCCAATACACCAACCATTCAGCCCAGCAACGGCGTGTTGCTGAGCGGCACCGCCGAGGCCGGCAGCACGGTGATTCTCACCGGCCCGGGTGGCACGACAATTGGGCAGGCAACCGCCAACGCCAGTGGCAACTGGAGTTTCTCGCCGGGCACTGCCCTGAGCAATGGCACCGCCGTCACTGCCGTGGCCCGCGACGCCGCGGGTAATACCAGCGGTTCGAGCAGCACCACCATCGATAGCGTCGCGCCCGTCGCCCCGACCATTCAGCCCAGCCGAGGCGTCGTGCTTACCGGCACGGCCGAGGCCGGCAGCACCGTCGTGCTCACCGGCAGCAATGGCGCTCCCATCGGCACCACGACCGCCGCCGCCAACGGTACTTGGAGCTTTACGCCAAGTAGCCCGCTGCCCCATAACACCGCGGTCACCGTGGTTGCCAGGGATGCCGCTGGCAACCAGAGTCCTTCGGCCAGTACCACAATCGACAGCCAGGCACCCACTGCCCCAAGCAACCTGTTCGTCAGCGCCGACGGCACCCTGCTTACCGGTACCGCCGAAGCCAATACCCAGGTGCGTATCGTGGTGAACGGCAACGTCGCCCACCCGATCACGGTAACGGCCACCGCGGCAGGCACCTTTGCCGCAGTACTGATCCCGGCGCTGGTGGCAGGCCAGGCACTTGCCGTGAGCGCGACCGATGCAGCAGGCAATGTCAGCGCCTCGGCAGGTACCAACGCACCCAACCTTTCGGCACCGATCATCAGCGTGGCGGAAGCCCTCGACACCTACATCAACGCTGCCGAAGCGGCCGACGGCATTCAGGTACGCGTCGGCCTGGCCACCGGGGTGCGCGCTGGCGACACCGTCACCCTCACCTACACCGGGAGCGGTGGCTACACCTTCAACCAGAGCCACGCCGTTACCGCTGCCGAAGCGCTGGCGGGCAACGCCGTGGTTTCGGTGGTGCCGCCAACGGGCAGCTTCCCCCAGGGCGCGGCGTCGGTCACGGCGCACATCAACAACGGTGCCAACTCCCAGGCGGCGAACTTCACCGTCGACACCATCGCGCCGTCGTCACCGGTGCTGAACCTGGTCGGCAGCCTGCTGACCATTTCCGCTGAGCCGAACAGCGAGCTGACCGTGCGCATCGACCTGGGCGGCACCGTCGCCACCGCCACGGTCACCGCCAACAACGCCGGGCTGGCGTCGGTGAACCTCCTGAGCGGGCTGAACATCGGCCTGACCTGGGATCAGCTGCTCAGCGCCCAGGTGTCCGTTTCGGCAAAGGATCAGGCAGGCAACCAGAGCAATGTGGTTGCCCTGGGCCTTGGCGCCAACCTGGCGCAACAGCCGATTAATCTGGGCAACCTGGCGGTGGACGCCAACCTCAGCCTGCTGAACCTGCCGGCTGCACGGCTCGGCGTCAGCGGCAAGACGGTGGCCGGCGCGGCCCTGGCGGTCGAGGTGCTGACCCCGGCGGGTTATATCGGCCTTGCACCGCTGGCCGCCGATGCCAACGGCAACTTCTCCATCAACCTGCTCAGCCCCAGCGTACTCAGCCAGCTCGGCCTGTCGCTTACCCAGGTTCTCAATCTGGGGCCGGATCTGGCATTGCGCATCACTGCCACCTCAGCGGGCAAGACCAGCGGTCTGTACACCGTGGATCTCGACCCTCTCGGCCTGCTCGGCCTGACCATCGGCACCGTGCGCGTCGACGGCACGGCCGCCGACGACATCCTGTCCGGCAGCGCCACCCTCGCCAATGAGCGGATCTTCGCCGGCACTGGCAACGATCTGATTCTCAACGTGGCCGCTGGTGATCGGGTGGACGCCGGTGCCGGCAACGACACCATTCAGATCCGCGCCACCAATTTCGGCAGCGTCGACGGTGGCGCCGGTTTCGACACCGTGGTGTTCGATGGCGGCATCGACATCAACTACGGCGCCGCCGGCATCGGCACCTTCAGCAACATCGAGCGCATCGACCTTGGCACCGGCGATTCGGGCAGCACCCTGACCCTCACCGCCGCCGCAGTGGATGCCATGACCGACTCGCGCAACGTCCTGCAGATCACCGGTGAGAGCAACGACACCCTGATGGTCAGCAGCAGCGCGGTGAAAGGCGGGACGCAGTTGCTGGAAGGCATCGTCTATGACGTCTATACCTACGGAAACACCACGCTCTTGGTAGAAGAGAACACGGTACAGGTTGTGGTCAGTTGATAGGGAAATCGTCGTACCGTATGCACACACCTCACTGTCGATGGGCCGCGCGCCTGGCATTGACCCTGTGTCTGCCGACCTCGGCCATGGCCATGCCGCTGGACCAGGCGGTACGCAACGGCCTAGCGATCCACCCCCAGGTGCGCGCCGCGGTGGCCGAAGCCGCTCGCGCCGAGACCGAGGTGAAGATCGCCAAGGGTGGCTACTACCCGTCGCTGTCGCTGTCCGGTGGCCCGCAGGAGTTCGATATCGGTGAGACCGTCTACGACGTCACCGTCTCGCAGATGCTCTACGACTGGGGCCGAGTCGACAGCCAGGTGGACAGCGCCAAGGCCACTCAGCGCCAGCTCTCGGCCAGCGCCGAAGTGACCCGCGAAGACGCCGCCCTGGACATCGTCGAGACCTACCTGGACGTGTTGGTCGCGCAACGCCGTATCGAGGCGGTACGCCGGCATATCCGCCTGCTCGACGACATCCGTGGAATGACCGAGGCACGCGGCGCCGACGGTTACTCGGACCGCAGCGAGCAGGACCGCGCCGGCCTGGAAATCGCCCGTGCCCAGGAGCAGCTGGCCCTGGAAAAAGGCGCTCTGCTCGATGCCGGCAATCAGTTCGCGTTGCTGGTCGGTGCGCCAGCGCAGGGGCTGGCCGAGCCGCGCCCGCAGTCCATGCAGCGCTACCTGGCAACTCGGGATATGCCGCGCTTGATCACCGGCTCGCCGCTCTACCAGCGCGCCCTGGAAGACACCAACCTGGCCCAGGCCGAGCTGCGTGGCACCAAGGCGGCGCTGCTGCCGCAACTGAACCTCGAGGCCTCGGCCACGCGGCGGGAGATCGGCGGGCGCTTGCAGAACGACTCGATGGTCAACCTGCGCCTGCGCATGGACACCATTCAGGGCCTCTCCAACTTCCAGCGCCCCACCGCTGCCGCCCAGCGCCTTGAGTCCGCCAGCTGGGGCCAGGACGCCATCCAGCGCGACATCCGCCGGCAGTTGCAGAGCCTGTTCGATATCGGCGATTCGCTGCTCTGGCGCGAGCACGCTCTGGCCGTGCAGGTGCGGGATTCCGAACAGGTCGGCGGCCTGTATCGCGAGCAGTTCGAAGTGGGCCGGCGCGACGTGATCGACCTGCTCACCGTGCAGCGCGAGCGCTTCGAAGCCGAGCGCCAGCTGATCGTGCTGCAGGTCGAGCGCCTGCGCCTGGAATACCGCGCCGCTGCGCAGATCGGCCTGCTCGGCCCCTTGCTGGAGAATGGCCTGAATGGATCCTGACACGCTGACCTCGCCGGGCAAGAGCCAGGACCCGCTACGCCAGGGCCTGGTGCTGCTATGCCGGCAGCTCGGCCGCTCGGTGAGCGACGCAGAACTGGCCGACGGCATCGCCCTGGATCAGGGCCGCCTGCCGCTGCGCATGGTGCCGCGTGCCCTGCGCCGTGCCGATATCGTCGCCCAGGTCAGCGAAGAAAAACTGCAGCGCATCGATGGCTACCTGCTACCGGCCCTGCTGCTGCTCAATGATGGGCGCTGCGTGGTGCTGGTCGGCCAACACGGCGAGCAGGCCGAGATTCTCGTGCCGCACAGTGACGGCGGCGTGCAGCAACTGCCGGTCGCCGATCTGCAGCCGCTCTACAGCGGCATGGCCGTCTTCGCCAAGTGCCGCTATCGCCCGGACGGGCGCGCCGAGGAATTCGCCAGCCCGACCCGCGAGCACTGGTTCTACGGCGCGCTCAAGCGCCTGCGCCGCTCCTATGCCGAAGTGGCCGTGGCCGCCTTTATCGCCAACCTGTTGGCCATTGCCGCCGCGCTGTTCGCCATGCAGGTCTACGACCGCGTGGTGCCCAACGCGGCCTTCGACACCCTGTGGGTGCTGGCCAGCGGCGTGGCCCTGGCCATCGTCCTGGAAAGCCTGCTGCGCGGGCTGCGCGCCCACCTGCTCACCACCCTGGGCAAGCGCCTGGATCTGCAGCTTTCATCATTGTTGTTCGAGCGCGTGCTCAACACCCGCCTGGGCGCCAAGCCGGCGTCGGTGGGTGCCTTCAGCACGCAGATTCGCGAGTTCGAGTCGGTGCGCGAATTCTTCACCTCGTCGAGCGCGGCGGTGATCAGCGACCTGCCCTTCGTGTTCATCTTCCTGCTGATCATCGCCCTGATCGGCGGCCATGTGGTCTGGGTGCCGGTGGTCGCCGCCGTGCTGATGATCCTCCCCGGTCTGCTCGCCCAGGGCCGCCTGGCAAGGCTGTCGCGGCAGAACCTGCGCGAAGGCTCGGTGAAGAACGGCATTCTGCTCGAGTCCATCGAGCACCTGGAGACGGTCAAGGCCAGTCGCGCCGAAGGCCGCTGCATGCACCTCTGGGAAACCCTTACCGCGCAACTCGCCGGCAGCGCGATGAAAACCCAGAGCCTGACCTCGGCGCTCAGCTACGGGGTGAGCACCGTGCAGCAGCTGTGCTACGTCGGCGTGGTGGTGTTCGGCGTGTACCGCATCAGCGACGGCTACCTGAGCATGGGCGCGCTGGTCGCCTGCTCGATCCTGGCGGCGCGCACCATCGCGCCGCTGTCGCAGATCGCCGGCATTCTCGGCCGCTGGCAGCACACCAAGGTGGCCCTCGAAGGCCTCGACCAGCTGATGACCGGCCCGGTCGAGCGGCCGGCCGGCCAACGTTTCGTGCGCAAGGAACAGCTCGCTGGCGACTATCGCCTCGAACAGCTGCGCCTCGCCCATGACGACGCGCCGCCCATCGTAGACATCAACGTCCTGAGCATCCGCGCCGGCGAGCGGGTTGCCCTGCTGGGCGGCAACGGTGCCGGCAAATCCACCCTGCTGCGCCTGCTTGCCGGGCTGCTCGACCCGAGCGCCGGGCGGGTGATGGTCGACGACATCAGCCTGACCCAGATCGACCCCGCCGACCGCCGTCGGCATATCGGCTACCTGCCCCAGGATATCGCATTGTTCTACGGCACCCTGCGTGACAACCTCAACCTGGAGGGCGCGGCGCTTAGTGACGAGGAGCTGTTCGAGGCGCTGGACGGCGTCGGCCTCGGCGCCTGGGTGCGCAGCCATCCGCTGGGTCTGGACATGCCCATCCAGGGCAACGCCAGCCTGTCCGGCGGCCAGCGCCAGGCGGTCGGACTGGTGCGCGTACTGGTGCAGGATCCGCCCATTGTGCTGCTCGACGAACCCACCTCGTCCTTCGACCAGACCAGCGAGAAGCAGGTGGTCGACTACCTGCAGCAATGGCTAACCGGGCGCACCCTGATCCTGGTGACCCACAAGAAGGTCATGCTCTCGCTGGTCGAGCGCGCGGTGGTGATGCGCCAGGGTCGGGTGATCATGGACGGCGCCCTGGATCAGGTGGTGCAGGACAACGTGGTGAACGCGCCCCAGGAGCTGCGGGGAGGCAATCATGCCGTCCAATGACCGCCTGCGTCGGCAGCTCGACGATCCCCTGCTGAGCGCCACCCATCCGCTGTTCAGGCCCTTGTTGTGGACGGTGTTGGCTACCGTGCTGCTGTTCATCGCCTGGGCGGCCTGGGCCGAGCTCGATGAGGTGACCCGCGGCGATGGTCGCGTGGTGCCCTTCACCCGCATCCAGAAGATCCAGAGCCTGGAGGGCGGCATTCTCGATCGCCTGCTGGTCGGCGAAGGCGATCTGGTGGAGGTTGGCCAGCCCCTGGTGCGCCTCGACGAGACACGCTTTCGCACCTCCTTTCAGGAGTCGGCCAACCAGTCGGCGGCGCTGCGCGCCACCATCGCGCGCCTGGATGCCGAAGTGCTGGGCAAGGACCACATCGCGTTTCCCGATGACATCGACCCCACCAGCGCCCTCGCTCGCTCCGAGCAAGAGCTGTTCAAGTCGCGGCGCGACAAGCTGCAGGAGGGCATCAGCGCCATCAACCGGCAGGTCCGCCTGTCACAGCAGCAGCTTGATCTGGTCGAGCCGCTGGTGGCCAAACGCGCAGTGAGCCAGATGGAGGCGCTCAAGCTCAGCCAGGAAATCGCCACCCTCAATGGCAAGCTCAGCGAGTTGCGCAGCAGCTATTTCCAGGACGCCTACACCGAACGGCAGAGCAAGAAGAGCGAGCTCAGTGCCCTGGAGCCTATCGTCGCGCAGCGCCAGGATCAGCTGCGCCGCACCGAGATCCTCTCGCCGGTACGCGGTAGGGTGAACACCGTGCTGATCAACACCCGCGGCGGGGTGATCCAGCCCGGTGAGCCGATCATGGAGGTGATCCCGGTCGAGGATCAGTTGCTCATCGAGGCGCGCATCAAGCCGCGCGATGTCGCCTTTCTGGTGCCGGGCATGCCCACCAAGGTGAAGATCACCGCCTACGACTACAGCATCTACGGGTACCTGACCGGCACCCTGGAGCAGATCAGTGCCGACACCATTTTCGAGGAGACGGCCCAGGGCAAGGAGTTCTACTACGAGGTGCTGATCAAGACCGACGGCAGCCAGCTCAAGCGCCGTGACGAAATCCTGCCGATCATTCCCGGCATGGTGGCCGAAGTGGACATTCTCAGCGGCAAGCGCACGGTGCTCAATTACCTGCTCAGGCCATTGCTCAAGGCCCAGCTTTATTAGACCTCGCCCATGATCTTTCTGGACATGCGTACGGGTAACTACAAGGCAGAAGCGGTCGTCGCTGGTCCATTGTGGGAGCGGGCGGGGACGCCTAGTCCATGCCCGCGAAAAATCACGGGCATGGCCCGTTCCCACGGGATAGGGGAACGCCCGCTCCCGCCACATAGCACTCGACATGGATAAAGCCGGCATGAAGACCGTAAGCAGGTTCTCAGGCTCAAGGAAGAAAAACGCCTCGTCTGATTAATCACAAAGTGCGATGGAGAGCCGCCCGGGCGCGTGCTATTACAAAGCCAGTGGCGCGTGTATCCCACCTGGGCGTCGGCCCCCGGCCGATTTATCCACAGGCCGGTCACACCGCCGAAACGCGCCAATCCAACCGCTCTCGAGGATCAGGGAAGTGCCTCACTCAGCTGGGTCTGGCTCGGCTTACCGGCAGCGCGGCGCTGCCGCCGTCGAGTTCTCGATCGCCTTCATCATATTTTTCCTGATTCTCTACGGGCTGGTCGGCTACAGCATCCCGTTTCTGCTCAGCGCCACCTACCAGGAGCTGGCCACCGAAGCCCTGCGTGATGCCATTCGCTCCCCCGATACCCGCGCGCCCACCCCAGAGCAGATCGCCCTGCATCAGCAACGCGTACAGCAGAGCGTGCGCAACTCGTGGTTGCCATCAGCCTGGGCGCAACCCTGCGAGGGTTATGACGGCTTTCTGAAAACCGGCTCGGTGTGGAGCGTGTGCGTGCGCCATAGCGAACCGGAACGCATCATGCCGCCCTTCTCGATTTTTGGCTGGAAGGTGCCGCAACTGCCGGACGAAATCCGTGGCGAAGCGAAAATTCGCCTATACGGGGCGGGAGGCTGAGTATGCGCCGCTATCGCTCCGGACATACCCGCCAGCGGGGCGCCTTCAGCATGCTGAGCGCGGCGACCCTAGTTATGGCCATCCTGTTCCTGGCCCTGGTGATCGACAGCGGCCGCCTGTACCTCGAACAGCGCAACCTGCAAAAACTGGCGGACACCGCGGCGCTGGAGTCCATATCGCGGCTCGCCTCCGGCAACTGCGCGCTGGATACCGTCCTTGCCCAGGTATATGCCGTTGAAAATGCCGCGTCCTACGGTTTCGTCGCAGGCGCCGGGCGCTCGCTCAGTTCATCCTGCGTAAGCGTCTCGATCATCGACGGTCTGCGTGTACCGGTCGCAGACGCCGCCAATGGCCGGGCGGTTCGCGTGGTGACCAGCAGCCAGGTACCCGCCAGCATCGTGGTGCGCACCGGCGGCCTGTTCGGGCTCAGCGACAATGACAGCGTAAGCCTGCAAGCCGTCGCGGTAGCCGAGAAGGACAGTGACCCGCTGACGGTCTTCAGCGTCGGCGCGCAGCTGCTGGACTTCAATGCCAATGGGCTGGTGCCCAGGTTACTCAAAGCTGCCGGCGTGAACGTCAGTGGGCTGACGCTACTCGATTCGCAAGGGCTGGCGAATGCCCAGATCACCCCAGGCGGCTTGCTGCAGGCGCTGGGCGTGAATGTCGGCGTCAATCAGTTGAGGGCACTTACACCCGAGGGCCTGGCAACCCTGGTGGACACCCAGGTCGGCGCGGTGGGTATCCAGAGGCTGGTCGACGTTTCTGCCAACCTGGCCAGCAACAACCAGGCGCTGGCCGCTGACATCCGGGCACTGGGCGCCAGGTTGGCAAATTCGCAGTTGAAGAACGCCACGGTAAACCTGTTGGCGACCGACGAACGCCCCGGCCTGTTGAAGCTGGTAACCGGCCCCGGCCAGGCGCTGGGGTCGGCGCTGGACGCCAGGCTGACGCTCGGTGATCTGTTATCCACAGGCCTGATGACTGCCGTTCAAGGGCGCGGTCTGCTGATGGATCAGCTGAATCTTCTCGGCCTGGTAAAGGTGGAGCTTGGCATCATCGAGCCGCCATCCATCGGTATCGGCCCGCTGGGTACCACCGCCTTCAACGCACAAACTCGCCTGCATATCGATATCGACAGTACCGGCACGCCCCTGGCCAGCCCTCTGCTCAATATGCTCGGCACCTCGATCAAGCTGCCGATCATTCTCGACCTGGCGAGCGCCAAAGGCGAGCTGACCGCTATCGACTGCTCGCGCGCAGAGCCCGAAGCGACCATCGAAGTCGAATCCACCGTCGGCAACATCTGCATCGGCAACATGCCTAGCGGTTCACTGTGGTCGACCCGCGCCAGTTGTACCGAGGCGAACCTGCAGGACGCCAGTATCGTCAGGCTGCTGAACGTCGACCTGATCAAGGGCAAGGCCGCCGTACCGCTGATCGCTACCGGCAACAATCCGGTTCGCGATGAACTGACCCTCGCCGAGGATGAGTCCGACATCACCCAGGTCAATAACCTGAAAATCGGCGACTCGATCACCAACCTGTTCTCCCAGGTCAGCAGGATGATCGGCGTCGGGGCGCCGAAGGGCGCCGATGGTTATCCGGGATTCACGGCTGCCCAGGCGGCGCAGATTGCCGACAAGTACCTGGCGACCTACCCCAACAAGGATGCCATTCGCGCAGCCATGAAGGCCGACGGGCTGACCTGGCCTCGCCCGGTAGCGCTGCTACTGGACTCCACGATGCCCGATGAGTGGTACAGCAAGTTGCCACTGACCAATTGCACCAGCAACAAGGCCCAATGCCGCACCGAACTGATCACCTCGCTGCAGACCAAACCGCAGGGCGGGCTGCTCAACAACGTGCTCATCAACCTGGCCGCATCCCTTGGCCTGAGCAGCAACTCCCAGCCGCTTTTGCTCACCATCCTGAATCCGCTTCTCGATGCGCTCAAGCCAGTACTCAACGCCGTGGGCAGCAACGTCAGCAGCCTGCTCACCAACCTCGGTCTGGATCTCGGCAAGAGCCAGATCAAGGTACACAGCATCAGCTGCGGCATCCCGCAGCTGATCCGCTGAGGTGGGCGATGAAAAAGGCGACGAGAAAAACCCAGCAAGGCGCTGTCGCCATCGAGTTCGCCATGCTGTTCGCGGTGTTCTTCGTGGTGGTGTACGGGATCATCGCCTACAGCATTCCCATGCTGTTGCTGCTGACCTTCAAGCAGGTCAGCGCCGACGCGGCCCGCGCGACGTTGCGGGTCGACCCAGGCAATGGCGCCTATACCCAGCTGCTCAGTCGGGAAATCACCGCGGTGGTGCAGAGCAGCTGGCTACCGGAAAGCTGGCGCAGCGGCAATTGCCCGGCGCCCGAGCAGGACGCCGCCGGCCTTAGCTGGAGCCCGTTGCCAGGGCATGACGGCCAACCGTCCTACGGCAATATCGCCCTCGACAACCGAAACCCGAGCGCACCGCGCTATGTGCTGCACGTGTGCCTGCAACGCCGTTACAACCACGATGGCCCCGACGAGCAGCGGGCCATTGTGCCCACCTTGCGGCTACTGGGCATCAGCATTCCCAGCCTGCCCGAGGAAAACGGCGAGGTGGTCATCCGCGGCGCCACCACCGTCACCCTCTAAACAGGCCTCGGCTCAGGCGCCGATCACACCGCCGTCGTCGCGGCTGATCACCACCACCGTCGAGCGCGGATGTACGCCGGCCTGGTGGTCGGGGAAGCTCGAGCCGCCCTCTTCACCCGGGTGCTGAATGCCCACGAACATGCTCCTGTAGTCCGGCGAGAAGGCCAGGCCGGTGACCTCGCAGCCCACCGGCCCAACCATGAAACGACGGATCTCGCCCGTGTGCGGGTCGGCGCAGAGCATCTGGTTGTTGCCCATGCCGGCGTAGTCGCCCTTGTTGCTGTACTTGCCGTCGGTCTGGATCCACAGCCGGCCGCCGCCGTCGAAGCCGACGCCATCCGGGCTGTTGAACATGTTGTCGGCATTGATCGCGTGGCTACCTGCCTGGGGCGTGCCGGCGTGCACCACCGGGTTGCCGGCGACCACGAACAGGTCCCATTCGAAATCCATCGCGGCAGCATCGTCGCCCTGCTCGCGCCAGCGCAGGATCTGCCCGTACAGGTTGTTGGCCCGCGGGTTCGGGCCGCCGACCGGCTGGCCGGGCTCGCCGCGCTTGCTGTTGTTGGTAAGGGTGCAATAAACCTGACCGTCCTTGGGGCTGACGGTGATCCACTCGGGGCGGTCCATGCGTGTAGCGCCGACATGGGTGCCGGCCTGCCGCGCGCGAATCACCACCTCGGCCTGGTTGGCAAAGCCGTGCTCGGCAGTCAGACCATGCTTGCCAGCCGTGAGCTCGATCCAGCGACCCCGGCCTTTCGGATGATCGGCGTCGCCATTGCCCTCGTCGAAGCGCGCCACATACAAGGTACCCTGGTCGAGGATATGACGGTTGGCCTTGGCGTCGTCGCGATCCAGACGATCACGGGTGATGAACTTGTAGATGAACTCGCCGCGCTCGTCATCGCCCATGTACACCACCACGCGGCCATCGCCGGTAGTGGTCAGCGCCGCATTCTCATGCTTGAAGCGGCCCAGGGCGGTGCGCTTGATCGGCTTGGCGGTCGGGTCGAATGGGTCGATCTCGACGATCCAGCCATGGCGGTTCAGCTCGTTGGGATTCCTGGCGATATCGAAGCGTGGGTCGAAGCGGTGCCATTCGTTCTCCGCGCTGGCATGCAGCACGCTGAAGCGCTTCTGGTCGGCGGTGAACTGCAGGTTGGCATCGCTGCTGCCAAAGCAGTCGCTGAAGTTCTCTTCGCAGGTCAGGTAGGTACCCCAGGGCGTCTTGCCACTCGAGCAGTTCTGGAAGGTGCCCAGCACCTCGATACCAAGCGGGTCGGCCTCGGTCTTGAGCAGCTCATGGCCGCGGGCCGGGCCACTCACCTCGATCGGCAGGTTGCCATGCACCCGGCGGTTGTAGGGCGAGCCCTGCACGAAGGCCCAGCCGTCCCCACCGCGACGCACCTCGATCACCGTCACGCCCTCGGCGTTCTGTGCCTTGCGCACGTCCTCGGCGGATTTCGGCAGGCCGCCATGGGCCAGCAGATAGCGGTAATTCACGTATTCGTTGTTGATCGCCATCAGCGCGCGATCCGGGTCGCCGGGCCAGGGGAAGAAGCTCATGCCATCGGTATTGTCACCGAACTGCAGCAGCTGCTCGGCCGCACTGTTGCTGCCGTCGCCCTTGAACGCCGGACCACCCTTCTGCAACGGCTGGCCCCAGCTGATCAGCGGGCGGAATGAATAGCCGGGCGGCAGGGTGATGGTATCGGCCGTGGAAGCAGCCAGGTTGCCGAAACCCAGCAACGGGCTGGGCACGCTGGCACTGATCGAATGGGCCAATACGCTACGGCTCAGCAGGCCGCCGCCGAGAAACAGTGCCGCGCCGGTCAGCGCCCCGGCACCGATAAAACGGCGACGGGAAAGGGTCAGGCGTTCGAGGTCGGTCAATTGATCGTCATGCATCACGGCGCTCCAGCGTTCTTCTGATGCGCAGGGAAGCTAGGCAAATAAGATGACGATTGGATGACCATTCGGTGAATGGGCGCTCTATGAGCGGCAAGATGAACGCTACCGGCTATTCACATTTATCGTGGCCGAAGCTGTGGATAACCTGGTAGCTGTCGTTTATACGCCTAGTGCCATGGGGCATATGCCGAGTTGATCAGGATTTGAGCATGCCAAGACCGGTTATACACAGATACCTTGGATAAGTTCCTTCATCACCTGTGGATATGGTTGCAAAGATCAGTAATGACGGGGCTTTCAGAAAGGCCGTTCAATCTTTGAACAATGCATCAGTCACTGCCGCGACAGACTGCATAGGCATCTCGCCGAAATCGCTATATGATTTATATATGAATCGTATAGAGGGTTGCACATGGGTATCGTCAATATCGAAGACCAGCTGCACGACCAGATTCGCCGAGCAAGCAGCGTGTCGCACCGCTCCATCAATGCCCAGGCCGGGTTCTGGATTCGCATCGGCATGCTCTGCGAAATGAATCCGACCTTGAGCTTCAACGAGGTGATGGCCGCCGAGTTGCGTGCTGCCGGTGTATCGGCGCCTGGCCTGGCGAATGCGTCATGATCAAGACACCGGAAGAAATAGCCCTGATGGCCGAGTCCGGCAGGCTGCTGGCCCTGGTATTTGGCCATCTCGACCAGCTGGAGCTGCACGGCATGTCGACCATGCAGGTCAATGACCTTGTGGATAACTTTATTGTCCACAGCCTTCACGCGCGCCCGGCGAGCAAGGGGCAGTACGGCTATGCCTATGCACTGAATGCCTCGCGTAACCAGGTGGTCTGCCACGGCGTACCCAGCCCTGCCGAGATCCTGCAGGACGGCGATCTGGTGAATTTCGACATTACCCTGGAAAACAACGGCTATATCGCCGACTCCAGCAAGACCTACCTGATCGGCGAGGTGTCGCCCGAAGCGCAGCGGCTCAGCCGGGTGACCTACGAAGCGCTGTGGAAAGGTATCGCTGCGGTGCGCCCGGGCGGCCGCTTGGGCGATATTGGCCATGCCATCGAACGCCATGCCCGCGCCCATGGCTATACGGTGGTGCGCGAATACTGCGGCCACGGCATCGGCAAGCAGATGCACGAAGCACCGGAAGTGTTGCACTGGGGCAAGGCTGGAACTGGCCTGACCCTGCGCGAAGGCATGACCTTTACCATCGAGCCGATGATCAACCAGGGCAAACCCGCTACCCGAACCCTGAGCGACGGCTGGACGGTAGTGACCACTGACGGCCTGTTGTCCGCGCAGTTCGAGCACACCGTGGCGGTCACGGCTGACGGCGTGCGGGTGCTGACCCTGCGAGCGGATGAAACGCCGCTGCGCTGATACGCTTCAAGCGTTCGAAGCCGGCGGTAAATCCCTTACCTGCGCATTCAGCCCGTGGCCGCTTCTGCCCAGTCAGGTATCCAACTTCACCAGCACCCACGGCAGCATCAGCTGGGTCAGCGGGCCGATGCCGAAGGCGAACAGCAGGGTGCCGATACCCAGTACCTTGTAGCCGGCAAGCAGGGTGCCGACCAACAACACGCTCAACTCGATGGCGGTGCGCATGGAGCGCAGCGAATAACCGGTCACCCGATGCAGGCCGGTCATCAGGCCATCACGCGGGCCACGGCCCAGCTGGGCGCCAATGTATAACGCCGAACCGAAACCGCACAGCAGCACGCCGCCCAGGGTCAACAGCAGGCGCCAGATGAAGCCTTCCGGCGCTACCAGCAACTGCAGGGTGAGGTCCGCCACCAGGCCGATCACCACGGCGTTGGCGAGGGTGCCGAGACCGGGGATTTCCCGCAGCGGAATCCACAACAGCAGCACCAGGAAGGAGACGCCGACCACGATCCAGCCGAAGCTCAACGGCAACAATTTGGCCAGGCCGACATGCAGCGCGTCCCAGGGCGATAACCCCAGGTTGCCGCGAATCATCATCGCCATGGACATGCCGAAGAAGGCCAGGCCGACGAACAGTTGCAGCAGGCGCAGCGGCAGGTTGCCGGCACGCAGTTGCGCCAGTGGCCCGAGCTGGGCCAGCGCGGCCTTGTTGCGCATCACTCCACCGTGACCGACTTGGCCAGGTTGCGCGGCTGATCCACATCGGTGCCGCGCAGCACCGCCACGTGGTACGACAGCAGTTGCAGCGGCAGGGTATAGAGGATCGGTGCCAGCGCATCGTGGATATGCGGCATGTTCACCACGTGGGTACCCTCACCATTGCTCATGGCAGCGCTGGCATCGGCGAACACGATCAGCTCGCCGCCACGGGCACGAACCACCTGCAGGTTGGACTTGAGCTTGTCGAGCAGGTCGTTGTTGGGCGCCACGGTGACCACCGGCATGTCGGCGTCGACCAGGGCCAGCGGGCCGTGCTTGAGCTCACCGGCCGGGTAGGCCTCGGCGTGGATATAGGAAATTTCCTTGAGCTTGAGGGCGCCTTCCATCGCCACCGGATACTGGGCACCACGGCCGAGGAACAGGGTGTGGTGCTTCTCGGCGAACAGTTCGGAGACCTTCTCAACGATCTTGTCCATCGCCAGGGCTTCGTCCAGGCGCGCCGGCAGGCGGCGCAGCTCGTCGACCAGCTCGGCGGCGACACCCGCTTGCAGCGTGCCCTTGACCTGGCCGAGGGCCAGGGTCAGCAGCATCAGGCCAACCAGCTGGGTGGTGAAGGCCTTGGTGGAGGCGACGCCAATCTCGGGGCCGGCATGGGTCAGCAGGGTCAGGTCGGACTCGCGCACCAGCGAGCTGATACCAACGTTGCAGATCGCCAGGCTGGCCAGGTAGCCGCCATCGGCCTTGGCGTTACGCAGGGCGGCCAGGGTGTCGGCGGTTTCACCGGACTGGGAGATGCTGACGAACAGGGTGTCCGGCTGCACCGCGACGCGGCGATAACGGAATTCGCTGGCCACTTCGACCTGACAGGGGATGCCGGCCAGCTCTTCGAGCCAGTAACGGGCGACCATGCCGGCGTGATAACTGGTGCCGCAGGCGACGATCTGCACGTTGCGCACCTTGGCGAACAGCTCGGCAGCCTGTGGCCCGAAGGCCTGTACCAGCACATGGTCAGTGCCCAGGCGGCCTTCCAGGGTGCGCTGCACGACGGTGGGCTGCTCGTGGATTTCCTTGAGCATGAAGTGGCGGAACGCGCCCTTGTCGGCGGCATCGGCGCCTTCGTGGTACTGCACCGCTTCGCGCTGCACCGGGTTGCCGTGGGTATCCCAGATGTGCACGCTGTCGCGGCGGATCTCGGCGATATCGCCTTCTTCCAGGTACATGAAACGGTCGGTGACCTGGCGCAGGGCCAACTGGTCGGAGGCGAGGAAATTCTCGCCCAGGCCCAGGCCGATCACCAGCGGGCTGCCACTGCGCGCGGCCAGCAGGCGATCCGGGTTGGCCGCACTGATCACCGCCAGGCCATAGGCGCCGCGCAGTTGCTTGACCACCGCCTTGAGGGCATCGGCCAGGTCGCTGTGGCTCTTCAGGGTGTGATCGAGCAGGTGGACGATGACTTCGGTATCGGTATCCGAGCTGAAGACATAACCCAGGCCCTGCAGTTGCTCGCGCAGCGGGCCATGGTTTTCGATGATGCCGTTGTGCACCACCGCCAGCTGATCGCCAGAAAAGTGCGGGTGAGCATTGTTTTCGGTCGGCACGCCATGGGTGGCCCAGCGGGTGTGGGCGATGCCCAGGCGGCCCGGCAGCGGTTCGCTGTCCAGTGCCGCTTCCAGCTCGCTGACCTTGCCCACGCGACGGCGGCGCTGCAGGGTGCCCAGGTCATCGATCAGCGCCACACCGGCACTGTCATAGCCGCGGTACTCGAGGCGCTTGAGGCCCTCGACCAGCACGGCGGTGATGTTGCGTTCAGCGATGGCGCCTACGATGCCACACATAAGGTTCTCCTCAGGATGCGTCGGTGGCCGCGCAGATCAGCTGGATCCCGCGGGCCAAGAGTTGTTCGCGCGCCTCGCTGTCGAGGCGCTCGTCGGTAATCAGGGTGTGCACGCTGCCCCAGGGCAGCTCGAGATTGGGAATGCGCCGGCCGATCTTGTCGCTCTCGACCATGACGATCACTTCACGGGCCACCTCGGCCATCACTCGCGACAGGCCCAGCAGTTCGTTGAAGGTGGTGGTACCGCGCTGCAGATCGATGCCGTCGGCACCGATGAACAACTGGTCGAAGTCATAGGAGCGCAACACCTGCTCGGCGACCTGGCCCTGGAAGGATTCGGAATGCGGATCCCAGGTGCCGCCGGTCATCAGCAGCACCGGTTCATGCTCGATATCGCGCAGGGCGTTGGCCACGTTCAGGGAATTGGTCATCACTACCAGCCCGGGCTTGTGACCGAGCTCGGGGATCATCGCCGCGGTGGTGGTGCCGCTGTCGATGATGATCCGCGCGTGCTCACGGATGCGCGCCACGCCCGCCCGGGCGATCGCCTGCTTGTAGCGGGAAACCGGCTGGCTGCTTTCGACCATCATTTCCTGGGGCAGCGGCACCGCGCCGCCATAACGGCGCAACAGCAGGCCGTTGGCTTCCAGTGCGGCGAGGTCCTTGCGAATGGTCACTTCGGAGGTGGCGAAACGCTTGGCCAGGGCGTCGACGCTCACCTCGCCCTGCTCGGCGAGCAAGGCAAGAATGGTGTGGCGACGTTGCGGCGTGTTGCGTTTGGACATGCTTAAGTTTCGATTCGAAAGATAATGGTGCGAATCAAAACTCAAGGCGCTTTCGGCGTCAAGAGCAAACCTGCTGTGGATAACCTAATGGTCTATCGCCTTGCGCGGTAGCCAGGTTATCCACAGCGCAGGATCACGGCGTCTTCTTGGTCGGACGCTGCCAGCCTTCGATATTGCGTTGGCGGCCACGGGCAACGGCCAAGTTGTTGGCCGGTACGTCCGAGGTGACCACCGAACCGGCGGCGGTAGTAACGCCATCGCCAAGCGTGACCGGCGCAACCAGCGCGCTATTCGAGCCAACGAAGACATCCTCACCCATTACGGTGCGGTGCTTGTTGGCGCCATCGTAATTGCAGGTGATGGTGCCGGCGCCGATGTTGGTCCGAGCGCCGATCTCGGCGTCGCCCAGGTAGCTCAGGTGGCCGGCCTTGGCACCCTCACCCAGCACGGCATTCTTCAGCTCCACGAAGTTACCCACATGGGCCTTGGCGCCCAGCACGCTGCCGGGACGCAGACGGGCGAACGGACCGCAATCGGCGCCCTCGCCCACTTCGGCACCTTCCAGATGGCTGTTGGCTTTGACGATGGCGCCCTTGCGCAGGGTGCTGTCCTTGATCACGCAGTTGGGGCCGATCTGCACGTCATCCTCGATGACCACGCGGCCTTCGAGGATCACGTTGATATCGATGGTCACGTCGCGGCCAACGGTCACTTCACCGCGTACGTCGAAGCGATGGGGATCGCGCAGGGTCACGCCCTGGGCCATCAGGCGGCGCGCCATGCGCTGCTGGTAATGGCATTCGAGCTGCGACAGCTGGATGCGGTCGTTGGCACCGAGCACTTCCATCTCGTCGGCGGCGGTAGCGGTGGCCACTACCAGGCCATCGGCCACCGCCATGGCGATCACGTCGGTCAGGTAGTACTCGCCCTGGGCGTTGCTGTTCGACAGGCGCCCCAACCAGTCGCCCAGGCGTTTGCCCGGCACGGCGAGAATGCCGGTATTGCCTTCGCGGATCTGCCGCTGCGCCTCGCTGGCATCCTTGTGCTCGACGATGGCCTGCACGGCGCCCTGCTCGTTACGCACGATACGGCCGTAGCCGGTCGGATCGGCAAGTTCGACGGTAAGCAGACCCAGCTGGTTGTCGCTGACCAGCTCCAGCAGGCGCTGCAGGGTCGCCGGCTCGATCAGCGGCACGTCGCCGTAGAGGATCAATACCGTGTCGGCATTCAGGGCGGGCTGCGCCTGGGCGACGGCATGGCCGGTGCCCAGCTGCTCGGCCTGGATGACGAAATTCAGGTCGTCGGCCGCCAGACGCTCGCGTACCTTCTCGGCGCCATGGCCGATCACCACCTGGATGCTCTGCGGCTGCAGGCTGCGGGCGGTGTCGATGACGTGACCGAGCATGGGCTTGTGAGCCACCGGGTGCAGCACCTTGGGCAGGGCCGAACGCATGCGGGTGCCCTGGCCGGCGGCGAGAATGACGATATCGAGGGACATGAAGGCGGTTCCTTGGCGATCCCAGCCGCACGGGTCGACGGGGAAATAAAACGGCAGAAAAGCAAAAGGGTAGCCAAGGCTACCCTTTTACCAAGCAACGATGAAGAGCGTCGGTATCAGCTACCGCCGAACTTCTTGCGCATTTGCTGGACGGTGCGCAGCTGGGCTGCGGCCTCGGCCAGAC
>JAAIGF010098788.1_pt1 | contig 56604 bp, 46 predicted proteins | sample 6487441 | NCBI WGS metagenome assembly JAAIGF01 (sample SAMN13974129, study PRJNA590717) | phyllosphere metagenome | biome: pepper field; feature: multiple bacterial spot infested pepper fields; material: pepper leaves; isolation source: leaves from pepper fields | host: Capsicum annuum ...
CACGGCGTGGCCGAAGTCGTCGCGCAGGAGCGCGGCACCCGGCCAGCCACCGGCGGCAGGTGTCCACGCAGGTGCCGCGGCGCCCTGCTGCCCGGCGGCCCGCCGCATCGACGCCGCAGTGGTCGCAGGCGGGCCCTGCCGTCCCGGCGCCGACGCCGCCACGCGCGGCGACGCTTCCGCCACGCGCGGCGACGCTTCCGGCATGCCTGGCGACACTTCCGGCATGCCTGGTGACACTTCCGGCATGTGTCGCGACGCCCGCGGCGTCGCCGCGCCAGGGGGCGGCGCGCTCGTCCCCCTGCCGGGGCTCCGGTCGGCCGCCGCCGTGACGGGGTCCCGCCCTGCCGCGGCGCTGTCAGGCGATGCCGACGCCACCCCCCGTTCCGACACTTTCGCCAAGCGCATCCCCGCCGCCTGCCATTGCCAGCGCAGATCCCAGCCACGCCCCAGCGCCTGGGCCTGCCCACCCAGCACAGGCCGCCAGCCGGTTTCGCGAACGCCGACGGGCAGGCGCACGTCGCCATGGGGCGTGCCAACCGTCTGCCAGTCGACGACGAGTTCGCGCCACCGCCCAGGCACCACGCTCGGCACCCGCACGTGCTGCGGCAGCCCGTGTGCTTCCTGTCCCGACGCGGCGTCACCGGAGGGGCCATCACGCGCCTCTCGTTGGCCATGCCGGGCCGGCGACACACCTGCACCGCCAGCCACGCCTCCCACACCCGCGTCGCCGGCCAAGCCAGCCAAACCTGCACCACTTGCACCACCTGCCTGCAGCGCACCGGCCACCGCGCCGCCCGGCTGCGTGCCCGGCGGCGCACATCCCGGGCACGGCGTTCCACGCATCCGGACCAGGGCATGGCGTGAGCCCGCCACCACCAGGTCCGCCTGTGTCTGCCCACCCTGCGCATCGCTCACCGTCGTGCGCCAGCCCTGCGGCGTGCGGGCGTAGTGCAGGGTCATCCGGGTGTGGGCGGATCCCGGCGCGCCGCCATAGGTCATCTCGACCCGCCCATGGCTGTCGTACGACCATGCACCCAGCCGCAGCGTGCCGCCGTCCGGTCGCATCACGTGCAGGTCGGTCATCGCCAGTTGTCCGACACGGCGGCGCGCCTCGTCGTAGGCGTAACGGCGCTCGTGACCGTCGGGATAGACCGCGGCGATCAATGCGCCAGCCGCGTCGTAGCGATAGCGGATGACGCCGGCCGGCGTCACGGCCCGCGCGATGACGGCAGGCTTTCCGGCGTAGTGCAGCGCCAGGACGCGGCCGTCCGGATCCGTCACCCGCAGCACCCGGCCATACGCCGATGTGCCGGGCACCTGCCCACGCACGACATGCAGGCGCCCGCCGTCCGCGCCGGTGATGGCGAGCAGGCGACCGGCCCCGTCGAACGACAGCCGCCGGCCCTGGGGCCAGCGCCAGACATAGCGCTCGCCTGGCAGGTCGCCCGTCCTCCCGCTCACGCGCCGGACGGTGCCGTGCGCCGGATCCGTCGGCACGCACGGCATGTCCGCCGACGCACCGCCCGTGAAGTCCAGCCGCGACCCATCGGGTTGCACGATCGCCAAGCGGTGACCGCTGTCATGCAGCCGCGTGTCATACGACAGTTGCCAGGCAGGCCCGAAAGCGCCCGATCGCGGGTCCATCGCGTTGTAGTGACGCACCAGCTCCAGGCCCAGCGGGCCTGGTAGCGCGGGCAGGTCGACCTCGCGCTGATGCTTGTTGCCCGTGGCCAGATGCACCGGATTGCCCACCGCAGCCGAGGGCCCTGGCGCGGGCAGCGCCGCCGGCCCGCCCTGGCCGCACGGTGAGCCCAGCTGCGACGGCCCGCAGCCCTGCGCTGCCACGACCCCGACGCCCAGCGCCCATGCCAGCACCAGCACCAGCACCACCCCCATGCCCCACTGTCGCCTCGCCCAAGACATGCCGATCTCCCGATGGCGCCATCGTGGCGCGAATCGGCTTGCCCGGGGCACCGGGTGCGTGACCGCATGCCCCTGTCAATGCTGCGTACGTGCAGGACGCCCGGCCAGCAGACGGCGCACGGCCAGGGCCGACAATCGCCGGACCCACGGGACCGCCGGTGCCCTGGCGCCCGGCGATCGCGGCCTGGGCATCGGCGGGCAGGCGGCTACCGCCAGCCACGCTCACCGCACCTGCCGCCCGCGGGCGCGGCGCCCCGTCGGGGCGGCGGGCCGCGCCGCGCCGATGCGGTACATTACTTGCGGGCCTGGCGGCTCAGCCGCGAACCGGCTCTTCAGGATTCACACATGCTGCTCACATTCCGCTCCAAGGCCACTGGCGAACTCTTCATGCTTGGCGAACATGCCATTCCGCTGCTGCGCGCAGCCGGCAAGTCCGAGGACACGGTTCGCGAAGCGCGTGGCGTCTTCACGGCTGAACAGCTTCCGGCGGCCATTGCCGGCATCGAGCGCGCCCTGCGCGGCGATCAGGACCCGGATTTCAACGAGGACGATCCGGTCGAAGCCGCACACGCTCGCCAGTACGTCAGCCTGAAGCAGCGTGCGCAGCCGCTGCTCGACATGCTCACCAAGGCCAACGCCAAGGGTGTGGACGTCATGTGGGAAACGGGCGGGCGCTGAGCCGCGCAGGAATAAGGCGTCATGGAAGATAACGGGGGTTTTTTCGGTTGGCTGGGCGGCGCCGTGGGTGGTGCCATCCATGCCATCGTCGATCTGCTGCGTGCCGTGTTCGGGGGTCTGGCAGGTGCCATCGGTGACTTCCTGCGCGGCGTCTCGCGCGCGGTCGGCATGGATGACAGCATCTTCAACTACCTGTGGCTGGCGCTGGGCATCCTGATGCTTGTCGCAGCGGTGCGTGCCATCTTCCGGCGCGCCTTCCTGGCTGCCATCGTCTGGGCCGTGCTGGGCGTGTTCGTCCTGGGCGGCCTGGTGCGCTGATGGCGCGCCAGCGCCGGGCCGTCGCTGTCGCTGTCGCTGTCGCCGTCGCGCCTGTGCGTCCAGGCGGCCCGGCCCGCCCGCGGAGTCTCCGACCTTGACCACCCCCGCGCCGCCGGACCTCGCTGCCCTGTGCACGGCCTACGGCATCGAGGCCCAGGGCGAGCCCCAAGCCGCAAGCCCGCGCGTCTGGCGCCTGCGCACGTCCGCAGGCGAACTCGCCATCAAGCGCCACGGGGCGGACCGGCAGGCCCAGGCCGCCAACGAGGCCGCCATCCTTGCACATCTGCAGGCCCATCCAGACCCGCGCTTTCGCGTGCAGGCCCTGTGCCTCACGACCGATGGCGAGCCGCTGTGGATGGGCCCGCACGGGCCGGCACTCGTGACGCGCTGGGTGACGGGTACGTCACGCACCTACGACACCTTCACGCATGCCGAGTGGCAGGCCCTGGGCACGAGCCTGGCGGCACTGCACGCCCGGCTGGACGGGCTGGCGCTGGTGCCCGTGGACAGCCTGCACGCGCGCCTGCAGGGCCTGGACGACGATGCGCTGCGACGCGGGCTGCGTCAGGATCTGTGCCGTGCATCGCGCCTGGGTCGCGCAGCCGCCCTGCGCCCGTACGTGAAGACCTGCCTGCGCCTGCTCGACGTGCATTATCCCGGCGCCATGGCGGCCTTTCCCAGCGAGGACCCGCAGGCGCTCATCCACCATGACTACAACCAGTTCAACCTGCTGTTCGGCACCAGCTTGCCGCCCACGGTCCTGGACTGGGAAGCGGCGATCCGGGCGCCACGGGTCTATGAGCTCGTGCGCTGCCTGAACCATCTGCCGCTCGAGCACCCCGAGCGTGCCCGCCACTTCGTGCAGGCCTATGTGCGCGCACGGCCGGTGCCGGTGTCGCAGCTGGCCTGGGCGGTGGACGCCGCCTGCCTGCAGCAGGTCCTCAAGCGCTGGGTGCGCCAGGGCTGGCTCGAGGATCCGGCGCGCCATGCGGCCCACCTGGAAGGCGCCATGCGCATGGCGTCGATGATGGCGGGCAGGCGCGACGAACTCATCGCCTTCTTCGAGCACGCCGTCGGCGAAGCTCTGCCATGACGCCCGCACCCGCCAAAGACCCCGCCCAACCCGTCGTGCCGGCAGCCCCGCACGCCGGCGGCGATCGACGCGCCGCCGCACCACGCGTGCATGTCTTTCCGCCCCCGATGGACCATCATTACCCGGTCATCGATGGACGCGTGAAGACGCGCTCGCTGGAAGCCCATATCGTCGACCACTGCAACCTGACCTGCGCGCAGTGCTGTTCGCTGTCTCCCCTGCTCGCGCCCTGGTTCGCGGATCCCGCCAGCCTGGCCACGGACCTGCGCCGCGCGGCCCGCGTATTGCAACCCGCCGTGTTCAAGCTGGTCGGCGGCGAACCGCTGCTGCATCCCCAGCTGGCGCACATCGTGCAGGCCGTGCGCGAGTCGGGCATCGCGCCGCGCGTGTCGCTGACGACCAACGGCCTGAAGCTCGATGCCATGCCGGATGCGGTCTGGCAGGCCATCGACGGGCTGACGATCTCGCGCTATCCGCGGCCACGCCTGAGCGATGCGCTCATCGCCCACATCGAAGCACAGGCCGCGCGCTTTGCGGTCGCCCTGAACTGGAAGGTGCAGGACACCTTCACCCACATGGACCGCGACACCCCGCTCGCGATGGGCGACGAGGCCCGCGATCTGTACCAGCATTGCTGGATTCGCGAGCGCTGCCACCTGATTCGCGATGGTGTCTTCTATACCTGCACGCGGCCGGCGCATTTCCACACGCTGTACGGGGGCACCCGCGACTTCGACGCGGATGGCCTGCCGTTGCGGGAGGACGAGCGCATGCTGGACGACATGCTTGCCTATCTGCAGCGCGAAACGCCGCTGCAGGCCTGTCTGCACTGCCAGGGCGGCAGCGCCCCCGTCGCGCCCCACCGCATGCTGCGCCGGGGCGAAGTCGCGCTGCTGCGCGCGCAATATCCATGATCCTGGCGGCGCGGGACCCGTTCGGTCGCCTTCGCCAGGTCTACGACCCTGGCACGGGCGAGGTGGCCTCGTCGATCGCGGGCCTGCTGGCCGCCACGGCCCGCCGTGCGGGTCCACCGGACCGCGCGGCGATCCTGGGTTATCGCACGCACGAGCGTCAGACCGGCCGCACGGTGCTGCGCGATGTGCGTGCGGTGCCACCAGGTCATGCGCTGGTGCGGCGCGCGGGCGAGCTGCGCCTGCGCGCCCTGCCCACACCAGCGTGGACAGGGCGCGCCGACACGGCAAGCCCGACGCGCCCAGGCTCGCCTTGCAGCGCGCCCGACAGCATCACCGGCCTTGAACACCTGCTGGCGCAAGCCCTGGCGCGCGCGCTGGACAGTGGCCAGCGTCTGGCCGTGGCGCTGAGCGGCGGGCTGGACTCTGCCCTGTTGCTGGCCTTGCTGGACACGCTGGGCGCGAGTGACGTGCCTGCCTACATCCTCGTGACGGGCATGCCCGACTATTGCGAGCGGGACGCCGCGCTTGCCATGGCCGACCGCCTGGGGGCGCGCGTGCGCCTGGTCAGCGCAAGCGCGGACGACTTCGTGCGTGCCCTGCCGCGCAGCGTGAACACGGTGGAAGAACCGCTCTTCAACCTGCATCCCGTCGCCAAACGGCTGCTGGCCGAGGCCATGGCCGCCGACGGCATCCAGGCCGCCATCACCGGGGATGGTGCCGATCAGGTCGTGCGCCGCGACACCTGCGCCAACTACCTGCCGCTGTGCCAGGCGTTGTTCGACGCGGCCGGCGTCAAGCTCGTCGCGCCGTTTCTCGATCCGCACGTCGTGCGCTGCCTGCTGCGGCACCCGCCCGACGCCGACAAGCCCGCGCTGCGCGCGATCGCCGCCCGACTGGCCCTGCCCGACCGGCTGGTGCGCGGACCCAAGCACAGCCGCCTCGCCCCGCCCATGGACCTGGCCGCGCTCGTGGACCGCGCTCGCGTGCAGCACCTGGCGCGTGCGCTCGATCTGCCACCCCCGGACTGGCGCAACGACGCCGACACCGTCCAGTGGACGACCCTCAGTCTGGTCCTCGACCATCTGGATGCCGACACGCCATGACCCGCATTCTCTTCTGCGTCGTCCCCGAAAAAGGCCATCTGAATCCGTGCATCGGAACGGCGCAGCACCTGCGCGACGCGGGCCTGGACGTGGCCTTCCACGCCCCGGCGGACATCCGCGAACAGCTCGATGGTGCGGGGGGCTTTCCGTTCGTCGGGACATTGGCGCCGACGCCGCGACACGATCTCTCGCGCGGGGCCGATTTTGCCGTGCGGATCCATGACGCCCCCTGGTTGCGCCAATGGATCCGCACGCTGCTGATCGACGAGACGCCTGCCCAGGTGGCGGGCTTGCGCGCGGTCCTGCGTGCGCATCGTCCGGCCGTGGTCGTGATCGACCCGCTCCTGTACGCCGCCGCCATTGCCGCGCAGCTCGAAGGCATCCCCTGGGTGTCGCTGTCGAACTCGCTCAACCCGGTCCTGCCCGATGACCTGGACTCGGAATTGTTGCAGACAGTGCGCTGGCTGGCGGCGGACCGGGAGGCGCTGTTCGCGGGTTACGGCCTGGCGGCGAGCTTCCGCGGTTGCGACGTCCTGTCCCCGCACCTGACCATCGCCTTTGCCACCGACGCCCTGGTGGGCACGCCGCCACCGGGCGTCGCGCTGGTCGGACCCGCCCTGCCCCGCGGTGCACGAGGGGATGAACCCGCCTTCCCCTGGGACCGGCTGGATCCCGACCTGCCGCTGGTCTACCTGTCGCTGGGCAGCCAGCTGTACTACCAGCCGGCACTCTTTGCCAAGGTCGATGCGGCGCTACGCGGGCTCGCGCTGCAGTGCGTGCTGTCCGTCGGCGAGCTCATGGGATCGGACCAGCTGCCGGCGTTCGGAGCGCAGGTCGTGGCCGTGCGCTACACCCCGCAGCTGGCGGTGCTGCGCCGCGCCAGCCTTTTCATCACCCACGCTGGCGCCAATTCCGTCATGGAAGGGCTGGCCGCGGGCGTGCCGATGCTGCTAGCGCCGCTGTGCAACGACCAGTTCCATTCGGCACATTTCGTGGTGCAGGCGGGCGCCGGACGGCGCATCGATCTGCTGCATGCGAGCCCGGACGAGCTGCGCACCGCCATCCGGGACGCCCTGGCCGACCCCGTCCTGCAGGCGCGCGCACGCGCCATCCAGGCGAGCTATGCGATCGACGGCTCCGCCCAGGCGGCCCGGCTCATTCGTCGGCTTGCCACTGCCACCCATCCGGCGACCGTGTCATGAGCCCACGATCCGCGATGGCCGCCTGCACCCGGACACGCGCGGCGAGCCGATGACAGCGCGCCGCCTGCCGCCATGTCGGCCTGCACGACGCGCCCGGGGGCGGCATGTCGCGGGGCAGACGAAAGCAGCGCTCGTCAAGCCACCGGTTGCCGGCCAGCGGTTGGACGCCCCGCCGCACCCGCCCGTCATCCGGCATTGCACTGCCGCATTTGGCCTGACATTTTGCCGACCATGACCACCACCCGCCCCGACGATGACGGGAAGATGCTGGCCGAGGCCGTGGTGACGGATACGGCTGTGCGGGATGCCGCGCTGACCGACACGGCGCTGGCCGATGCCGTGCTGGCCGGCTGGGGCTGGCGACTCGCCCGACTGCAACCGTTGCGCGCCGGCCATACCAACCAGAGCGTGCATGCCGACGCCGAGGGCCGACCGGTGGTCGTGCGCGTCTCCTGGCCGGGCAAGCCGGCTCGCCAGGTCATGCGCGAGGCCCGTCTGTTGCGCGCGCTGCAGACCATGCCGGGCCTGCCCGCCCTGCCCCGTCCCCTGCCAACGCGGCAGGCGCGCCCCTGCATGCGCCTGGCCGATGGCCGCTGGCTGCATGTGTTCGCCGCCATTCCCGGTGACCCCGGGCCCGGCCCGGCCGGGCATCAGGCGCTGCAGGCCCTGGCCCGCCTGCACCGGGCCCTGGCCCACGTGCCCGCCCGCCGCACCGGACCAGCCGCCTGGCTGGAACATCGGCACGCGCGTGTCCTGTCGCGGGCAGCGCCGGCGCTGCCCGCTTCGATGCAGGCACGCTACGGCGCGGTCCTGACCGCCATGCCCGCTGCCCTGCAGCAGGCCGCCCTCCTGGCGGATGAGCGCACGCAGTGGCTGCACGGGGACTTCCATGCCGGCAACCTGCTGTGGGCCAACGGCGCGCTGACCGGCATCGTCGACTTCGACGACCCGGGCGTGGGCGCGCCCCTGCTCGAAGCCGCGTTCGCCGCATTCGCCTTCAGCCGGGATGCCGCACGCGAGGACGCGTTCGTCTTCGACCAGGCCCGTTGGGCCGCCAGCCTCGGCGCCTATGCGCAGGCGGCCGACGTATCGCCCCTGCCGCTGCTGGATGCCTGCGCGACGTTGGCCACCCTGTTCTGCATCGACCAGGTGCTCATCCACCTGGAGGCCGCCCAGCGCGGCCTCTGGTCACTGTCGCCCGGCATCGGCTTTCACGGGCCGTGGCATCACCTCGCCGGCGCCTGAGCAACGCCCGGTTGCCACGCCCGCGCCCCATCCAGATAGGCCCGCACGGCGGCCACCGTGGCGGGTCGGGGCTCGCCGTGGCGCGAGCCATCGTGCAGGCAGAACACCGCCTGGTGGCCCTGTGACCGACACAGCGCGGCATGCTCGCGCATCTGTCGCGCCAGGGCATCGCCCGACGGCGCCGGGCGCTCCCAGTCCGGCAGCATCAGCGTCCACCCCACCGAGTCCCGCCCCAGCGCCGCCAGCACCGCCACGCGCGGATCCTGGTCCTGCGGGCCATACGGCAATCGCAGGGGAATGGTGTGCGGCACCGCGCCGCCCGCATCCGCGTAGGCACGCCGGATCCAGGCGTCGGTGGCGTGGATCTCGCCAGCCAGGCAGGTCGCCGTCAGCGCCCCGGCACGTGCGTGCGACCACGTATGGTTGCCCAGGACGTGGCCCTCGCGCACGATGCGCTCGGCCACCGGCAGTCCTGCCGCCAGATGCCGCCCCAGGACGAAGAACGTCGCCACGCAACCGGCATCGCGCAGCACATCCAGCAGCGCGGGCGTCGACGGCCCCGGGCCGTCGTCAAAGGTCAGGAGGGGGGATGAAGGCATGCGGCCAGCGTAGCACCGCAAGGGCAGCCGCAGCTGCGTCCCCCGCCAGGAGCATTTCACTATCTTGAACAAATCCGGCGATCCGATCCCTATACTGGGCCGCCATAAACATACCGACAATCCGGAGACGACGTGCCCCTTCCCACACCGCGCTGGCGCTCTGCCATCGCCGCCTTGCTTCTGCTGGCCGCCGGCGCGGCCCATGCCCAGTACCCTGACAAGCCGGTGACGTGGGTCGTGCCGTTCCCACCCGGCGGCCCCACCGACGTCGCCTCGCGCGTGCTGGCCCAGGCCTTCGAGAAGGCGCTGGGCAAACCCTTCGTCGCGCTGAACAAGGCAGGCGCCTCGGGCAGCATCGGCATGCGCCAGGTGATCACCAGCGCGCCGGACGGCCATACGGTCGGCATGCTGGTCGGGCCAAGCCTGCTGGCGCCGCTGATGCAGGACAAGCCGGCGTATGACCTGACCCAGGACGTGCAAGCCGTCGGCATGGCCTACGTGACGCCGCTCGTGCTGGCGGTCAACCCCAAGGTGCTGCCCGATGTCACGGACCTGCCCTCGCTGGTCGCGGCTGCCCGCGCCCGGGAACTCAACGTCACCTCGCCCGCCACGGGCAGCATCGGCCACCTGAGCTTCGAGCTGCTCAAGCAGGAACTGGATTTCCCGGCTCTGCACATCGGCTACCAGGGCAGCGCGCCCGCCGTCACGGCCACGCTTGCCGGGGACGTGTCGGTGATTTTCGCCGATGGGCTGGCCCTGCTGCCCCACATCCAGGCCGGCACGCTGCGGGCGATCGCCGTCAACGCGGAAGACTTCGCGGCCTTGCCCGACGTGCCGTCCCTGGCCAGCCAGGGCGTCCGGGGCACGCGGACGGACTCCTGGGGAGGCCTGGTGGTGCCGGTGGGCACGCCGCAACCCGTGGTCGAGCGATTGCAGGCCACCTTGCAGGCGGTGCTCCAGGACCCGGCGGTCGTGGCGCGGCTGCGGGCCTCAGGTGCCGAGCCGCGCTACGGCGACAGCGCCGCGATGACCGGCCGCATCGCCGAGGACACGGTGACCTGGACCCAGGTCATCGAGACCAACGACCTGCGCCAGCATCGCTGACACGCCGCCGCATCACACCACGGGCGTGGCGATCAGCTCGCGCACCCGCGCCGCCAGCACATCCACGGAAAACGGCTTGGTCAGGACCGACATGCCCGGCTCCAGCGCGCCGCTGCCCAGCAGTGCGTTCTCGGCATACCCCGTGATGAACAGCACGTTCAGGTGCGGGCGCGCGGCGCGCGAGGCGTCCACCATCTGCCGCCCGTTCATGCCGCCGGGCAGGCCGACGTCGCTGATCAGCAGGTCGATGCGCCGGTCCGACTCGAGCAGCCGCAGGCCGCTCGCGGCGTCCTCGGCCTCCAGCGGGACGTAGCCCAGCTCGCGCAGCACGTCGCTCACCAGCATGCGCACCGTGGGCTCGTCATCGACCACCAGCACCGTCTCGCCCGCCCCTTGCGCGCCTTCCAGGGTCTGGGCGTCGGGAGCCGGCGTGGGTGCGGCCGTGCCCAGGTGACGCGGCAGGAAGATGCGCACCACGGTCCCGCGCTCGGGCGTGGAATGGATGCGCACCTGCCCGCCCGACTGCTTGGCGAATCCGTAGATCATCGACAGCCCGAGCCCCGTGCCCTGGCCGATCGGCTTGGTGGTGAAGAAGGGATCGAACGCCTTGGCCAGCACGTCCGGGGTCATGCCTGCGCCAGTGTCGCTGACCGACAGCACCAGGTACTCGCCCACCGGCACGTCGATCTGGCGCGCCATCGCGCTGGACAGCACACGGTTCTCGGTCTCGATCGTGATGCGCCCGCCCGCCGGCATGGCGTCGCGGGCGTTGATGCACAGGTTCAGCAGCGAGTTCTCGAGCTGTGACACGTCGACCATCGCCGTCCACAGGGCCGGCGCGGCCAACTGCTCGAGCAGGATGCCCGGCCCCACGCTGCGCTGGATCATGTCCACCATGCCGCTGACGACCTGATTGACGTCCGTCGGACGCGGCGCCAGCGTCTGGCGTCGCGAGAACGCGAGCAGGCGGTGGGTCAGCGTGGCGGCCCGCTTGACCGCCCCTTGCGCCACCACCAGGTACTTCTCGACGTCGTGCGGGCGGTTCTGGCGGATGCGCAGGCTCATCAGCTCGAGCGCGCCGGACACCCCGGCCAGCAGATTGTTGAAGTCGTGCGCCAGCCCGCCGGTCAGCTGGCCGACGGCTTCCATCTTCTGCGACTGGCGCAGCGAGGCCTCGACGGCCTGCAGCTCGGTCATGTCGCGCCCCACCAGCAGGAACAGCTCGGTTCCCGGATCGGGCGTGGCCGTCCACATCAGCGATCGCTGCGACCCATCGCGGCAGCGCACCGAGGCGACGAAGCCCGTGACCTCCTCTCCCACGGCCAGCCGCCGCATCAGGCTGGCCAGGGCCTCGGCGTCTTCCGGGGCGATCAGTGTGCGGAAGGGGTGCGCCAGCAGCTCGGCCTCGCTCCAGCCCAGCAGCGAGCACCAGGCGGGGTTGATGGCCTGCAGGCAGCCATCGTGCAGCGACGCCGTCCCCATCAGGTCGTTGGTGTTCTCCCACAGCCGGTCGCGCTCGGCCGTGCGGCGCACCAGCTCGGCCTGACGCCGCTTTTCCTCGGTGATGTCGCGTGCCGAGCAGTACACCTTGGTGTCATCGGCCACGGCGACCCAGGACAGCCAGCGCCAGTCGCCATCGCCATGCCGGCAGCGGGTCTCGATGCGCAGCACCGGCTGGCCGCGCCCGAAGGTGTCGGACCATACCGCGGCCATGCCCGCGCGATCGTCCGGGTGGATCAGATCGAAGAAGGCGGAGCGCGCGATCGCGTCCTCGTCCAGGCCCAGGATGGAATGCCAGGCCGGGTTGAACGCTTCGACGAAGCCCTCGGCGTTGACCACGCCCAGGATGTCCGGACTCAGCTGCCAGGTGCGCCCGCGGGCCAGCGCCTGGGACACCACCTTCTGCTCGAGGTCGGTATTGAGCGTGCGAAGACGCGCGATCGCCTGATCGCGCTCGGCTTCGACGGCGCGGCGGTTCTCGACGTCCAGCAGCACGCCCGGAAAGCTCAGCGCCTTGCCGTCCGGTCCCATGTCGACGCGGCCGTTGGCCTCGATCCAGTAATAGCGCCCGTCCGCGCGGCGCACCCGGTACTGGTGCGCAAAGGGGCCGCCACGCGCGACGACCTCATCGATCGCCACGATCAGGCCGGCCCGGTCATCCGGATGGACCGTGGCGATCACCTGCTCCAGGCTCAGGCCATCGTGCCCGAGGGCGGGGTCCAGCCCGAAATTGCGGGCGAACGCGGCATCCACGGTGAAACGATCGGTCGGCAGATGCCAGAACCACGTCCCGATGATGGCCCCCGCGTTCAGGGCGAGCTCCACGCGTTGGGCGTTGACCTCGGCGCGGCGCTGGGCGAGCACCATGCCCGTGGTGTCGGTCGTGACGTTCAGCATGCCCCGGATCACGCCGCCATCGCGCAACGGGCTGTAGGAATACGTCCAGAACGTCTCTTCCTCGTAACCATGCCGCGTCATGATCAGACGCTGGTTCTCGAAGCGCAGGGCCTCGCCGTCCAGGACCCGATCGATCAGGGGGCCGATGACCGGCCACACGTCCGGCCAGACGATGTCGATCGGCCGACCCAGGGCGGCGGGATGGCGCGCGGCCAGGAAGGGCGCGTAGGCCTCGTTGTACAGCAGGGTTTTTTCCGGCCCCCAGATGGCGCACATGCCAAAGCTGCACGACATCATCATGTCGTAGATGGTCTGCAGCGCAGGGGACCAGCGGGAACGGGGACCGAGCGGCGTCTGGCTCCAGTCGAAGGCTTCGAAATCGAACGACACGGGGCTGTCTCTGATGATGCGCGGGTGGCAGGGTGGGCGGAGTGTAAGGGACGCGGCCAAGGCCGCACGCCCTTCCCGCGCCGGCAAGACGCCGGCGGGATTTCCGACGCGAACCGCGCCGAGCGGCAAGCGCCGTGCCCGCCCCTGCCAATCCGGGCCGTGGCGCCGCCCGGCCCCTTCTGCTCGAGCCTGCCAGCCGCGCCAGCGCGGCATCCCGTGTGTCAGGCGGCGCACGCCGGTCGGGCCCGCAGGCCCGCCAGGCGCGTCACATCCCGCCTGCCTCGCGCGCCGCTCAGCCCTGGCGCGCCGCCTCGTAACGGCGCGCCACTTCGCGCCAGTCGATGATGTTGAAGAACGCCGCGATGTAATCCGGGCGACGATTCTGGAAATGCAGGTAGTAGGCGTGCTCCCAGACATCCAGGCCCAGGATGGGCGTGCCGCCCGACAGACCGGCGAATTCGCCCATCAGCGGGTTGTCCTGGTTGGCGCTGCTCTCGACCAGCAGCTTGCCGTCGCGCCCGACGGTGAGCCATGCCCAGCCGCTGCCAAAGCGCGTCTGCGCAGCCTTGGTGAAGGCGTCCTTGAAGGCGTCGAAACCGCCCAGGTCCGCGTCGATGGCGTCGGCCAGCGCGCCTTGCGGCTTGCCGCCGGCAGGGTTCAGCACCGTCCAGAACAGGGAATGGTTGGCGTGACCGCCGCCGTGATTGCGCACGGCCGTCTGCACGGCCTGCGGCAGGGTGCCGATCCTGGCGATCAGCGTTTCGACCGGCACTTGCGCGATGCCGGCCTGCTCCACGGCCTGGTTCAGGCCGGTGACGTAGGTCTGGTGATGCTTGCCGTGATGGATTTCCATCGTGCGCGCATCGAAATGCGGCTCGAGGGCGTCATAGGCATAGGGCAATGCGGGCAGCGAATAGGACATGACTTCTCCAGAGAATGGGGTGTGCGAAGCGCGCCGACCGATACCGCGGGTCGGGCATCACCCCATGCTTGTACAAGTTCAAGTCGGCTTGAAGTCAAGGCGCGCCAGGGTCAGGCGCTGAGCCCCACCGTGGCCGGCGCGCGCATCGAGGCGTTCACCGAGCGAAAGAGCGGCGACACGCCGCTGTTGCGGGAGATCTCGCCCGCGATGCGCAGCAGCGTGGGGGCCAGCAGCTGCATGCGTGCCTCGCTCAGGCGGATCAGCGGGCCTGCCACCGTCACCACGCCGACGACCTGTCCGTCATGGCGACGCACCGGCGCGGCCATGGCCGTCATGCCCGGGGAGAACATCTCGTTGATCACGCTGTAGCCGCGCGCACGCGTCGCATGGATGCACTCGAGCAGCGCATCGACCGTCTGCGGGGCGCCCGGACCATAGTCCTCGACACTGCCGAAACCCTGGGCGAGCACCAGGGCCAGCGCCTGCTCGTCCGTCATGGTGGACAGCCAGGCGTGGCCGGCCGCGCTGCAGGACAGCGCCACGGACAGGCCCATGTCGGCGTCGTAGCGCAGGCCACGGGTGGCGCCCTGCGCCTTGGCGACAAATGTCAGGTCATTTCCATCGACCACCGCCAGGCGCACCAGCTCGCCGGTCTCGCTGGCCAGCTCATCGAGCAGCGGCTGGGCGATGTCGACCACCCCCGTGCTGCTCAGATAGCCCAGCCCCAGCGACACCAGGCGGATGGTGAGCTGGTATAGCCCGTGGTCCGGCGACTGGCGCACATAGCCGATCTGGATCAGTTCGGTCAGCAGCCGGTGGGTGGCACTCAGCGGGATGTCGAGTTCGGCCGCCAGCGAGGACACCGGCACACCCTCCGGGTGCATCGACAGGTGCTCCAGCACCCGGAATGCGCGATCTAGCTGTCTGCTCATGGGTTCGAAACCTCGCGGGATATCGGCATTTTCGCCGGGATCCGGAAAAACCGGGGAGTCTCGGGTCGAGCCTCCGGTGCGGCGTACTGTAGCAGGAACCGGAAAGAATTTTTAAATTGGTAAAACTTTCCACTTAGGATAATATTTCCGAAAATTACCTGCCGCGACAGATCGGCGGCATCCAACTGGAGACAACCATGACCCCCCTCGTTCGTATGCTGGCTGCGGCCGGCCTGGCCTTTGCCATCGCCACCCCCGCCGCTGCACAGATCAGCGACCGCACCATCCGTTTCGGTCACCTGAACAACACCGATCATCCTGTCAGCCTGGGCACCCAGCGCTTTGCCGAACTGGTCAAGGGCAAAAGCGACGGCAAGATGAAGGTGCTGGAATTCCCCGCCTCGCAACTGGGCAACGAACTGCAGCAGCAGTCCGCGCTGCAGGGCGGCGTCCAGCAGATGGCCGCGCCTGCCACCACGTCGCTCGCGGGCATCGTGCGTGAGTTCGGCCTGGTCGACTTCCCCTTCTCCATCACGTCCTACGAACAGGCCGACGCGCTGCTGGATGGCCCGCTGGGCGATGCCCTGCGCGCCAAGCTCGAAGAACGCGGCCTGGTGGCCCTGGGCTTCTGGGACCTGGGCTTTCGCAACGTGTCCAACAGCCAGCGTCCCATCACCCGGGGCGAAGACCTGGCCGGCCTGAAGATCCGCGTGATCCCGAACCCGGTGTTCCTCGACACCTTCAAGACGCTGGGCGCCAACCCGCTGCCCATGCCCTTCGCCGAGCTGTATGGCGCGCTGGAATCGCGTGCGGTGGACGGCCAGGAAAATCCGTTCTCGGTGATCCTGTCCAACCGCTTCTACGAAGTGCAGAAGTACGTCAGCGCGACCAACCACGTCTACGCGGCCAACATCCTCCTGGTCAGCAAGCGCTTCTGGGACCAGCTGAGCGAGCAGGAACGCACGATCCTGCAGGAAGCCGCTGACGAAAGCCGCGGCTATCAGCGCGAAGTCAGCCGCGCCGCCGCGCTCAAGGCCATCGAGCAGCTGAAGGCCGCCGGCGTCGCCTTCAACGAAGTCGAACCCGAACAGTTCGCGCGCATGCAGGAAGCGGTGCGCCCGGTGCTGCAGCAGTTCACGAAGGCCTACGACCCCGCCATCGTCGAACTCTATGAACAGGAACTGGCCCGCACGGCCAAGTAAGCCCGGCGCCCTCTTTCCACCGGAACGCAGCAATCATGAACATCCTCGTCCTGCACGGCCCGAACCTGAACCTGTTCGGGCGCCGTGAGCCGCATATCTACGGCACCACCACCCTGGCCCAGATCGACCAGAGCCTGGCCGAACTGGCCGACACCCTGGGCGTGACCCTGCACACCCTGCAGTCCAACCACGAAGGCGCGCTGATCGATTTCCTGCATCAGCACATCGACTCGGCCGACGCGGCCCTGGTCAACCCGGCCGGGCTGACCCAGCACGGCGTGCCCCTGCACGACGCCATCAAGGCCATGCCGTTTCCCACGCTGGAAGTGCACATGTCCAACATCGCCGCGCGCGAAGTGTGGCGTGCGCACTCCATCATCTCGCCGGCCGTGCGCGGCACGATCCAGGGCCTGGGTCGCCACTCGTACCTGGCCGCGCTGCGTGCGGTGGTCGACCTGGTGCGTGACACCCAGCCCGCGCGCGCAACCACGCCCGCGTAATCGGCGCCAACCAACCTGAGGAAGTGACCCATGTCGAGGTTGCTGGACTGGCTGTGCGCCGGCATCGAAGCCATATTGGCGATATGCATGGTGGGGATGGTGGTGCTGGTGTTCGGCAACGTGGTGCTGCGCTATGGCTTCAATGCCAGCATCACGGTGTCCGATGAAATGTCCCGCTGGCTGTTCATCTGGATGACCTTCCTCGGGGCGGCGCTCGCGTTCCGGGAGCACGCCCACCTGGGCGTCGATGTGCTGGTGTCCAAGCTGCCGCCCGCGGGGCGCCTCGCGTGCCTGCTGGCCAGCTACGCGGGCATGCTCTACATCTGCGTGCTGATGTTCCAGGGCAGCCTGGTGCAGACGCAGATCAACTGGTATGTGTCCGCGCCCACCACCGGCTTTCCCGTGGCCATCGTGCATGCCGCAGGCGTCGTCTTCGCCGTGCTGAGCTTCCTGTTCCTGGCCCTGGACCTGGTCCGCATGGCCATGAACCCCAGGCAGGCACTGGACGGCGGTGGCATCCAGACGCGCGCCGACATCATCGAACGCGAAATCGAATCGCATACCAACCCAGCCGGGGGCCGGTCGTGACTCTGACCATTTTTCTGGGCTCTCTGGCCCTCGCCATGGTCATCGGCATGCCGATCGCCATGTCCCTGCTCGCCAGCGGCGTCGCGCTGATGTGGCACCTGGATCTGTTCGACCCGCAGATCCTGGCGCAGAACGTGATCAGCGGGGCCGACAGCTTCCCGCTGCTTGCCGTGCCCTTCTTCATGCTGGCCGGCGAGATCATGAACGCCGGCGGCCTGTCGCGTCGCATCGTCAACCTGGCCCTGGCCGTCATCGGCCACGTGAAGGGCGGCCTGGGCTACGTCACGATCATGGCGGGCTGCCTGCTGTCGGCGCTGTCCGGCTCGGCCGTGGCCGATGCCGCCGCGCTGTCCGCCCTGCTGCTGCCCATGATGGTGGCGGCCGGGCATGACCGCGCCCGCTCGGGCGGCCTCATCGCGGCCACCGGCATCATCGCGCCGGTGATCCCGCCCAGCATCGGCCTGGTCATCTTCGGTGTCGCCGCCAACGTTTCCATCACCAAGCTCTTCATGGCGGCCATCGTGCCTGGCCTGCTGATCGGCGGCTCGCTGTGGATCACCTGGGCCTGGCTGGTACGCAAGGAAAAGATCGAGCCCGGTCCGCGCCAGTCGCGCGCCGACATCTGGCTGGCGTTCCGCAAGGCCGCCTGGGCCCTGATGCTGCCGGTGATCATCCTGGTCGGCCTGCGCATGGGGGTGTTCACCCCCACCGAAGCCGCCGTCGTGGCATCGGTGTACGCGCTGTTCGTCGCCACCGTGGTGTACCGGGAACTGAACCTGTCGCAGCTCTACCGCGTGATCGTCAACGCGGCCAAGGCCAGCGCCGTGGTGATGTTCCTCATCGCCGCGGCCATGGTCAGCGCCTGGCTGGTGACGGTGGCCCAGTTGCCCCTGGCGGTGATCGACCTGCTGCAGCCCCTCATCGACAGCCCGATGATGCTGATGATCGCGATCATGGTGCTGGTGATGGTGGTCAGCACCGTCATGGACATGACGCCGACCATCCTGATCCTGTCGCCCATCCTGATGCCGCTCGTCAACGCCGCGGGCATCGACCCCGTGTACTTCGGCGTGATGTTCATCGTCAACACCTCCATCGGGCTCATCACGCCACCCATCGGCGTGGTGCTCAACGTGGTGGCCAGCATCGGGCGCATGAAGATCATGGATCTGGCCAAGGGCGTCGCGCCCTTCCTGATCGCCGAGTTCTCGGTGATGTTCCTGATGGTCCTGTTCCCGAGCATCGTGCTCGTGCCCGCCAAGTGGTTCGGCGGATAGACCCCTTCCCCATCCCGTGCGCCGCAGCGCATTCATGAATGACAACAAGAGGAGACCCCATCATGAAACGACAATCCCATCGCACGCTGGCCTTGCTGGCCGCCGGGCTGACCGCGGTGGCGCTTGCCGCGTGCGGCGGCTCGGACGACGATGACGAGGTCGTCATTCCCGAGCCGCCCCCCACCGAGCAGCCGGGCGAACCCGAGCCCGAGCCCACGCCGGAAACCGTGTTCTTCGACCCGTACTACAACGTGTGCCGCGGCACCTCGCCGCTTTGCTACAACGATTGGGGCGCCTTCAACAACGTGGGCGACAAGGTGCTGATCTACTCGCGCACCGCCGGCCCGCGCCATGCCGTGCTCGGCACGCAGCTCGGCCCTGGCATCAACCCGCAGCTCAATGACGACAACGTCATGCAGGCCGGGCTGATCCGCATGCTCAAGGCCGAAGGCATCGAGGCCGACTGGACCGAGGACGTCACCGTCCTCACCAGCCAGATCAACCGCTACAAGACCGTCATCTTCGCGAGCTCCAACCGCGACACGCTGTGGAACGCCGGCGCGGCCGCCAGCAATGACGCGGCGCGCACGGCCCTGCGCAACTACATGCGGCGCGGCGGCGGCTTCGTCGGCCTGCACAACGCCTTTGGCGCGGAATACAACTGGCCGTACTACGAAGGCCTCCTGGGCAACGCCAACTTCTACAACCACGGCCCCAACCGGGCGGGCGACGTCGTCATCAAGGCGGCCGACCCCTCCACCGAAGGCGTGCCCGAGCGCTTCGCCTTCCAGGACGAGTGGTACAACCTCACGCCCTTCCCCACGCACGTCAAGTTCCTGGCCGAGGTCGACACGAGCACGCTGTCGCCGCTCACCAGCGCGCCCCACCCGGGCCATGCGGGCTTCCACCCGGTCGCCTGGTGCCAGTACTACGACGGCGGTCGCGCGTGGCTGTCCACGCTGGGCCACAACGCCCATTCCTTCACCGAGAACTCGACCGGCCCCGGCGCCGGCCCGTTCCAGAAGCTGGTCGTTCAAGGTGTGAAGTCCACGATGGGCCTGACGCCCTTCTGCACCACGGACTGACGTCCCGCCCGTGCGCGGCGGGGCTGCCTCCATGCGGCCCCGCCGGCATTCTCCAGATCAGGCCATCCCTAGCGTGGCCGCCTCGCGTGGAGCAATCCCCATGAAGCTCAAACCCCTTGCCGCCCTCCTGTGCGGCGCCCTGTCCCTGCCCCTGATGCTGGCCGCCTGCGGCGGCGACAACGACGATCATGTCGACCCCGCCCCGCCCCCGCCCGCCGGTGCGGCCGCCCTGGATGACTGCTGCACCGCCGGCGACCAGGACTTCCCGAAGGTCGGTGGCAACCTCGGCAACCAGAACTACTCCAGCCTGGACCAGATCCGCGCGCAGGACATGCGCCGCCTGGGCGCTGCCTGGGTCAACCGCATCGAAGGCGGCCTGGAGACCGGCACCAACCAGAGCACCACCGTCGTCGTCGACGGCGTCATCTACATCGAGTCGGCCCTGGGCAACGTGATCGCCGTGGACGGCAAGACCGGCGTGACGAAGTGGAAGTGGGAAACGCCCCACGGCACCGTGACGCGTCGTGGCGTGGCCGCCGCCCCGGACCTGGGCCTGGTCTACACCCTGGCCGGCGGCAACCGCCTGGTGGCCCTCAAGGCCGACAGCGGCGAAGTCGCCTGGACCAAGCAGTACGCCACCAACAACACCGACCCGAACTGGGTGGGCGGCGTGCAGAAGGTCGCCCTCGTCTACCACGACAAGCGCCTGTACATCGGCACCAACGACGGCGCGCGCGGCGCGGCGTTCTCCGCCGATGCCGAGACCGGCGAGATCATGACCACCTTCTGGGGCGTGCCCCCGGCCGGCGAAATGGGCTCGGACACCTGGGGCGACGCGCCGCAGGCGGCCCGCACCGGCGCCACCCCGTGGATCCACCCCGCCGTCGACCCCGAACTGGGCATGGTGTACTGGACCTTCGGCAACGTGCGCGGCGGCTCCTCGCAGGACGGCTCCTCGCGCCCCGGCCTGAACCTGTTCGCCAACTCGATCGTCGCCCTGGACCTCAAGAGCGGCGAGTACAAGTGGCACTTCCAGTCCGTGCACCACGACATCTGGGACATGGACAACGTCATGTCGCCCGTGCTGGCCGACGTCACCATCGCCGGCGAGCCGCGCAAGGTCGTCGTCTACGGCAGCAAGACCGGCATGTTCTTCATCCTCGATCGCCGAGACGGCAGCGCACCGCTGGGCATCGACGAAGTCCCTGTGAAGCAGGACCCGCGCCAGGCCACCTGGCCCACCCAGCCCTTCCCGCGCCAGGGCGCATGGACCGAGACCTGTGTCGTCGACCAGCCCCTGGGCCCGGACGTGCCCGGCCTGCCGCACCGCGCCGTGCCCAACTACCAGCTGGGTTGCCTGTTCGACCCGCACTGGGATGAGCCCGTCCTGTCCATCCCCGGCCATGGCGGCGGCGCCAACTGGAGCCACCTGTCGTTCAGCCCGGTCACGAACTACGTCTACACCGGCATGGGCTACGCCGGCGCCGCGCACTCGCTCACCGAGTCCAGCAACGGCCTGCGTCCGCCCGGCTCGTACATGACCGGCGGCGTGGTCGCCGTGGACGTGCGCACCAACGAAGTGGCGTGGAAGAAGAACATGCCGTATTCGCTCGCGCACGGCAACGGCATCCTGACCACGGCCAACAACCTGCTGTTCATCGGCCAGCCCGACGGCAACCTGATCGGCATGGACGCCACCAACGGCAACGAACTGTGGCGCTTCCAGACCGGTGCCGCCATCAGCGCAAGCCCCGTGTCCTACGAGATCGACGGCGAGCAGTACATCGCCGTCTATGCCGGTGGCACGAGCATTCCGTATGGCAACTCCGCGCCGCGCGGCGACTACCTGTGGGCCTTCAAGCTCGATGGCAAGGTGCCGCCGGCACCGACCCCCACGCCACCCGAAGTGCGTCGCCCGGTCTCGGGCCAGGCGGTGGATGGCGCGGCCCTGCCCACGCCCAACACCGTGTTCCTGGCGCGCGTGCAGGACGCCAAGAACGCACCGGGCGCCACCGAGTCCGAAGCCGTCAACGCCATGACGCCCACCTGGATGCGCGTGCCGCGCAACACCACGGTGACCTTCACCAACCCGAAGGACAACGAGCACGTCCACTGCGCCACGCAGTTCTTCGAGGGTGAATTCAACTTCCGCCTGGCGCCGGGGCAGTCCGCCCAGCACACCTTCGCCCAGCCCGGCGAGTACTTCTACAACGATTGCCACAGCCCGCGACCCACGGGCAAGATCGTGGTGGAATGAGGCAGGCCAACGCCGTCCGGGGATGAACGCAGCCATGCCGACATTCCCTGGCCGGTGGCCTTGACCGGATGTGCAGCCGTGACGAGGGAGCCCTGGTGGCTCCCTCGTGGCGTTTGCAGGGTGCCCTCGACCCGGCCCCTGGCCACGAGCCTGCGCGACGACGCCCAGGCCACCGGGCGCATGCCCGCGGTCGATGCATGCCATGATCTCGGTACAGCATCCCCGCAACCGGCGGGAGACGCCCCAGAGGAGACCTTGCATGTACACCCCGATACGCCCGTCCCACGTGGAGCGGGTCACCATCCGCAACGGCATCGTGTATCAACTGCGCTGGTGGAAGGGCCAGGGCCGTCCGAGCGGCGAGCGGCCGGTGCTGCTGCTCGCGCATGGCTGGATGGACGTGGGCGCCTCGTTCCAGTTCGTGGTCGATCACCTGGCGCCCGGGCACGATGTCGTGGCGCTGGACTGGCGCGGATTCGGGGGCAGCCGGCAGCCAGCGCCCGTGGACTGCTACTGGTTCACCGACTACTACGGCGATCTGGACGCGATCATCGATCACGTCTCGCCTTCGGCCCCTGTCGACCTGCTGGGCCACAGCATGGGTGGCAACGTCGTGATGACGTACGCGGGCTCCAGACCCGAAAGGATACGGCGCCTCATCAACCTGGAAGGCTTCGGCCTGGCGGGCGCCCGGGCACAGTCGGCCCCGGCGCGCCTCACGACGTGGCTGGACGAGTTGAAGGCCCCTCGGCGCATGCGCAGCTTCGCGACGCAGGCCGAGGTCACCGACAGCCTGCTCACGAAGAATCCACGCCTGTCGCCCGCCCACGCGGCGTGGCTGTCCGCGCACTGGGCCGAGCCACGCGCCGACGGCCGCTGGCACGTCCAGGGCGACCCGGCGCACAAGGGCGTGAACCCCGTGCTGTACCGGCACGAAGAAGCCCTGGCCGCCTGGGCGGCCATCCAGGCCCCCGTGCTGTGGGTGGAAGGCGCGAACACCGACTCGGACAGGGAATCGCGTGGGGCAAGCCCCTTCCCACGGGATGAGTTCAACGACAGGCTGGCGCGGGTCACCTCCGTGCAACGCGCCGTGCTCGATGACTGTGGCCACATGCTGCACTATGACCAGCCAGCGGTCCTCGCAGGCAAGATCGAGGCGTTCCTGGCGGGGTGAGGGCTGGCGTCTGCCCCGGTCCCTGCGCCTCTCGGTCGGCGCGGGTCAGCGCCCCTTGCCCAGTGCGGCCTGCGCCTTGCCCACGACATCACGCGCCGTCGTGGCGCAGGCCTGCGTTCCACCATCGCCATAGTCCTTGACCGCATCGCCCACGTGCCACACGTTGGCGAGCGGCGTATCGGTGGACATGTCGTAGCCCGCGCAGGAACGCTGCGCCGGCCAGCCGTCGCGCATCACCCGCACCGACAGCATGCGGGCCTGGGCGAACCCGGGGAACAGATCCCGCAGATCCTGCAGCGCCGCCTGCGTTTCGGCTTGCTCGTCGAAATCCCCCATGGCGGGGCGCGGCACGGCGTAGGCCACGTACTGGAACCATCCCGGGGGCGCGATCTCCGGGCAGGTGGCGGTCAGCTCACCCATGTTGCACAGCCGTCGCGTCTTGCCGAAGGTGACCAGGCCGGGTGTGTCCAGCAGCCGTTCGCGCGTGGCGAAATTGATGACGATGTTGGCGGCCGGACGCGGCGCACTGCGCGCCAGTGACACATAGTCCGGACCAAAGATGTCCGCGCCCGGCAGATCGACCAGCGCCGTGGGCCCGATGTTGCTGATGATCACGTCCGCACTCACCCGCACCGCCTGGCCGTCACGCTCGATGTCCAGCGCATGCAGACGGCCCTCACCGCCATGCAGGCCCGTGACCCTGGACTGCCGCCAGATCGTGCCGCCACGGGCCTCGATGGCAGCGCCCAGGTCGTCCCAGAGACCGACCGTCCCCCGCGGGCAGAAGCCAAAGCGCTTGAACGCCCCCTTCACCGCGAAGTACGTCAGAAAGGCGCGCGCCGGCAGCTCATCCGCGTTCACGGCGAAGATGGCCGCGCACAGGTTGCGAAAGATCGCATGCACGGTCGCATTGCTCGTGTATTGCTCAAGCCATGCCTGCGTCGTCAGCTTGGCCTCGGGCAGATCCCCTGCCCGCGCGTCCGAGAACTTGGCGCCGATCTTGGCGGCCTGCTTCGTGAACGTGCCCAGCAGCATGCCCCAGCCGCCCTTGGCCACGTTGATCACCTTGCCATCGATGTAGAAGACGGTGGCGGGATTGGGGTCGCGCAGGTCCAGCGGGACATCCAGCAACGCAAAGGTCTCCTCGAACACGCCACCGCGCTCGATGGCGATGGCCCCGATGTTCACGATATGGCCGTCGATCACCTCGCTCGACGCGCGGCCGCCCAGCCGATCCTGCTGCTCGACCAGCAGCACCTGGTGGCCCGCGGCCACCAGGCGGGCGGCCGCGCTCATGCCACCGGCTCCAGCGCCGATCACGATCGCATCGAAGCGCTGCTCGGCAGATGGGGATTGCGTCATGTTGTCTCCTCGTTGGCGGCAGACTCTGCGGTCTGCCTGATCATGGACTCAGGCGTCGTGCAGTCCCACGATGGATACCGAGCACACGTTCTGCGACGGCTGGCCACCCAGGTTGTGCGTCAGGCCCAGGACGGGAGCGCCGCGCTGTCGCTCGCCTGCCCGACCCTGTAATTGCAGGTACATTTCGTACAGCATGCGAATGCCGCTCGCGCCCACCGGATGGCCGAAGCACTTCAGGCCGCCATCGATCTGGCACGGCACGGCCCCATCGGCGTCGAAGACGCCGTCCAGCACATCGCGCACCGCAGCCCCCGGCGCGGACAGCCCCAGGTCTTCCATGGTGACCAGCTCGGTGATCGAAAAGCAGTCGTGCACCTCGGTCAGGCTGATCTGCTCGCGCGGGCGCGTGACACCCGCTTCCTCGTAGGCCCGGCGTGCCGCCACGCGGGTCGTGTGAAAGTAGCTCCCGTCCCAGCCATTGGCCTGCATTTCCCAGCCATTGGATGCCACCAGCTGCAACGCCTTGAATGTCACGAGATCGCGCTTGCCCAGGGCCCGTGCGATCTGCGGCGTCGTGACGATGGCCGCCGCCGCCCCATCGGACACGCCACAGCAATCGAACAGCCCCAGTGGCGCGGCGATGGTGGGCGCCTGCAGGCATTGGGCTTCCGTGATCGGTTTGCGCAGATGGGCCTTGGGGTTCTTCGCGCCATTGGCGTGGCTTTTGACGGAGACATGCGAGATCGCGCGCTTGAGCAAGGCGGCGTCGATGCCATGCCGCGCGGCGTAGGCCGTGGCCACCTGTGCGAAGTTGGCAGGCGCCACGGTGCCCGGATACCACTGCGGCAGATAGGTGCCCACGGTGGCCACCGGCAGCCCGCCATAGCCGGTGTCCTTGAGCTTTTCGACGCCGACGGCCAGGGCGATGTCGCAGGCGCCCGCCGCCACCGCGTAGACGGCGCCTCGCACAGCCTCGGAGCCGCCCGCACAGAAGTTCTCCACCCGAGTGACGCCGATGTCGGGCAGGCGCAGGGCGATGCTCAGCGGCGTGCCGCCCCGTCCGGTCCCCACATCCGGCAGATGCGTCGAGTACCAGGCCGCCCCCAGCTGCGCCGGCTCGATACCCGCATCCGCCATGGCCTCCTGGTAGGCCTCGAGGATCAGGTCCTCCGGGCTCGCATCCCACCGTTCGCCAAAGCGGCTGCAGCCCATGCCCAGAATGGCCACCTGATCCCTGATGCCTCGTGCCATGTCATGCCTCCGTCACAGCGCGGCGCCGCGCACGGGCGTCGCCTTCCAGAAGTAGCGGGTGTAGTGCCGCCGCTCGTCCGCATCCTTGATGCGGAACACCATGTCCATCGAGGTGCCGGACTGCACCTCGCCAACATCGAGATCGGTGAAGTCCATCAGCAGGCGGCCCCCGCCGGCGAGGTCGACCTGACCGTAGTGATGTGGCGGCGCGGGGTGCCAGGACAGGGCCTCGGCGGACCAGCTCAGGACGGTGCCGCGCCGATCGGCCAGGGGATAGGGACGCTGCGTGTCCAGCAGGGGCGGCGTGTCCACGCTCAGCCGGGATGGCGGAAAATGCACCGTACCCGTGACCTCGCACCGTCCGGCCACGAAGCCGAGCAGCGCATGCCGATGCCGCCAGGCCGTGGACAGCGCCGTCTTGCGGTCCTGCTCGCCGCGCATGCCCCGCTCCAGCGCCAGCTGTCCCTTGAACGACAGGAACTTCGTGTAGCTGCGCTCTTCCTGGCCGCGCGCCAGCCAGCCCGCCACGCCCAAGGCGGGCCGTCGTGCAGCCCGGATGGCGTCGGTGACGCGAAACACCAGCGCCTGCGCGCCCGCCCCGAACTGCGTGACGACGATGATCTCGCCCGGCACGGCCTGCTCCAGGACCTGGGCGAGCATCAGCAGCGCGTGGCCCGTTCCGCTGTCGCCAACGCTGCCGGCCAGATTGTCGACGACGCCCTCGGGCGCCACGCCACAGGCCTTGGCCACCTGCTGGTCCAGCCGGGCAAAGGCGGATGGCAGGATGAAGTGCGTCACCGCCGCCGCGTCCACACCGGCTTGCGCCAGGGCCTGGTGCACGACCTGCGGCACGAGCTTCATGACGCCTTCATCGCGCACCCAGCGCTCTTCCCAGTGGTAGTCGATCGCTTCGCCACTGGCGCGAAAGTGATCGACGAAGTCCGCCGTCAGGCTGGCCCCACCGAGGTAGTCGGCGAGCACGTCGGTGTCGCCCACGCAGACGGCAGCCGAGGCATCGCCGTAGTCCAGCTCCTGCGCGCTGCCCGCGCGCGTCTGGCGCACATCCGCGGCAATGACCAGCGCCTCGCCCCGCCCGGGCGCGGCGCTGTCGAGCGCTTGCGCCAGTGCGCTCAGGGCCGCCCGCGGCGAGCCCCCCAGGTCGGCCGCATCGATGTCCTCGGCCAGGTTCAACGCCCCGGCCACCACGGCGGCGTTCAGGCGCTCCGCGAAGGGCAGCGTGCATGAGGCCAGCATGAGGCGTCGGATGTGCGTGCGGCCTTCGTCCGGGCCCAGGCAGTCGCGCGCTGCCGCCACGGCCAGGGTGATGCTGTCCTCATCCCAGTTCGCGAACGCCCGGGTGCCTTGCCGGCCAACGAACTGCGGGGCGTACCACGCGTTGGCCTGGCCCACGGCGGCGCGCGAGAGCCGCAGCCGAGGCACGTAGGCGCCATAGGCGGTGATGCCGATCATGTCCTGGAGTCCTCGTGTGGCGGCCCATTCAGGCCCAGATGCGCCGCCAGGAAGCGGCCACCGGCGCCCAGCGCCTCTCGGGCCTGCGCCAGGTCGTCGGGAAACTGCTGGAAGACATGGAACATGCCGGGCCAGACCTCGCACGTGGCCGTCCCGCCCGCAGCCCGGATGCGTGCCGCCATGTCCACCGAGTCGTCCAGCACGACCTCGCGCTCGCCGACCTGCAGCAGGACGGGCGGCAGCGCACGCAACGCGTGCGCCGCGGCAAAGAGGGCCGACACGTATGGACTGCGGGTGTCGCCGTCCGGGCCCAGCACCAGCGAGGCGGTCGCGCGCAGCATGGCGGCACCGTGCAGGGGGTCACGATCGGCATGCGTCAGGTAGCTTGCGCCCTGCAGGCTCAGGTCGGTCCAGGCGGACATGAGATAGGCAGCAACGGGCGAAGGCTGACCGTCCGCCTGCAGGCGCAGGAGCGCGCACAGCGCAAGCCCGCCACCGGCAGAGTCGCCCGCCAGCGCGAGGCTGCCGGCCTGGATGCCGCGCTGGAACAACGCCTGCAGGACCGCGACGGCGTCATCGAGGGCCGCGGGATGGCGATGCTCCGGAGCGAGCCGATAGGCCACCCCCAGCACGCTGGCACCCGATGCCGCGGACAACCACCCCATCAGCTCCTGATGCGAGCGCGGCGACCCCAGCTGGAAGCCACCGCCGTGCAGATAGACGATGATCTTGTCCTGCCGTGCGCCTGGCGCCTGTACCCACAGGCAGGGGACGCCACCGATCACCTCGGCGCGGCTCGTGCCCGGACCAGGGGCGGCGAACAGGGCCTGCCAGTCGGCTCGACGCTGCGCGATCGGCGTATCGCGACGCCATCGGGCATAGACCGCCTGCTGTCGCGCGATGAGTGGCGCAATATCGGGATCAGGCGGAATCATGCGCCGCACCCCATGCCACCGGACACGCCAAGCACCTCACCCGTGATGAATCCGGCGGCGTCCCCGGCGAGAAACGCCACCGCGGCGGCCACCTCGTCCGGCGTGCCGAGCCGACCGACGAGCGTGGCGCCCGTCATCGCCGCCAGCAGTCTGTCGCCCCCCTGCGCCACGGCCTGCGCGAGCATGGGCGTGTCGATGGGCCCAGGGGCGATCACGTTGGCCGTGATGCCGAAGCGCCCGTTCTCGCGAGCGAGCGAGCGCGTGAAGGCAATGACGGCGCCCTTGGCGGCGGCGTAGACCGCGCCACCCCGCGAGCCCAGGCGTCCGGCTTCGGACGCGACGTTGACGATGCGGCCCCGCCCTGCCGCCTGCATGCCCGGCAGCACGGCATGCGTCGTGTTCAGCACCGTGTCCAGATTGACTGCCAGCAGGCGGCGCCAGTCAGCAGGCGTGCTGGTGGTGAAAAAGCCGTGTTGATCCGCGCCCGCACAGTTCACCAGCACGGCAAAGGGGCCCTCGCGCGCGACCAGGGCGTGGACCGCATCGAAGTCCGCCAGGTCGACCTGGGCCGCCCGCGCACCCGTGGCGCGGGCCAGTTCTTGGGCAGCGGGCCCCTGCAGGTCCGCGCACACGACGTCGTGTCCGGCTGCGCGCAACGCACGCACCACCGCGGCGCCGATGCCGCTCGCGCCACCCGCCACCAGCGCCCGCTCAGGAAAAGGTTGGGACATGGCCTGGTCTCACTGTCCCGTGAAGTGCGGTGCACGCTTCTCGATCACGGCGGCCAGGCCCTCCAGCGCGTCATTCATCCCGCACAGCACGGCCTGCGTATGGTTTTCTTCGGGCATGGCCGCCTCCACGCCGCGCCCGATGCCGCTCCACAGCAGCCGCTTGGTGCTGGCGAGCGCCGCGGGGGCGCCGGCTGCCAGTTGCCGGGCCAGGTCCCAGCCTGCGGATTCGATATCGGCATCCGCCACCACCCGGGTGATGAGCCCCATCGCCTGGGCCTCGCGCGCGGGGATGGGCGCATTGAGCATCAGGATCTCCATCGCCCGGCGCAGGCCGACCAGTTGCGTGAGCGTGACGGACACCCCCGCATCCGGCACCATCGCCACACGCGTGGCGCCAGCCAGAAAGCAGGCGGACTCGCCTGCCACCACCAGATCCGCGCTACAAACCAGCCCCATGCCGCCACCGCCTGCCGCGTAGCCCTGCACGGCCACGACCACTGGCGGATTGAGCCGGATGAGCGCGGCGACCGCGAGCTGCAGCAGCGAGGTCGCCACCCGGATGTACGCCGGCAGCGCCTTGCCCTGGGCAAGGAAAGTATGGACGTCGCCGCCCGCACAGAAATGGCGCCCGGCGCCGGTGATCAGGACGGCGCGCACCCGGCTGTCGCCATGCACCCGCAGCACGGCCGCGTGCAGCGCCTGCAGCAGGTCCACGTTCAGGCCGTTGGCGGCCTCGGGCCGGTTCAGCCGCAGATGGGCCACACCATCGGCATGCACGGTCAACAGGACCGGGCCTTCGGTGACGAGCCTGTCGTCACCCGCGTTCACAGCGTCTGGCATTCGGTGTCTCCTCCGATGCAGCGTCGTTGGACCGGACCGCCGAGCGCGGTCCGGGAAAGGTCAGATCAGGAAAGCCATCGAGAACAGGGCATCGGCGTTGTTGACCAGGCAGACCTTCTTGTGGGCCATGCGCCAGTCGCCTTCCGCACGCCGCAACGTGTAGTGGGTGCGCGCAGCCCACAGGATGTCGCCGCGCGTCTGCGTCTCGAAGATGAGCACGTTGCAGGCGACCTGCACCTGCGCGCCGTCATCGGCCACCAGTTCGACGTTCGAGATCAGACGGCGCAGTCGCGACTGCGGGGTCTGGCTCAGGCGCCGTCCGGTGTTCAACTGCCGGATGCGCAGGCGGATGCGCGATCGGTTGTCATAGACGATCGACATCACCTGCTCGGGGTCGCCATCATCGCCATTGGCCGGCACCCAGTAGACGCCGTCGTCCGTCCACAGGGCGTCCCAGGCGTCGTACTGATGTTCGTCCTGCAGGCGGGCTTCGCGATACAGGAACTGCGTGACCTCGGCCAGGGTGGCCTGTTGCTCGGCGGACCAGGCCATCATTCGGCCTCCATCAGCGCGCGGTAGTGACGCCAGATGCCACGCGTCGGCGTCTCGTCGGTGTTGTCGCCGATCCGGAACCCATCCTCGTCGCGGCGTTCACGGTGCTGGCCACGCCCCAGGAACAGCCACTCCGGGTTGCGCATGCGCGCGCCCATCTGCGTGCGTTCGTACATCTCGGCATCGTCCGCCAGCAGAAAGCCCGCGGGGCCGACCGAGCCCATCGTCTGCTGCCGCATACGACGGTTCAGGTCGGGCGCCCCCTTGAACTGCAGTGCGGTGACATGCTGTACCGTCTCGTCCACGGCCAGTGGCTGGATCACGAAGATCTGGATCTCGGCGATGAACAGATTGGGATAGATCATGATGTGCGGCGTGCCGTCGATCATGATCTGACGAGCCCTGTCATCGCCATAGGCGGCCTGCATGCTGGCCGTGTAGGCCGGCAGGCGATCGGCCGTGGTGCCGAACCAGCCCATCGGCACGTCGCGCCGGCGAAACTCCGGGCGCAGGTCGTTCTCGGTATGGCCGTTGCCAAAATCCCGCGACACGGCGATCGAGTCGCTGCTGTAGAGCGTGCCGATGCCGCTCTGCGCCACCTCGAAGATGGACGCATGCACGAAGGATGGGTGATAGCCATCGGTTTCGTTCTCGACCAGGAACTTCCAGTTGGCCTTGACCTTGTGCTTCAGAAAGCCCGCCGTGATCTCGACCTCACCGTCGGGCGACGTCTCGCACAAGGCGTCGATGGCGCGCGCGGCAGGGCCGAGGTGTTCTTCCAGGGAAGGCCCCTCGGCTGCCATCGAGCCGAACACGAAGCCGCGATAGCTCGCCACGCGCGCAACGCGGCCCAGGCCGAATGCCGTGCGATCCACGCCGTCGTAGCCGGAAGGAAATGGCCAGCCTTTGAGCGCGCCGTCGTTGGCAAATGTCCAGCCATGGTAGGGACAGGTGAACGAGCGCGCCGAGCCGCTGTCCTTCATGCAGACGCGATTGCCCCGATGCGGGCAGCGGTTGTGCAGAAGGTGAATCTTGCCCGCCCTGTCGCGCGTCATGATGATCGGCTCGGGGCCGATCGACTTCATCACGAAATCGTTGGGTTCACGCACTTCGCTCTCGTGACCGACGTAGACCCAGGTGCGAAACCAGATCTTCTCGAGTTCGGCCTGGTAGATGGCAGGATCGGTGTAGAGCGAACCATGCACCTGCGCCGGCCTGACCAGCGCGTCCCACTGGATGGGCACCGCAGGCGCGGCAGCGGGTGCCGCGATGGGATTGCATTCGTCCAAGATGAGCCTCCGTCGGGAGTTCTGAGAGTTGTAGGACGGCTTCGATGGTGGAATAATAGTCCGACGCGACGGTTTATGTCAACGCGCATTCCCGGAGAGACCGCACCATGCCAACCGTTCATTTCATCGACCCCGAGGGCATCGAGCATGTCATAGACACGGCTGCCGGCAAGAGCCTGATGCAGATCGCCGTCGACCACGCGGTGCCGGGCATCCTGGGCGATTGCGGCGGCGCCTGCAGCTGTGCCACCTGCCATGGCTATGTCGATGAGGCCTGGCTCGCGCGCCTGCCACCACCGTCCGAGACCGAAACCTACATGCTGGAGGGCGTGCTCGAGCTGCGCGCGAACAGCCGGCTGTGCTGCCAGTTGCGCCTGGACGATGCCCTGGACGGCATCCGCGTCCAGGTCGCCGACGACCAGGGCTGATCGCCACCGGGGCCGCCCGGACGGGCTTGCCTTGCGGCGGGCCCGCCCTGGTCGGGGCGTTACGGCGCCTGCGCATAGGCAAGCAGACACTCCTGGGTCGCGGTGGCCAGATGCCGGCCTTGCGCATCGTGGTACTGGGCAAGCGCCAGGCCCCGCCCCTCGCCGCATCCCAGCGCCGTGGTGTCCACGTGGATCCAGGCGTCCGCCCGTGGCAGCGCGTGGATCCAGATGACGTGGTTCAGGCTCGATATCTGCAAGCGCCGGCCGGCCAGGCTCGAAAGATGGGGTCGCAGCAGGCAGAAGTTCAGCCACCAGTCGGTCAGGTACGCGAAGGCGCTCAGGTGCAGGCCCGCGTCTGCCGCCGGCAGCGCGTCGCTTGTCTTCACCCAGTACCGGAATGCGCCAGGGCCGGCTACGCCCATCAGTTGCCGATCCGGATCCGGGACCCGGAAGTCCAGACCCGGCAGGTCGGCCATGCCATAGCCGCCGATGCGTTCGCGCCAGGCCAGCCGCGCTGCCGGAACCTCGCCCAGATCGACGGCTGCCTCCGGTGAGTCACCGTCTGGCGCCGTGCAGGGCATGGCCTGACGGGGCCCTGGCAGCGCGCGCCCGCAGGTCGCCAATGCCCGGAACGCCGCTCGCCCGCCCTGCTGAGCCACGGCCTCGCACGACTGAAAGCGGCGCCCTTGCTGCAGCGGCACGACCTCGATGTCCAGGGGATGCTCCGGACGCGCGCCCCGCAGGAAGAGACAGCTCAGCATGGTGACAGGGTGGTCGACGGGTCCGGCCAGCGTGACCGCACGCATGGCCTGCCCCAGCAGCAGACCACCGTAGGCGACGCCATTCTGGTTGGCATCCCCCATCCGGCCCCGCCAGCGGTTCGGTCCGCAGGGGTCCAGCGCCAGCCGCGTGGCGGTGCCCGTCATGCCGGCGTTCCCGGCCGGGGTGCCGCATCGGCACGCCGGTGTCCCGCCGTGCGCGGCTCGATCCCGGGACGCAGCCGCCAGTCGCTGCCGAACTCGTCCAGGCGGTGCGACGGCAACGGCGTCACGGTGTCTATCGCGCGCAGGCGAGCGACATAGCCCTCGAGATAGGCTGCCCGGCTCTGCGGCGTCGTGTAATGGATCGACCAGCCCGCAAACGGTGGCAGGACGGTGAATCCCGCGTAACCCAGGGTGCCATGCTGCAGATGCCACAGGTTGATGTCCAGGGCGGCCAGCAGGCCGTCCGGCTCGACCATCCCGGGCAGGCAGCCCGTGGTCGTGCACACCATGGCCCGCTTGCCGCGCATGCCACCCTGGTCGAAGCGGCGCCCTGCGCCGTAGACCAGGCCATTGACGAAGACCCGGTCGATCCAGCCCTTGAGGATCGCCGGGGTCGAGAACCACCACAGGGGGAACTGCAGGATCAGCAGATCGCAGGCGAGCAGCTTGTCGATCTCCGCCTGGATGTCCGCGGAGAAGGCGCCGTGGGCCTGCGCGTGCTTCTGCTCGCGGTCGTACTGCAACTGGTCCGTGAAGCGCCGCTCGGTGAAGTCGGCGGCCGACGCCACGGGGTTGAAGCCCATGGCGTACAGATCGGAGACCACAACGTCATGGCCACCGTCGGCCAGCACCCGCTGCGAGGCCTCGAGCAACGCCCGGTTGAAAGACCGGGGCTCGGGATGGGCGTAGACGATGAAGACGTTCATGGCAGCTCCGAAGCAATCGAGGGATGGGCCTCACGCCCGGGAAAGACGGGTTCACGACGCGCAAGGAACGCGCTGACGCCCTGGGCAAAGCTCGGGCCGTCCACGAGTTCGCGCTGCCGTTCTCGCTCGTAGGCGCGCTGTGCGGGCAGATCCTGCCGGGCCGCCAGCGCCAACAAGCGCCGTGCCTCGCCGATCGCATGCGCCGGCAGAGCCGCCAGCCGCTGCGCGATCTGCAGGGCGTGCTCGTCCAGGCGCTCGTCGTCCACGCAGGCCCAGATCAGGCCCCACTCGACGGCCTGCGCCGCGCCCAGCCGCTCGCCCAGCAACGCCATGCCCAGGGCGCGCGGCTCGCCCAGGATGCGGGTCAGACGCCAGCTCGACCCCATGTCGGGGCAGATGCCCAGCTTCGGCAGGAAGGGCAGGTAGAAGTACGCCGAGCGCGCGGCGATCACCACGTCGCCGGACAGGGCAAGCCCGACGCCACCGCCTGCGGCAGCGCCGTTCACGGCACACACCACCGGCACCGGGAAGTCCTGCAGCAGGCGCAGCACCGGTTCGGCATGCTGCGCGAGCAGATCCGCCACATGCCCCCCCAGCGTCTCGCCGGGACCCAGGCTGTCGCCGCGCCGGGTGAGATCCGCGAGGTCCGCACCACTCGAGAAGCCCTTGCCCACGGCGCCCAGCACCACGGCCCGCACGCCGGTGTCGGCGGCCGTCGCCAGCAGGGCCCGATGCAGGGCGTCCAGCAAGGGCGCGGTCAGCGGGTTCAGGCGCGCGCCGTCATTCAGGCGCAGGACCGCGACATCGCCGCAGCGCTCCTGCAGGACAGGGTCATGGGCGGTCATGGCTGCTCTCCGGCATCATGCAGCACCCCGTCACGCTGCCAGCCCGCGAGGGTCTCGGGCGCCAGCCCGGCGGCGCTCAGGATGCGCAGGGTGTCCCCGCCGATCTCGGGCGGTGGCGCAGCCAGGCGTGATGGCGTCCGATCGAATCGCGGCGCCGGCGCCGGCATGGTGGCACCGGCCATCGTCGCGAAGGTGCCACGGGCCCGGTTGTGCGGATGCGCAGGCGCCTCGGCCATGCTGAGCACCGGGGCGAAACAGGCGTCGGTCCCCTCCAGATCGGCACACCAGGCGTCGCGCGTGCGCTGACTGAACAGTCCGGCGAACTTCGCACGCAGCGCAGGCCAGGCGCCCGCCTCCCACTGCGCCTCGAATGCAGGGTCCTCGACGCCGCACAGGCGCAGCAGTTCGCGATAGAAGGCGGGCTCGATCGCGCCCACCGCCACGTACTTGCCATCGGCGCACGCATACGCGCCATAGAACGGCGCTGCGCCATCCAGGAAATTCGTGCCCCGCCGATCGTGCCAGAAGCCCTTGGCGTGCAGGGCGTACTGGGCCGACATCAAGAGCGCAGCCCCATCCGTCATCGCAGCGTCCACGACCTGGCCCTGACCGCTGTGCTGCGCTTGCGCCCAGGCCGCCAGCACGCCCACCACCAGCAGCATGCCGCCCCCGCCGTAGTCCCCCACCAGGTTCAAGGGAGGAGTTGGCGGCGCGTGTGCGTCACCCATGGCATGCAATGCTCCGCTGAGGGCGATGTAGTTCAGGTCATGGCCCGCCGCCTGGGCGAGCGGCCCCGTCTGTCCCCACCCCGTGATACGGCCATAGATGAGTCGCGGATTGCGCGCGAGGCAGACCTCCGGGCCAAGACCCATCTGCTCGACCACCCCGGGGCGAAAGCCTTCGATCAGCACGTCCGCCGTCGCCACCAGGGCAAGGACGGCCTCGACGGCACGCGGATCCTTCAGGTTCAGCGCGACGGACTCGCGCCCGCGGTCGACCAGGCTGTCGTTGCGCAGCATGGCCGCCAGGCCCGTGGGCGGTGTGCGCGGCGGCAGGCGGTCCACGCGGATCACGCGCGCGCCCATGTCCGCGAACAGCATGCCGGCAAACGGGCCCGGCCCGATGCCCGCGAGCTCAATGACGGTGAGGTGAGACAAAGGTCCTGACATTCGAGCACTCCCTCCAAGGAGACGATGAGCAGGCGCGGCCCTTACATCCGCTTGGCGACTTCTTCCAGCATGACTTCGGTCGCCCCGCCACCGATCGTCAGGATGCGCGCATCGCGCGCCATGCGTTCGATGGGCGTGCCCGTCATGTAGCCCGTGCCCCCATGCAGCTGCAGGCAGGTATGCACCACTTCCTGCAACGTCTCGGCCGAGATCGCCTTGAGCATCGACACCTCGCGCACCGTGTCCTTGCCCTGCTCGATCATCAGCGCGCACTGGTAGGTCAGCGCGCGCACGGCGGCCGTCTTGGCCGCCACCCAGGCGATCTTGTTGCGCACCACGGGTTGGTCCCACAACGATTTGCCGAAGGCCTGGCGCTGCCGCAGGTAGTCGACCGTCAGGTCGATGGCGCGCGCTGCGCTGCCCGACACCAGGGCGCCGACGACGAGGCGCTCGTTCTGGAAGGTGCTCATGATGTAGTAGAAGCCCTGCCCGGCCTCGCCCAGCAACGCGTCGGCCGGCAGGCGCAGGTCGTCCAGGAAGAGCTCGGCCGTGTCCGACGAACGCCAGCCGTGCTTGTCGAAGCGGCGTGCCACCTTCAGGCCGGGGTTGTCCTTGTCCACGATGAAAAGCGACATGCCGCGGCTGCCGCGCGCCTGCGGATCCGTGCGCGCGGCAACGACGTAGATGTCGCCCAGCACCCCGTTGGTGATGAAGGTCTTGGACCCGTTCAGCACCCAGCCACCGTCTGCGGTCTCCACCGCGCTGGTGCGCAGGCCTGCCACGTCCGACCCCGCACCGGGTTCGGTGACGCAGATCGCGCCCACGCGCTCGCCCGCGCAGGCCGGCACCAGGTACCGCTGCTTCTGCGCGTGCGTGCCGCGATGGGCAATGTGCGACACCGACATGTCGCTGTGCACCGTCAATGCGGCCGCCACCCCGCCGTAGCCGGATCGCGCGAGCTCTTCGCCCAGCACCACCGAGGCCAGCGGGCCCATGTCGCCGCCGCCATACTCGGACGGATGGCGCATGCCCAGGAATCCCATCGCCCCCAGCTCGCGAAAGAGTGCACGCGGGATCTCGCCGGCGGCTTCCCAGTCATCGCCGTGGGGCACGATGCGCTCGCTGACGAAGCGGCGCAGTTGCGACCGGACCATGCGCAGGTCTTCACTGAGCATGTCGGGTTCCTGGAATTCGAATTCACTCATGATCTTTCCCGGCCGCATGACACACGGCGCACGCCGGCACAATAGTCCGACTTGACGGTTTATCTTATGATGCTGTTGTCCGGGCTCATGGCTTCCTGCCTCGCCCCGGCAAGCCCTACACTGACGTCCTGCCCCAAACCCTTCTTCGGGCGCACGCCTTGATTCCCCTGCTCCCAGGAACCCCCAGCCCATGCCGCGCATCCGATCCGACGACTACGACACCAAGAGCCAGGCGATCCTCGACTGCGCGGCGTCCCTCTTTGCCAAGGAAGGCTACCCCTCGGCCAAGATGCAGGATGTCGCCAAGGCCTGCGGCGCGACGAAGTCCATGCTCTATCACTACTTCCCGACCAAGGACGATCTGCTGTTCACCCTGCTGCAGGAACATCTGCAGCGGGTGATCCAGGCGGTGGAGGACGCCACCGCCACGGCGGGCACGCCGCACGAACGCGTGAGCCGGCTGGTCGAGGCCTACACGCAGAAGTCCGCGCAGTCGCGCCGCCGGCACGTGGTGGCGATGAACGACGTGAAGTACCTGCCGCGTGCGAAGCAGGTGCCCTTGCTCGAGCTGCAGCGCCGCCTCACGACCCTCGTGACGGATGCACTGCGCGCGGCCAACCCGGCGCTGCCCGAGACCGCCTACAAGCCCTACGGCATGATGCTGCTGGGCATGCTCAACTGGACCGACTTCTGGTTCAAGCCGTCCGGCGCGATGAAGCCCCAGGAACTGTGCGACCGCATGACGCGGCTGTTCCTCCATGGCTTCATGGCCGAGAAGGCGTGAGCCAGGCATTCAGTTCACCGACTGATAGGTGGCCGCAGCCGGGTCGGCCTTGAGCAGGAAGAGCTCGGGCGCGGCCAGGTGATCGGTGGCCGTGAAGCTGATCGGAGTCATCGCGCCGGTATCCAGGTCGGTCACCTTCGCCAGCGCACCGTTCACGCACGGCCAAGTCAGGTCCTCGCCACAGCGCCCGATGGCGTCGAACAGCGCGCGGGCCGCGGCATACCCCGTGAAGGTGTAGCGGTTGACGCGGGCCTGCTCCTCCGGGCTCAGGTGCTTGCCGACCTTGGCCATGAAGTCCTTGGCCTGCGGTGACGATTCCAGGTACACGTAGTCGACCGTGTAGACGTTCTCGCCGGCATTGCCCATCATCTTGGCCATGGCCGGCACGCGCGACACATAGGTCACGCCCACCGGAATCTTGTGGGCGATGCGTTCCAGTTCCTTGACCATGGTGACGTTCTCGCCCAGCACGCCGCCCGCCAGCAGGGCCTGCGCTCCGGCCTGCTTCACGCGCAGCATCTCCGACGAGAAGTCGGTCTGCCCCTTGCGATAGGTCTGGCGCGAGACGACTTTCAGATCCAGCTCCTTCGCGGCACGGTCAAAGCCCGTGCGCACGTTCTCGCCGTACTCGTCGTCCTGCGAGACCAGCGCCCAGCTCTGGTCCGGATAGCGCGCGGCCATGCGCTTGGTCAGCTCGTAGACCGCATCGCGCATGTCGTAGCCCACGGCATAGATGTTCTCGGTCACCGGCTCGTACAGGCCCTCGAAGGTCGTGATCGGCGCCATGGCCGGGATGCCGGACTGGCGGATCAGCGGCATGGCTGCCTGCGCCTGGGCCGTCCCGGAGATCGACGTCAGCGCAAACACCTTGTCGTTGTTCAGCAGCTTGCGCACGCCCTGGATGGTGCGCGAGGGCACGTAGCCGTCGTCCTCGGAGATCAGCCGCACGCGCCGTCCATGCAGGCCGCCTGCCTCATTGATCTCGGCCACGGCCACCTTCACGCCCAGGTTGTGCGCCACCCCCAGCAGGGCGGGCGGGCCGGTCAGCGGCAGGATGTCGCCGATGACGATCTCCTTGTCCGTGACACCCTGCTGCGCGGCGGCACAGACGAAGGCTGCCGATGCCATCAGGCAGCCTGCTGCGATGCGAACCAGTCGTGCTTTCATGTCGACCCCTCGTTCAGCGGCCAGGACCGCCGGATGGGGCAGCGGCCGGACTGGCTGCTGCCGTTGCAGACTCCCGGATCAGTAGCGCAGCGGCCACATGACCCAGGCGTGACGCAGGTCGTGCCACATGCCGCGCAGGCCACGTGGATCGAACCGCAGGAATGCGATGATGGCCAGTCCGTACAGGATGGTCTTGACCTCGTGGGCACTGGTCGTCATGACGTCGGCGAGCGCGCCGCCCGCGAACCGCGTGAGCGAGGCCAGCAGCTCGGGCATCGACACGATGAACACCGCGCCCAGGACCGCCCCCAGCACGGATCCGATGCCCCCGACGATGACGATGGCCAGGGCCTCGATGCTGAGCAGGAACGGGTAGCCCTCGACCGACACCATGTTCATGTAGAGACCCATGAGCGCGCCCGCCACGCCCGTGAGGGCGGCGCTGAGCAGGAATGCCAGCAGCTTGTAGCGCACGAGGCTGATGCCCATGGTGCGCGCGGCGATGTCGTTGTCCCGGATGGCCACGAGCGCGCGGCCGACGTAGCTGCGCCGCAGGTTGAGCACCGCGAGCAGCGCCAGCACCGCGCCTGCCAGGCAGAACCAGTAGAAGGCCCGGTCGCTCGCCAGGTCCACCCCGAACATGACGGGGCGATCCAGCAGGATGCCGCTGCCCCCGCCGGTGAAGGACCCACCCGCCAGGATGAGGGCACTCGCGATGTGGGCGAAGGCCAGGGTCGTGATGGCCAGATACAGGCCATGCAGCCGCAAGGACGGGATGCCCACCACCAGGCCGCAGATGGCGGGCACCACGGCGGCCAGCACCAGGCCGATCTCGGGCGGCAGGCCGAAGCGGGTGACCCCGATCGCATACGCGTACCCACCCAGCATCAGAAAGCCCACGTGTCCGAGCGAGATCAGGCCCGCGAATCCGGTGAGCACCATCAGGCCGAGCGCCCCGATCAGCGTGAACAGGATGATCGTCATGTGCGAGAGCAGGAAGTTGCTGAGCACCAGGGGCGCAAGCACCAGGGCCACCACCAGGACGAGCGCCCAAGCCTTGACGACCGGCGAGTCGGTGAGAACGACCAGATCGCCATACCGCTGCTTGAAGAATCCGCTGCGCATCACACCCTCTCGATCCGTTTTTCACCGAAGAGCCCGAAGGGCCGCACCATCAGCACCACCAGGATCAGCACGAAGCCCGCGACATCCTTCAACGTGCTGGCCATGTAGCCGCCCACCAGGTTCTCGAGCACACCGATGATCAGGCCGCTCAGCCCCGCCCCCAGGATGGCGTCAAAGCCACCCAGCACCGTGGCCGGAAAGGCCTTGAGGCCGATTTCGTACAGGGTCGGCGCGAGCCCGTAGATCACGGCGAAGAACGCGCCCGCGACGCCAGCCAGCGCCGCGGCGCAGGCCCAGGCCACGGCCTGCACGCGCGCGGCATCGATGCCCATCAGCCGTGCCGTCTTTTCGTCGGCGGCCACGGCCCGCATCGCCACGCCGAAGCGGCTGCGGCGCAGGAAGAACCAGAAGCCGGCCACCGCCACGAGCAGCGCGATGATGACCGCGATCTGACCGGCCCGCAGTCCGACGCCGCCCATCTGCACGATCGTGTCCGCGCCCGCGACCTCGAACTTGTGGGGTGCCGCACCCCAGATCATGGTGACCAGGGCGCGCAGCACGACCGCGAGGCCGACGGTGACGAGCACGACCGACAGCACCGGCTCGCCCAGCATGGGCCGCATCACCAGGCGCTCGCACACGAGTCCGAGCAGCACGCCGATCACGATCGCCGCCAGCACGGTCGTCACCGCCCCGGTGCCGAAGGTCGTGGCTAAGGACCACGTCAGGTAGGCCGTCAGCATGCCCAGTTCGCCCTGGGCGAAATTGACGATCCCGGTGGCCTTGTAGATCACCGCAAAGCTCATGGCGACCAGGCCATAGATGGCGCCCACGGCCAGGCCGGACACGACCAGTTCGATCAGATAGCTCATCACGTGCCTCCGTAGATCAGATCGAGCTCGCGGGCGAACTTCTTGTCGATGAGGCCGCGGCGCACCTTCTGCGTGGCCGTCAGCTCACCATCGTCATGATCGAGCTCCTTTTCCAGCAGGACGAAGCGGCGCACGTTCTCGACACGGGCAAAGCGGGTGTTGACCTCGTCGACTACTTTCTGGATCAGCGCCCGGACTTCGGGCAGCAGGGTCAGCGATCGGTAGGTCGTGTAGGGCACGCTGTTTTCCGCCGCCCAGCGTCCCACCGTGTCGAAATCGATCTGGATGAGCCCGCCCAGGAACTTGCGGCCCTCGCCGACCACGATGGCCTCGCGCACGTAGGGGCTGTCCTTCAGGGCGTTCTCGATCTCGGAGGGCGCGATGTTCTTGCCGCCCGCGGTGATGATGATCGCCTTCTTGCGATCCACCACGGCGATCTCGTCGGTGCCACGGGACTCGATGATGTCCCCCGAGGCCAGCCAGCCGTCGGCGTCCAGCACGTCCGCCGTCCCCTTCTCATCGAACAGATAGCCCTTGAAGACCCCCGGCGAGCGGATGAAGATCTCGCCATCCTCGCCCAGGCGCCACTGCGTGCCCGGCATCGCCGGCCCGCAGCTTCCCGGCAGCAGCGGACGTCCCGGCAACTGCACGAAGGCGAGTCCGCCCGCTTCGGTCAGGCCATAGCCCTGCCCCACGGGCAGGCCGATGATGTCGAAGAACTTGAGGGTTTCGGGCGACACCGAGGCGCCACCGCACATCCGCGTGTGCGTGCGGTTCAGTCCCATGTGGCGCTGCATGTTGCGAAACAGCAGCCAGTACCAGAGTCCGAACTCCAGCCGCTGGCCCACGCCCGTGGCACGGCCCGCCTGCGCCCGCGCATCGGACAGCACCCGGCCGCGCCGCATGCCGGTCCGATACAGGGCGCGCTGCAGGCGGCCGCTGTCCTTCATGCGGAATTCGAAGTGCTGCTGAAGCTTCTCCCAGATCCGGGGCACGCCCAGGAAGAATGTCGGTGCAATCTCGCGGATGTTGCTCGCCACCGTATCGACCGACTCCGCGAAGTTCACACAGCCGCCCGTCAGAAGGTGCAGCACTGTCGAATAGCTGCGCTCGGCCACGTGGCACAACGGCAGGTAGCACACCGACTCGAAGCGATGCGCCAGCATGCCGCGCGCGTGCGCATAGGCATAGGCGCCATACACGAAGCTGCGGTGCGTGAGCATCGCGCCCTTGGGCGGGCCCGTCGTGCCCGAGGTGTACACCAGGATGTTGACGTCGTCCGGGCGCAGGCTGTCGATGCTGGCATCCAGGCGCTGCGCGGCCTGCGGGTCCTCGGCGAGCAAGGCATCACCCAGCTGCAGCAACGCCTCGAAGGCGTGCGGCTGGCCATCCGGGTAGTGGCGCAACCCCTTCATGTCCACACAGAACAGGTGCTCGAGGTCGGGCAGGCCCCGGCCCTCGCGCATGGCGTCCAGCACCTTGTCCGTCTGCTCCTGGTCCCCGGTGATGGCCAGACGCGCGCGGCAGTGGCCCGCGATGTACTGCACCTCGAGCCACGGATTGGTGGGATACACGCCGACCACCTGCACGCCGAGCATCTGCGCACCCAGGTCGGCGTAGAACCACTCGGGCACGTCCTCGCTCACGATGACGATGCGGTCACCGCGCTGCAGCCCGAGCTTCATCATGCCCAGCGCCGCGCGCCTGGCGCTGGCCAGATACGCAGCCCACGTCCGGCCCTGCCAGACGCCGCGCACCTTCTCGCGCAACGCCGTCTGCCCGCCGCGCTCGCGCGCCTGCCAGGCGAGCAACGCGGGCAAGGTCACTTCGCCACGGATCAACTGATCATGCGTGAACATGCGTGGTCTCCTCGCCCAGATAGGCGGCCAGAACGGCCGGGTTGGCCGCGACCTCGCGCGGCGTGCCTTGCGCGATCAGACAGCCGAAGTCGAGGACGTACACGCGATCGGACAGGTCCATGACCACCTGCATGTCATGCTCGATCATCAGCACCGCCACGCCAAAGGCCTCGCGCACGTCCAGCGTGAAGCGGGCGATGTCTTCCTTTTCTTCGCGGTTCATGCCCGCCACGATCTCGTCGAGCAGGAGCAGGCGCGGCTCACAGGCGAGCGCCCGGCCAAGCTCCACGCGCTTTTGCTGGCCGTACGACAGCTGGCTCACCGGCTTGTCGCGCAGTTCCTCGATTTCCAGGAACTCGATCAAGTATTCAACTTTCTCCCGCGCTTCGATTTCCGCACGACGCGGCCGCCCCCAGAAGACCAGGGACTCGAGCACCGAATAGCGAAAGTGCATGTGCCGGCCGACCAGCAGGTTCTCGGCCACCGTGCCATGCTGGAACAGGGCCAGGTTCTGGAAGGTCCGACCCACGCCGCGCCGCACGAAATCAGCGGCCGCCAGCCCCGCGGTACTGCGCCCGTCGATGACGATCTCGCCGTCCGAGGGCGGCAGCACGCCGCTGATCAGGTTGAAGGTCGTCGTCTTGCCTGCGCCATTGGGTCCGATGAGGCTCACGATCTCGCCGGGCATGACGCGCAGGCTGACGTCGTTGACCGCCTTGACCCCGCCAAAGCGCTTGGAGATGCCGCGCACATCCAGCACCGGAGTGACATCCTGGTTCATGACAGCCACCGCTTGCGTCGCTTGTAGTGTTTGACGTCCTTCATGCTGGCCGACTGCTCGCGTGCACCCAGCCCCAGGTAGAACTCGCGCACGTCCGGATTGCGCTGCAACTGCTCGCTCGCGCCATCCAGCACGATGCGCCCGTTCTCCATGATGTAGGCGTAGTCGGCGATGGCCAGCGTCCGGCTCGCGTTCTGTTCGACCAGCAGAATGGTCAGCCCCGTCGTCGCACGCAGTTGCACGATGGCGTCGAAGATCTCGCGCACGATCAGCGGGGCGAGCCCCAGGGAAGGCTCGTCCAGCGCCAGGATGCGCGGGCGCGCCATCAGCGCGCGGCCGATCGCCACCATCTGCTGTTCGCCACCGGACAGATAGCCCGCCGTGGTGCCGCGCAACGCCACCAGGCGCGGAAACAGGTTGTAGACATAGTCGCGGCCGCGCGCCAGCGAGGCCCGGTCCTGCAGGTGCGCGCCGGCGATCAGATTCTCATCCACGGTCAGGGTGGCGAAGAGCCTGCGGCCTTCGGGCACCTGCACCATCCCGCGCCGCACGATGCCGGGTGCATCGCGCGTGTCGACCGCGACGCCCCCCATGTGGATGCTGCCCTTCTCGATCACGCCATCCTCCGCATCGAGGACGCCGGAGACGGCCTTCAGCACGGTCGACTTGCCGGCGCCGTTGGCGCCCAGCAACGCCACGATCTGGCCCGCATGGACCTCCAGCGAGACATCGCGCACGGCCTCGATCACGCCGCCATAGACGACCTGGATGTTCTGGATCGCCAGGGCCGCGGGCTCCGGCGGGGCATGGGCGGGCGCAGCCCGGTCCGTCTCACGCAACTCAGTCATCGAACCACCGTCTCGTTGGTCTGGATTGAGGAATTCTGCGGCAGCAGCGTGCGGGTGGCGTCGGGAGTTACCCGCAGCGGCGCGATACAGCGCGCCATGCCGACGGATCGCGCTTGGCGCGACGCTGTCCTGGACACGTGGCTGTCCGGCGTGAGTGTGTTGTCTCCATGCTCCACCTCGGATCGGTGCCTGGGGCCCGATTGTCTATTTATAGTCCGACACGTCGGACGAATTATGGAGGGGAAACGTCAATGGTGCAATGGGTTGAGGCGCACGCGCGCCCGATCCTTTTACGCGCCGCCCGGACGCGACGAGGGCCGGTCACGCATCGCGTGACCGGCCCTCATGGCCTGCGTGAATTCAGCCTGGCGTTCAGCCGCGGGCAGCTTCGTACTGCTGCTCGCGTGCCTGGTATGCCTGGCTGCCCAGATCCGGCGTGATCTCGCCTTGCCAGGCCTGGGCCAGGCCGGCGTCGTGCCAGGCAGCCAGGTCACGCTGCACGTCGGCGCGCGACACGGGCTGGGCGGCGGTGTGCTGGTATCGTTGCTGGCCGGCGCGGTACGCGTTGCTGTTCACGTCCGGCGTGTTCTCGCCACGCCAGGCCTGCGCAAGACCGGCGGCACGGTAGTCGGCCAGATCGGTCAACACCTGGGCGCGCGTGGTGCTGCTGGCCGGACGCGGTTCCGGGGGGCTGATTTCCTGGGCCTGGGCGGCGACGGCGGTCAGGCTCAGGGCACCGGCGGAGAACATCAGGGCGAGGCGGTTGGCGAGTTGGTTTTTCATGAGAATGGCTTCCTGTGTGGCTTGTGAGTTGGTCAGCGCTGTCGTTGACCATGACTGCACTCTAACGACCCAGGGCTGACCCCAACTTGACGGGAAACCGACATTTCTGTCAGTGTGGTGACTAAGTGTTTTCCCTAGGAGGGAAAACCATGGGCCGGCCAATTGTCACAACAAATGGCAGGCACGCGCGGCTGACAGGAATGTCAGCGGCCGGTCAGCGCCGGGACAAGTGCGCTCGATACAATCATTCGTCAGTGGCCGCAACGGCCACGATCCCGCCACCCTGGGAAACCATCATGCGCGTGCTGATCATCGAAGACGAGGAGAAGACCTCGTCCTATATCGTGCGAGGCCTGACCGAACACGGTTATTCCGTCGACGCCGCGGCCAACGGCGTCGACGGCCTGCACTGGGCCCTGGAAAACGACTACGACGCCATCGTCCTGGACCTCATGCTGCCCGGCATGGACGGCTACACGGTGCTCGAGAACCTGCGTCGCCAGAAGGCGACGCCCGTCATCATGCTGTCCGCGCGCAGCACGGTGGACGACCGCGTGCACGGCCTGCGCAAGGGCGCGGACGACTACATGCCCAAGCCGTTCTCGTTCATCGAGCTCATTGCGCGGCTGCAGGCGTTGTCGCGGCGCAGCGCCGAGCCGCGCGAAGCCACGGTGCTGCAGGTGGAGGACCTGGTCATCGACCTGCTGGCGCGCCGCGCGACGCGGGCCGGCCAGCGGCTGGATCTGACCGCCAAGGAATTCGCCTTGCTCGCCCTCTTCGTGCGGCAGGAGGGCAAGGTGCTGTCCAAGCTGATGATCGCCGAGCAGGTGTGGGACATGAATTTCGACAGCGACGTGAATGTCATCGAAGTGGCCGTCAAGCGCCTGCGGGTCAAGGTGGACGCGCCCTTCCCGACCAAGCTGCTGCATACGGTGCGCGGCATGGGCTATGTCCTGGAGTCCCGCACGCAGGGCCTGGCGAGACCGCTATGAAGCTCCGGGTATCCCTGGCATGTCGCCTGGCGGTGATGTTTGCGCTGACCGCGGCGGTGGTCTTTGCCGGCGTCGCGTTCTTTCTGTATTGCGTGCTCGCCGACTCGGTGCGCGGCCAGATCCGCGATGAGCTGACCTTTCAGCACGCCCTCCTCGACAGCACGGTCAAGCAGGCGGAAACGCCTGCCCTGTGGGCCGCGCTGACCCGCAAGCTCGACGCCATGTCCCCCGATGGCGGGCGCATCGAGTACTCGATCTACTCTGCCGACCCGGCCTTCCGGTTCGGCAACTGGCGCGCGCTGGAGCGGGAGGTGGGCCCGCGCGACGACGCCCTGCATTTCCTGGGAGCCGAGGCCAACCCCTCGCTCACCCGCTGCGCCATGGCCAAGCGGATCGACGCGTTGGGCGACAGACCCGAGCTGCGCTTCGTCATCGCCCTGGACTGCACCTCGTACCTGCGCACCAAGGAGTCGTTCACGACGGTGCTGACCGTCTCGGCCGCCCTGGGCATCCTGCTGGTCGCGCTGCTGGGCTATCACGTTGCCCAGCTCGGCCTGCGACCGGTGCGCCATCTCAGCCAGCAGGCCAATGCGCTGCCACCGAGCGACCCCACGCGCCGCCTGGAACTGCGCAGCCTGCCACCCGAGATCCATGAGCTCGCCCTGTCGTTCAACAACGCCCTGGCCCGCCGCGAGGCCGCCTGGCGTCAGCTCGAAGCCTTCAACGCCGATGTCGCACACGAGCTGCGCACGCCGCTGACCAACCTCATCGGCGAAACCCAGGTCGTCCTGGCACACACCCGCAGCGTCGAGGAACTCGAGGAAACGCTGGCCTCCAATCTCGAAGAACTCGAGCGCATGAGCGCCATCGTCAACGACATGCTGTTCCTCTCCAGCGCCGAGAACGGGCACCGGGCCGCGGACCTGAGCGAAGTCTCGCTGCGGCGCGAATCCGAGAAGACCATCGAGTACCTGGAAGCGAGCTTCCTGGATCGTGACATGACGGTGTCACTGCTGGGCGACGTGCAGGCCACCGTGGACCGACGCCTGTTCCACCGCGCACTGGCCAACCTGCTGGCCAACAGCGCCAGCCACGCGCATGCGGGGTCCAACGTCGAAGTGCGCATTTCGCGGCGCGGCAGTGAAACGGTGATCGCGGTGTCGGACCATGGCGACCCGATCCCCGAGGCCCAGCAGGCACGCCTGTTCGAGCGCTTCGTGCGCAACGATCAGGCGCGCACCCAGTGCGGCGTGCACCACGGGCTGGGCCTGGCGATCGTGCGTGCGATCGCCCTGATGCACGGGGGCGACACCTTCGTGGAAAGTGCGGATGGGCGCAACACGTTCGGCTTCACCGTGCAGACGGGGCCGGCGCCGGCCGCCTGACGTGTCTGGCGGCGGCGTTCCTGGGGGATCGCCAGCAGGCGGCAGGGCAGCCAGCGCCCCGCGACACCCGTGCACGCTCGTGGCGCGCAACGGCCAAGCCTTGCGCACGCGCGGGCGTCAGGCACGCCCCGACCTCAGCGGGGCGTGATCCGCAGCAGGCGTCCTTCGGGGCCGTCGGTCAACACCAGCAGCGCGCCGTCGGGCGCCACGCGCACGTCCCGCAACCGCTCGCCAAGCTCACTCAGCAGGCGTTCCTGGCCAACGATCCGGCCGTCTTCGCGGATGACGCGGTACAGGCTGCGATCCCGCAAGGCCGGCACCAGCAGATCCCCCTGCCAGCCGGCAAACCGGTCGCCGTCGTAGATGGCGAGCCCGGCCGGTGCCATCGACGGCGTCCATTCCCACGCCGGCGACGTGTAGCCATCCAGCCGCTCGAACGGCGAGACGCGCGCAAACGGATAGTCGATGCCCCCCGTCACGATCGGCCAGCCGTAATTCCTGCCCGCCTCGACGCGATTGACCTCGTCGCCACCGCGCGGGCCATGTTCGGTCACCCACACCTGCCCCGTGGCGGCGTCCACGGCAATGCCCTGGGCGTTGCGGTGCCCGACGCTGTACAGCGCGGGGTCTGCATCCGCCCGCGCGCGAAACGGGTTGTCAGGAGGCGCATGGCCGTCGCGATCGATACGCACCACCGACCCCAGGTCATTGGCGAGGTTCTGCGCTTCTTCCCGGTGCAGGTTGCCATCGCCCACCGTCATCAGGATCGTGCCATCCGGCAGGAAGGCGAGCCGCCCGCCGTTGTTGCCCGCCAGCGCCTTGGGCGTCGTGCGGTAGATCTCCTGCGGCTCGACCAGGGCATCGCCCTGAAGCCGCGCGCGCACCAGCCGGATGCCATTGGCTCCCGGCTCGCCATAGCCCAGCGTCAGGTAGACCCACCCGTTGTCCGCCACCTCCGGATCGAGCGCCACTTCCATCAGGCCGATCACGCCACGCTGCTGGAAGACGGACAGATCCCCTGACGCGGCAATGTCCGACAGGTTTCCATCCGGGGAGACGGCACGGATGCGCCCGCCCATCTCGGTCACCAGCATGCGGCCATCGGGCAGTACGGCCAGGCTCCAGGGCCGATCCAGACCCGACGCCATCGTCTGCACCTGGTAGGTTTGCGGGTCGACGTCCGCCGGCGGCGGCCCGGGCCACGGGAACGTCAGCAGGAAGACCGCGACGGGCAGCAGGACGAGCCCGGCGCTTGCCCACACGCCGCGGCGACGCGCGCTGCCTGCCAGGCGAGCCGGGGCGCCGGCCTGCCGGGGAGGATGAGGCTGCGGGCCAACCGTCGGCCCGCCACTCTCGTTCACGGGCCGGGCGAGGTCCCCCCGAGGCCCCGCGTGCCCCGCTGCCGGCATGCCGCTGCCCTGCGCGCGCATGCGTGTCAGCACCGCATACACCGCCCCGCCCACCAGCCCGCTCGAGGCCATCGCCAACAGGCCACCCGCCGTGCGCAGCCCCGCGATCGGCGGCATCGGGATGACCGAGATCATGAGCCAGAACACCGTGCCCAGGGCGGTGGCGGCGGTCAGCGCGGTCCACGCCCCACGCCAGCGCCCCGTCGCGGCACGAGCCACCAGCAGCGCGGGCAGCAAGGCCCCCGCGGCCGCCGCCATCATCACGGGCGCGAAGCGCAGCACGTCCTCGCCCAGCGTGCGCAGCCACAGCGACGCAGGAATGTTGGCACCAAGGCGCGTCAGCGCCGTCAGGCTGAGGTGCGTCTGGACCAGACTCGCCAGCACGCCGGTGACGAGCGCCGCGACCAGCCAGGCGCAGAGACGGGAAAAGGGCAGCTTCATGGAGACGGCATGGGGGATCGGGCCTCATCGGATCGCGTGCGCGGGCGATTGGTTCCTGGGCGGTCCGGCGCCAGCCAGGGCCTCCCCCGGCGGTGCCGCGCACGCCGTGTCCGCACTCGCACGTGTCGCGCCCGGCCGCGCGGCAACCCGGTCAAGCCCCCCGACCGCAGCCCGCATGGCGCGCTGCCTTCAGTGGCCGGCAGCCGGCAACGCCACCCCGGTCACCGCCGTCAGCGTGGCCAGCAGCGCGTCCTGGAAGGCCACGTTGCGCGCGGCCGGATGCGGTTCCTGCTGTTGCTGATGGTGCCAGTACGCCCCGCTCACCTGCGCCGCCGGGTCGTCGCTCGTCGCCAGCCACTCCTGCGTCAGATGCCCCAGGCGCAGGTCATCCGGCGCCCCCGCGCCGCCCATGCGGGTGGGCACCCAGCCCGGATCGACCGCGTTGCACAGCACGCCGGGCCAGCGCCGCGCCACCGCAAAGGCCAGCGCCGTCACGAAGAGCTTGCTGTCCGAGTAGGAAGCGGAAGGCCGGCGGCCCGTCCAGTCCAGGCCGTCCAGCGCCGCCGTGCCCGAGCGGTGCATGTTGCTGCTCAGATAGATGAGCCGGCGCGGCGCCGGCAGCCGGGCCGTCAGGATGTAGGGGGCGATGACGTTGACCGGCAGCACCGCCGCGCCCTCGAACACGCCCGCGTTGTGGATCACCACGTCCACCGGCGCGAGCCGCGCGACCTGATCCGCGACGTCGTCCATCTGCGTGCGATCCGACAAGTCCCCGACGACCACCCGAGCCCCCTGATCCACCAGGGCGTCCACGGCGTGCCGACGGTCGGCATGGCGCACGTGCAGCACCACGTCGTGCTGCTGCGCCAACAGCGTCTGCGCCGCCGCACGGCCAAGACCGTCCGCCGAGCCTGTGATGAAGATCCTGGACATCGTTTTCTCCTGGGGAAACCGGGCGGCCGTGGCGAGCGCCCATCGCGTGGCATCACCCGACCCGCACCGGATACGACACGTCCCGGCACGGTCAGGCCTGGACAGGAGAAGTACCATGTCCCACGGACTTCACGCAGCCACGCCATGACCACGCCAGACCCGCGCCGCCACGCCCCCGCCACCGCCCGCAACCGCGAGCCCATCCTCGACGTCCTGCGCCAGGTGCTGCCTGCCCGCGGTCGGGCCCTGGAGATCGGCAGCGGCACGGGCGAACACGCCGTATTCTTCGCCCAGGCCCTGCCCGCCTGGCACTGGATGCCCACCGAGGGCGATGCCAGCGCCCTGCCCTCGATCCAGGCCTGGGTCGACGCCAGCGGCCTGCCCAACCTGGACGCGCCCCGCCTGCTGGATGTCCAGTCCACCGACTGGGCCGTCGACCCCGTGGATGCCATCGTCTGCTGCAACGTCATCCACTATTCGCCCTGGGCCACCACCCCCGCCCTGCTGGACGGTGCCGCCCGCCTGCTGCGCCCGGGAGGCGTGCTGTACCTGTATGGCCCGTATCGACGAGGCGGGGTGCACACGGCGCCCAGCAATGCGGACTTCGACGTGTGGCTCAGGCAGCGCAACCCGGCATTCGCCGTGCGCAACCTGGATGACGTGCAGGCCGAGGCCCAGGCCCGGGGGCTCGTGCCCGCAGAGGTCATCGAGATGCCGGCGAACAACCTGAGCGTGGTGTTTCGCCAGCCGGCCACGCGCCCCTGACCGCCCCTCTCAGATCACCAGCACCAGATCATGCTGCCCGCCGTCCAGCCGGATGCGCACGCCCGCCGCGTCCACGGTCAGCAGCTTGCCGTCCAGCGTGGCGGTGCCGGCCGTGCGGGCCATGCCGCTCGCCCGTTCGATGCGGATCGAGCACGCCGTCGACAGCACGTTCACGGTGGCCTCGAAGCCGGGCCATTCCGGCGGGACGACGGGGCACACCTGCAGCCAGTCGCCCTCGCGCGTGAGCCCCAGGATGCCTTCGACACCCGCGCGGTACATCCAGCCGGCCGCCCCCGTGTACCAGCTCCAGCCGCCGCGCCCCACGTGCGGCGCCACCGAGTACACGTCGGCGGCCACCACATAGGGTTCGACCTGGTAGCGCGCCACCGCGGACGGGGTCAAGGCATGGCTGATGGGATTGACGAGCTGGAACAGGCTCATCGCGCGCTCGCCATCGCCCTGCCTGGCAAAGGCCAGGATGGCCCACATGGCGGCGTGGCTGTACTGGCCGCCGTTTTCGCGCAGGCCCGGCGGATATCCCTGGATGTAGCCCGGGTCCGGCACGGACCGGTCGAACGGCGGCGCGAGCAGCAGCGCCAGTCCCTGGTCCGTGCGGATGAGGTGCTGGGCGAGCGAATCCATGGCCAACGCGGCACGGGTGGGGTCGGCGGCGCCGGACAGCACCGACCAGGATTGCGCGATCGAATCGATACGGCACTCGGCATTGCCGTCGGCGCCGAGCCAGGTGCCGTCATCGGTCGTCGCGCGTCGGTACCAGGCGCCGTCCCAGGCCGTGGTCTCGATGGCCGTGCGCACCGTTTCCGCGTGCTTGCGCCAGCGGGCCGCGCGGGCCGAGTCGCGCACCTCGGCAAGCGGGGCGAAGAGCGCGATGGTGCGCACCAGCAGCCAGCCCAGCCAGACGCTTTCACCACGCCCCTGCTCGCCCACCCGGTTCATGCCATCATTCCAGTCGCCCGTGCCCATCAGCGGCATGCCGTGCGCGCCGGTCAGCGCCAGGCACTGGTCCAGGCCGCGAGCGCAATGCTCGAACAGCGAGGCTGACTGACCCGACGCCTGCGGCAGGAAGAAAGCATCGTGCTCGTCGGGCCCGAGCGCGGGGCCCGCCAGGAAGGGGACGTCCTCGTCGAGCACCGCCAGATCGCCCGTCGCCCTGGCATAGGTCGCCACGGCATAGGCAAGCCACACGCGGTCGTCGGAGATGCGGGTGCGCACGCCCTGGCCGGTGTGCGGCAGCCACCAGTGCTGCACATCGCCTTCGACGAACTGGCGCCCCGCCGCGCGCAGCAGGTGGCCGCGGGTTTCCTGCGGCTGGGCAAAGCTGAGCGCCATGCCGTCCTGCAGCTGATCGCGAAAGCCGTAGGCGCCGCTGGACTGGTAGAACGCGGAACGTGCCCACAATCGGCAGGCGATGGCCTGGTACAGCAGCCACCCATTGAGCATGATGTCCATCGCGCGGTCCGGCGTCCTGACCTGCACCGCGCCCAGCGTGCGCTCCCAGTAGGCCTTGACCTCGGCCAGCACCGCGTCGAGGTCGGCCGCGCGCATGCGCGCGATGAGGGCGCTGGCGGCATCCTGCGAGGCCGCCTCGCCCAGCATCGCCACCACCTCGATGGACTCGCCCGCTGCCAGCTCGACGACGCGCTGCAGGGCCGCGCACGGGTCCAGGCCCGCACCGGTGGCCCCGGACAGGGGCGGGATGCCCAGCAGCGCCGCGGGCGCCGCCGCCCCGGCGTGGCGGCCCAGGAACTCGGTGCGGTCGGCGGTCCAGGCCGATGTCTGCGCACCCAGGTCGGCGAACGCAACCCGCCCGGCGAAGGCTTCGCCCCAGGGCCGGCGCGCCATCAGCGCGCCGCTGCCCGGATCGCGCCAGGTCACGACGAAGGGTGCGCAGGTGGCGCGCGCGGGCCCCAGGACCCATTCCGCATAGCTCGTCACGGCCAGACGGCGCGGACGGCTCGAGCGATTGTGCAAGGTCAGGCGCGAGATCTTGACGGGGTCGTCCATGGGCACGTATTGCACGAGCTCCATGCCGATGCCGTGGGATTCGTGCGTGAAGCGGCTGTAGCCCCAGCCATGGCGCGCCTCGTAGCGCCCCGGCCCCCGGATGGGCTGCGCGGTTGGCGTCCACAGGGCACCGTCATCCAGGTCCTTCACGTAGAAGGCCTCGCCGCACGGATCGGTCACGGGGTCGTTGGACCAGGGCGTGAGCTGGTTCTCGCGGCTGCTTTCCGACCAGGTGCTGCTGCTGCCCTCGGCAGACACCTGGAAGCCGAAGTGCGGGTTGGCGATGACGTTGATCCAGGGCTTGGGGGTGTTCTGGCCCGCGGCCAGGCGCACCACGTACTCCTTGCCCGCGTTGGCAAAGCCGCCCAGCCCGTTGAAGAACTCCAGGCCGGCCCCCGAGGGTGCGGCAAGCGAGGGCACCAGGCGCAGTGGCGTGGCGCGCGGCGGCGCCTTCGTGGCGGCCGGCGCCGCGCTGCCCGCCGCGGGCGGCGTGATGGGCATGAGCCGATCCACCAGGGCGCCCTGATGCGCGAAGAGCTCGACGCGCGCCGCCGACTGCAGCAGGGCTCGGGAAGCCGGCCCGATCAGGTCCGCGCGCAGGGTATGCACCGTTCCCTTGCCAAGCCCGCCCGCCAGGCGCGGACGCGACTGGCTCCGGCGCACCGCGGTCTCGATCGCCGCCTGCAGATCCTGCAGATAGGACGCCGCATGATCGTTGAGGATGACCAGGTCGACGGCGAGCTGCTTCATATTCCAGTACTCGTGGGCGCGCAGGAGCTGGCGCACCTGGTCCATGTTCTCCATGTCGTGGATGTGCAGCAGGACGATGGGCAGATCGCCCGAGACCGCATGCGCCCAGAGCCCGGACTGCGGGCCCGCGCCGCGCATCATCGCCTCGGGCGCGGCACGCATGCGGCGATCGGCATACAGGATCGGGGCCGCGAGCTGCTGGAACTGCGCCGCTTCCTCCGTGTCGATGCCCAGGTGCCGCAGCTGGACCTGCGCCTGCGTCCAGGCCAGGGTGGCGGCCCGATCGAACGCGCTGCGATCGTGATGCCGATCGATCAACTCCAGCAGCTCGTCGCGGGAGGCGGCCACGACCGTCCAGAACGCGATCGACACCGCGCCTCCCGCCGGAATCAGGACGCGCTGGCGCAGCGCGAATGCGGGGTCCAGGACGCAGCCCACGGTGTTGGACAGCGCCTGGCCATCCTGGATCGCGGCGGCTGCCGCGGCATCCCGCCCGCGGCCCAGGAAGCGGGCGCGATCGGATTCGTACTGGGGCTCGGCCGTGATCTCGCCTTCGACGACGGTGAAGTGGGCTGCCCAGATCCGGGGCTCGTCCGGGCTGCGCGGGCGGCGATGCGCCACCAGGGCGCCGAACTCCGGCAGGTACTCGGTCTGCACGAAAAGCTTGGAGAACACCGGATGGGCGTCGTCCGCGGACGGCACGGCCAGGGCGAGCTCGCTGTACGAGGTGATGTCCAGTTCGCGCGAGCGCCAGCCGCTGTTGGCCACGCACAGGCGGCGCACTTCGCAGTCGTCTTCGCCCGACACCAGGACGTCCAGGGTCACGGCCAGGCTGCCCTCGTGATGGCTGAAGCTGACCCGGTCCTCGCCGAACACCACGTCGCCGTCGGGCGCCATGCCCGGCATCGGCTGCGTGGCGGCCGACCAGGCGTGGTGACTGCGCACATCGCGCAGGTAGATGAAGGTGCCCCAGGGATCGCGCGTGGCGTCTTCCCGCCAGCGCGTCACCGCCATGCCCCGCCAGCGGCTGTAGCCGCCGCCCGCCGCGGTCAGCATCACGCTGTAGCGCCCGTTGGACAGCAGGTGCGTGATCGGCGCCGGGCCGCTGGGCGGCGTGGCCAGGCAGCGCACGGTCGACGCCTGCGTGCTGGCGTCCTCGCGCGACGCCTTGACCTCTTCGGCACGCGGATGCTCGATGGCCACATCCCGCGGCATGCGTTCCTGCAGCAACAGCTCGCAGGCCTGGATCATCGGCTCGCGATGGAAGCGGCTGCGCATGCAGCCCTGCAGCACCACGTTGGCCAGTGCCACGATGGTCATGCCCTGGTGATGCGCCATGTAGGCCCGCACGATGGCCACGGTCTTGCCCTTGGGCACGCGCGATGGCGTGAAGTCGAACGCCTCGTAGAAGCCATGCCGCCCCAGCCCGCCCAGGGCTGCGTAGCGCGTGTAGTTGGCGCAGGCCGCGGCCGGATCGACCATCGCCGCGAGGGCGCAGGCATAGGGCGCGACGACGCGGTCATCGGCCAGCCCGCGCTTCAAGCCAAGCCCGGGGATGCCGAAGTTGCCGTACTGATAGGTGAACTCCAGGTCGCGCGCGTTGTAGGCGGACTCCGACATGCCCCACGGAATGCCCAGCGACTGGCCATACGCGGCCTGCCGCTGCACCACGAGCCGGGTGGTCTGCTCGAGCAGGCTGCCGGCTGGCGCGCGCATCACGAGCGATGGCATCAGGTACTCGAACATCGAGCCCGACCAGGAAATCAGCGCCGCCCCCCGCCCCAGCGGCGTGGCGGCACGGCCCAGGCGGAACCAGTGACGTGTCGGCGCGTCGCCCTTGGCGATGGCGAACAGGCTGGCCAGCCGGGCTTCCGAGGCGAGCAGGTCATAGCAATTGACGTCCAGGCGCTGATCGTTGACCGCGTAGCCGATGGACAGCAGCCGGCGCTCCGGGTCGACGAGGAAGGCGAAGTCCATGGCAAGCGCCATCTCGCGCGCCGTCCCGGCCAGCGTGCGCAGGCGCCCGGGCAGCGTGTCGGCCGCGCCGGGCTGGCGGTCGCGCGCGTGTGAAGCCGCGCTGCGCGTCAGGGCCTCGAGCCAGAACACCAGGTCCTCGGCATCCTCCTGCGCCAGGGGCCATGCACTGCGTGCCTCCTGGGCGGCCTTGTCGGCCAGCCGCTCGAGCGCCGGCGCGATGGCCTCGACGGTGCGCGGACCCTGCAATTGTGTGGACATATCATCCAGCAGCATGCGCAGGCGCTCGGGCGGCCCCACCGCGCCGCCGGCGGCCCGGCTCGCGGCATCGCGGGCAAGCTGCAGGGCGTCCCCCATGCCGGCCCTGGCCCCGGGTGCCGCGGCGCCAGCCAGCCATTCCTCGCAGGCGTTGGCCAGCGTGATCAGATGGCCTGCCAGGTTGCCGCTGTCGACCGACGACACGTAGGCCGGCTCGAGCACCCGCAGGTCGGCGGTGGCATACCAGTTGAAGAAGTGCCCCTTGAAGCGCGGCAGCGTGCGCAAGGTGGCAAAGGTCGCCTCCAGGCGCTCCACCGTCTCGAGCGTCCCCGCCCAGCCGAAATCGCGTGCTGCCACCGATGACAACAGGTACAGCCCGATGTTGGTCGGCGAGGTCCGGCGCGCCAGCGCGGGCTTGGGATCTTCCTGGAAGTTGTCCGGCGGCAGCATGTGGTCCGTCGCGGTCACGTAGGTCTCGAAGTACCGCCAGGTACGGCGCGCCGTGAGCCGCACCTGCTCGACGTCTTCTGCCCGGACCTGCTGCTGGCGGGCCACCGCGGACGGCCGGCTGGCCCACAGCGCCAGTGCCGGAGCGAGCAGCCAGAGCAGGGCGAATGGCAGCACCACGAACGGCGATGCCGCGGGTGCGAGCAGCAGCACCCCGCCGGCCAGCAGCACGCCCAGCAGCGTGCCGGGTGCCATCTGGGCATAGAAGCCCGGCAGGCGCAGGCGATCGCCGCTCCCGGACTGCGCCATGCTGGTCCATTCCAGCAGGTGGCGCCG